>ULWL01019456.1_pt1 | contig 104560 bp, 86 predicted proteins | sample 1960171 | NCBI WGS metagenome assembly ULWL01 (sample SAMEA4835807, study PRJEB28245) | human gut metagenome | biome: gut microbiome; material: fecal sample | place: Denmark | collected 2008 | reverse complement strand
TTATCAAAAATTTTAAGAATTGATTTATCTCCAAATTCAAAATTAAATCCTTCAATTTTTTTTGTATCTATCAATTTAATCTTGTCTTCTTCTTTTATCGCTAAGATTTTACCCACAGCAAATATATAATCACCATTAATCACATCAATATTTTTCTCAATCATATATTTGTTTTGATTTTGAATGCAATCATTGTCTCTTCCTATAGTATTTGACAAAATTTTTAAAATGTTTGGAAAACTTTTAAATTCAGGACTAATTAAATATTTTGCATTGTTTTGTGATATAAAATTGATTATATCATTATATTTATCGATTAAAATTCCTTTAATCTTATTACTATCATCATTATAGGTAAGATTTCGCATTTTATAAGATGTTGAAACCATGCTTGGCATACCATTAGATATTACTTCCTTTTCTATTTGTCTAGCAATTTTCCCATCGGGTGTTCTTGCTATGTATATGGCATACAATGCACCTTGTTCAAGCAATCTAGCCTCTTTTCTCTGCAATGAAGCAGTCCCTACCTTTAATTTGGCACCAGGGAAATATGCTATATAAACGAAATGAGGAGTATCACAGTAATCTTTTGATATTTTATTATGAATATCACAATCATTGCCATGGCATCGAACACATTTATAAAATTCGAACATAAATTTACACTTATTACATTGACAATTATTTGTATCAACCTTATTATTACAACTCATGTACTCCATTGTTAGTGGATTTATTGTTCCAATACAAAATCTTTCATGTAAACTTTTTAAATTTATTTTTGGCGGGATATATACATATTCGTGGTTGTCCGTGAAAGGAGACTTAATATGAAATAATGGGGTTTTGTCATCACTCCATACTAATCCCAAAAAAATTTTTTTCATTTTAACCTCTTGATATGTTTATTATATCATATAATTTTAAAAAAGTATATTTTTTTAAAAAGTTTATTTTTGCTCTAAAGAGATATTAATCTTTGATAGGCAAAACACTAGTTAAAATAATTATATATGTATGCTTTTAACGTGGATTAAAAGGGTCAATAATTCTAACTTTTTTTCCATTATTTCTTGCCATTTTAACAGAGTTTCCTGTTCCACTAGGGCGTCCATTCCATACTGCAATAACAACATCACACTCGTTAACCATATAATTGTTTCTTTCATTCATGCAAGTTCCAGTGTATTCAGCTTCGCTTACATAATGAACAACATCTGCTTTTTTGAGAATTTTTTTATATCTCTCTTGCTGAGATGAACTCCATTTCTTTTCTTGATTAAGGCAAGGAATAGCGCATTCCAGCATTACATTCTTATATTTCTTTTTAAGTTCCAAAACAATCTCTGCACAAATCATATCAATACCTAATGCCATTCCAGAGATGAAGTATGTATATCCATTTACGATTGCTTTTTCAATTATAGATAACATCACATTTTTAAACAAAATGCAACTTTCTTTTGTTTCATTATAACCCCAAGGTAAGCCTTTTGGTCTATGCCCAGTAAAGCAAATTTTTAGTGCTTTTACTGTTAATTTTTCTTTTTTATTTTTCAGCCCAAACATCTTAACCGCTCCTATTTAGATATTATATGTCATCATACTAGGCAGTAGCAAGTGTTTCGTCATCATTTTAGGCAATAATTATATAAACGAATGTTTATATGGGGTGTAAGATGATTGATTTTATAACTGCTGTTAAAAACTATTTGGAAGATGAAGGCAAGAGCGCTGACTGTTTATTTGCCGATAATGTTATTTCAAAAGATACATTTTATAAATACAAACAAAGAAATCCAAGTTTGCAAACCTTAATTAAAGTTGTAAATTATTTACAAGTTTCAATAGATTATTTGTATGAAAAATCTGATGTGAATAATTTTAGCAAGTATTCCACCGACCAAAGCAAATTTTATGGTTATTTGACTGAATTTATAAGAAAAGCAAATCTTTCTAACAGACAATTCTGCAAAGAAATGAATTATCAAAAAGACAATATTATTCGTTATAAAAATGGTGTTGAACCAAGTGTAAGAACTCTCTTTGAAATAGCAGAATATTTTGGTTGTTCAGTTGATGATTTATTAACAAGAGAAAAATAAAAAACACTAGAATTCCCAGTGTTTTAAATTAAAAAGTTTATAAAAGTTTTAGGCAGTTTTATATGGTTTTAGACCACATAAATTTGAGTAAAAGTGCACATTTGATGTCAACTGATGTCAAGTTTGTATTTTTGTTTGACATCAAAAGACTTTTTAATGTGTCCGAAAGCCTTTATTTTAGGCATATTCAAGGGTGTTCGTATAAACCCACGAAAAAACATACACTTTTCTGATAAGGTGGGGGTCGGTGGTTCGAGTCCACTCATTCCAACCAGTTTGCAAGTGTCTAGCAATGGCTAGACACTTTTTATTTATAAAAAATGTGGCGAAGGTTTACTTTCTAAAACATTTTGGATAAAGAAAAATAGTCCGTTTTCGGACTTGCAAACTAGTTGGAATTGTGTGTCAAGAAACACCAGTTGGGTAATCCCCCAAGACTTATATTGAGCTATGCGAGATATAAGGTGGGGAATTCCACCGCCTTCCACCTTATGCAAAGCATTTGCAGGGTGTGCATCGTGAAGCCGAGCAAGCTTGCTTGCGAACGCCAACCTTCACAAGAAGGTTATAAGGTGGGGGGCGGTGTCCTCTCCGCTCCGCTACGAGTCGTTTCACTGCGCGAGTCCACTCATTCAACCAAAAACTTGCATTCAATGAAGTTGAATGCATTTTTTGTTTGTTTTGGCAAAATGGCTTGCTAATTTTGACAAAAATAAGGACGAGAAACACAATCATAAAAAAAGCCCCCAACCCTTATGTCACATTGCGAACATAAGGTGGAGACACTTTTATCTTTGAACTGATTTTGTTATATATCATGTTTTGTTAATAATCACTTCAAAACTATTTTGAGTTGAAACAAAAAGTTCGCCTCCAAGTTCGGTGGAGTTTAGACGCATTCCTTTGATTCCCGTCCCCTCAACAAAAGTCTTGCTTGTTAACTTTCCGTTATCGGAAATTTCAATTTTGTTATCTGAAATATTTACAAACAATTTTGTTGCGTTGGCATGGCGAATGGCATTTGTGGCGCATTCTCGAATAATTTTAACGAGTGCTTTTGCTTTTTGTGCTTCTTTTGGCATTTCGCCCAAAATCTCGATATGGAAGCCAATCATTTCAAAAGCGGTTATTATTGAATTCTGCATTGCTTCCGCTTCGGAAATCTCATCGCTGTCAATTTCATTCAACATTGTTGCAAGCATTTTTTTGACACGATTGAGATCAAAATCTTTTTCATCAATGGCGTCAAGGATATGATGCAGAATGAACAACCTTTGACCGATTATGTCGTGCAATTTGCTTTTTAGCGTCAAAACTTCTTTTTGCTTTTCAATTTCGTCAAGATTTTCAATTATTTGCAAAATTTCTGTTTGTTTTGCTTTTAGTTCTGTTTGTTTGCTTTCAATCTCAGTTGTTGTTAAATATTCTTTTGTTATATCAAACGCATAAATTTGAGTTTTTGATTGCTTAATTATTGAAAATGAATATACTTTTTTATCTAAAAACACCAAAATATTTTGCTCATCAACTATTTTGGAATGTTCTCTTGATTTAATGTTTTGCCAGATTTCAAGAGAACTTTGATTTTGTTTAATTTTTAGTTTTTCAAGCAAATTTTTCATTGTAAGATTTTCGTAAACCACATTAAATTTGCTTTCAAACATTACAGCAGTTTTTAATCCATCTAATGCTTCTTTGAGAGAATAATAATTTATGTTGTTTTTTAGTTTGGTTAAAGAGTTTAATAAAACTGTCAGCGATTTTGCAAATAAATATACAACGCCAATGACTATGAACACAACAGAAAGTTTTTCGTTTGCATATTTCCAAAATGGCAAAAGCATAATCAAAAATGAGAAATCTATTGCCAATTTAAAGTCTTTTTTGTAAAGCATTAGCCCTAACTCGAACACTAAAGCCAAAGCACTGTAATACGCTAAAATCTCACAAACTGGCGTGTTTTTGAAGTTAAAGATTATAAATGCCCAAATCACGCAAAGAGCAATATTTAAAACTCTGCAAACAACAAAAAGGTCAATTTTAAGCCTGCGATTAGAAAACATTTCACAAAGTAATGTAATTGTTAAAAATATGATAGAAACAAACAGCAAAACAACCATGAGAGACTGCATTTCGTTGTTTAATATGGATAAATAACTCATTTTGTTACCTCCTTAAAACAAACGATTGCGCTGTCGTCTTCCAACGTAAAAATATATTCCATTTTATATTTATTTGGTAATTTTAATTCGGGTTTTTCAAGCCTTATGCCATCAAAAGTGATTTCAAACTCCCAAACATCTCGCTTTTTGATTGTTAGCCACATATCAAGGTTTTCTTTTTTTATTTTTGTGAGTAGTTCGTTGTATATATCATAAAATTTGTTTGCAATGCTGATTGGAATGGGTTTTTCATCAAGTCCAATTCCACCATTTATATTAAGCCATTTAAGGTCGTTAAAACTCTCGTTAAACAAAAGTTTTAATTCGTCTTTTGTGATTTCTTGCTTTTGTTCTGCAAGAAGAATGAGGCTTGTTTTTCGTTTTAAGTAGCCCACAATAATTTTTATTTCATTTAAAGTTTTTTTTGTTTGATTTTTGTTGTCATTGTTAATTTCATTAGGCAATTTTTCAAGCAATTTTTCAAGCACATTTTTCTTGTTCTTTATTTGCTTTTCAACCTTATCTAAAAGCAAAGCATGTTGCTTTATTTGTTTTTCTTTTTGCAAAATTTCTTTTTTGTTTTCCAAAATTTTGTTTATAAATTCAAGTTTTTCATTTTCGGTTTTAAGTTCTTTTTGCAAAGATTTAAGTTTTTCAACATCATCAAGCACCAAAAGTGTGCCAGAATTTAATTTTTGTTTTTCTAGTAGCATATTGCTATTTGCTTTTTGCTTGCGATATTGTGTATTTTGATATTCAATATCTTGCTTTTCGTTTTCTATTGCAAGTGGCACATTACAGGTTTCAAAGAACTCAAAATATGCTCCGCTGTTTTTGACAAGTCCACATTTTAGTGAAATATACACAAGCACTGTTCCTAAAATTGTATAGACGAGCGTCATATCCGAAAGATATGGAACGGGAATATCAATAACGACATACAAAATGCTGTAAACAAGAACAAGTAAAATAACGACACTTGGCAAAATCTTTTGCTTTATGGTAGTTTTTTTGTTTGAAAAGGTGTAGAAAAGCACAATAGTAGTTAAAATTTCAAGGAAAATAAAGGCGTAGATAATAAAATAGCCAAAGTTGTATTTATATCCACTTGGGTGCGAGCCGGTGCTTCCCTCTGGGAATATAAACACAAGTTCGTGAAAATCGTTTGTCAAAACCAGCATAAATAAAAGCAGTGAGATTGCAAGTGAAATTATTGCTACAACTTTTTTATATGTTTTGTTTTTGATATAAATTTGATTGTTTGTTACAAACCACATACTAGGAATAAATAGCAAAGGAATATACAAAAGATACCAAGTATAATCATTGTTATCATTAAAAGCTGATACTTTGTCAAAAATTTTTAAGCCTAGCCAAAAAGCAAACAAACAAAACAAAATGATGAAACAAATTTTTGTCTTTTTATCAATTGTTTTGATTATTGCGCCAAACATAACAACCGACAGCACGATTGCCACCGAGCAGTAAATAAAAACATTCGCTTTTTTGTTGGTTTCAGTGGGATCAGTTTTGCCAAACACAAGTGCAAAAACAATTGCCAGCAAAATGCAAAGCACAGTTCCCGCAATAATCAAGTTTCTTTTGCAAAACAATTTTTTCATATTTGTATTATAACATAAAAAGTCAGATTTTCCATAAATAAATGCAAATTAAGTTGTAAATAACACTAATTTTTAATGTGCAACAAAAAAACCACGGGTTTTTACCCGTGGATTTTTTATTATTTAAATTATTACCAAGAAACATAGAAGCTTATAGGTTTTGAAGAAACAGAAGCACTAGCTTCGGCTGTTTTTGTTAATTTGAGAACAAGTGTGTATGTTCCAGCTTCAGAAAGTGTGAATGTGTTAACACCGGCTGTTGCAATTGGTTTTCCGGTTGTCTTATCGAAAACCGCGTAAGCATTTTCTCCAGCATATCCACCAGCATAATCACTTGGGTAGATAGTGAATGTTGTTGATTGTATTATGGTTACAGTAAATTCAAGATATCTGCATTCTCCAACATTCAATAATTTTTCTGAACTATTGTTAGTATAATTTTTTCCGCTTAATGATGTTTGCACTTTAAGCACTTCATAATCTACTTTTGTAAAGGTTTTGTTAAGAAGTTTTGTTTTTGCATCATTTTCTGTAAAACCTGGTGTTTCAAATGAAATGTCTACTGTTTCTCCTGCCAATGCAATATTTAAACAAGATGACGAAGAGCTGCCAGAAACACTACCCTTATTAAGTTTAATATCTTTAACTTTCAAAGGAATATTAACTCCTTCGCAAATCAAATAGTCACCAACTCGCAAGGTTCCAGTTGTAATTTGGTACATTGTGATAGTTGGATATGGAGGGGTTGCATAACCTATCCACTTAACATTACTCTCAGTTTGGTTGGTTCCAGTAACAACAGGTGCTTCATTGGTATAAACAACAATGCTTATGCTAAGGGTTGATTTATTTGGAATTGGTTTAAAGTTTTTGTTGTCAAATTCCAAACCTTCGAATTCGCCGTTTGTTTTTGCAATACTATATCTTCCTTGATTTTTGTATTGTTCGCCATATGCACGAAGAGTTAGCGTTACATTTGATGGAAGACTAGGATTAGTAACCTCGTATGTTTCCAAGGTTATATAATTATTAGAAGTTGTTTGTTTTTCTTTTATGAACGAAATGCCAACTTTAACTTCGATTTGCTTGATAACATAATCTGTTTTTGCAACTTCGCCTTTAAGATAAGTGTCATTTCCATTGCAGAAAATTCTTACTTCATAAGTTCCTGCATTTGTTGGTGCAGTTGTGGTGTAAGTGCTATCGTTTGAGCCTTTCACTTTATATTGAATTTCGCAAAGGGCTTTGATTGCTTCATCAATTGTGTAAGCACTTGAAGCAACAGGTTGTGCTGATGCGTTGTATGTCTTTGCTGAAAGCGCATTAAATGAGCCTTTTCCAGTCAAACTTCTTACATAGCCACAGTCGTTACAATCAACATCATTTACATCTGTATATCTATGTGGAATGTTTGGTTCTATTCTTGTTGCATGTTTTTCTGCGCCACAATTAGTTGTGCGTCTGTGGGTTAATTCGCCTTCTGACGCATATACCCAAGTATGGTCTTGCTCATTTTGTTTCAATGGGGTTTCGTGCTCGCAAGTTGTTTCTTGCCAATGTTTAGCATTGTTAGCCTTCCATTCCCATGTGTGTGTCATAGAATCAAGGACTTCTTGTGTTTCTTCAAATCCACAAACAGAGCATAGTCTATGCTCAATTTTATTCTTATGAAATTCTGCTGGTGTTTTTTCTGTCCAAGCACCATAAGTGTGTTCTGCAAAATCACTCTTTAAGCCTTGATGTGCTGGCTCTATTGCATCACATGTGCTTTTATGCCAGTGCCCTGTTTCGTCTTTCTCCCATGAAGCTGTCTCGTATGAATGTGTGGCAGTATTAGGCACTGTTCTATCCATCTTAAAATTACATGTGGAACAAGTGCCTTCTTCAACTTTATCCACGTGGACACCAGCAGGGGTCTTTTCAGCCCAAACAAAGTCGTGATCAGCCAAATCTTGTTTCTCATCACAGTTTTTCCCTGTGCAAGCGTGCCAATGCTGTGTTTCTGATTGGGACCACTCATTACTGAATGAATGTTTGTGTCTCCCACAAGCCGAAAACAAGAACATTGCGGGCACAACTAACATAAATGCTAATACAAATGCCCAAATCGATTTTTTCTTTGTCATATTTTTCTCCTTATATTTGTTATTTGTGAAACATAAGAAGAAAAACAATCTTCTTTTTCACAGAATTTATTATATCATGCACCCCTCAAATTTACTTAGGACTTGAGTCCAAACTTGGACATAAAAAAAAGGACAAAAGTCCTATTATTTTGTGCCACTTTTGTGTTATAATGGAAAAAATAAACAGTGGAGAAAAAATGGATAGAATAAAAGTTTTGCTTGTGGAAGACCAAGATTTGCTTCTTGACGGCATGTCATTATCGCTTGAATCGAGCGGCGAAATTGAAGTTGTCGGAAAGCTCAAAGACATTGCAGATTATTTTTCATTTGATAACAAAGGCGACATTGATGTCATTCTCACCGATGTGTGCTGTGCAAACAATCACAACAGCATTGATTTTGTCAAAGAAATCAAAGAAGACAATCCTCGAATTAAAATTGTTATGATGACTTCTGTTATGGAAATCAACTTTATTGACCGAGCAAAAGTTGCGGGTGCTGACAGTTTTGTCTACAAAACAATTCCAACCAAGGAACTCATCATGGTGATTCGAAATGTCATGAACGGATATTCAACTTTTCCACTCAGCAAACGTGAGGAAATTTCTTTCTTGAAAGAACTGACTGACAACGAACTCAACATCATAAGACTATATTGCCAAGGCAACAACCGAAAAGAAATTGCTCAAAAACTAACCTTTTCGGAGTCAACAATCAAGAATAACATCACTCAAATTCTTGAAAAAACAGGTTTTTCTTCAATGTCAAAATTCGCAATTTGGCTGATGCAAAACGGCTTTATCGTGTAAATAATTGCAATTTAAGCAAACACAATGGTTTTGATAATTTCAAACAAAATATTCACTTTTATTGTCTTGTTTTTTTGTTTTGCAAAATCATATATGGCTTTTTGCAAGAATAATCTTTTCCAAGGCAAAAACCAAATGCCGCGATTTTGTTTTTGAGATAATCTAATTTTTGTTCTTCGGGAAGGTTTGCAATTGAAGAGTCCTCTTCCGCTTCAATAAATATTCCCAAGCCATCAACAACTTGAAGATCAATTTCAAACCCGCTTTTATCGACATAAACAATGTTGTCATTTTTCAAATTGCACCAATTATTTAACCCCGCACTTCTCAAAATGTTTATACAATTTTGTTCATCGTCAATCTTTACTCTGATTTTTTCTTCGCTTGACACATTGCCATTTTGGTCAAGTTTTTTGTTCTTGTAAATCATGCAATGTGTGCATTTTTCGTCTTCTTCAATCGTACGAATCAAGATTGATGAAGCGAGCAAAGTTTTGTAATCAACGATTTTTGCATTTTCAAATTTTGTGAAATAGTGGTCACGCAAACAATATTCTTCTTTTTTGTGATAGCCATTTTTAGCCAAACCTTTTTCAATGTCCAAAAGTTTGTCAAAAACTTGAACGGTTATTTCTGTTTTTCTCATATATCCTCCACAACATTTTGTTTCTCAATTTCAAGCAACATTTTTTTGTTCCCTATTCCCCCACCAAAGCCAACCAGGTTTGTTTTTCCAACAACGCGGTGGCAAGGAAGAATAATGCAAATTTGATTTGCTCCAACTGCTCCACCAACAGCCTGAGCAGACATCTTTTTGATTCCTTTTTTCTTTGCAAGAATTTCTGCAATTTCTCCATATGTCATGGTTTTCCCATAAGGAATATGACGCATGATTTCATATACTTCTTTTCGAAAAGATGTGAGGTTGTTTATTTTTAATTGTGGAACAAAATCAGGATTTTTACCAGAAAAATAGATGTCGAGCCATTTTTTTGTCTGAGCAAAAATTGGCAAGTTTTTTTTCGTTGCTGCGTCCGAATGTTTTGAGTTGTCGTGCGACCCATCAAACCAAAGTCCCGTCAAATTTTCGCCATCACTTTCAAGCACAAGCTTGGTTATGCCATTAATGTAATAATCTATATATGTCATTTTTTCCCCTATTTTTGAGTGCAGTTTTTATCAAAAAAATCTATAAATTGACTACTATATATTATTTTATAAAGTGTCATTTATAGTTTTAATATATCATACCACTGAGCAAAATCAAAAAAGACTGACACAATATCAGTCTTTTTTAGATTTTTAAAATGTTTTTAATGGCATATGCAACACCAAAATGCTCATAATCTTCTGTCACATAGTCACACATTTTTTTGAGGTCGTCGTTTGCATTTCCCATGGCGATTGAAATATCTGCCTGTTTGAGCATTGCAATGTCGTTGTCTGAATCTCCAATTGCAACGGTTTTGTAGTCTGGGTGAAGGGTTGCAAAATATTTGACAATCTCAGCCTTGCTAAAACCCTTTTTTATCACATCATAGTAGTCGGTTGGCATATAGAAGAAGTCAAACATGTCAAACTTATCAATAATATCTTGTGGCATTTTTTTGTCAACCAACAGCTGACAAATGTTGTTGTTTCTTAGATCTTCAAGAAATTCATTTTTATCAATTTCGCGGCAGAAAAATTTGCTGATCAAATATTTGTCGCAATATGTTTTTTCTTCGTAATCGTTTTTGTATGTCCAGTTGAGTCCCGCCTTTTCAATCTCTTCAACAAACCTTTTGACGTCGTCGCTTGGAAGCACAGTCGGTTCTTTTATGATCTCTCCCGTTTTGCAATCAGTCACAACACCACCCATAAGTGCAGCAGCAAAGGACGCACTCTTTGCTCCATCAATTGCATAGATGTCAGCAAGAGCACGCCCAGTGACAATGACAATAATATGTCCATCTTTTTTTATCCTTTCAAACTCGTCGGCAACAACTCTTGGCATGTCGTTTGTCCGAGGCTTTACTAAAGTTCCATCAACATCAACAAAAATAATATATTTATCCATATTTTCTCCAAAAGGACTATATCATAAATTTGGGTCGTTTCAAAACTATAATCACATAAAATTTTAAATCGAAATATACTGGTTTAGAGAATGCTATTTTTAAGGAGTATTTTATGCCAAAAATTTATTGTAGTTGCAAAAATAATCACCCAAAAAACATCTCTCAAAATCCGAGAGGTTTCAACAATTTTCAAACGACAAACAACCCTTTCAACAACCCATCGCAAGGCAATAAAATCCCTATTATTGGTCCGATGGGTCCAATGGGTCCAATGGGTCCAACGGGACCAAATGGGAATGATGGAAAAATTGGGCCAACAGGGCCAACAGGGCCAACGGGGCCAACAGGACCAACGGGGCCAACTGGGGCGGACCAAACGCTTCACATGAGAAGTGCCTATCTTGTTAAATATGATGAAAATCCAACAGACGAAGGCATTCGCGTTGAAAGCAGAGCAAGATTGCCGTTCACACGCGTTGAGATGGACCCAAACAACTATCTCACACTCAACGCCGACAATACGATTAAATTTAACAAAATTGGTTGGTATCGTGTGACAATGATTATATCTGCCTATGCCAACTATGCCGACAATCAAGCATTCAATCAAGATACAGATTTTGTTGCGGTTGGACTCGCGGAAAAAGGAACCGACAACATTTATATTGGTGCGAGTCAATGGACGTATGACGAATTTCCAATCCCAATGTTTGCTCAAGGCATTCTTTCTGTTGTCGACACAAATCAAGATTACGAATTGATTAACACAACAACTCGCGAAATTTATCTTTCAACTCCAAAACTTGAACACACCGCATCAAAATCATATTTTACCACCCTCCCCGTTTCAATTGTTGTTGAATATCTGGGAAGAGAATAATTTTTTGATAGCATATAAAAAGAGCAGAAAAATCTGCTCTCTTTATTCACATTTTATAATTGTGTCGGCATTGGACAATTTCCCCGCATTCATATATGTTTCAATGCCAACCGCAAACATGCCCAATTGCTTTGCTAATCCCAAAACGGCATTGCTATCTTCAAAAATAATTGTTTTGCGTGTTGAGTTGTCAATATATAAATCTAAGTTTTGCAAAAAACAATCTTTTTTCACACCAAGCTTTGGCAAAGAAAATATTTTGTCAAAGTATTTTTTTATTCCTTTTCGCTCAAGCACTTTCATCAAAAGGTCATAATCTTGATTTGACACAATATAAAATCTTTTATTCCCCTTTTCTTTTGCCAATTCAAAAAAGTAATCAAAAATCTTTACGCTGCCATCACTTAATAAATCTGTCGCGTATGCAACCTTTTTTGCAATCATTTTATCCTTGTCAAAATCAACATGAAAATCAACTTTGTATTCATCATATATTTGAATGTCGCTTTTGCCTATATATTTTGAGAACATTTGGTCTGTCAGAACAATTTCTTTCCCCAAAATTTCATTTAGCACCAAATTATGCGCTTTTTTGTGAAAAGGTTCAGAATTTATTAGAGTCCCATCAAAATCAAAAATATATATTTCAAAATCTTTTAATTTTTCAATCATGTCAGCCACCTTTGTTTTGCGTTAAATTGATATTATGATACCATAATTATATGAAAAACAAAAAGAATTTTTATGAAGAAATATTTGCTCTAAAAAATGTTATTAGACGTGGCTGGGTTTTAAGAAACGTTGAAGGAAGGCTTGAAAGCGATGCCGAGCATACAATGTCCATGATTCTTCTTGCATTGGAACTCATGCATAAAAACAACCTTCACATTGACGAATTAAAAGTTTTGAAAATGGTGGCTTTTCACGAACTTTGCGAAATTGATGCTGGAGATGTCACACCTGTGGACAATGTGGATAAAAAGATAAAATACGAAAATGAACTTCGTGCGATTGAAAGAATTTCAAGTGAATATGACATGCCTGAAATCAAAGAGCTTTGGCTTGAATTTGAAGAAAATCAAACACCAGAAGCACAATTTGTTAAAAAACTCGACAAGTTTGATGCAGTGATGCAAGCAGAAACATACTCCGAAAAAGGGCTTGCAAAACCAGAAGTATATGACGAGTTCTATCAGAACTCAAAAAAAATTGCAGACGAAATGTATTCGCTAAAAGTCTAGTGAATATTTTGTTTTGAAAAAAATATTTTTTGCAATATAATGTCAATATGAAATTGCTTTCGCCTGCGGGCGATTTTGAAAGTTTGAAAATGGCTGTGTTTTATGGCGCTGATGAAGTTTATCTCGGCGTCAAAGATTTTAATGCACGAAACATTGAGGGGTTTTCGCTGACATCTTTGCGTGAGGCAGTTGATTTTGCGCATGTTTATGGCGTCAAAGTCCACCTTGCCGTCAACATTCTTTTTTCAAATTCAGAACTTCAACAAGCACTCAACCTTGTGGTTGACGCTTTCAATTTAGGCGTTGACGCTTTTATTATTCAAGACCTGGGGCTTGCCTCGCTTATTTCAAAAAACTATCCCGAAATTTGCATTCACGCAAGCACGCAAATGGGACTTCACAATCTCGAAGGTGTGCAATTTGCCAAAAGCGTGGGATTTTCTCGCGTTGTTCTTGCTCGTGAAACACCGCTTGAAGAAATCAAGCGAATAAAACAAAATTGCGACATTGAAATTGAGTATTTTGCTCAAGGTGCACTCTGTGTTTCTTTTTCGGGCAACTGCTATTTGAGTTCATATCTTTGTGATGCGAGTGGAAATCGCGGAAAATGCAAGCAACTTTGCCGCCTGCCCTACAAACTTTTTGACGGAAACAAAAAACTCGCAGAGGGATATTTGCTTAGTGCAAAAGATTTTTGCATGGCAAATCGTCTTCAAGAACTAAAAGACGCAGGAGTTGATGCAATCAAAATTGAGGGGCGTGCAAGACGACCATATTATGTTGCAGTGGCAACTCGTGAATACAGAAATGCACTTGACGGCAAACCCGCCGACATAAGCGAACTCAAACTCGCCTATAATCGCGATTTTGCACCGGGATATTTTGACGGGAACGGAAACATCATCTCAAACTACAAAAATCATATCGGAGTGCAAATTGGCAAAATCACAAAAGTTGTTCGCGGGAAAAACTTTAATGAGATTTTTATTTCTTCGCGTCAAAAGATTGCACCAAAGTCAACCATAAAAACATTTGACGGATTTGTTGAAAAAAATACGCTGACACTTTTTGACATCAAAGAGGTTGGGAAAAATCTCTATCGTGCAACGACAACACAAAATGTTGAAAGCGGACTTCAAGTCAATTTGATTATTGATGCATCAAAAAATGATGTTGAAAACTTCACGCGAAAAATTGAAATCAATCTCAAAATTCAAGCAGTTGCGGGAAAGAATTTAAGAGCGGAATTTGTCCTCAACAACAAGACATTTATTGTTGAGGGAGAGAAATGCGAAGAGGCACAAAATCAACCGCTAAATCAAGATGAAATAATCAATAATTTTTCGAAAAATCCATACTTTTCTCCACGTCTTTTTATTGAAACAAAAAACGCTTTTGTTCCAAAGCAAAAACTCAACGAATTTCGAAGAAATGTGTATGAAAAAATATTTGAAATAAAAACTGAAAATAACAACAAAAATTTAAACAAAACTAAAATTGACACAAACGTTTTGACAAAAGGCTTTGAGAACTTTGAAACAGCACAAAATTCAAGCGGAAATTATCACAATAAAAACATTATTTATTCTCCAGAAATTTATGATGTTTTGGATGTTGAAAAGTTTGTTGAAAACTGCAAAAAACAAAACAAAGTGCCATATCTTGACACTCCAAATTTTGCACTCAGAAAAGACATTGAAACGCTCAAAAATATTATTGAAAAAACTCATATAAATATTGTTGCAAACAACTATTATGCACTCGCTTTTCCAACACAAAAAGTTGCGGGAGCGGGGCTAAATGTTTTCAACAATATTTCAGCAAACGTTTTGGACATGCCTGTCGTTTGTGCCGAGGGCGAAGGCTTTCCAAAAATGCCCGCACCTTTCATGACACTTCGTCATTGTCCAATGAAATCTCATCTTCACGCAAACTGTTCAAACTGCCCTTATCACGAGGGATATTATTACGTTTTGGAAAGCGGAAAAACATTGAAACTCACACGTAAAAAACTCTCAACCTGCACTTTCTATTTGGAATAATAATTTAAAAAAATGTGGCAATTTTAATTTGTTTGTGCTATATAATATATACGCTAAATTTTATTGCTGGAGAAATCTATGATAAAAACATTATTGAAAAGTCTTCGAGAATACAAGAAGACTTCTATTATTACGATTTTGTTGTCGACACTTGAAGTGGTGTTTGAAATTTTGATGCCACTTTGCATGTCGAACCTCATTGACTATGGAATCCAAGATGGCGTCATGATGAATGTTGTCAAGTATGGTGTCGCACTTTTGATTTTTGCAATCATTCAACTTCTCACTGGAATATTCTCTGCAAAAATGGGAGCAAAGAGTGCGGTTGGATTTGCTGCAAACTTGCGTGAAGACATGTATGCCAATGTCCAAACTTTTTCATTTTCGAACATTGACAAATTTTCAACTGCGTCCATTGTCACTCGTCTAACAACCGATGTGACGAACATTCAAAACTCATATCAAATGCTCATTCGTTTGGCTGTTCGCGCTCCATTCATGTTGATTTTTGCAGTTGCTGCAAGTTTTACAATCAATGTGAAAATTGCCTTGATTTATCTTGCAATGGTCCCTGTTCTTGGTGGGCTTTTATTTTTGCTCATTTGGAAAGTTCACCCAATATTCCGCCGCGTTTTCAAAACCTATGACAAACTTAATAATGTTGTTGAAGAAAATGTCCGCGGAATTCGAGTTGTGAAATCTTTTAATCAAGAAGAACACGAAATAAACAAATTCAAAGATATTTCAAACAACATCTACAAAGACTTTTCAAAGGCAGAGCGTATCACTGCTCTCAACTCCCCTCTCATGGAATTCTGCGTATATTTTTGTTTGACCATTGTTTCTTGGCTTGGTGCAAAAGCGGTTATTGCAAGCGGAAACAATCCAGCACTTGGTCTCACGACTGGTTCGCTCACAGCACTGTTTAGTTATGCTTTTCAAATTCTCATGAGCCTCATGATGCTTTCAATGGTTTTTGTCATGATTGTTATTGCAAATGCTTCGGCAAAAAGAATTGCAGAAATTTTGGAGGAAAAATCAGATATAACAAGTCCCGAAAACCCGCTCCGAGAAGTTGAATCTGGAGAAATTGAATTTTCTAATGTTGATTTTTGTTATTCAAAAACCGCAGACAAAAAAGTTCTTGACGACATCAATGTTCACATCTCATCAGGCGAAACTGTTGGAATTATTGGTGGCACGGGGGCCTCGAAATCTTCGCTTGTTCAACTCATTCCAAGACTCTATGATGTAAGCAGTGGCGAACTCAAAGTCGGAGGCAAGAATGTCAAAGATTATGACCTTGAAGTCCTTCGCGATTCAGTTGCAATGGTTCTTCAAAAAAATGTTTTATTCTCGGGCAGCATCAAAGAAAACCTTCGCTGGGGAAAAGAAGACGCAACTGACGAAGAACTTGTTCATGCTTGTCGTCTTGCTTGTGCTGACGAATTTATCTCAACCTTTCCAGACGGATATGACACACATATTGAAGAAGGCGGCGCAAACGTTTCTGGCGGTCAAAAACAAAGACTTTGCATTGCTCGTGCACTTCTTAAAAAACCAAAAGTTCTGATTTTGGACGACTCAACGAGTGCGGTCGACACTCACACTGATGCGATTATCCAAAAGTCTTTCCGTGAATATATCCCAGACACAACAAAAATCATTATTGCTCAACGCATTTCGTCCGTTCAAAACGCAGACAAAATCATTGTGCTTGATGAAGGTAAAATTGTTGCACTCGGAAAACACGAAGAATTAATTGAAAACTGTCCAATATATCGCGAGGTGTATCTATCACAACAAAAAGGAGGAGAAGACAATGAAGACAAAAAATAACGAACAAGCAAATCCTCCAAAGATGCCAAAACTTGACTGGTCGGCACTCAAAAAAGTTTTTGGATATCTCAAACACTACAAATGGGGGCTTGCTCTTGTTGTTGTATGCATTTTGCTCAATGCGATCGCTGGGGCTGCCTCATCTCTATTCTTGCAAACCCTAATCGACAAATATATTTTGCCAATGGTTGGGCTTGAAAACCCAGAATTTGCGGGTCTTATTCGCGCCCTCATCACAATCGGTGCTGTTTATCTTGTTGGCGTTGCGACAATTTGGATTTATAGCCAAGTTATGGTCACAATCGCACAAGGCACTCTGAAGCGTATTCGTGACGACATGTTCACAAAAATGCAAAAACTCCCAATTGGTTATTTTGACACGCACTCGCACGGCGACATCATGAGTCTTTATACAAACGACACCGACACATTAAGACAAATGATTGCTCACTCTCTTGCAAACTTGCTGTCTTCAATATTCACAATTGTTGCTGTTTTTGTTTCAATGCTATATATCAGCGTTTGGTTGACTTTGATTGTTCTTGCAATCACATTCATCGCATTGATTGGTGTTAAGAATGTTGCGAAGAAAAGCGGAAAATATTTTGTTCAACAACAAAAAACACTTGCAGACCTCAACGGGTATATTGAAGAAATGGTTAATGGTCAAAAAGTTATCAAAGTCTTCAACCATGAAGAGAAAAACAAACTTGAACTCAAAAGCAAAAACAAAGCTTGGAAAAATGCGGCAACACTTGCAAACGGAAACGCCTACTCAATCATGCCAATCATGAACGCAGTTGGATATTTCCAATGTGTTGCAATCGCACTTATAGGTGGGTTTATGGCAATCAATGGCACAATGAATGTTTGTCTTGTTGGAGTGAACACACTAACGCTTGGAATGATTGCATCTTTCTTGACCCTCACCCAAAGTTTTATTAGCCCAATCGCACAAATATCAAATCAATTTAACTCAATAGTCACTGCCCTCGCTGGCGCGTCAAGAATATTTAAGTTTATGGAAGAAGAACCAGAAACCGACACAGGTTATGTCACACTTGTGAATGCAAAGTATGAGGACGGAAAACTTGTTGAATGTGACGAAAGAACAGGCATTTGGGCTTGGCGTCACCCTCATCTTGACGGCAGTATCACTTTGACAAAACTTGAAGGCAAGGTTGTGTTTGAAAATGTTGATTTTGGTTATATCCCTGGCAAAAAGGTGTTGAAAAAAATATCGCTCTATGCCGAGCCGGGTCAAAAGATTGCTTTTGTTGGAGCAACTGGTGCAGGAAAAACAACAATAACAAATCTGCTCAATCGTTTTTACGATATTGACGGCGGAAAAATTCGCTATGATGGAATCAACATCAAAAAAATCAAAAAAGAAGATTTGCGCCGCTCTCTTGGCATGGTTTTGCAAGATGTAAACTTGTTCACTGGCACGGTTATGGAAAATCTTCGCTATGGCAATCCAAATGCGACTGACCAAGATTGCATTGCAGCGGCGAAACTCGCAAACGCTCACTCATTCATTCAAATGCTCCCAGAGGGATATAACACAACGCTTGAAGGCGACGGAAGCGGCTTGTCACAAGGTCAGCGCCAACTTCTCTCAATCGCACGTGCAGCAGTTTCAAATCCACCTGTCATGATTTTGGACGAAGCAACATCTTCAATCGACACAAGAACCGAAGCCCTTATCCAAGACGGCATGGATAAACTTATGCAAGGAAGAACAGTTTTCGTCATTGCTCACCGCCTCTCAACAGTTCAAAACTCTGATGTCATCATGGTTTTGGATCACGGCGAAATCATTGAGCGCGGAAATCATGAAAAACTTATTTCCCAGTATGGCACTTACTACAAACTCTACACTGGTGCTTTTGAACTTGAATAAACACAAAAACCTCGGCATCTCGCCGAGGTTTTATAATACAAATAACACCAACTCTGCAAAATCTATAATTTATCAAGTTTTTATTTATTGACTTTTTAAGGTCTTGAAAGATAATCAAAAACCAATTAGCATTGAAGCTATTGGTTTTTTTTATTTGATTTTAATAATTAATACATTTCTTCAAATTTATATTCTTGTTTTGTGTTTGGGTTAACAAAAATATAAGTTGTTTTTTCGCCATCATCAATCTGTTTGCGGAACACCAAGAAATTGCCGTCTTTGTCTTTTGGCCAAATTCCGCTTTGAGCAAACTCAGGTGGTCGTTTTTCGTATTTGAAAGTCTCTTTTATTTGCTTTCTTATCCATTTTTTCTTTTCTTTGTCTGACAAGTCATTTGGAACTTTGGCAATTATGTTCTCATCAACGTATTCCATCGCATCGTCTGAAAGCCAATCGGGAATAAAATCAGCAAACTCCACTGCTTTCTGATAGTATGTATTTGTTCGTTTCATGCTTATGTTTTCATCAAACAAGATTTTTGCAAACGCCAACTGAAGTTTAAACTGATTGGAGTAGTTGTTCCAGTTCATGTTGTCAACCATTTTCAACAAGTTGGAATCATATTTCTTCTCAACCATATAATTGTTATTTTCTGAAATAAAATTCCTAAATTCCAAGTTTTCTTTACAAAAATCCTTAAATTGTTGAATAGGCATATCTCCTTCAACAAACTTTTTTATGATTTCAAATAATTCTTTCTTTTCCATAAGACCTCTCAGAATAATAATATTTAATATTGTTCTTCAAACTTACATTCTTGCTTTGTTTGGGTGTCAACAAATATATAGGTCACTTTTTCACCATCATCAATCTGCTTGCGGAACACCAAAAAATTGCCGTCTTCATCTTTTGGCCATATTCCGCTCTGAGCAAACTCGGGTGGTCGTTTCTCGTATTTAAAAGTCTCTTTAATTTGCTTTTTTATCCATTTTTTCTTTTCTTTTTCGGAAAAATCCTCTGGCACTTTTTCAATTATATTTTCGTCAATATATTCCATTGCATCGTCCGAAAGCCAATCGGGAACGAGGTCTGAATACAAGCAAGCCTTTTCATAATATAAATCGGTCTTTGGAAAACCTTTGATGTCTTTATCAATTAAAAAATCAGAAAAAATTATTTGTATCTTGAATTGTTGATCAACATAATTCCAATTACAATTATCTATCATTTTTAGCATGTCGTAATCAAATTTGTCACCAATATTCATATCTTTAAAACGTTTTATTTCATTACGAAAACTTTGATCGGATTTGCAAATTTTTTTAAATTGCCCAATTGACATACTGCCTGAAATAAAACCTTTAATTGTGTTGATTATTTCGTTTTTCTCCATATGACCTCCTTGTAATAAATATATTAAAATAACTCTTGAAATTCCAATTCTTGTTTGGTTTTTGGATCAACAAATATATAAGTCACTTTTTCGCCATCTTCAATTTGATTGCGGAACACCAAGAAATTGCCGTCTTTGTCTTTTGTCCAAATTCCGCTTTGAGCAAACTCAGGTGGTCGTTTCTCGTATTTGAAAGTCTCTTTAATTTGCTTTTTTATCCACTTTTTCTTTTCTTTTTCGGAAAAATCCTCTGGCACTTTTTCAATTATATTTTCGTCAACATATTCCATTGCATCGTCCGAAAGCCAATCGGGAACGAGGTCATTATAAAAACAAAATTTGTTAAGGTATAAATCAGTTGCTGAAAAATCTGTAATATTGTTAAGACCCAAAAAGTCCGAGAAAATAATTTGAACTTTGAATTGCTGCCTGGCATTATTCCAATTGCAGTTATCAATCATGTCGAGCATTTCATGGTTGAATTTATCTCCAATATTCATATCTTTATAATCTTTAATAAATTCACGCATGCTTGAGTCTGATTTGCAAATATCTTTGAATTGTTGAATTGGCAAATTGCCTTCAACAAACTTTTTTATGATTTCAAATAATTCTTTCTTTTCCATAAGACCCCTCAGAATAATATATTTAATATGTTTCTTCAAACGTATATTCTTGTTTTATGTTTGGGTCAACAAATATATAGGTCACTTTTTCACCATCTTCAATCTGCTTGCGGAACACCAAAAAATTTCCATCTTTGTCTTGTGGCCATATTCCGCTCTGAGCAAACTCTGGTGGTCGTTTTTCGTATTTGAATGTTTCTTTAATTTGCTTTCTTATCCATTTTTTCTTTTCTTTGTCTGACAAGTCCTTTGGAACTATGGCAATTATGTTTTCATCAACATATTCCATCGCATCGTCTGAAAGCCAGTCCGGGACGATGTCGGCATACAAACACGCTTTTTCAAAATAAGATTTTGTCCTAACAAAATTTTTTATGTTTTCATGCACCAAAAAATCAGCAAAAACAATTTGTATTTTGAATTGTTGGTCTGAATTATTCCAATTGCAGTTATCAATCATGTCGAGCATATCATAGTGGAATTTTTCTCCAATATTCATATCCTTATAATCTTTAATAAATTCACGAATGCTTGAGTCTGATTTGCAAATATCTTTGAATTGTTGAATTGGCAAATCGCCTTCAACAAACTTTTTTATGATTTCAAGTGCTTCTTTCTTTTCCATTCAACCTCCAAACTCACCCACAAATTACGTTTATGATTTTCCCTGGGATATAGATTACTTTTTTGATTTCGCCAACAATCAAATTTGGATACTCTGCTTTGATTTTTTCAATAACTTCATATTGAGTGGCATTTCTCGATATGAAAACAATGTTTTTCATTTTTCCATTGATTTGGATTGGAAGTTTTATTTCATCTTTCTCAAGATACTTTTCGTCATATTGTGGCCATTGAGCATCAACAATATTTTCGCCGAACACAATTTCATAAATTTCACTTGTGATATGTGGTGCAAGCGGATTGAGAAGCGTTAGAAAAATCTTGTATTCATCACGCGTGATAAATCCATCAGTTTTGACAAGTTTTACAAACGACATGAGAGAAGCGATTGCGGTGTTGAGTTTGAGGTCTGAAATGTCCTCTGTGACTTTTTTGATGAGTGAATTGATTTCGTAGATGTGTTTGTCCGAAACTTTTTCGCCTTTTTGCATGTCTTGCATTTCCCAAACGCGGTTTAGAAAGTTTGTTATGCCATTTATGCCATCAAAAGTCCATGGCGTGTTGTCTTCGTATCCGCCAAGGAAATGAACGTGAAGTCTTGCAGCATCACTGCCATATTGTTCAATAACTTGCAAAGGAGAAACTCCATTTGTTGAACTCTTGCTCATTTTTTTGCCTTCATCGTCCAAAATTAAGCCACTCCCCATCTTACGTTTGAATGGGTCACGAGATGGAACAGCACCAATTTCATACAAAAAGTTTTGCCAAAAGAATGCATAAAGAACATGGCGCGTGATATGTTCTGTTCCACCAGTATAGCAATCAACTTCGCCCCAATATTTGAGTTTATCAAAATCTGCGAGAGCATTTTTGTTGTGTGGGTCACAGAATCTGAGCCAATACCAACTTGACCCTGCCCAGTTTGGCATTGTGTCTGTTTCACGATGAGCGGGACCACCGCAGTGAGGACAAGTTGTGTTGACCCAAGAGTCAATTTTTGAAAGAGGCGATTCTCCGCCGTCACCAGGCACATAGTCGTTTGTTTTTGGAAGAGTGATTGGAAGGTCTTTTTCGTCCACTGCAACCACTCCACATTTATCGCAAAATACGATTGGAAAAGGTTCGCCCCAATAACGTTGGCGATTGAAAGACCAGTCTTGCATTTTGTAATTAACAACCTTTTTGCCTTTTCCCATTGCAACAAGTTTTTCGGCAATCTTGTGTTTTGCATCGAGCACTTTCATGCCTGAGAACTCTTCGGAGTTGACCATAACTGGATTTTGTTTGAGATAGTCTGCTTTCTCATATGCGGCGTCAACTCTGTCGTTTTCAATCACGGTTATGAGCGGAATGTTAAATTCTTTTGCAAAGTCATAATCGCGTTGGTCGTGTGTTGGAACTGCCATAACCATGCCTGTTCCATATCCGCAAAGAACAAAGTCAGCAATATATATTGGAACGCGTTTGCCATTTACTGGATTAACTGCATAAATTCCGTCAAGCAAACAACCTGTTTTGTCTTTTTGATTTGAAAGCCTATCAAACTCACTGCGATAAGCGGTTTGCTCTTGATAATTTTTGACTTCATCAATGTTTTTGATTGATGGAGCGAGTTCTTTGATAAGATGATGTTCGGGTGCCATAACCATGAACGTTATGCCGTATATTGTTTCGATGCAAGTTGTGAAAATGTCAGCTGTTGTCAATTTTTTTCCGCTGTGATCCACAATATCAAATGTCACTTGCATTCCTTCGCTTCTGCCAATCCAATTACGTTGAAGTTCTTTGAGATTTTCGTTCATTTCAATTCGGTCAACATTTCCAAGAAGTTTTTCGGAATACTCTTTCATTTTGAGAAACCAAACATTCTTTTCTTTTTGAACAACTTTGCCGTGACATCTGTCACAAATGCCGCCTTGACTGTCTTCATTCGAAAGAACGGTTTTGCAATTTGGGCAATAGTTGACAACACCTTTTTGCTTGTATGCTTTTCCATTTTCAAAAAGTTTCAAAAAAATCCATTGCGTCCACTTGTAATAATCTTCGTCACTTGTGCAAAATGCTCTGTCGTAATCAAAGGAAAGACCAATTTGTTTTGATTGTGCCATTGCGTTTTTCATTCCGTTTGCAACAAACTCTTTTGGGTCTATGCCAGTTTTGAGTGCCGCGTTTTCTGCGGGCAAACCAAAAGAATCTCCACCAATTGGAAACAAAACATTATAGCCTTGCAATCTTTTCATGCGGGCAAGTGCATCTGCTGGAACTGACCCTTTGAGATGTCCCATATGCAAATTCCCACTGATATTAAAAAACTCATACAAAACATAATATTTTGGCTTTGTTGGGTGAAAATCGACCGCGCAAAAACTTTTGTCTTTGTCCCATTTGTCTTGCCATTTTTTTTCTATTGCTTTGAAATCATACATAATAAAAAACTCCCGTAAAACTTTCTTGTGTTGATTTTATCACAATCAAATTTTATGGTCAATAAATAACATTTATTTTGCTGTTAATTTCGCTTATAAAAAGGATTTGTTGAGCAAGTCTTCTTTGAGTTTTTTATATTCTTCTTCCGTGATTGCTCCGCTTTCTTTGAGTTTGTTGAGTTTTTCAATCTCTTCGGTCAATAAGTCAACTTTGCTCTTGATTTCATAGTCGTCTTTGTCAAGCACAACTTCGTTTTCTTGCACTTTGGTGTTCTGTTCGCCGACATGATTGTAGTCAAAGTTTGAAACTTTTGAATAACGAGAAACCAAAAGTTCAACCCAAAACGCCATCGCCCACACAATGAGATTGTTAAATATATTCAAAACCAAAAGCGTGATAAACATTCCCCGTTTTTCAACAATATTTTTGAGCGACTTGCTTCTCATCACCAAAAAAATAATTCCCGTGGTCATTGAAAGTGCCGCATAGACACCGTCAAGAACAACATAATAAGTTGCTGCATTAAAATAGAAAATGTCTGAAAAAAGTTGTGCAAACGAAAACATTGATGACACAACGCAAACAATTCCTGCAACAAACAAAGCTTTTTTTATTTCTTTCATATTCCCCTCTTTTATTTTATTACAAATCAATCAAATTAAAACTATTTATGCCTTCAAAACATAATAATTTATGTTGTCAACTGTGGCAAAATCATAATCTTTGACGCCAAGTCCTCTCAAAGAATACGCAAATCCATTGTTTTCTGAATTGCCAATGAGTGCGTTGGCAAAAGGTTTTGCAATCATGAGATTAAAATCGTCACTTGTTCCAAACTTAAACACGAGATTGAGTGTATTCAAAAAACTCTTTGTGTTTTCACTATTAAGATTATTGATTTCAATATCTTTGCTTAACACTTCGTATTCAAAAGCGTTTTCGCCTTTTTTTATTGTCGATGTTGAAGAGATATAAAGATAGTCAGGAATTCTTTTTGCGATTATATTTGTTGGAAAAGAATTCATTTTTTGTTTGAGTTCGCGGACGTCAACTTTGACAACGACATTTATATCCGCTTCATTTTCGCGCACTTCAAGAAATTTGAGTTGGATAAAATAAATTTGTAATTTATTTCCTGAAACATCAAGAGTCATGCCCTCTTCATTTTGGTTTATCAAAGTGTTGATTATTGCTCCGAGTTGTTTATCTGTTATATATAGGTCAGCTGAAATTCTTGACTCAATGCCAATGCCATCTTATTGAACTTTGTATCCATCTTCCTCGGAATAAGAAATCAATCCTTCCATTTTTGCATTGACAACGACTTGCGCTTCCTGCATATCGCTATCAGAAAATTTTGCGTCGTATTTTGACTCATTAACAGTTTCATTAAGAGTTTTTATCTGTGAGATTGTTGAGAACACATCAACACCATATTTGTATTTTGCAATCAAACACCCAACTCCCAAAATCAAAGCCAGAGTGAAAACGATTGAAAAAATCCAAATAAGAAATCTCAAAATAAATGGTTTTCTTGCTTTTGCCATAACTCCTCCAATACAAAAATATATTATCACATCGCTTTAAAAATGAAAAGCATTAATTCGCTATTGAAATTTCTTCTGACAGCGTTTATAATAAAATATATGTCTAATAAATTTGAAAACCAAAATTTTTTTAACTTATTAAACTTGCTTCAAAATAATGCAATTTCAGAAGAGGATTGTGAATCTTTTGTTGAAGCACTTTATCATGAATATTGCAAAACAAAAAAACAAACTTCGGCAGAACTTGAGTTTTATTGCGACGAAGAAAATGTTTTTGGCGAAGACAACTCTTCCAAAATGGGAAGTTATGTTGACGGTGTAATAAAAATTAACAAAGTGAATTTCAAAAATACATTATGTTCTGAAAATCGTTCAAAGCGTTTTGTGATATTGCTCACTCTAATTCACGAAAATCGTCATTTTATTCAAGATCAAGAAAATTTCAATCAATCGGAAGCACTTAACTTTGCCTCTTTGGGACTAAAACTTTTTCATTCCTATGTCAACGTCAAAGGCGCAGTGATGAAAAAATATAAAGAAAAAATTTCTGAAAGCCCAATCAATTATGCAATCTATTCAGCCATGATTCAAAACGAAATTGAATCAATTATCAACATGAGAAATGAGGGCTATCTTCTCCTTCCTTGGGAAATTGATGCACGTGATTACACACTGCGCGAAATCAAAGAAATTTCAGAATATTTCCCACCTTTTGAAAATTTGTTTATCAACATGCTCTATCAATCTGGGCAAGTCAGAAATCAATTCTCTTCACAATTCTCGATTTTTGATTTGTTGACAGACGGCGAAAAATATATCAATGTCCATAATGACATTTTGACTGATGCACAAACAGAAGTTCAAGAGTTTGGATCATATAAAAACAAACTTCTCAATCTGTTAAAACAAAACAATATAACAACCAAAGAACAAGAAACAGATTTTGTCGAAAAATTATATCCTTATGAATTTTTTGACATCAATAAATCAAGAACTTCCACAAAGGAGAATGGTCATGGAAAACAAATTTGAAAAATGTTCATTGGACGAATTGATTGCAATATTGTGTGAACAAGATTTAAAGATTGATGAACTAAAAGAAATCTTTACTGCATTTTATGTTAATTATTGCAAATCAAAAGGTCAAAATCCCGCAAAACTTAAATTTGTTAGAATTATGAACACAAATCACTATGGCGAAACTTATGGAAGTTATTGCAAGAATACCATTGCTATCAACACCGCATACCTCGTTAAGTTATTTTCAAAAAATTCTTCGATTAACAGACTAAAATTAATTTCAACTTTGATTCATGAAAACAGGCATTTTGTTCAAGACGAAATGAAACCTCTCTCAACTCCACAAAAACTTGCTCACATTTGTTCAAAGCTTTTTGGGATTTTTTCTCGTGCAAATTGGACCGTTTTTCAAAATTATCAAGAGAAAATAAAAAACGGAACTCCACTTGAAAAAACAATCAACACAGCACTTGCTCAAGAACACATGTCACAATTTTTTGATTATAAAGAAACTTCATATGGAATGTTGCCACATGAAATTGATGCAAGAAATCACACAAAAGAAGAACTTCAAAATTTTGAAAAAACAACACCAGAATTTGGTGAAGTGATTAAAATGAATTCAAAAGACTCAAAGTTTTTGCAAGAAATCTGTTGCTTTTCATTGTTTGAACATTTTGACCGTGCTCACAAATTTTTTGATGCTCATAAAAATGAACTTGATTCAAGCACACTTCAACAATACTATGACTATGAAAAACAAGCTTTGGAGTTATATAACAAATATAGTGTCACAATGCCACAAGAAGAAAAAGCTTTTATAAAAAATCTTTATTCCCTTGAATTTAACAACTCGAAAAATTATTTCAAATAGTTAACAAAAAAAAGAGCAATTTGCTCTTTTTTATTTTGTTTTGTATAAAAAGGCTCGAAGTTGCAACCTTGATTGCAATCCGAATTTTTCTTTGTTAAGCATTTTTTCAAGTTGGTTTAGGTCAACCACTTTGAGTTTTATATCTTCAAATTCGTCAAGTTGTTGCTCTGCATCAATCTCAACTTCTGCTTCAAAGCATATGATGCTTTCGTCACTCATTCCAGCAGATGAATATGAAGCTTTTTCGGTTTGTTTAATTTTTATAACTCTCGCTCCAATCTCTTCTCTGAGTTCTCTTTTTGCCGCCGTTTTTGGGCTTTCACACTCATCAATCAGTCCCGCTGGCACACCAAAAATATAATCATTGATTGCATAACGAAATTCACGAATTAAAACAACTTTGAGATTTCCGTTTTTATCATAAAAATATGGAATTATTCTAACAGCATCAGCATTTTTTGTTTTTGCCATGATGTCAATAACCTTTTTGCGGCTGACGACCTCATATCTTTTTTCGCCTTTTTCAGTTTCATAAATAGCCTCATAGAGATTGAGATATTTCCTGTCTGTGAGTTTTTTTATGCTAACAATTTTTTTCATTAAATTTTTCCTTTGTTTTTGAAATTACTGCTCCCATTTTTTGAAGGTATTTCATTGTTTTTATATTGACATCATCCGCTTCATGTCCGTCTGCCCCAAATGTGTCACAAGCATCAGCAACAACTTTGACTTTTGTGTTTGACGAGGTTGCTTTCAAAAATCTCAACAAACTTTCACTAAATTCTTTCACGCAAATATCTGTGCAACAACCACAAACCTTGATTTCTGAAAAATTATTAACTGTGAGCAATCTTTTGAATTTTGTTGTATTAAAACCATTTGTTGTATTCTTATCAATGATAATCATTTGGTCTTTATATTTCTGAAGTTCTGGAATAAGTTCACATTCTTTTGTTCCACGAAGGCAATGTTCTGGGTAGTTTTGAAACTCAATATCATTTTTTTCATGTGTGTCGACAAATGTAACAATTTTATCCCCGCCCTTTATGGCATCTATAATTAATTTTTCAACATTTGGAACAATTCGATTAATATGTTTGTCAGATAGTTTACCCATGTTTATAAAACCATTAACCATATCAACAACAACCAATAATTTATTCATAAAATCTCCTATTTGATATATTTATTTCTGCAAAATATTATTGAGTATATGATTTTGCATTTTTTCAAGACATTCAACGCACCCATTGATTCTCGGTTTTGAAGAATAAAAATCAACATTATTTATAACTTTGTCGTAGTCACGGCTTGAACGCGTGCAAAGAGCATAGGTGCCGAGCTGTTTATGAAATTGTTTAACCATCATAAACGCTGGGATATCTTCTTTGCTATCTCCCAAAAAGCAAGCACCGCAAATATCGCTTGCTCCATATTCTTGAAAAATGCAAGAAACTCCGTCTGCTTTGCAATAAACACTTTTGTCTGTGTCGCATTTGCCAATCACTTGTCCGTGTTTGTTAAAAATTATCCCACTTGATATGACAGAGTCATCAATTCTTTTATAAATTGAATTTTTGAAATTGCTGTCAAAATATTTCAAGCGGGATAATAAATCTTGTTTATCAACTCCTGAGATAAAATGTATTACAACTTTGCAGTTGAGTTCAGATTCAAATTTCTCGACAAATTTAACAAATTTGGAAAACTGTAAAAATTCAGTTCCAAATTCGTCAGATTTTTTGTAGGCTTCAAAAGTTGAATCCAAATCACAAAAGAAAAGAAAATACTTTTTATCCATATAACACCTCATATTTCTTTATGATTTTATTAGTGTTTTGGAGCAATAATCAAATATCTGTTCGGTTCTGTGCCCTTTGAAAATGTCGTCACATAAGCATCATTTTGAAGTGCGGTGTGAATGATTCTTCTCTCATTCGGTGTCATTGGTTCAAGTTTGATTTGATGATGAGTTTTTGCAACTTTTCTTGCCATTCTGTTTGCAAGAGCAACAAGAGTTGATTCTCTCTTTTCACGGTAATTTTCGATATCAAGAACAATTTTTGTTTTTTCTCCGTCATTTCGTTGTTCAATGACATTAAGAAGATATTGAACACCATTGAGGCAATCTCCACGATAACCAATAAGTTCTGAAACTTTGTCGCCAGTGACAGAAACAACAACTCTATCGCCTTCTTTATAACAATTAATTTCAGCAGAAATTCCCATTTTTTGGCAAAGACCTTTCAAAAATTCAACGCATTTGATATCCTCAATTTTTTCGCGTTCAACTTTTGGTTCTTCTGTTTTGGTTTCAACTTCTTCGTGTTTTTCCTCAACTGGTTCTTCAACCTTTTCAACAACTTCTAATGTTTCTTCAACAACAGCGACTGGTTCTTCTTCACAAATAAGTTTTTTCACGTCCAAAACTTCTGGTTCGTCTTCGATTTTTTCTTTTTTGGCCTGATATTTATCTTGGCAATCTTCACTGATTGAAACAAGCACTCTGGCTTTTTTAAAAAGTCCACCCTCTTCCAAAATTTTTATGTCACAATCTTCTCTGGGTGCTTTTAGATTTAGCAAGGCATCTTCAATTGCTTTTTCAATTGTTTTGCCAACTCCTTCATAAGATAACATTTTTTCTCCTTTTTATTTTCGAGAGTAAGTTAATTTTTCTTTTCTCTTTCTTTTTTCTTCTTCTTTCTTTTCAACAACTTCCAAAATATTGTTGCAAAGTGGAGTTGTGATAACAGCAAAAACAGAACTTGCAAGCATATAGAGTCCAAACACAGAGTTATAGAGAATTCCAAACACGCCCAAAATCAAAGGCATGACAATCATCATAACTTTGTTTGTTGGCATCTTTTTTTCTTCAAACTCATTATCTGTGAGTTTTTTCTTTTTGAATCTATATTTTTTGTTTGTGACAAATTGTTGCAAGAATGCAACTCCAATAATCAAAATTGCAATTCCGAAATAACCATTTTGATCTCTTGTGTTTTCATTTACAACTGCCCAAACTTTTTCGTATTCTTGTTTGGCTTCTTCGGTTTGTTGTTCTTTTGTCAAACCTACAAGTTTTGCATATTCAGAAAATTTTGGAACTGGGTTTTTAAATGGGGAATCCGCCATCCAAACATTTTCAATCCACAAAAATGATTCTTTGCTTTTTTTGTATTCTTCCAAAACTTGCGCTCTTGCCGTTTCTTCGTTTTCCACAGTTAACCCAGCGGGAATATCTTCAACATTTTTAACGCCGTAGTAGGCAAGTCTCAAATCTTCGTATTGTTGAGCGACCTTATAACTTGACATTTTGTTAAGCCCAGCAAAAAGTGTGAAGAAAACAACCATTGTGAGAACCATTGTAATTAATGTGACAAGGCAAGTTCCGCCGACATTATAGTTATGTTTTTTGTAAACCTCCATTGTCTTTGCATTAAGTTCTTTTTGATTGTTTCCATATTTCTTTTTCAACACATCAATTTCTGGTTGAATTTCTGCTTGCATTTTTGTGCTTTTTCTTGTGAATTTTCTGTTGAGAAAATCAAATGGAAAAAGAATGAGTTTTATGACAAGTGTCATGCAAATAATTGCAAGTGCATAGTTTGCAATATTTGAATTAAACGCCATAATAATTTTTTCCCAAACTCCTGTTGGTGCTTCAACAAGAAGTTTGCCGATTTGGTTTATAATAACCATTTTTCTTCTCCTTTCATGTCAAAGGGAATAAAATCTTCCCCTCCAGCATTTTTTGGATTACATCGAATTATTCTCTTAAGAGCAATAAAACTTCCGCGAAATATCCCAAAATGTTTGATTGCAAGAACAGCATAGGTTGAACAACTTGGATAAAATCTGCAAGTATGCGGAATGAGTGGGGAGATGCAATATTTATAAAAATAAATGAGTCCCAACCCCAAAAGTTTCAAAGGATAAAAAACTATATTAAGAAATTTCATTATATAATTTTGCCTTTTTCAAAACTCTTTTCATTTCTTCAACAATTTCAAAAAATGTGATTTCAACAATTTCAGGTTTTGCAATAAACACATAATTGAAATTTGTGTCAACATTTTTTTGAATTTGATTAAATGCTTCCGTCATTCGCCTTTTCACTTTGCTTCTCACAACACTTTTGCCAACTTTTTTGCTGACTGAAAAACCAATTTTGTTTGGTTGACTTTTTGTCTTCACAAAAACAACTGAAAGTGTGCGAGTATGTGCGGCTTGTCCATGTTTATAAATAAACAAAAACTGCCTATTCTTGCGTAAACGATTTTCACTTTTTATCATATTTCGCCTTTATGCAGCAAGTTTTTTTCTGCCTCTGTTTCTTCTTCTCTTGAGAACTTTTCTTCCTGAAGTTGTCTTCATTCTTTCACGAAATCCGTGAACTTTGCTTCTTTGTCTTTTCTTTGGTTGGTAAGTTCTTTTCATAATTCCTCCTTATTTTTTTCACGCAAACAAAAAAAGATGATACGTCTTTTCCCCAAAAAAGATTTTCTATATTTTCGCACTTGCGTATTCTTTAAGTATAAAACGAGTGATAGGAAAACTTAAAGTTGACATTTTGTCGCTTTTATATTAACCAAAAATTATATCTTTGTCAATGATTTTGCCAAATGTATTGTTTTTGAGTTATTGCAAAAATAAGAAATTGATATACCAAAAATGACGTGTTTGTTATTGTTAAAAAATCAATTTCATGGTATAATTAAGTCATGAAACAAAGGAGTAAATAATGAGAGGATTTGAGAGAGTTAAAGACGAATTTTTGCAATACGGAGAAAAGGATATCAAACTTCCAATCCGTGCAACAAAAAATGCTTGCGGTTATGATTTTTATAGTCCAATCGACATCACAATCAAACCTATGCAAAGCGAACTTATTTGGACAAATGTCAAAGCATATTTCAATGAAAATGAAGTGTTGTTTTTGTTCGTCACAAGCAAAATGGGAAAACGACACGTTATGATTGCAAACGGAACCGGCGTGATTGAATGTGATTACTACGGAAATCAATCAAATGATGGAAATCTTGGATTTAGACTTTTGAATCTTGGTGACACAGATTATGAAATTCACAAAGGCGACAAAATTGGTCAAGGCGTGTTCACCTATTTTCTAAAAGCGGACAACGAAGAAGAAGTGACCACCGTGCGCACAGGAGGCTTTGGTTCAACAAGCACAGGTTTTTCAAACTAACAACAAAAAAGTTAAGACCAAAATCTTAACTTTTTTTTGTAAAAATGAAGCGAAATATCATGTCGAGCAGTCGACCTCGAAGGCCAGAACCTTTGGCGAGACATCTCGTAAAACTATATTTAAAAAAGGTTTTATGAGTGTTGTGGTTTTTATGCTACACGATTTTGGATTTTTCGCTGCGCCATTGGCTTCCGCTCAGAATGACATAAATATTGGTGGTTATTTTTATATAAATAAAGTTTTATTTCAAGAGTTATGGCATTCTTTGCCTTAACTCTTCTTGCGAGCCTTATTGCATGAAACAGAAAGGTTTGTCAAGAGTTTGTGTGCAACCGCACTCAAATTCATTTACTCTTGACGAATTTTTCGTTTCATGCAACACAAAAAACAAAAAGACAAAAGAAAAGGTTTTGAGCCAAAACTTCTCAAAACCCTTTTGTCTATTGTTTTTTTGTTGACCCCTTTGCCCTGCTTCGCCAAGGGTGGTTTTAAGGGGTGTGGGGAAAATCCAAATTCCCCACGCTTTTTGGTTCTTTTTCGCAATCGAAAAAGAACACTAAACTAGTTAATCATTCTGACTGGAAGGATAAGGTATAGATATTCATCTCCCTCAACTGGTTTGATTACGCAAGGATTGATTGCACTATTGAAATTGATTGTGATAAATTCGTCTGAAAGCACTCTTAATGCGTCCATAAAGTATGAAGCATTGAATGCAATGTTGAGTTCTTTTCCGTCAAGAACAACATTGATGTTTTCTTTGATATTTCCGATTTCGGAGTTTGAAGAAATGACCATATTTCTTTCTTTGATATCAAACTTGACGAGATTGTTTTGACCAACCTTGCTAAGGAGTGCTGCTCTTTCCAAAGCTTGTTCAAGTTGTGCTTTGTTTACTGTGATTTTTGATGAGAAAGAATTTGAAATAATTTGACTATAATTCAAAAATTCCCCGTCAATCAAGCGTGTGACAATTTTTGTGTTTTTGAGGTCAACCATGAGATTGTTTTGATGAATATAAACATTAATAATGTCGTCACTATCTTCAAGAATTTTGCTTACTTCATTCAAACTTCTTGCTGGAACAACAACTCTGATTTTGCCAGAACTTGCAACAACTGGTTTTTGAATGAAAGCAAGACGATAACCGTCAAGTGCAACCCCGCGAAGATTGTTTCCTTCAACTTCGAGCAAGCAACCTTTGAGAATTGGACGAGAATCGTCAAGAGCAACTGCAAAGTTTGATTTGTTGATGAGTGTTTTGAAATCTTTTTGAGCAATTCCAAAATAATCACCATTATCAATCTTTTTGAGGCTTGGATATTCAAGTGAGTTCATACATTGAATATAGCCTTCACTATCGCAATACTTGATTATGAGTTGATTGTTGTCATTGAGAGTGAGTTCAATTTTTTCGTTTGTAAGTTTTTTGACAAACTCTGAAAAGAAACGACCTGGAACAACTGTTTCTCCTTCAATTTTTATGTCTGCTTTGATTTTCTTTTCAATCGAAAGTTCATAATCTGTTGCGGACAATGTGAGTGTTCCGTCCTCTGCAACAAGTTTGATTCCTTCCAAGATTGGATTTGTTGTTTTTGGGTTTATTGCTTTTGATACTTTTATCACTGCATCAGATAAATCCAAACCATCACATACTAATTTCATTTTTTTTGCTCCTTTATTAATTATGATTTATTTCATTTTTAAATAGTATTAATAGTAATAATAACTGTTGAAATGTGAATAACTTTTTTGGCACACAATATATTGTTTATTACAATATTTTCGACATTTTTCGAACCACAATATTTGGTTTTTTGCAATGTGTTTAACTGTGTTTATAAGCAAGTTTTTTTATGCACATTTCCTCATTTTGTCAACAGGTCTTTTATGTCGGTGATATAAACTTTGATTTTGTTGTTGGTTTTGATTTGTTCTGTGATCTTGTCACGAGCGTGCATTATTGTTGTGTGGTCACGATCTCCAAACTTTTTGCCGATTGCAACAAGTGGAAGGTCAAGAAGTTCACAGATGAGATATATACATATCATTCTTGGTTCAACAATCTCTTTGTTTTTCTTTTTGCCAACAATATCATTTTTTGAAATGTTGAAATATTTGCAAACCGTGTCGATAACCATATCTGGTGAAAGACCTTCTTTGATTTCGTCCATATTTTCTTTCATGGCCTCATATGCTTCTTCAAGTGTTGCACTCTTTTTTCCAAGAAGTGTTGCAAAGAAGAACACTTTTGACAAAATTCCTTCCATCTCACGAATGTTGGTGTCAATTTTTTCGGCAATGAAGTTTATGACTTCGTCATCAATCGAATATTTTTCTTGTTGTGCTTTTTTACGCAAGATTGCAACTCTTGTTTCAAAGTCTGGTGTTTGAATGTCTTGAATGAGTCCGCTTGTGAATCTTGAACGAAGTCTTTCTTCAAGTGTTGCAATTTCTTTTGGTGGTCGGTCAGATGCAATGATTATTTGTTTTTGTCTTTGATATAGGTCATTGAATGTGTGAAAAAATTCTTCTTGAGTGCTTGTTTTGTTTGAAATAAATTGAATGTCATCAATCATAAGAACATCAAGATTGCGATATTTTTCACGGAATTCAAAGTTTGCCATATCCTTGTTTGCGCGAAGTGATTCAATGTAGTCATTTGTGAATTTTTCGCAAGTCGCATACATGATTTTTTTGTCAGGATAGGCAGATTTTATGTAATTTCCAATCGCGTGAAGTAAGTGAGTTTTTCCAAGTCCAACTCCACCATAAATAAATAGTGGGTTGAATTTTTGTCCAGGGTTTTCTGCAACTGATTTTGCTGCTGCATAAACAAACTGATTGCTTTTTCCAACAACAAAATTATCAAAAGTGTATTTTTCGTTGAAGTTTGAATTTGTTTTGTTTCCTTCTTCTTCAACCTTTTGATTTTTTGCTGGTGTGTTTGTTTTTATGTATTCGTCTTTTTCGTTTTGGTCGAGAATTTCAAAATTGATGTTGTCATTAAAAACTTCGTTTATCGCATTTTGAAGTTGAATTTTGTGATTTTTCAAAAGTTGATTTTTTGCGGTTGTTGAACTTGCAACCAAAATCAAGGTGTTGTAATCCTTAAATTCCAAAACTTCAAGAGGTCTGATCCAAAGGTCAAATGAAACAGCAGTTGTCATCATTTCGAGTTTTGAAAGAACTCTCTCCCACATAATTTGTAATTCTTGCATAGTCTCCTCTTTACCTATTAATAATAACTTATCCACATTTTTTAGTCAATCAAAAAAACTTGTTAGGCTCATTTTATATTTTCAAAAGACCGCTTGTGTTTTGTTGAAGCGGTCTATTTTTTTTTGATTTTTGATGATTATGATTTTTTCTTTAAAAAGTTTGAGCATTTAACAAAAAAGTCAATTTGGTCTTGATTTAATTCTTTCTCATCAACCATTGTTTGAAGTTCTTTCATTGAGAACCATCGAACCTCTGTTAGTTCTTCTTTTTGAATTTTCAACTTTTTAACATCGAGGTCGAGTTTTGTATAATACATCTTATAACAATCTTTTCCATCACAACCCCAGCAGAATGTTTCGAGTGGTTGGTTTGATATATCAATACCAAGTTCTTCCCTAACCTCAGTTATAATTCCTTGGTCGGTTGTTTCACCTGCTTTTGGATGTCCACCGGTCACTCCCCAATCGCCACCTTTTTGCTCAACTCTTTTTTGCATAAGGAATTTTCCCTCACTATTTTGAATTGCAATCATGACAACCATTGGATATAGATCGTGAGGAATTTCATCTCCTTTGAAATATGTTTTTCCACTTGGTTGTCCATTTTTATAATATAAATCACGTTTTTCTCTTTGCATTTTTTCTCCTATAGTGGGTTTGATTTGGCTTTGTTGCCGCTTCTTGGATAACCCGCCGGTGTGTGATTTTGTTTGTTTATAACAATGATATTTCTTTCACTTGAAATTTCATAAATCATATATTTTTTTATCTCAACACTTCTTCCACCCAAAATGTTTTGAGCACGGGTTGAAAGATCAAGTTCGCTTTGTGCTTGAACTGATTTGTATGCAAGCATCTGACCCCCGACTTTCACAAATGGCAAAACATATTCCAAAAGAGTTGGAAGAGCTGCAACTGCACGAGCAACGCCATAATCAAATTTTTCACGGAACATAAAATCTTTTGCAACATCTTCACATCTTCCGTGAATTGCTCGAATTTTTTCAAGCCTGAGAGTTTCAATCACAAGATTAAGAAAATTAACTCTTTTTTTAAGACTGTCAAGCATTGTTATATCAAGGTCAGGTCGAAGAATTTTGAGCGGAATTGACGGAAAACCTGCTCCCGCACCAACGTCAATAAGTTTTGCGTTTTCAGAAAAACAAGCAAATGGCAGCACAGAGTCAAGAATATGCTTGAAAGCAAACTCCTTTTTATCTGTGATTGCGGTGAGATTGATTTTTTCATTCCAAGAAACAACAAGTTCATAAAACTTTACAAGTTGTTCAATTTGTTTTTCGCTTGCTTCAATCTTATATTTTTGAAAAATTTGTTTTAATAATTCTTGCATATTCCCCTACTTTTTCATTTTTATCATAACAGAAAGCACTGCAATGTCAGCTGGTGAAACACCAGAAATCCTTGAAGCTTGTCCAATGTCAAGAGGTCTGATTTTTGAAAGTTTTTGAATTGCTTCAATTCGAAGGCCCTTGATTTCTGAGTAATCAAAATCTTCAGGTATTTTTAGACTTTCATTCTTTTTTGCTTTTTCAATGTCTTCAAGTTGTTGATTGATATATCCTTCATATTTTACAAATGTGTTGAGGTCGTCAACAAGTCTTGGACTATAACCTTTGAATAATCCATATTCAGCATTGAGGTTTTGTGCGGTTATATTTGTTCGCTTCAAAAGGTCTTTCACTTTCATGCTTTCGCGTGGAGGGATTTCGCCAACTTTTTCGCAAAAATCAACAAGTTTTTGGTCAAATTTGACTTTTTCTTGCAAAATTTGCTTCATTTTTTCAAATTTTTTCATTTTTTTCTGAAAAATTGAATATCTTTCGTCATCAACAAGACCAACACGACGGCCAATTTCTGTGAGTCTGACATCGGCATTATCTTGTCTTAACCAGAGTCTATATTCGGCACGAGATGTCATCATTCGATATGGTTCATTCGTTCCTTTTGTGACAAGGTCATCAATCAAAACACCAATATAGGCATCACTTCTTTTTAGAATAAGTTGTTCCTCTTTTCGATTATAAAGGCTTGCATTAATTCCAGCAACAAGACCTTGTGCGGCGGCTTCTTCATAGCCGCTTGTTCCGTTGACTTGACCAGCAAAGAACAACCCTTTTATGTTTTTGAATTCCAAAGTTGGAAGAAGTTGAGTTGATTCAATTGCGTCATACTCGATCGCGTATGCATTTCTCATGATTTCAACATTTTCAAGTCCAGCAATTGTTCGATACATTTGTTCTTGAACATCAACTGGAAGTGATGTTGAAACACCTTGAAGATAAATTTCATTCGTTTCAAGAGATTCAGGTTCCAAAAAAACTTGATGGCGTTCTTTGTCAGCAAAGCGAACAATTTTATCTTCGATTGATGGACAATAACGTGGACCAATTCCCTCAATTATTCCCGAAAACATTGGTGCGCGTGAAAGATTGTCACGAATGATTTTATGAGTGTTTTGGTTTGTGTAGGTTAGATAGCATTTTGCTTTGTTTTTTGGTGTCTTTTTGGTTAAGAATGAAAAAGATTGAATGTCTTCATCACCATTTTGTTCTTCTGTTTTTGAAAAATCAATCGTTCTTGAATTGACGCGGGCTGGTGTTCCAGTTTTGAATCTTTTGATTTGAAGACCCAAATCCATAAGGCTTTTCGTGAGTTCGTTTGCATGAGCAAATCCGTTTGGTCCACTGTTTTTTGTGTATTCGCCGATAATGATGCGACTTTTAAGATATACGCCAGTCGCAACAACAACACTATTGCAAAAGAACTCCAAACCTTGTGCGGTTTTGACTGAATGAACATGGTTATTTTCTTGTGTGATTTCAACCGCTTCAAGTTGCCTAATAAATAGGTTTGGTGTGTTTTCAAGTGTGCGTTTCATTGTGTTGTGATAGTTAATTTTATCTGCTTGCGCGCGCAGTGAATGAACAGCAGGACCTTTCCCCATATTGAGCATACGGATTTGAAGTGCGGTTTTGTCTGCGTTGATTCCCATTTGTCCGCCAAGTGCGTCAATTTCACAAACCAAATGACCTTTTGCAGTGCCACCAATTGAAGGATTGCAAGCAAGAAATGCAATTGCATCAAGATTGAGTGTGAGAAGAAGTGTTTTTTGTCCGGTGCGTGCGAGTGCAAGCGCGGCTTCACAACCCGCGTGCCCCGCTCCAATAACAATGCTATCATAAAAAAATTCGTTGTCTTTTTCCATTTTATTTTCCCAAGCAGAATTTTGAAAATATTGCATCAATAATATTTTCGTTTTCTGTTTCTCCTGTGATTTTTCCAAGGCTTTCCCATGCTTTTTTAATTTCCAAAATAACGATATCAACCGTCTCTGTATCGCAGCATGAAATTGCTTTTGAAATGTAGTTTATTGATTGTTTAATCGCTTCAATATGCCTTGCGTTTGTCAGGCATATTTCATTAAAATTAATTTTCCCGCATTTTGACAAGTTATATATTCTTTGTTTCACTTCGTCAATATTTTGCTCTTTCAAAGCTGAAATTTCAATGTCGGGCGAGATGTCATTTTCAACGCGATTGAGGTCGCTTTTGTTTGCGATGATAATATGATTTTTGTTTTCAATTTTTTTGAGAGTTTCGCGTTCTTCGTTGTTAAGTTTTCTTGAACTGTCATATACAAACAAAACAACGTCGGCTGAATTTATTTGTTCAAACGATTTTTCAATTCCAATATTTTCGACTGCATCTTCACTTTTTCGAATTCCAGCGGTGTCAATAAAGTTGATTTTCAAACCTTTATAGTTGATTGTTTCGCGAACAATATCGCGTGTTGTGCCTTCAATGTTTGTGACAATCGCTCGATTTTCGCCAAGAAGTGCATTGAGAAGACTTGATTTTCCGGAGTTTACGCGGCCAATAATGGCAACATTAACACCATTTTTGATAAATGAATTTTGGTCTGAATTTTCGAGGATTTTTTCAAGTTTGGTTTTGATGTTTTCGAGTTCTTTTTTTGCATTTTGAGTTTCGGTGTATTCAATGTCATGCTCTGGATAATCGAGTGCAACTTCAAGACGTGCAAGAAGTGAGGTCAAATCATTTTGCAACTCGTGGACTTCGGAAAAAAGTTTTCCTTGCATGAGAGATTTTGCGGCTTTGAGTTCATTCTCGCTTTCGGCATTGATTGTGTCAATCACGCCCTCCGCTTTTTCAAGGCTAATTTTTCCATTAACAAAAGCACGTTTCGTAAATTCCCCTTCGCTCGCCATTCTTGCTCCATTTTCAAGGCACGCAGAAATAACTTTGTCAACAAGACTTGTGGAACCATGAATCTGAAACTCAACCAAATCTTCGCCGGTGTATGAAAATGGGTTTTTGAAATAAACAAGCAGACATTCATCATTGATTTCGCCATATGAAAAAGTTCCGAGATAAAGTTTTCTCGGCTCAATTTTATCAAAGTTTAAATGTTGTGAAGAAAATATTTTTTTTGCAATCAAAAGACAGCCATCACCGCTCATTCTCACGATGCTGATTGCTCCCATTCCAATTGGAGTGCTAACTGCCACAATAATATCGTTTTTCATAATGTCGATTATATCACACACCCTTTCGTTTGTAAATGAAAACAAAAATAAGTTAATTAAATATTATATAAAGTTGAAGAAAGTTGAGATTTGTGTTAAAATATTTCCATGACAATAAAAAGACTTGTGCTTAATGATTTTCGTAATTATGACAGTGTTTCGGTTGACTTCGACAAAGGAGTTAACATAATTTATGGCAACAATGCACAAGGAAAAACAAACCTTTTGGAAGCAATTTATTTTTGCTCAATCGGCAAAAGTATGCGCACAAACAAAGAACGTGAAGTCATAAAAATGGGCAAAGAAATTGCAAAAATAAAGGTTGAAATTGCTCAAAATAACATAAAACGCACAATCGAAATCGTTTTTTCAAAAAAGAACAAAAAAACAATAAAAATAAATGGAATTGCAATTCATAGAATTGGAGAACTGATGGGTGAACTCCCATGCGTGTTCTTTTCGCCAGATGGGCTAAAACTCATAAAGGAAAGTCCAGAAGACAGAAGAAGATTTATGGATATTGCCATATCTCAAACATCAAAAAATTATTTTTATTTGCTTGGAAAATACGACAAAGTTTTGGATCAAAGAAACAAACTTCTCAAATCTTCAGCAAATCTTGAAATAATCAAAAATTCGGTGTTTATTTGGGATGAACAACTTGCCGACATTGGCAGCAAAATAATATTTTCGAGAATAAACTTTTTGAACGCCTTATCTCCATATGCAGAACTTGCTCACACATATCTCACGAACAATGACGAAAAACTCAACCTTTCCTATCTTGGAATAGTTGGTGAAAGCGTTGAACAAATAAAAAGTCAACTTCTATCTTCACTTGAAAAAAATCTTGAAAAAGACTTCAAACTCGGTTTCACTTCAACAGGCCCTCACCGTGACGACATAAAAATCTTGGTTGATGACATCGACATAAAAGCATATGGCTCACAAGGGCAACAAAAAACCACTGCACTTTCAATGAAACTTGCCGAACTTGAAATAATAAAGAATCAAACTGGGAAAATGCCACTACTTCTTCTTGATGATGTTTTTTCCGAACTAGACCCAAAACGCCGTAAACGACTTTTGAAGTTTTGTGAAAAAACTCAAACATTAATCACTTGCACAGATTTAAGTGAAAATGATGAATTTGATAAAAAAATTCACATAAAAAACGCTCAAATCGTATAAATTTTGTGAAAAAATATGTATTTTGATTAATAAATTATAAAAAAATAACCTAATTCAATTCTTTTCCTTATATCAAAAGGGAAAGAATTATTTTTAATAAATACAATAATCAATTTTTTTATTTTCGAAATATATTTTAATTAATTATTTTTGATTTATTTTTAATTATTTTTCAAAATTTAAATAATTTTTCAATTTTTTTTATAAAAAATCAACGATTTTGATTAAATTATTTAACAAACTTTTTCAACAATTTTTGCTTTCTTGAAAAAATTTATGAAATTATAGTGCATTTTGATTTTATATTTGTTATAATAAAAACTAATAAGGAGTATATATGGGAAAGATTATTGCTTTCGTAAATCAAAAAGGTGGTGTTGGAAAAACAACAACCTGCTCAAATATGTCAGCGTATCTTGCTGCGATGGGCAAAAAAGTTTTGCTTGTTGACCTTGATCCACAAGGAAACGCAACAAGTGGATTCGGAATTGACAAATCCAACAACACAAAAACAATTTATAATGTAATTGATGGCGACGCTGCGATTGAAGAAGTTGTTCAAAACACAATGATTTTTGGGCTTGATATTGTTCCGGCAACAGTTGATCTTGTTGGAGCAGAAGTTGATCTTGTTCAAATGGCATCTCGTGAAAGAGTTCTCAAAGGAATTTTCACACGCCTTCGTTCAACTTATGATTACATCATGATTGACTGCCCTCCATCTCTTGGACTTCTCACTGTCAATGCTTTGACCGCTGCAAATTCAATTATAATTCCAATTCAGTGCGAATTTTATGCTCTTGAAGGTTTGAGCCAGCTTATGAACACAATCAAGCTTGTAAAAAAACATCTCAACCCAACACTTGCTGTTGAAGGCGTTGTTCTCACAATGAAGGATTCTCGTTCAAATCTTGTGAACCAAGTTTCAATGGAAATCATGAAATTCTTTGGCAAAAAAGTATTCCAAAATGCAATTCCAAGAAACGTAAGACTTGCCGAAGCGCCAAGTCATGGACTCCCAATCGTTCTTTATGATCCATCTTCAAAGGGAGCACTTGCATACATGGAACTCACGAAAGAACTTTTACAACGCTGCAATGATAGTTATGAAGATATAACAAAAAAGACAAAAATTAAATTAACAGAGGGGACAAATGATTAATAAAAAAGGATTAGGTCGAGGACTTGAAGAATTGCTTTCTGTTTTCGATGAAGAAACCGAAGAAAAAGAAGATGTTGCTGTTCAACCGCAGCCAAAACAAACAAAACCTGCAAGTGGTGTGATGGAAATTGCACTTGATGAAATTGTTGCAAATCCAAACCAGCCAAGAAAGATATTTAATGAAGAAGCATTGAATGAACTTGCTCAATCAATCAAAATGCATGGTGTTATTCAACCAATTGTTGTCAATGAGCGAGATGATGGGAAATATCTCATCATTGCCGGTGAAAGAAGATGGCGCGCATCAAAAATTGCAGGAATGACCACAATTCCAGCCATAATTAAAAGGTATACAGAAAAACAAGTTAAAGAACTTTCACTCATTGAAAATTTGCAGAGAGAAGATCTTAACCCGGTTGAGGCGGCAAGAGCAATAAAGCAGCTTATGGAAGAATATAAATTCACCCAAGAAATGGTTGCTGACAGAATCGGAAAAAGCCGTCCAGCCATTGCCAACACACTCAGACTTCTTGCTCTTCCTCAAGACATTCTTGCAATGGTAGAAGAAAACAGATTATCAGCAGGACACGCAAGATGTTTGGTTGCTGTTCCAGATGCAAATGTTCAATATAAGTTTGCGACAATGAGCGCTGACAACAAAATGTCTGTTCGTGACCTTGAAAAGCAAATACGCAACTATCTTTCCCCAAAGCCAACAAAAATCAAAGAGAAAGTCGAACAAAGCATTGAGCTTAAAGAATTGGTCAATGAAATGCAAAGAGCGTTTTCAACAAAGGTTTCTGTAATTGGCAATGACCATAAAGGTAGAATTTACATTGATTACTATTCAAGAGATGATTTGGATAGAATTTGCGACATCTTGGAGTTGATTAAAAAACAAAAACTTACTCTTCAAGATTTGCAGAATTTCAACAAACATAATAAATAAAATTTAGCTTAAATAACTAAAAATATGGCAATTTTGCCATATTTTTTATTGCGCTTGCCCTAATAAATTAAGTTTCAACGTTTTAATTTGTATATAATGTGTGTTGTCAATGTCATCATATCAAAATCCTTTTTTATCTTAAAAGTCTTGTCAATAACCCCGGTTTCAGTGTAACACCCCGCTAACACCTCGCCTTTGTCACACTTTATCAATCGACTTATTACACGGGTTGCATCTGCGAACATTAGCCTCTTAACAACTTATTTTTCCATTAATTTGTCAAATATCTTCTGTCAAACAAAATTAATAATCAACTTTTAATTGTTGCAAGTTTTACCTTTTATATACAACACAATATTTCACACGCCCAACCAACTTCCTAAACAAGTTTTATATTTTCCAAACTTATTTTATTATTTTTTTCTTTCAATTAATAATTTAATCATGCGCACTTGCTGGATTTTGTGTATTATTGTATATTATAATTAAAATCTGTGTTTATATTTGTCATATATGTGTTTTGTTTCACGTGAAACAAAAGACAGTACGGCGTGACAAGAATGTTTCACGTGAAACATTTACTGTAACTAATAAAATTGTTTCACGTGAAACAAAAATGTGTTGTTTATGAGTGAAATTTGTATGCGAAATGATAAAATATAACTGGCGCATTGCTAATTTTTATAAAATATATCGTTCAAACGGCTGTACACGAAAAATAAATAATCTACGAAAGATTGAAATGATTAAATAAAGTAGAAAGGGTGTGTACGAGGTTTCTAGCACATTGTACGTACGAATTACTGAATATATTTGTACGGATGCGATGGCTTACTTTAATTCGAGTAATAATCATTTGGTTATATTGTTGTGTTGGTCTATTATTTGAATATAGTAGTATAAATTTATTGTAGTTTATTTATTGCTTTATGTAATGCTTAATGTCAATCATATTTAATTGTTTTGAACATGGAGTCACTTTCTATAGTTGTTTTTGAAATGCATTGCGTATGAGATTTGATTGCGTCTTGTTGCTTTGCGTCTATAGTAATAATTCAAGCGTCTATAACTTGCTTTTTATGCGTCTGATACTTGATATTTTGCGTCTGTTAAATTATGCACCTTTATTTGTGAATTGAAAGAATAAGAGTAATTCTATTTATTGTGGCATTTTATTACTTAGAGTAATTATTCCGATTTGTTCATAGTGTTTTCTTATATTGAAACATGGGTTAAGACTTGGATTTGCGATTAGATACGACTTGATATCTATTTTATTATTAACTGTTTATTGATGTCGTTCCTTAAATAGTTTTGATTGTGGATGAAGTGAGAGTGATGTCAACGATTATAAGGAGATTATTATTTTCTAGAGATGAAAATATTGTATAATTATTGCAACATTGAATTTCGATGTTGCAATAATTTGAGTTTCATTGGTTAGAAATGATTGGTTTGCCAATTTATGAAAGCTTTTTAAAGAAAAATACAAAATAAAAGGTTGTTAATTATGTTGGCAGATGTTAAAACTTTGTCTTCATAATTTAATTTGTTTAGTATGAGCAAGAAGTTAAAACTATGTTGTAGCTATGTTGTATATATTGAAAACGAAAGCTGTCTATAATTGAGTTGTTTGCAGCTGGCATGGAGAGTGTTTTATTTTTTAAACAACAGCTTACTTTTCGCAAGTTTTTTATACATTAAGTTTGTTGATGTTTTATAAATGTTTATTAGGACAAAAGGATATGTACTTTAATATTTGCTATAAGCAATTTTAATATGTAGTTATATAAATATAACATTAGATGTACTATGTAAACTATAATTCTATTAAATAAGCTTAGGTGGTGATAAATCAATAATTTGAAGATCATATGGTTCTTTACATCGGTTTTGAGGTGTGATATAATACTAACATGAATAGTTTATTTCTTATCAGCACAGGAACAATCCTTGATATATCAATTGTTGCAATAATTTTGTTGTTCGTTATTGTCGGGCTTTGCATGGGCTTTATGAGAAGTCTTTTGTCGTTGGTTAGATTCGCCGGTTCTTTTGTTATTGCCTTTTTGGTTAGAAAACCTTGCGGAACATTGTTTGACAAAATTTTTAAGATTACTCCAAAGTTGGGCGAACAAATCAAATTGAACTTTGCGGGATATTCTCCAGCACTATCCGAAACATTTTCAAATGAACCGCAAGTTTTGAAGAATGTTATTAACGAATCAAGCATGAGTGGCATACTCAAAAAACTGTGTAGTTGGATGGTTGGAAACGAAACAATGGCACAACCAACAACTGTTGTTGATATTGTTTCGAGCAAGGCTGGAGTCATTCTTTCGCAAGTTATTGCATTTATTGTAATTTACGTAATTATTCGAATTTTGACGTTAATTTTGCCAAAAATCTTCAAAAAATTAACAAAAAAGTCAATTTTGGGCAAATTTGATAGACTTTTGGGAACTTTGTTCGGACTTGTTAAAGGTGTTGCTGTCGTGTTTGCTATGTTCTTTGTTATGAGTTTGGTGTCAACAATTCCATCTGTTACGGACAAAGTGACAACTGCAACTCAAGAATCAAAAATTTGTTCAGTGCTATATGAACCTGTCAATAATTACATTTATGAAAAGCTCGGGTTTAAGCAATCGGACACATCAACAAATTCGTGAATGAAACAATAAAGTCATTTCAAATCGGAATGACTTTTTATAATTATGGATATATTAAAGTATTATTTAAATAGTAAATATTGTTTGCTAGATTTTTTTTTGTTTGATATAATGTTCTTGCAAAATTCGGAGGATTGAATTGAAACCTGAAAAAACTAATAACATTTGGAAAAAAATTTTATACGTTGTGTTGATTATTGCACTCATTGTTTTGTGCGTCGAATTGTTTAATGCTGGAAATCATGGCGACTATATCACACAAACTGATTTTGAAACAAAACTGGCAAATAATGAAATATCAAAAGTTTATGCCCAGTCTGGCAATGTTTATATTTTGAAAAAGGGCTCTGAAATTCAAGAAAAGTATTTCCCTAAAAATTCAGACTACTATTTCACATATTCGACAAGTGACGAACTTGGAGAAATTGCGAAAAAGATCTCGGAGTATAATGCCGTTCAGACCGAAGAAAACAAGATTTCATATACATCAGAAGTTGCGGGAGAGTCAATAATTTCAAAAATTATGCCATATTTGAGCATTATTGTTATTTTGCTCATTGGATTTATGGTTTATCGCATGATTGCTTCAAGCAACAAAGGAACAATGGCATTTGGAAAGAGTCGTGCAAGAGTTGGCGAAAACATCAAGGTCAGATTTTCTGATGTTGCTGGTGCGGAAGAAGAAAAAGAAGAACTTCGCGAAATTGTTGAATTTTTGAAAAATCCAAAAAAATTCACTCAACTTGGTGCTCGCATTCCAAAAGGCGTGCTTTTGGTTGGTAATCCCGGAACAGGAAAAACACTTCTTGCTCGTGCGGTTGCAGGAGAAAGTAATGTGCCTTTCTTCTCAATAAGTGGTTCAGACTTTGTTGAAATGTTTGTTGGTGTTGGTGCAGCGCGTGTTAGAGATTTGTTTGACCAAGCAAAGAAAAATATGCCTTGCATTGTGTTTATTGACGAGATTGATGCTGTTGGTCGTCAACGTGGAACAGGACTCGGCGGTGGCAATGACGAACGCGAACAAACCCTCAATCAACTTCTTGTTGAAATGGATGGATTTGAAGCGAACGACGGCATTATTGTTATGGCCGCAACAAACAGAAGTGACGTTCTTGACCCAGCGCTCATGCGTCCAGGTCGTTTTGATAGACAAATATATGTTAATGTTCCAGACGTAAAAGCACGTGAAAGTATCATCAAAATTCATGCAAGGAACAAACCTGTTGACAAAAATGTCAACTTCCAGACACTCGCAAGAATAACAAGCGGGTTTACAGGTGCAGACCTTGAAAACATGATGAACGAAGCGGCAATTTTGGCAGCGCGTGCAAATCGACCTGAAATTATTATGAAAGACCTAACAGAAGGCATCAACAAGGTTATTATGGGTCCTCAAAAGAAAAGCAATGTTGTCACCGAACGCGACAAAAAAATTACGGCTTATCACGAATCGGGGCACGCAATCCTCGGCAAACTTCTCGAACATTGTGACGAAGTTCAAGAGGTTTCAATCATTCCTCGTGGCATGGCGGGCGGATATACACTTTCTCGCCCAGACAATGACGACAAACACATGACATACAACAAACTTTGCGACCAAATCGCAATGTGCATGGGTGGACGTCTTGCGGAAGAAATTATTTTTGGCGACATCTCAACAGGCGCTTCAAACGACATTTCACAAGCAACCGACATCGCTCGCAAAATGGTCACCGAATGGGGCATGAGCAAACTTGGATTTATTCGTTTTGCTTCAACGAATGAAGTGTTTATTGGAAGGGATTATCAAACACAAAATAATTATAGTGAAAAATGTGCTTCTGAAATTGATGCCGAAGTTTCAAGAATTCTCAAAGAAAACTATGACAGAGCAAAACTTATTCTTCTTGAACATCAAGGCATTATGGATGAAATGGCAAAACTTCTTCTTGACAAAGACACAATCTATCAAGAAGATGTTGACAAACTCATGAGTGGAACGAGTGCTGAACTCGTTGCTCGCGACATGGAAAAACGCGAGAAAAAGCAAAAACAAAGAGAAGAAAAAGCTCGCGTTGCACGCGAAGAATTGATGCGTGAAAAAGACAAGAATAATCAACTCAAAACTCTTGATGCTCTTGTCGCCGCTGGAGTTGTTTCCAAAGAGGAAGCGGAAAAACTTCGCCAAGAGTTGCAAGCAAAAACAGAAGAAAAACCAAAAAAACTTTCTGCAAAAATAAAAGAGAAAAAAGAAGAAAAAGCGGAAAAAGATAAAGAAAACGCAGAAAATTCTCAAAAAACTGACAAAACCGAAGAAAAAACAGACAAAAAAGATACGGAGGGAGATAAATAATGAAAAAAACAATTTTAATCACTTGCATCGCTCTCATTCTTATTCTTCTTGGTGGAATTTTGTTCTTGGCTCTCTTTCAAAAAGATTTTTCATATGACTTCAAAACGCCAAATATGATTGAAGTTAATGGAAACACAGCAACCGCTGGAAGCGCACTTGACCCAAACAAAATCTTTGATGGGCTCACAAATCATTCAAAAAAGAGCATTATGCAAGAAGCTTTCAACAAATCTCAAATCAAATATCCAAGCATAAAGAAAAGTCCGTTGAGAAAATTTACTTCATCCGAAAAATATGTCGTCACACTCAGATATGGCGAAGAGCAAACTTTGACTCTTGACGGCAAAAACTATGTTGACCCAAACAATTCTGCAATCAATGAAATAAAATATAAAGAATTGAGATTTGAACTTGGCGAAACAAACAAAGACATAATGTTGAAAGTTTATGTTATGGATTTGGAAGAAACTGAAAAATATTATTATGTGATTTCACAATTTGGCGATTATTCAAATCTTTATTCTTACCTTTCTTCAATCGAAAATTTGTAATTTTCACAAACCAAAAAGGACTCAAACATGGGTCCTTTTTATTTTACTGTTATAAGCAAATTGATTAATTCATTTTTGTTTTCTTCCATCATGTCGGACATTGTTGTTATGCCTCGTGGGTTTATTGAACGCATTGTATCTGTTTCACCATTATTTATGAGAAGTGTGTAGTGCCCGCCAGTTTTTCCAACATAAATATAAATGCAATATTTGCTATTTTGTGCAAGTTCTTCAAATTTTGACTTATCTTCATGAAGTTGTGCATCAAATCCATGATTTTTAAGATACGATAATATTTTTGTTGGTTTTGTTCCCAAAAGTCCAAAAAAGAATTGGCCGCTATCCATGCTTTTGATTATGACTGGCAATGCAACTTTTTTGTTTTCAAGGCACATGATGTTGTAAACCGCAATCGCGCCACAACCGTTTTTTCCGATTGTTCCAAAACCATATTTATAATCTTTGATTTCGTTCAAGTGTTGGTCATAAATTATGCCGATGTTGTTATTCCATTTTTTGCAGTTTGTTTTGTAATTAAAAAAACTCACAAAAAAGGTCGTCAATTCCCAAATTGCGACAATAGAAAACAAAATTATCAAAACAATGGCAATGATTCGTCTTGAATCAACTTTTTTTCGTCTCATAAAAAAGATTATATAAAAAAAGAGTTGCCAAACGCAACCCCATTTTTGTTATACATTAAAACGAAACAACATGATGTCGCCGTCTTGAACGACATAGTCTTTGCCTTCAATTCGGACAAGTCCTTTTTCTTTTGCTTTTTGATAACTGCCAGCAGAGATTAGGTCATCGAACGAAACTGTTTCTGCTTTGATAAACCCTTTTTCAAAATCGGTGTGGATTTTTCCGGCAGCTTGAGGTGCTTTGCTCCCTTTTTTGATTGTCCATGCGCGAACTTCTTTTTCGCCCGCCGTCAAGAAACTCATGAGTCCCAAGAGGTCATAGCAAGCGGTGACAAGTTTTTCAAGTCCGCTTTGTTTGATGCCAAGTTCTTCTTTGAACATTTCGCGTTCTTCTGGGTCGAGAGCAATGAGTTCTTCTTCAATTTTTGCACAAAGTGAAACATAACCACAATGTTCGTCTTCGGCAATTTTTTTGACTTCTTCGACATATTTATTTTCTTTCCCGATTTCGTTTTCAGCTATGTTTGCAACATAGATTATTGGTTTTGTTGTGAGAAGGAAAAAACCTTTTGCAATTTCTTGTTGCTCTTTTGTGAGAGTTACGCTTCGTGCCGGTTTTTCGTTTTCGAGTGCCTCGAGAAAAAGTTTGAGAACATCAGCTTCCATGATTGCAGTCTTGTCTCCAACCTTAACAAGTTTTGCAACTCTTTCATATCTTTTTTGAACTGTTTCAAGGTCGGCAAGAATGAGTTCAAGATTGATGTCCTTGATGTCTTCACTTGGATTTACTCTGCCACTGACATGAATGATATTTTCGTTTTCAAAACATCTTACCACATGAACGATTGCGTCAACTTCGCGAATGTGGCTGAGGAATTTGTTGCCAAGACCTTCGCCCTTGCTTGCGCCTTTAACAAGCCCCGCGATATCAACAAACTCAATGCTTGCTGGAACAACTTTTTGTGTGTTATAGAATTTTGCGAGAACATCAAGCCTGTGGTCGGGGACATCAACAACGCCAACATTTGGCTCAATTGTGCAGAAAGGATAGTTTGCGCTTTCCGCGCCCGCTTGTGTGATTGCGTTAAACAATGTGCTTTTCCCAACATTAGGAAGTCCAATTACTCCAATTTTCATAAATTTTGCCTTTTAATAATTTTATATATATTTATTGCATAACATATCTTAATAAAAATAAAAAATAAAGGCAAGACAAAATGAGTTTTTTTTATGTTATTATTCTTGGCATTGTTCAAGGCTTAACCGAATTTTTGCCCGTGTCGTCAAGCGGTCATATGATGCTTGTGGACAAACTGTTTGGCATGAAAGAAAGTAATTTGGTTATGAGTGTCTTCATGCACGTGGCAACACTGCTCGCCGTTGTGATTGTTTTTCGCAAAGAAGTTTGGGCACTCATTCGCCACCCCTTTTGTGATGAAGCAAAAAAAATATATTTGTCTTTTATCCCAACTTGCGCGCTCGTGCTTGTGATAAAAACAATTAGTCCTGCGTGCTTCAATGGGAGTTATCTTGGCTTTTTCTTTATGCTCACTGCTGTGCTTTTGGTTGCTGCGGACTTGTTTTCCTTGCGTCAACAAAGTTTTGCACCACTAAAAAAATCCAGTGCTTTTGTTATGGGAATTGCCCAAGGTTTTGCTTGCATTCCCGGACTTAGCCGAAGCGGAACAACAATCGCCGCTGGACTTATGCTTGGCGAAAATCGTGAAGAGTGTGCACGGTTTTCTTTTCTTATGAGCATTCCAGTCATTTTGGCATCGCTTTGTTATGAACTCATTTTTGACGGCGGAGCAGTTGCGTTCAAAGACAATATTTTGCAAATCCTTGTCGGCTTTTTGGTTGCGTTCTTGGTTGGAATGCTCGCAATCAAATTCATGCTAAAAATCATCAAAAAAAGAAAATTTTTTTGGTTTTCTGTCTATCTTGTCATAATTTCAATTTTAACTTTGATTTTCTTTTGATAAAACCGCTTGCGTATTAATTTTTTATTGCGTTGATGATTTACAACCACGCTTTTGTGGAAATCGTATTGTTTTTCTTGCTAAAATGCTAAAAATAACATAAATTACTTATATGAAAATAAATCTTGTTGCACACGAAGAAAGTGTGAAAAAAATTTACGAAGAAACCAAGAGTTCGAGCGAGGGGCTAACACAAAAAGTCGCCGAACACAGACTTGAGAAAGATGGGGCAAATGAGCTTGTTCATGCAAAAAAGACAAGCCCTGTTCTCAAGTTTTTGAAACAATTTGCCGATATTATGATTTTGATTTTGTTGGTTGCGGGGATTGTTTCGCTTTGCTTTGGGGAGTATGTTGACGGGTCAATCATTTTGTTTATTGTCATTCTCAACGCAGTGATTGGGTTTTGCCAAGAACAAAAGGCGGAAAAAGCACTCGAAAGTTTGAAAAAAATGACCGAATCGCAAGCAAAGGTTTTGCGTGGTGGAGTAATCACAAAGGTTAACTGCAAAGATTTGGTCGTGGGCGACATTGTTGTTTTGGAGGCGGGGGATATTGTTCCTGCGGACCTTCGTCTTTTTGAGGGCGCAATGCTCAAATGTGACGAATCTTCTCTCACTGGCGAAAGTGAACCAGTGCTAAAAAATCCAGGTGCAGTTGTTTCAAAAAATTGTGCACTCGGCGACCGAATAAACATGGCATATTCTTCGTCTGTTGTCGTTTATGGTAGAGGGCTTGGAATTGTTGTTGCAACTGGCATGGATACCGAAGTTGGAAAAATTGCAACCATTCTTGGCGACACAAAAACCGAAGCGACACCGCTTCAAAATTCGTTAAAATCGGTTGGAAAAATTTTGACATTTGTTGTTTTGGGTGTTGCGGTTGTCACATTTTTGCTTGAATTTTTGAGGGGTGGTCAGTCACTCTTTAATGCGTTCATGACTTCTGTTGCACTTGCTGTTGCAGCAATTCCCGAAAGCTTGCCAGCGGTTGTAACAATCATTATGGCGCTCGGTGTTTCAAAACTGGCAAAGCGCCGTGCCATTGTGAAAAGGTTGCACGCTGTTGAAACGTTGGGGTGTTGTGAAGTTATTTGCTCTGACAAAACTGGGACGCTAACAAAAAATCAGATGACAGTCAAACGCATATCCATTGGTGTTGATGTTTTTGACGAACTTGAAGCAAACAAGCAAAAAAGTTTTGATATATTGCAAAAAATTTTTACGCTTTGCAACGATTCGCGCAAGGACGAAAAAAGATTTGTAGGCGATCCAACAGAAACGGCACTCTGTGATTTTGCATTCGGGAATGGTTTTGACAAACAAGTCCTTGATAAAGAAAATTCGAGAATTTTTGAAATACCTTTTGACTCAAAGAGAAAACTTATGTCGTGCGTTTGTGAAAAAGGCGAAACGCAAACCATGTATCTCAAAGGTGGGGTTGATGAAGTTTTGAGTGTTTGCTCACAAGCGTTGATAAACGGAAAAGTTGTTGACCTTGATGAGAATTTGAGAAACAAAATTATTGAAATCAACCAAAGTTTTTCAAACGATGCCTTGCGTGTGCTTGCGGGTGCGTATAAAATTTGTCAAAACATTGACGATTTTGATGAAGAAAATTTAATTTATGTTGGACTTGAAGGAATGATTGACCCGCCTCGTGACGATGTGGCAGAAGCAGTTGCAAAATGTCAACATGCTGGAATGCGTGCGGTTATGATTACGGGCGACCACAAGTCAACCGCACTTGCGATTGCAAAACAGGTTGGCATTGCGACAAAGTCAAGCGAAGTTCTCACGGGTTTGCAAATTGATGCGCTTGATGATGAAGAGTTTTTGAAAAAATTACAAACCGTTTGCGTGTTTGCACGTGTTAGCCCTGAAAACAAGGTTAGAATTGTTGAAGGGTTCAAAAAACTGGGCAAGGTTGTGTCGATGACAGGGGACGGTGTCAACGATGCGCCAAGTCTTAAAAAAGCAAGCATTGGTGTTGGCATGGGGATAACTGGAACAGATGTCACAAAACAAGTTGCAGACATGATTGTCACTGACGACAGTTTTTCAACAATCGTGCTTGCGGTTGAAGAAGGCAGAAAAATTTATGCCAACATTCAAAAAACAGTTAGTTTCTTATTCACGACAAATGTGTGTGAAGTTTTGGCGCTTTTGATTTGTATTTTGGCATTTCCAAGTCTCACTTTTTTGACGCCAATACAAATTTTGTTCGTCAACCTTGTTAGTGACAGTTTGCCCGCCATTGCGCTCGGTGTTGAGCCAGCAGAACGAGATGTTATGTCAAGACCGCCACGCGACTCCAAAAAATCGCTGTTCTCGGGTGGTGTCGGCATGAAAATTTGCATTATGGCATTTATTCAAGCGGGACTTGTTGTTGGAGCATTCTTGCTCGGAAAGTATTTGGGCGGACCACAACTTGCCACAACAATGGCATTTGTCACAATAAACCTTGTCGAAATTCTTTATATGCTTTCGGCAAGAAGCAATAATTCAATTTTCAAAACAGCACACTTCAAAAACGTTTGGTTGCTCGTTGCACTGGGAGCATGCGTTGTCTTGCTTGCGATTGTGATGTTCACACCGCTTTCAGGGGTTTTGGGACTTGTGACACTTGGTTGGAGAGAATGGTTGATTGTTCTTGGACTTTCGGTTTCAATAATTCCAGCAAACGAAGCATATAAATATTTTGCGGGACTAATAAAAACAAAAAAAGAGAGGAATTAATCTCTCTTTTTTGCTATAAAAAGTTTTTGAATTTAAGTTTTTGTGATATTCTTAAAAAGAGGTGGGTTATGGGAGATGGACGCGGTTATATTTGCAAAAAATGTGGACGGGAAACAACAAGTTTTGTTGGTGTGGGATTTGCGTTTCCAATGCTGGAAGAAAAGTATAAATTAAAAGTCTTGAAGGGCGAACTTGGAGAAGAAAGACAAAAACTTTCATCAGAATATTTGCATTTTGAAGTCAATTGCAGGGCAAAAGAATATTATTGTCCTAATTGCAAAGCTATTCGCACGCAATATGTTCTTGACACAACTTTTTCAGAACCAACAAAAGAAGGGCTCAAACCAATCGTGAACGTGCCTTATGAGCATGTATGTGAAAAATGTCATACAAAACTGAAAAAGTATTGTGGGCAACAATTACTTTGCGAAAAGTGTGGTGGAGAAGTTGAGCCAAGTGGACTAATGATTCTTTGGGATTAGTTTGTTTTTTTCAAGAAACTAAAAGTAAATTTTTTCTTTAATATCTCTTGACAACAAAAAAATATAATGCTAACATAATCCATGCTTGCTGGTGTGGCGGAATGGCAGACGCGCACGTTTAAGGGGCGTGTGGGAGACCGTGTGGGTTCAAGTCCCACCACCAGCACCAAACAAAAGGGATTGAGGGCAACACCTCACTCCCTTTTTTTGTTGCCATACCCTAAAATTTACCCTAAAAAATGCAAAAATTCGTGCAAAATTTGCATAAGAGTGTTTTATGTGTTTTTTTGTTAGTAAGGATTTATTCGGTAAAATTTAAGGGATTGACAATTAGTATATTTATGTTAAAATTACTTCAAATAAATTTTTGGAGGGGTATATGCTATCAAGATTTGAATTGTTGCAAGATAAAAATTTGAGATTTGGTTTTTATGGATTGATTGAATATGGAGAATACTTAAATCGAATTGTTAGGACGGCAAAAAAGACACTATCCGAATTGTTGCAAAATGAATCCGAATTGCAAGATTCAACAATACAATTGCATAAAACACTCGATATTATAAACACCTATGATGCCAACGCACATGAAGTTTTCAAATTTTTGGATGAAAACGAAGAGTATAATTATAATGAAAAAAAGCAAATATTGCTTGAAGGTGCGACTCCTGAAATTTTGATGCAAAAGACAAAACCATCACCAAAACTTATTCGCATTATTACTGAAGATGATATCGAAAGAACATGTGTGATGCTCCAACTGAAAAAGGAAATAGGAAATAATTTCAAAAATGAGAAAGCGTTTAAGAAATATGTCCAAGAAAACAATTTGATTGAAAAGAGATTGCAAAATCGTGAACGCGAAAAATTTGAAAAAAACAAAGAACTAGCAAGTTGCATAAATAATTTAACTTTTGACCAAAAAGAAACACTCGTCAAATATGTAATGACAAAAAATCAAGTTGATAAAATATCTCAACGCAATGCTGAATTGAAGAAAAATTATGCAAATATAAAAGAACAATACAATTACATTAATTTTAGTTTGTTCGTGGACGCAAAATATAGAGAGTTCACTATTCCATCAATTAGTGAAAGTATGGAGAGATATATCAAATCCAATGATTTGGATGAAAAAACGATTTTGGAAAGTGATTCGTTAATTTCAGAAAATGGCATTGATTTCACAAAAGCAAGGTTGGCAATATACGAGATTTCAACCGGTAAAAAACTTCCATTGGATAAAACTGCGAAATTAGAAAGACAAACAGAACGAAATCAATAAACAACAAAGTAAAAACAAGGGGCGCCCCTTGTTTTTATTAAGTGGATTGAGCTTGATTTTTCCGTTCTCATAAAATTGTTTATGGGCTTGACCGAACAACTTTTGATTCTTTTGTCATCTAAATGTTGACATCGAGATAAATAATATTTTAACAAACTATTGACAAAAATATTTTGTGCGTAATATAATGACAAAAAACAAGGAGAAAAATATGTTTAGACTTATCAATAACAACAACAATAATAATTCAAACACATGAATATGGGTTTCAATTTGTTGTTGAAAAAATCTAAACTATAAAAGTTAAATCAGCACTCACTTGAAATCCAAGTGGGTGCTTTTTTATTACTGCCAGCACCCCAAAAAAGGTGCTGGTTTTTTTATTAAAAGGAGAAGGTTATGAAAACAAATGCCGTGGCGGGCGAAGAAGATAATAATAAAAACAAAAGGAGGTGTTTATGAATTTTGACTCCTTAAATAAATAAATTCAAAAAAACAATTTTAAGGAGAAATAAAAATGAAAATTATTAAAGAAAAATACACAAAAATTCCAGTTATGGAAATTCAAAAAGATATAAAATTAATTAAAGAAAAATTTGCCGAGAAATTATCAAAAAAATTAGACTTGGTCAGAGTTTCAGCACCGCTTCTTGTCACAAAAGAAAGTGGGTTGCAAGATGACCTTAGTGGAACTGAACGAAAAGTTTCTTTTGATGTGTTGAAAGATGGAAAAGAAATTGAGATTGTCCAATCTCTCGCAAAATGGAAAAGGTTTGCACTCAAAAAATATGGTTTTTCTGAACAAAAAGGTTTGTATACAGATATGACCGCAATAAGACGCGATGACAAAATGGATGCAACACATTCAATTTATGTTGACCAATGGGATTGGGAGAAAGTTATAACAAAAGAGCAAAGAACGCAAGATTATCTCCAATCCACTGTCGAACAAATTGTTAAAGCAATTTCCCAAACTGCCAAATATTTGAAACGCAGAGGAGTTGATTGTGTTGATATTTGTGAAAAAGTCCACTTTATCACCAGTCAAGAGTTGTTGGATAAATATCCGACTTGTTCAGAAAAAGAAAGAGAATATTTAATCACGAAAAAATATAAAACGGTGTTTATTATGCAAATTGGTGATGACCTCAGTGACGGAAAACCACATGATTTGCGTGCGCCAGATTATGACGATTGGAGTTTGGATGGAGATTTGTTATTCTATCATGAGGTGCTTGATATTGCTCTTGAAATTTCAAGCATGGGAATCCGTGTTGATAAAAAAGCATTGGTTAGCCAACTCGAAAAATCAGGGGAAATTGAAAGGATGCAATACGCGTATCACAAAGCAATTCTTCAAGACGAATTGCCGCTCACAATAGGCGGTGGAATTGGACAAAGCAGACTTTGTATGCTGCTTCTAAAAAGAGCTCATATTGGAGAAGTTCAGTCCAGCTACTGGGATAAACAAACAATCAAAGAATGCAAAGAGCAAGGCATTGAATTGCTGTAAAAAAAAGACGAGGATGTTTTCCTCGTCTTTGCTTTTTCTTTAAAATAACTTTATGCTGTCCTCGTCTTTTTGTGGACTAACTTCGTCTTTGATGAAATCTGTAAAAGATTTTGAAATGTCTTTGAGAGGACCTTGAAATTGAAATGCAGCTTGTGTTTCATTTCCGCCGCCACCAAAATGTTTTGCAATTTCGCCGATTGGAATTTCGCCTTTGCCGCGAAGTGAAACATAAACTTTTTCTGGTTCTTTTTCAATTAGTATTGCGGAAACTTTGACACCTTCAATGTTTGCGCCTTGGTCAACAATTCCCAAAGTGTCCTCAAATGTTGCACCGCATTTTTCAAAATCAGAGTATGGAATTTCCATGATTGAGATTGTGCCATTCTTGTAATATTTGATTGTGTTCAAAGTTTTTGCAAGGAGTTTTGTTTTTGCTTTTGTGTTGTTTTTAAAATAGTATTCTTTGATTAAATCTGCGTTGAATTTATATCCCAAAAGTTCATCAAGGACCCTGTGGCTTGTTCTTGCAAGAGAAAGAGAAGTGAAACAATTTGTGTCTGTTATTATTCCTTGATAGAGTTCTTTTGCAATCGTGTTATTTAGTTCAAGTGCACATTTCTTTGCGAGAAGAAAAACCAACTCACAAGTGCTTGAAATTTTGTCCGAAACATAATTAATTTGACCGAATCTTGTGTTTGTTGAGTGGTGGTCAAGATTGATTACGAATGGAATATTTTTCAGCATTTCTTCAAACTTTCCAATCCTGCTTGTGTTTGGGCAATCAAGAACGACCGCGAGGTCATAACTTGCATAAGGAACGGGGTTGATAACCTCATTGCGAAGAATTGGGTCGTATAGTTCTCCAAGTTCTCCGTCCACAAACACATCAACAAACTTGTATTCAAAATTATTTCTGATGATGTTTTTCAATGCAAACGATGAACATAGTGCATCAGCATCTGGATTGATGTGCGAAAATATCGCAATTTTGTTTGCATTGGTTAGTGCTTCTTGAAATTTATTCATTAAACCTCCTTTCGAAAAAGCAGTTTATTATAACATATATTTTGCTATAATGCAAGTTTTGTGATTTTTGCGACCGCAAACGACAAAATCCCTTCGAATTTTTTGTAAAATAATTGAGTTTTATTGTTAAATTTTTTACATATATTATATAATGATGAAAGGAGGAATTTTGTATGAAAGCATATGTTAATGCGTTTGACGGTTTTTCAAAAGTTGTAAAGTTCTTGCTTGCACTTCCAATTCTTGACATTTTGTGGGTTATTTACAGACTTTGCAAAAGTGCAGACAACAAAAACACATTGGGTGTTATTCTTGCAATCGTAATCTTGATTGTTGGAATTCCATTCTTGTGGCTTGTTGACATGGTTACAATTCTTTTGAATGACAAGGTTTTGTGGATTGATTAGTGGAGAGTGATGTTCTTTTTTGGAGTCAAAAAAGAACCCAGATCCTTAGATTGCAGTGCTCCGCCAGCCCGTCTCAGGATGACATGTGGGGAATTTGGATTTTCCCCACACCCCTTGAAACCACCCTTGGCGGAGTGGGGCGAGAGGTTAACTCGGACTACAAATAAAAGAGGTTTGCTCAAATTGGGAGCAAACCTTTTTCTTTTTATTCTTGACCTCGCGAGAGCATAAACACAAAAGAGTGTCAAGTGCAAGTGCATTTGAGAATGAGCGTTCTCAAACACTTGACACTCTTTTGTTGTTTATGCAATTAGGCTAATAAGAAGAGTTATGGCAAAGAATGCCATAACTCTTGGATATGAAAGTTAAAGAAAATAGCAAATGTTGCTGAAATATTTAAAATTTTTTGATTTTATGTGCATTTTTCTGTCGAAAAATAAAAAATTGGCGAAGATTAATGCAAAACAAATTGAAATTGAATAAATTTTATTATATACTCAATTTGCAAAAAGGAAAAAATAATATGGAAAACATTGAAAGAACAATCGAACAAGACAAACTTATCTCTCGTGGAGATATCATTGGTGTTGGGCTCAGTGGTGGCAAAGATTCAATGGCTTTGTTTCACTATCTTTTGGGCTTGCAAGAAAAATATGATTTTGAACTCGTGGCAATTCATGTTGACCACTCGATTCGCGAGAACAGTGGAGATGATGCGAGATTTGTTATGGACTATTGCAAGAGTTTAGGAGTGAGAGCCTACAAGTTTAAGGTTGACGCAAACAAGCTTGCAAAAGAAAAAAATTTGAGTGTTGAACTTGCTGCACGCGAAGCAAGATACGGCGTGTTTGACGCTTGTATTCAAAAAGGCGTTGTTGACAAGATTGCGCTTGCTCATCACATGAGCGATCAAGCAGAAACAATCCTTATGAGAATTTTGCGGGGCACTGGAATTGGTGGAGCAAAAGGCATGGAAGAAAGTCGTGACGGAGTTTACATTCGTCCAATGCTTAACACAACACGCGAAGCGATTGACGCCTACATTGACATGAACGGAATTGAGTTTGTTGAAGACCAAACAAACTATGACAACGACTATGCGAGAAATTATCTCCGCAACGAAATTATGCCAAGACTCAAAAAGTTTTGGCCACAAGCTGTGAACTCGCTTGTGTCATTTGGAAAAATCTGCAAAGAAGATGATGAATACATAAACTCGCAAGTATATTTTGATGCTCTGATTTTTGACAAAAAAGAAGTTAAGATTCCAATCAGTTATCTTGAAATGGCGCATTCTTTGGTTGTTCGCATGGTTATGGGAGCAGCAAAAAGAATTGGCATCACAAAAGACTTTGAGCGTCGTCATGTTGACCTCATTTTGGATCTTGCAAAACACGGACAGAACGGCTCAAAAATTAGCCTTCCAAATTCTGTTGTTGCACACAAAGAATATGACTACATCACTTTGCAAAATAAATTTGTTCCAAAACCTGAGGGGATGTGGGAACTCAAAAGCGGCGAGTTTGAAGTTCGCGGATTTGGAACTGTTTGCATAAAACGCGTAAAAGAGATTGACCTTGACGAAAACGCACTCTTTGTTGACAGCAAAAAATTGCCAAAAGGTGCGTATTTCAGATTTAGAAAAGAAGGCGATGAAATAACCAAATTTGGTGGCGGCACGAGAAAACTCAAAGCATATTTTGTTGAGAAAAAAGTGCCAGCAAGGAAAAGAGATTATACTCCAGTTCTTGCCGCAGACAACAAGGTTTACGCGGTTTGTGGAGTTGGCATTTCAGAAGATGTCAGAGTTGACGAGAATGCAACAACAATTTATAAAATATGGGTGAAATAATGGAGAAAGTAAAAAAAGCAGTTATTCTCGCCGCGGGGTTCGGCACACGATTTATGCCTTATTGCAAGGCTGTTCCAAAATGCATGATGCCAATTCTTGACACTCCAACCATTGAGGTTATGTGCAATGAATGTTTGCAGGCAGGGATAAAAGACATTTTGATTGTTGTTGGAGCAAACCAAGAGGTTGTTAAAAATCATTTCAAAAAGAATTTGCAACTTGAACAAAGGCTTGAAGGCAAGCCCGAAATTTTGGAGCAGGTCAGACGAAGTGAAAGATATAATGTTTCGTTTGTGACACAAACCGAAATCAACGGCACAGCAGGCGCAACGATGCTTGCAAAAAGTTTTGTTGTAGATGAGCCTTTCTTGTTGGTGTTTGCAGACGATGTCATGCGCGCTCCAAACAAAAATGTGAGCGAACAAGTTATTGATGCCTACAACAAAACGGGCAAAAGTGTTCTTGCAGTGAACGCTGTCACAATGGACGAGATTGTTCGTTATTCTTCGGTTGAATTTTCCGGTCATGACGGAAATGTTTATGATGTCACGCGCATTGTTGAAAAACCAAAGCGCGAAGATGTGAAATCTTTGTTTTCAACACTTGGCAGATATGTTTTGACAAATGAAATATTTGATAAAATTGACAAAATAACCAATGTCAGAAATGGAGAAAAATATTTGACCGATGCGTTTGATATGCTTGCAAAAGAAAATCGACTTGTTGCGTGTGATTTTGAAGGCAAACACTACGACACTGGCAATAAGTTTGCATATCTCAAAACCATTGTTGAGTTTGGTTTGAACGATGCGGAATATGGCAAAGATTTTCGTGAGTATCTCGACAATTTGATAAAAAAATAAAAACAGCACATTTTCGTGTTGTTTTTTTTGCCATTTATGATATAGTTATAAATATGAAAATATCCATAAACGCAAACCTTATGAAACTCGCCAAACTTTTCAAAAAGAATGGCGCAAAATTATATCTTGTTGGAGGGTGTGTGAGAAATGCGATGATTGGCATTCCTTCTTTTGACACAGATGTTTGCAGCTCGCTTTCACCAGACGCTGTTGCCGCCTTTTTGGACGGCACAGATTTTTCATACATATTCAAGAACAAAGAACTTGGCACAATGGACATAATTTATGATGGCAATGTTTGGGAATACACAACTTTGAGAAAAGAAAACTATTCTGACGGCGGCGCACATAAACCAGAAAGTGTTGAGTTCGTTAAATCACTTGAAGTGGACTCTCAACGTCGCGACTTTTCGGTCAACTCAATTTATGTTGATATTGTGAAAGGCGAAATAATTGACCCAAATGACGGAATTCGAGATATAAAGAAAAAACAACTCCGAGCAGTTGTTGACCCAAATCTTGTTTTTTTGCATGACGGACTTCGAATTCTGAGAATGATTCGTTTTTCAAGCGAACTCAATTTCAGAATTGAACCAAAAACATTTATTGGCGCTCATACACATCGTGCAAATCTCGCAGACATTTCCGGCGAGAGAAAAAGAAATGAACTCTTGGAACTTCTTTCTTGTTCGAAAAAATATCCAACACACACAAAAAAGAAAGCTTACATTCATGGCCTTAACAAATATAACAAACTTGGGCTTTGGAAATATTTTAACCTTCCAATCGAAAAGGTTAGATATTCACTCGTGAAGCGTGCGGGAGTTGAACAAAGATTTATGGCACTCGTTGTCGACATTGTTTCGTCAGTTGCACCTCACGACAAATTTGCATTCCTCACAAACTTTTTGGGAGCTGACGGATTGTGTTTTGCTTCCGATGAAGTTGAAGACATGACAAACGAAATTTGCGGATATTTTGAAGCACTTGAAAAAGTTAATAACAAAGATTATTTTTTCAAATATTTCAACAATTTTGCTCAAATTTATCCATTAATTAAGTTAAAATCGCCAAATCTTGCAAAAAAATATAACTTTTTCTATAAATATCTCATCAACAACAAAATCGCAATTCAAATCAAAGACCTTGACATCAAAGGCATTGACATCAAGAAAAAATATCCAAACATTCCTCAAAGAAGATACTCATATATTCTCAATGAACTTTTAAGCAAGGTGTTTGACGGGGTTATCAAAAACTCAAAACAAGACCTTTTGGAAGAGGTGAGAAACTATGACTATTAGTGAAATAATTTGCTTGGTGGTTTCGGTTGTATGCTTGATTTCGCTCATTGTTGTTATCGTTGTTTCAAAACGCCAAAAATCAAATGGCGGGGTTGACCTTTCTGGAGTTCGCGAACAGTTTTATGAAATAAACAAAATGCAAATGCAAGCAATGAAACAAAACAACGACAGTTTTGTGCAATACATAACGTCCGCATTTAATCTGCAAAATAACCAACTTGCCAACTTGCAAAAACAACTCGACAGAATTATGGAGAGCAACGAACAGCGACTCACGCGTGCAACTGATGTTTTGCAACAAGGGCTCAACAAACTGCAACACGACAACGAGGCGAAGCTTGAACAAATGCGTCAAACCGTTGACGAAAAACTCAACGCAAGCCTCGAAAAACGACTTAATGAAAGTTTTAAAATAATTTCTGAAAGACTCGAACAAGTTTATCGTGGACTGGGTGAAATGCAAACCCTTGCCCAAGGGGTTGGCGACCTCAAACGCGTTCTCACAAATGTCAAAACTCGTGGTGTTTATGGCGAAATTTCGCTAAATTCTTTGCTTGAACAAATTTTGAGCACTTCACAATTTGAAAAAAATGTTCAAATCAAACCAAACTCCCAAGAAAGAGTTGATTTTGCTGTTGTTTTGCCTGGCAAAGACGAGTCAAAAATTTACCTTCCAATTGACGCAAAATTCCCGATTGAAGATTATCAGCGCTTGGTTGATGCGGTTGACCGTGGCGACCTTGTTGAGGTTGATGCGGCGCGCAAACTTTTGGAAAAACGCGTGAAAACCGAAGCAAAGAGCATAAGCGAAAAATATATTGTGCTTCCAAAAACAACAGACTTTGCCGTTATGTATCTTGCGACAGAAGGCTTGTATGCCGAAATCGTGAAAAACCCAGGACTTGTTGAGCAACTTCAACGACAATACAAAATTATTGTTTGCGGGCCAACAACAATAACAGCACTTCTCAACAGTTTGCAACTTGGTTTTAAGACGCTTTCAATTGAAAAAAGGTCAAGCGAAATTTGGCAATTACTCGGAGTGTTCAAACAAGATTTTGAACATTTTGCAACCCTTCTTGCAAAAACTCAAAAGAAACTTGAAGAAGCAACAGACACAATCGAAGGTGCGTCAAAGCGAACACAAATAATTGCGAAAAAATTACGAAATGTTTCGATTGACGAGGGGGAAGAAACACCACTCATTGACAACGAAGAAGAATAAAAATGATGTTCTTTTTTGGAGTCAAAAAAGAACGAAAAAACCTTTGGGGCAACGCAAGCCCCAAACCCCGGCGCACTTGGCGAAGTTGAGGGAGGGGTCAACTCGGGCTGCGAATAAAAAGAGGTTTTGTGAAATTTTGACACAAAACCTTTCTCTTTTTATTCTTGTCCTCGCGACTGCATAAACACAAAACGAATGTCAAGTGTAAAATGAATTTGAGAACGATGTTCTCAAACACTTGACCTTGTTTTGTTATTTATGCAATTTGGCTAATAAGAAGAGTTAAGGCAAAATCTGCCTTAACTTTTGAAAAGAAATTTATTTTGTAAATTCAAAAAAATATATAAGAGAAAAATCTTTTGACAGTTTTGTTGCTCATAGGGGTGGGTGGTTAGGAGTATGGAAAATGCTTTGATGTTTTTGTCAAAGGCTCTGCATAAATGCTTTTTAAAGACAAATAATAATTTAAGGAGTGGTTTATGCAAGAACAACAAACAACAAAAAAGAAAAGCAAAAAATCAGTGATTTTTTGGATTGCATTTGCGAGCATTTTGGCGGTGGGGCTATATTTTTTGTGGCAATTTTTGTCAGGTGCTTACATGTCAAATGGCTTTTATGACGGCACGACAATAAATGGTGTTGATGTGTCAAATCTCACATCGGAGCAAGCAAGCAATATCATTGCAGCAAAGCTCAATGAAAAAAGAAATGAAGTTGAGATTGAACTAAATTACAAAGACAAATCGTGGAAGTTTGAAGGAAAAGATTTTGAAGTCAATCCAGACATTTTGCCAATCATTGAGAGTGCATATCAATATGGCAGAGGCGGAAATTTTGTTGAAAAACTATCAACAGCAAAAAAGATTCAAAATCAAGGATTTAACATTGAGATTTCATATAAATATGTTTTGGCGGGACTTGACCAAAAGGTTGACGAGGTTATCAGTGAAATAAATACGCCAGCGGTCGAACCACAAGTTGTGTTTAATCCAGACAAAGAAAATATGTTTGAAGTAACAGAACCTCAAAGCGGGGTTGAGGTTGACCGAGAAAAATTATTTGAAAAAATTGACGAAGAATTTGCAAAATCTTCCAAGATTGTCGTTGAAATCCCAACAAACGAAGTCGCACCAGAAAAGACAGTTGAAGAAGTTCAAGCAAATCTTGTTCAACGTTCAAAGTTTTCAACCAGTTATAAATCATCGATAAAGGACAGAAAAGCAAACATCAAACTTGCTTTGTCAAAGTTTAATGGCATGATTGTTGACATTGACCAAGAAGTTTCTTTCAATGAAACAACGGGTCCAAGAACTGCGGCGAATGGTTTTAAAAAGGCCAATGTCATTATTGATGGCGTGTTTGTTGAGGGAACAGGCGGGGGAGTTTGCCAAGCATCAACAACTCTCTATAATGCACTCATCAAAGCCGATGTCGAAATTTTGGAAGTAAACAAACACTCAATTCCCGCATCGTATGTTCCGCTTGCATTTGATGCAATGGTGTCAGAAGGTTATTCGGATTTGAGATTTAGAAATAACACGGGTTCGCCTTTATACATCAAAGCCTATGGCAACGACACAGATTGCTTTGTTGAAATTTATGGGAAACCATTTGACCCTGGCGTGACCGTTCAAAGACGTGCAAACTTCATCAAAGTGATTGAACACCCAGGCGACAGAATTGTTGTTGACACAAATGGAGAATACGCCGACAAAGTTATGTATAAGGGCGAATACTACCGCCTCAAATATCCTCGTGAAGGTTATGAGTCAGAGGCATGGCTTGATTATTACCTAAACGGAGAAAAGGTTGACAGCAAGCTTCTTCGTCACGAAATCTATAAGGCACAAGAAGGAATTGTGATTGAAGGTGCAAACGAACTTGGCGAGGGCATGACGCTTCCAGAAAATGACGTCAAACTCATTGGAGCGCAAAAACAAACTTCGACCAAAGCGGACAATGTTGAAAACAAAATTTCCTCAGATAATCCAGCTGAATACAACCCATAAGTATTTGCTTAAAATCCAAACAAAAAAGTTGAGGTTCTCCTCAACTTTTTTGTTTTTTTCTCACATAAGTCAAAAACTCGGAATTGCCATCTCCGCCTTTGATTGGCGATTGCATAAAATCAAGCTTTTCAAAGTCAAACACTTGAAGTGTGAATACTGAGTTTTCCGCAATCTGCAAAGCAAGATTTTCATTTGTTATCACGCCTTTGAACTTTGAAATGACGCGTTTGCCACATTCGAATTGTGGTTTTATGAGCCAAATTATTGGTGTTCCAGATTTTATTTTTGCACCAATTTTTTGGAACAAATAGACTCCAGAAACAAATGAAACATCACATACAATAATATCCGTCTTGTCAAAATATTTTTGTTCAAGGTCGATTGCGTTTGTTTTTTCAAGATTAACAACACGCTTGTCAGATTTTAGGTTTTCATGAAGTTGAGAAGACCCTGTGTCAACCGCAAAAACTTTTTTTGCACCATGTTGCAATGCACAATCTGTAAATCCGCCTGTGCTTGCACCAATATCAAGAACAACCTTGCCGGAAAAATCAATTCCAAAATTTTGAATTGCTCCTTCAAGTTTATATCCTGCCCGCGAAACATATTTGTCAGTTTGTTTGAGAACTTTTATTGTTGGATTTTCTTCAACCAAAAATGAAGGCTTTGTTTGAGCCTCGTCATTAACAGAAATTGCCCCTGCAAGAATTGCTTGAGTCGCTTTGCTTCTGCTTTCAAAATATTTGTTTTCTGTGAGATATACGTCAAGTCTTTTTGTCATAATTTTCCTTTCCAATTTAATTTTAACATAACACAAATAATTTTTCAACATCAAAAAAACAACCTCAAATGAGATAATTGCAAAAATTTTGGAAAAATTATTGACATAAAAGATTTTGTTTGCTAATATAACAAAGCATCAAATTATGGGGGTATGGCTCAGTTGGCTAGAGCACCTGCCTTGCAAGCAGGGGGTCATCGGTTCGAATCCGATTATCTCCACCAGTGAAAACGACCGCAGGTCGTTTTTTTTATTTCGAAACTCGGATTCGAACGCGTGCAATCGCACGCTTTTGACTTTGTCAAAACGATGACCATGTCATCGCTGGCGCCCGTCTTTGAGGGCAGGTCTGCGGAGTCAACGAGTTGGCTGCGAATCCGATTATCTCCACCACAAAGCACAAGATATTGTGCTTTTTTTATGTAGTAGGAAATGATGCAATGCGTGCAATGACATTGCACATTTTGTAGGATTTCCGCCCGTACAAAAATGGCTTCGCATTTGCGATTAGCAAAAATGGACTCACATTTTTGTGAGGACATTTCTTTAACTTGCTTAAAGTTGCGATGCAATTTTATTTGCTCAACACAATTTTTTAATCAAAAAAGTGCACTTTGGCAAAAATTTGCTTAAAAAGTTGTGTCAAAAGTTGTGTCAAATTTTATAATTTAATTTTGCAATAAAAAAAGACGCGAACGCGTCTTCTTTTATTTAAGTGGGTTGACTTTGTATGAGCCAAGGCAAACACAAACGAGGTCAAAGAGCCACCAGATAAATCCAATGCCGATGAAATGGAGCAAGAATTTACACAAGAACACTTTTGTGTTGTGGCAATAGAGTTTATCAAATCCAAAAGGCAAGAAGCACAAAAGGAAAAGAATAAAACTAAAACCTCTCTTGTTTGAAGACCCAGATTTTGTTGATTTTTTAGCCATAGAATTACCCTCCTATGCTTATAAAATAGCAAAAATCAGCAAATCATGCAAATAATGTTTGACAATTTTTGCAATGTTTTTTAGAATTTAATTATAAGTGGAGGAAAAATGAAAGACAAAGCCACATTTTTTAAAAATTTGAGTATTGTTATTGTTGTTGCCTTGATGGGTGTTTTGCTTATTGCGAGTTATTTTATTCCAATTATGGGTGCATCAGAACATAGTCGTGTATCAAGCTATTCATGCCGAGATGTTGTTGTTGCCATGAAGGCGGAAAAACAAGAAAATTTATATACAACAAGCATCCAAGAAGCACATTCTTGCATATCAGAAAACGAAGGCAAGGCTGGACAACTCATTCGTGTTGCCGGAGTTCTTGGAATGATTAATGCAATGATTGGTGCGGCCCTTTTGATCTGTGCAGTTGCGACAATTTTTATTAAAAGCAATTTATTTAGGGTTGCGTCAATGGCATTTGCGATCGCGGCACTTTGTGTGTCAATTGCAATGATTGCGATCTTGGGTTCATACCTTGGGCTTCCAACGATGTTGGAATTGCCATACTCATACTACTATTCAATCATGGCGGGATCATTTGTTATGATGGCAGCAAGTTTGTTTGGCGGAGTTGGCTCATGGTTCTTGGGGTTCTTTGAAAAGTCAAAACCAGAAGTTGAAAAAAATTAGAGAGAATTTATTCTCTCTTTTTTTATATTTATAGACAACAATTTATTTGTAAAATTAAAATCATTATTATATAATGTATTCATCAAAAATCTATTAAAAGGAGAAACCACATGGCAAAAAAAGCTAAAAAGAAAAGCGGAATGAAAGGCATTATCTTGTCAGTTCTTGCAATGGTTTTTGGAGTTTTGTTGTTTTGCTCAATGTTCATGCCTATGATTGCATCAAAGAACAGTGACGAAACAAAAGTTTCAGCAACCAACGTTCTCACAGCAATGAGCTTTGCAGATCCAACAGAAGACCCTGTTCAATATGCAAAAGATATTGCAAATGCGAGCGAAGAAGAAATTGTAGCACGCGCACTTCTTGCTTCTGAAGACACAGCAGCAAAAACAAAAGCAGCAGCATTTTTAAACTTGTTTGCATCAATTTTCGGCGGCCTTTTGGTTGTTGCAGCACTTTTGGCAATGATTTTCAGAGGAAACCTCATGAGAACATTGGCTCTTGCTTTTGGCACTCTTGGAACACTTTGTGCAATCGGTGCAATCATTTGCGTTTTTGTTCTTTTGGGAACAGAAACGGCAGGCGTGAAATTCAGCGAAAATGCTGGAATTCATGCAGCACCATTTATCGCAATCATTTCTGGCGTCACAGCAACAGTTTGTGCTTGGCTCAAAAAATAAGACACACGCGACAAAAAAAAGAATGGCTTATGCCGTTCTTTTTTTATGCTTGTTTGTGGACAAAAAAATGTGGTTTTGATATATTTTTTATATATGAAGGCTTTTCGTTTTGCTAACTCTCATTTCAAGAAATATATTTGGCAGGGTGTGTTCTACCTTGTTGTTTTGTTGCTTGCAGTGCTTATGAGTGTTGCGCTCGTGCAAATTTCAAGATATGTCCTTGATTTTGTCCTTCGCCCAACAACAAGCCCAGGGGACGGAATTGTTTCGCGAGCGTTAAGTGGTGGTGTGCTTGGTGAAGTGGGAAGCGGAACGCTTTTGATGTGGCTCTCAGTTATTTTTGGTTCAATTGTTGTTCTCAAGGCGATTTTGCAATATGCTGGAGGACGCGTCAGTCAAAACTACGGAAACAAGTTCGGGAACGACCTTAGAATGGTTGTGCTTTCAAAAATGTTTAGCTCGGGCGAATATTATTCAACTGGCGACATCTATACGATGCTGACAAATGATGTTTATCAAACAAAAGATTTATTTCAAATGTTGTTTCCGCAACTGATTAGTTTTTTGTTTTATTCTTTGATTTCTCTTGTCATGATTTTTCTCACGAGCTGGAAGCTTGGTGTATTTATGCTTGCGAGTTTGCCATTTGTTTGTGTTCTTCTGTTTTTGTATATGCGTTCAACAAGGCCATATTTTGCTCAAATTCGAAGGAGCGTGAGAAAACTTTCAACGCAAATTAGTGCGACCACTGGCAGCATTTTGGATATAAAAACAAATGCATACGAAAATCAGGCGCTCAAAAAGTTGTGCGAAAAAAATCATGTTCATTTTGAAAATAAAAAGAAATGTATAACCAAATCAAATATCTATCAATTTTATTTCTTGCTTCTTCGAGCATTGTTTTATGGCGGGATGATTTTGTTTGCTGGATTTCTTGCGGTTGCTGGCGAGATTACAATTGGTGGCTTTTCGGTTGCTGTGTCATATGCAATTATCATGCTTGACAACATAAACAATTCTGCCATCAAGTTCTATCAAATTCAAGAGGCACTTTGCTATGCTGAAAATATCAGAGCGTATGTTGAAAAGCGTGACAAAAAAGAAAACAACAAAACAACTCAAGCGATTTCTGGAGATGTGAAAATCGTTGCGACAAAACTTTGTGGCAAGGGCGATGATGGAAACAATATTAACAAATTTAATTTTGTGATTAATCAAGGCGAAAAAGTTGGATTTTGGTTTAAAGACGGAAAAGGCTGCCATGAATTTTGCAATTTGTTGGTTAAAAAATCAGAATCTCAATCAGGCGGTCTTTCACTCAATCGAACAGATTACAAAGAGATAAAACTATCTTCCATTCGCGAAAACTTTTCACTCTATACTCCAAATATATATTTGTTCAAAAAATCAATCAAAGAAAATATTGTTTTGTTTGAGGACGAAGACGAAGAAAAGTATGAAAAAATTATTGACATTGTTGGGCTCAAACAAATTGAAAAGGGTGAAGCGCAATTTGATGACAGGGTTATCCAAGGACAAATAAATTCATATCCTGTTCTGCAAAAACAAATGATAAACCTTGCTCGCACACTTTACAAAAATTCAAAAGTTGTTGTTTTGGAAAAACCAATGCAAGCGCAAAAATCAGAAATTGTTGCTGACGTTATAAAAGAGATAAATAACCTCGACCAAAGGACTGTGATTGTTGTCTCGTCAGACATTGAAATCATGAAACATTGTCAAAAAATTTATGTTGTTGACGGTGGCGAAATAAAAACATGTTCAACTTTTGAAGAAATAAATCAATAATTTGGAGAAATATGACAAAAAAAGAAAAGAAACTTAATATTTGGACATATGTTGGCAAAAAAAAGAAAGTTGTTATTTTCACTTTTTTGTTACTCCTTTTTGCTGTCCTTTTGGGCAGGCTTGTCACATATCTCAACACATATCTTGTTGATAACGCAATAATTCCAGAAAACTATTCGCTTTTGTTTGGGGTTGGCGGGGCACTTGTTGGACTTCTTGTTATTGAGGCTGTTTGCTTTTTTGTGCAAAATAAAATATTTTGCGACATTGGATATGAGGTTGCTCGCGACATGAGGGACGACTTGTTCAAAAAAATCTTGCAAGTGCCATACTCGTATTATGAAACTCATGACACGGCAGGGATTTTGGCTCGTGCATCAACTTATATTAATGATGTTGGAGATTTTGTTTCAAAAAACCTTGTTCCATTCTTGATGAACATTCTCAAATTTGTGACAGTCTTTATTTTTATGTTTGCGTTAAACGTGATTTTGGGGGCAATTATATTTGGGGTTTTGTGCATTGTTCTTGCAGTGTTTTTCTTGATAAACAAATTGTCTTCGGCAAAAAACAAAGATTATAAAAAACTGGAAATTGAGAGAGATGCAAAAACCATGGACAGCATTTTTGGACTTGATGCAATAACTTGTGGCTCTGGCGAAAAACAAATGCTTGACGAATTTTCAAAAGTTCAATTCGAAGCACTTGAAAAATGGAATAAGTTTAGCAAATACAACGAATTGTTTTTACCCCTCATTGAAGGCATATGGTTTTTGGGAATAATTGCAGTTTATGTTTTCGCGTTTTTCAAAATGGGAAGCGTTGGTTTCGAACTCGGTGCGGTGATTTCATTTATTGGATATATCACGCAAACAAATGAGCCAATCAAACAAACTGCTCTAAACTATCAGTTTTTCGTCAACATTCAAACTGCTATAAATCGCATTTTTGATATTCTTCGAATCGACACAACAGCCTTATCTATGCGCGACCAACTTCTTGAAAATGCCGCACCAAAACTTGAAATTAAGAATTTATGCTTCAAACATCCATACAAACCTGTTTCAATTCAGGATTTATCGTTTGAAATTGAATGTGGAGAAAAAATTGCAATAATTGGCGAAAGTGGGGCTGGCAAAACAACGCTTGCTTGTCTTCTTGCCCGCATTTATGCCCCAGATTCTGGCGAAATATTGCTCGGCGGGAAAAATATCGCAAAAATCAAGAAAGGCGAATTTGAACGCGTTGTGTCGCTTGTTCGTGACGAGGCGGTTTTATTTCGTGGAACAATAAGAGAGAATTTGGTGACAGAGGGCGAAGTGAGTGAAGAGAAAATTGAAGAGGTTTTGAAATCTTTGGACTTGTATGACAAAGTCTTTTCGCAAAAATTGGGACTAAACCACCAAATTAATGATAACTCAACGCTTTTTTCTCAAAGTGAAAAACAATTATTCGCGCTTGCTCGTGTGGTTTTGAAAGATCCCCAAATTGTTATTTTTGACAGCGCTTTTAATTCAATGAGTTCGCGTCAAAAGAAAAAAGTGTTCAACATCATTCAAGAGTGCTTTGCGGACAAGACTTGCATATTCTTTTGTGACCCTGGGGCAGACTTGCCATTTGAGTGCAAAGAAATAAAAATGAAATAATAAGAAAAAGCAGCTCATACGAGTTGCTTTTTGAATTTTTGTTGTCTTTTATTTTTGTGCCCTTTCTGCATCTGTTTTTAAAAGTTCCTCATCGACATCTTCTCCCATTGCATAGCAATAGAGTGCGGTTTGATCTGCTCCGTTGTTTATCAAAAACATTGCTTCGCCTGGGAATTGTTCAGAACCCAACAATTTTTTTGAGTCGTTTTCTCTTCTTTTGACGTCTGGACCAGTGTAGTCAAATTCAAATTGTGCAAGCCTGTTGGACAAGGTTATTTCTTCTGTGTTTTTGCTCAGATATCCATAGTGATAGAAATTTTCATTTTTAAAAACTTCTAAAGTTTTTGAATTAATTTTGTTCATGAGAGGTTTTTGCCTTCTCGCCAAAAGTTTGTTTCCAAAAGCAATACAGTTGTTCATTGACTTTTCGAGCTGAATCCACACATCTTTGAAATTTGGATTAACAAGTTCCTCAAGAATAATGCCAAAGTGGAGAAGTTTTGAATAATCGAAGAATGATGAAAGGATTGCATTTCTCATGTCGAGCGGAGAATTGAAGTCATCTTTGAATTTTGCAAGTTCTCTCAACATTTTCCTTTCAAAAAGTTTTATGTTTTCAACTTGAATTTCGTTGGCGATTTTCATTTTTTGCTCATATTCTTTATCTCTGGCGGCGTTTGGAATTGCTGAGATTCTTTTCAGAATCTTGGAAAACTTTTCTTCATCAAGATCAAGTTTTTTTGCAAGCGGTGAAATGCTATTTTTGAAATAACCTTCAAACAAACTTTCCCCAAAAATTGCATAAAGTTGAGCGCATACCATGACTTGTGATGAATAACCGCCATAAACCGGCGCATATCCGTCCATGGATGAATATGTGGTCGACAAGAATGTGATAAGTTCAGTCGTTCCTTCTGTCAATCCTTCATATCCGTCATTTTGTGAATGGTTGAAGTAAAAATAGGAGTCTTCGATTTGTCCTTGATATAACTTTGTTGAATCCGAAGCTGTTTTTACGACTTTGTTGATTTTTCTCAAATTAATAAATTCGCTATACTCGGTTGCGGTTTTGCTAAAACCGCAAGCATAAATGTTCCGAACAGGTCTTGATGTTTTTGCGTCGGCAAACAAGTAACTGTTTCTTTTATACCATCGAACGACAGCTGCTTCTTCATTTTTGTTGAGTTCGGATGATGGATTGGTGTAGTCGTGATATTTTAAATAAACATTATTGCACATTAATGGTGCGGTTTGTTTTTTATAAACCGAACAATCAAAAGTTGTTTGTCTGGCTGATGAAAGTGCATGTGTTAGTTCATGAATGAAAACTCTTGGGTTGGGTGATGGTTTGAGCATCATCAAGTATGTAACAAATGAAAATATTCCGCTTGATTTGTTTCTGTCAAGATATGGACTGGCGTCGGCTTGAACGCGAATGTTTTTGACGACCTCCAAAAGTTGGTCGTATGATTTATATTCGTAGATTTTGTGATCGTCGATAAAATGGAAATAATTGCGTAAAGCACTTTCGCTTTTTGGAAGAAGCGGCATTTTTTCTTTTATCGTATCAAGAAATTTCTTTTCAAACTCAGCTCTATTCATGCTTCTAATTTATCATATTCAGGAGCCTTTTTCAATAGTTAATTTGTTAACATTTTGTTAACTTTTTTTCAAAAACCCTTTTATTTTATATATTACTATGGTATAATTATATATCTTACAGACAAACAAAAGGATTTTATTATGGAAGAAGAAAAAGACTTAAAGCATTCAGCTCACTATGGCGCGGGCGACATTCAAGTTCTTGAAGGTCTTGATCCGGTCAGAAAACGTCCGGGAATGTATATTGGTTCAACTGACGAACGTGGACTTCATCATCTCATAATCGAAGTTGTTGACAACTCAATCGATGAGGCGCTTGCTGGATACTGCACAGAGATTACTGTGACATTCAACGAGGACGGCAGTTGCACGGTTTTGGATAATGGTCGTGGAATTCCAACAGGAATGCACCCAACAGAACACAAGAGCTGCGTTGAAGTTGTTCTCACAAAACTTCATGCTGGTGGAAAATTTGGCGGCGAGGGCTACAAGATTTCAGGCGGACTCCACGGGGTTGGTCTTTCTTGCGTTAACGCGCTTTCAAGTTGGCTCAAGGTTGATGTTTTCCAAAACGGAATACACTACTATCAAGAATTCAAACGCGGAATTCCTCAATTTGAACTCAAACAACTCGAAAAAACAGATTATCGTGGCACAATGGTCACATTCATGCCTGATGACGAAATTTTTGAAACGCTCAACTTCAACTATGAAACAATGAGAGCAAGATTCAGAGAAATTGCATTCCTCAACAAAGGTCTTGTCATCAAACTTGAAGACAAGCGTCCAGGTCAAGAAAAAGCCGAAATTTTTGAGTTTAAGGGCGGAATTGTTGAGTTTGTTGATTATCTCAACAAAAACAAAGAAACGTTGTTTCCAGAGCCAATTTACCTTCATAAAGAGTTCCGTGACAGCGAGGTTGAAATTTGTTTCCAATATAACGATGGTTATAGCGAAATGATTCATGCCTATGCCAACAACATCAACACCGAAGAAGGCGGAACACATTTGACTGGTTTCAAAGATTCCATAACAAAAGTTATTAATGATTATGCTCAAAGCAACAAACTCATAAAAGAAAACGAAAAACTTTCTGGCGACGATGTTCGTGAAGGAATCACCGCAATCATCAGCGTCAAACTCATGAACCCACAATTTGAAGGGCAAACAAAGACCAAACTTGGCAACTCAGAAATGAGAACCATTGTTTCAAAAGTTATGCAAGAAGAATTTGGGGCATACCTTGAAGAGCATCCAAAAGAAGCCAAAGACTTGGTTATCAAATGCGTGTCAGCACAGCGTGCAAGAGAAGCCGCAAGAAGTGCCAGAGACCTCACAAGAAGAAAAACAATTCTCGAAAGCACAACACTCCCTGGAAAACTTGCAGATTGCTCCGAAAAGAACCCAAAATTCTGTGAAATATACTTGGTTGAGGGAGATTCCGCTGGCGGAAGTGCAAAACAAGGAAGAGATAGACGTTTTCAAGCAATCTTGCCACTTCGCGGAAAAATTTTGAATGTTGAAAAAACAAGACTTCCAAAAGTCCTCGAAAACAACGAAATCAAGAGCATGATAACAGCATTCGGAACAGGAATATCAAATGAGTTTAATATGGAAAAACTCCGTTATAACAAAATTATATCCATGACCGATGCCGATGTTGACGGCTCACACATCAGACTTTTGCTTTTGACATTCCTTTTCAGATATATGCGTCCACTCATTGAAGAAGGTCACGTATATGCCGCAATGCCACCGCTCTATAAAGTTAGCCGCGGAAAAGAAGATAAATATTTCTATTCAGACAAAGAACTTTCAGACGACCTTGAAGAATTTGGAAGAAAGGGTGTGACTGTTCAACGTTATAAAGGTCTTGGTGAAATGAACCCAGAACAACTTTGGGAAACAACCATGAACCCAGAAAACAGAATACTCCAACAAATCACAATGGAAGACGCGGTTGAGGCGGACAGATTGTTCACACTTCTCATGGGCGAGGACCCAGAACTTCGTCGTGAATTCATTGAACAAAACGCAAAACTTGTCGAAGATTTGGATATTTAATCAAAAAAATAAAGAAAAAGGCGAAAAAAGATGAAAGATGATAAAAAACAAGAATTAGAAAAACTTTTTGAAAATGAAAGAATTCAAAAAGTCGAAATTGACGGCGAGCTCAAAAAATCGTTTATTTCCTATGCCATGGCTGTCAACGTTTCGCGTGCTATTCCTGATGTCCGTGACGGACTCAAACCTGTTCACAGAAGAATTTTGTTCTCAATGGGTGAACTCAATTTGTTCAATGACAAACCTTTCAAGAAATCAGCACGTATCGTTGGTGAAGTTATGGGTAAATATCACCCACACGGAGATAGTTCGGTTTATGACGCACTCGTCAGACTTGCACAAGACTTCTCAATCCGTTGCCCACTCGTGGACGGACACGGAAACTTTGGTTCTGTTGACGGAGATCCACCAGCAGCACAACGTTATACTGAGGCAAGACTTTCAAAAATCGCAGCAGAAATGCTTCGTGACATAGACAAACAAACTGTTGATTTCTATCCAAACTTTGATGACACACTCATGCAACCAGTTGTTCTTCCTTCACGTTTCCCAAACCTTTTGGTTAACGGTGCGGACGGAATTGCTGTTGGAATGGCAACAAACATTCCACCACACAATCTTGGCGAAGTTATATCTGGCGTTGAGGCTCTCATTGATAATCCAGATATTGAAATTGACGACCTCATCAGAATTATCCCAGCCCCTGATTTCCCAACAGGCGGCATAATCATGGGAAGAACGGCAATCAAACACGCATACAAAACAGGGCGTGGCGGAATTGTTGTTCGCGGAAAAGCGGAGATTGAAGAAACAGAAACTGGAAGACACCGAATTGTCATCACTGAACTCCCATATCAAGTCAACAAGGCAAAACTTATTGTCCAAATGGCTGACATGGTTAAGAACAAAAAGCTTGAAGGAATTTCTGACATCAAAGAAGAGAGTGACCGTCAAGGCATGAGAATTGTTGTTGATGTCAAGAAAGATGCGAATGCGCAAGTTGTTCTCAATTCTCTCTACAAGCACACTCAACTCCAAATTTCTGACGGAATAATCATGCTTGCTTTGGTTGACGGAACTCCAAGAATTCTCAATCTCAAAGAAATGCTCTATTATTACCTTGAACATCAAAAGAGCGTTGTCACAAGAAAAACACAATTTGACCTAACGCGTGCGGAAGAGCGTGAACATATCGTCAAAGGTTTGGTTATTGCTCTAGCAAACATTGACGAAGTTATCCGCGTTATCAAACAAGCAGACGAGCGTCAAGACGCATTGCAAGAATTGATGTCAAGATTTGAACTTTCTGACAAACAAGCAAATGCAATTCTTGAGATGAAACTTTCTCGTCTTACTGCTCTTGAAGTTCACAAACTCAATGACGAACTTGCTGAACTAAGCAACCGCATCATTGACCTAAAAGACATTTTGGCGAAACCAGAAAGAGTTTTGGCAATCATAAAAGAAGATTTGGAAGCAATCAAAGCGCAATATGACAGCCCAAGAAAAACTGAAATCAGTCTTGATATGGGTGGAATTGACATTGAAGACTTGATTGAACGCGAAGACGTCATAATTTCCATGACACACGGCGGTTATATCAAGAGAATGTCAACCAGTGAGTATAGGACTCAACGCCGCGGAGGGGTTGGAATTTCGGCTCACAAGACAAAAGAAGAAGACTTTGTTGAAAACATCTTTGTTTCCAACACGCATGATGATTTGTTGTTCTTCACAAGTCGTGGAAAAGTTTATTGCATAAAAGCATACGAAGTGCCAGAAGCACAACGCCAAGCAAAAGGAAGAGCAATCATCAATCTTCTTCAACTTGACGCAGACGAAAAAGTCACGGCAATCATTCGCCGTCGCGACGAAGACAAAGACGGTTGCTTGATTATGGCAACGCGTCTTGGACTCATCAAAAAGACCGAACTAAAAGAGTTTGAGAGCATCAGAAAAGTTGGGAAAATTGCAATCAGACTTGTTGAAGGTGACGAACTTATTGGTGTCGGCATGACGGGTGGCAACAACGACATTTTGATTGCAACTCATGACGGAAAATGTATCAGATTTAATGAAAGCGATGTTCGTGTTATGGGCCGTGACACACAAGGTGTTCGCAGCATAAAACTCTCAAAAGACGATTATGTTGTTGATATGGCAGTAATCACCGAAGGAAATCAAATCATAACGATTTCTGAAAACGGTTATGGCAAGCGTTCAGATGAGAGCGAATACAGAACTCAAACAAGAGGTGGAAAAGGTGTCAAGGCGGGCAATTTCTCTGCAAAAACAGGGAAACTTGTCAACCTCAAACAAATCGGCGAAAATCAAGATATTATGCTCATTGCAGACAGTGGCATCATAATCAGACTCAAAGCCGAAGACATCAGCCTCATTGGCCGTGACACGCAAGGTGTCAAAATCATGCGTCTCAAAGACGGTGCAAAAATTGTTTGCGTTTCAGTTGCAGAACATGAAGAAGAGGAAGAAACTCCAACAGAAGAAGTTGAAAACACTCTCACAGAAGAGCAAATCGAATACGCAGAACAAGAAACAGAAGAATAAAAGAGCGTTCTTTTTCGAGATGCGAAAAAGAACCAAAAAGCGTGGGGAATTTGGATTTTCCCCACACCCCTTGAAACCACCCTTGGCGGAGCGTGGCAAGAGGTCAACTCGGACTACGAATAAAAAGAGGTTTTGTGAATTTTGGCACAAAACCTTTTTCTTTTTATTCTTGTCCTCGCGGTTTTTTAATTTCAGCTTTATAGTCACGAAGCCACCTCTCGTCTTATGTCATATCGAGCAGTCGACTTCGAAGTGTCGACCCTTGGCGAGATATCTTTTTTAACCTTTTTATTTGCATAAACACAAAACGAATGTCAAGTGCAAGTGAATTTGAAAACGCTTGTTTCCAAACACTTGACATAATTTTGTTGTTTATGCAGTTAGGCAATCAAGAAGAGTTAAGGCAAAGAATGCCATAACTCTTGTAGAAAGAATTTTTTTATAATAAGTTTTGATAGAAAAACACCCCATGATTTTGCTCATGGGGGGTGGGCGGTCGGGGGTTTGAAATAAAAACTTTTATTAATTGCTAAAGAGTTGTTTTTGTTTGCTTCAAATATCTGTCAATTAACATGTTATTTGTAATCAACAAAGATTGTATTGATTTTTGATTTTCAATTATCAATAATTCATTTCCCAATTTATCAACATTCCTTGGGTTAAAGTTTTCGCAATAATTATCAATATGTTGCAGTTTTTCTTTTTTTGTCCAACATACACACATTCCATGGGGTTTTTCATACACTCCATCAATAGATATTCCGTAGTTTTGTTGGAAATTCGAACAATCTTTGCATTTATTCATAAAAATAAAATATTACACGAATTGTGTAATGTCAACTAAAAATACACAAAATGTGTTATTGAGGTTGATATGACTAAAATAAAAGAAAGATTGAAAAGATTAAGAAAAGAAAATGGAGTGTCGCAAAAAGAAGTTGCGGACTACCTTGGAGTATCGGTTAGTGCATACTCAAATTATGAACAAGGCATCAGAGAACCTTCACTTGACATGCTGTTAAAACTGAGTGATTTTTTTGACACGACTTGTGATTATCTTCTTGGGAAAGAAAAATACTAGACTTTTATTTTTATCCAGATTTAATTTGTGATAAAATATTTTCTATGAGCGAAATGACCAAATGTCCAATATGCGGAGATGTTGCACTTTCAGACCAATACGGAAATGGAGAGTGTAAAAATTGTGGCTGGAAATTTAGCAAAGACCAAGAAAAGTTCGAAAAACAATTCGGGATAACCTATCCAATGCTTGTTTCTTCGCAAACAGCAAAAATGCAATACAAAAAAGGCTTGCCGTTCGTTGCGACCTTTGAAGAATTTGTTCGGGGTCTATACTATTATAGTGAAATGTTGTTTGTGCATAATGAAACAACATATGAAGTATTTTTGAATAAGCAATTTAGAATTATTTTTTGCTCAAAAGATATGCAGCAAGAATATAATTCAAAAGAAGAATTCGAACAAAAGGCAAATATAAATGGAAAATTACTGAAAGATATTTGGAGTGAAGTGACCTTTGCCGGATATATGTTTTGTGGTTAAAAAAATCCGCCGATTGGCGGGTTTTTTATTGCGTTTTTTTGTTTTGCAGTATTTGGTCGATTGTTATCCAGCCAAGCAGAACAAGGGCGGTGAATGCGGTTATTGCTGAGAGAATTAGGCAAGATTTTTTTGTTATTGTTGTCACATAGAAGAAGTCGGGCATGATTAGTAGGGCGACGACTGTGAAAACGATTGAAAGAGCAACGATGCCAATTCTTAGTTTGTTGAGTGGGAAACATATTTTGCAGAGATTCATGAAGCCAACAACTGTGATTGTGAGGGTTGCGAGAGTGTTGAATTCGTTGTATTCAAGTTGTCCGCATTTGTTGAGAACAAGGACTGCGCCAACGCCCACAAGAAGGACAGCGGCATATGGTATGCTCATTTTGAGGACATTTTTGAGGAAGCCGCCTTTGATTTGGTCGCTGTTTGGTTGCAATGACAAGAAAAATGACGGAATTCCAATCACGAATGCTTCAAGCAAGAAGACTTGTGCGGGGGCAAATGGATAGAGTGAGAACGAGCAAAGAGTGATGAGAGAAAGGACAACGGTAAACAATGTTTTCATGAGGAAAAGACTTGAACTTTTTTGAACGTTGTTGATGACTTGTCTTCCTTCTGCGACAACGCTCGGAAGAGATGAGAACTTTGAATTCATGAGAACAAGGTTTGAAATGCTTCGAGCAACTTCGCTTCCGTCAGCCATTGCGATTGAGCAGTCGGCTTCTTTCAAAGCAAGGGTGTCGTTGACGCCATCTCCCGTCATTGCAACGACTTTGCCTTTTTGTTTGAGTGTCTTTATGATTGCATGTTTTTGCTCGGGCGAAACACGTCCAAAAACTGTGAATTTGTCAGCAATTTCACAAACTTCTTCAATGCTCATTTTTTCGAGCGAAACATATTTATCTGCGTCTTCAACGCCAACTTTTTTTGCAATGCTTGCAACGGTTTGGGGGTTGTCGCCAGAAATAATCTTGATTTCAACGCCATTGTCTTTGAACCATTTTATTGTTTCTGGGGCATCAGAGCGAATGTGGTCTTCAATAACGACAAGTGCAACAGGGGAGAACTCCAAGTTTTTTTCTTCGGTGATTTCTTCACTGTTTTTTGCAAGCACAAGCACACGATAACCGTCAGCAGAATATTTTGCGATTTGTTTTGCCAGTTTTTCGTCTTTTTTTGTGTTTATGTATTCATAGGCACCGAGAGCAAATGTGCCAAGCCCAGAAAAACAAGTGATTGTTTGTTTTCTCTCTGACGAAAAGGCGAGATTAAACAATGGTGTTTTGGCGTTTTCTGTTCCGTAATATTTTTTGAGGGCAAGAGATGTTGCGTTCTCTGTTGGTTGAGCGCAGTTGATTGATTTGATTATCTCGTCAACATTCAAGTCGCTTTCTTCAAGTTTTACGACTTCGCGAACTTGCATCGTTCCGTCTGTGATTGTTCCAGTTTTGTCAAGACAAAGCACATTTGTGCGGGCAAGCATTTCGATTGAATAGAGGTCTTGAACGAGTGTTTTCTTTTTGGAAAGTTTGATGACTCCAACAGCAAGCGCGACTGTGACAAGCAAAAACATTCCCGCTGGAATCATTCCGACAAGTGAACCGCAAGTTTTTTCAACAGCGGTTGCGATGTTTGTGTCTTGACCATAGAAGTTGTTGAGAAACATCAGAATTCCAACAGGAATAATGAAATATCCAATGATTTTGATGAGTTTGTTCAAGTCCTTAAAAAGGTTTGATTTTGGTTTTGCAACACCTTTTGCGGCCTTTGCAACGCTTGATATATAATTTCCCTCGCCAACTGCCACCACGCGGCAAACACATTTTCCGCTTGTCAAAAAACTTCCTGCAAGCAATTTGTCCCCAAATTTTTTCTTGACTGAAACGCTTTCTCCTGTGAGCAGGGATTCGTTGACATCAACAACTCCGTCCAAAATCTCACAGTCAGCGGGAATTTGATTTCCGTTTTCCAAAATAATAATGTCGTCAAGCACAATGTCGTTTGATGAAAGTTCAATTTCTTTTCCGTCGCGCACTGCTGTGATTTTTGGTGCGACAACAAGTTGAAGTTTTGCAACAGTCTTTTTTGCTTTGCATTCTTGGATTATGGCAATGAGAGTGTTTGCAACAATAATGATTGCAAAGAGCAGGTTGTTGTATGAGCCAACCGCAACCAGTGCAACAAAAATTGCAAGCCACAGAAAGTTGAAGAATGTGAAGACATTTTCGCAAATGATTCGTGTGTAGGACTTGCCCGAAGATTTTTTTGTGAGATTTGTGAGTTTTTGACTTTGACGAAGTGATACTTGACTCTCACTCAATCCTTGCGACATATCAACTTCAAATCTTTCCACTGGTGCTTGATTTTTCTTTTTCATATTTGTATTAACTTTCCTCTAAAACCATATTGTATACTATAAAAACACAAAAGTAAAGCAGTGAACTGCACTCAACGTTTGAAATATTTTTTGATAAAACAATAGTTTGAGCCTTCCAAAGCTTTACAAAAACACAAACTTTGGCTGCAAATAATTGGCAAATAATTAATTTAATTTAAAAAAATAACAAATTATCGCAAACCCTTTTGACAAAAGGGATACAAATTAATTATATTTTTAATAAAATAATATTTTTTTAATTTTCAAAATAATTATTTAATTTATTTTTTAATTATTTTTGAATATTTTTTATTTATTTTCCGATTTCAAAAAAATTTTTTCAAATCATGTCTTTGATTTTTTTAAATTTTATAAGAAGTTTTTTGTTTAACTCAAAATATGGGTGGCAAAGTTTGTTGCCGAGGTGTTTTTTGTGAACTGAAACATGGTTAAAAGTGTCGAGTTTTGGCAAAAAATTGTTTTGATTTGTTTGGTTATTTTTTTAGTAGAGTGATATATTATAATTAATTATACATATTAGGGGAAAACATATGAAAAAATTGAAAACCTTTTTTGCGTGTCTAATTTTGCTTTGCTCATGCGTGATTTTTGCATCATGTCAGAGCGGAGTTCAAAAAGTCGAGTTTGGCGAAACCTCGCCAGTTGTTATGGAAGTTGGTGAAACATATTCGCCAAATATTTCTGTGACGCCAAGTGGTGCGGGAGATGTTTCACTTTCAACAAGTGATGCACGAGTTGTTGTTATTTCCCCAGACAACAAACTTGTTGCAGTTGGAGTGGGCTCGGCTCAAATTGAAGCAAGAGTTGGCGACAAGTCGGCAAACCTTGTTGTTGAGGTTATTGAAAAAAGACAGAAACTTGAAACTCCTGTTGGTTTTCATTATGAAGCAGCAACAAACAGACTTGTTTGGTCAGCGGTCAACAACGCAAGTTCATACGATGTTGAACTTAACGGCGAAGTTGTTGCAAAAAATTTGACGACAAACTTCTATGAAATCACTTCTTCTCAAGATGTTCAAAGGGTTAGAGTCAAAGCGAACGGAATAAATCGTTATTCAGATTCAGATTTTACAAATATTTATCAATTCAAAAACCTTGAAAGCCCAACCAATTTGATTTTCGACAAATCAACTCAAACACTTTCTTGGAGTTATCCAACAAATTCTGCAAAATTCAAAGTTTGCATCAACAAAGTGCTCATGGACGTCACAAATGGAAAGTCATTTGTTTTGAGCCTTGTTGAGGCTGGCAAATATGACATCGCGGTTGTTGCAGTTGCTGAAAGTCAAAGTGAAAACGGAGTTCTCTTGTTTGATTCACTTCGTTCCGAGAGCCTTGAAATTGTCCGTCTTGGTGGCGTTGACAAAGACAGCATTGTTTGGAACGCTTCAGAAAACTTGCTCACTTGGGGAGAAGTTGAAAATGCGAAATATCAAGTCGTTATTGACAACAACGCTCCGCTCCTTGCTGAAAAAAACAACTTGAGGATAACCAACCTTGAAAAAGGAATACATGAAATCAAAATCACACCTGTTTCAGACGAAAATCTTGTTCTTGACGCAAATGATGTTGCAACAAGCAATGTTGCAATAACAAAACAACTTCCAACACCTGAAATTGTGGAATTCAACGCAGACACAAACAAACTCACACTCACAAATATTGGAGAAGCGCAAACTTTCAAAATTTTGAGCGGCGGCGTGACAATCTATGACGGCCCAGCAGAAATTGTTGACGGCAATGCACTCATAACTCTTTCAACTGGTGTTTTTGATGAGGCGGGAGAGTATAGACTTGCAGCTTTTGCAAAAGAAGATGCAGCAAGATTCTACACTGAATCAAACTTAAGTGAAACATATGTTATCACAAGACTTTCTGCACCAACTTATCTCAATATTGAAAACGGAACAACTTTTGCTTTCGCAACACTTCCTCAGGCAACATTCGGCTACACAATTTTTGTTGCAGGGGCTGAATATCAACTGAACGAACCAAAATACGAATTGTTTAATCTTGTTCCTGGCAGATACGAAGTCAAAGTTAAATATCTTGGAAACAAAAACACAATTTTGGAAAGTGCATATTCGACAATGACTGTCGACAAGCTCAGCACCCCAGTCCTTGAATTTGACAAATCAACTTTGTGGCTTTCAATAAACAAAGATTCAACAGTCATGTTTGGATATGACATCACAATCAACGGCTCGCTTCACAAAAATGTTTGGCCATATCCAGGCAACGGACATGATAATCAATTTTCACTCGATGGGCTTCTTGCTGTTGGGCAAAATCACATAACTGTTCAGACCTTGCCACAAAATAATGAAATTTTGAGCAATGTTGCAACCATTGACATCTATAAACTTGAAGAAATTGCAAACCTTGAACACGAAACAAAAGACGATGTTTCTTACATAAAATTTGACACCAATTCAAATTACACAAATTATGTCGTCACACTCAATTCTTTGACAAATCTTGACTACACGGTTTCAAGTGACGGCGGAAAAACAATTCTCAAACTCAAATATGCAACATCTGCAATTTTTAAAAATGCAGGAAAATACACCCTCACAGTTGAAGCACATTCAACAGACAAAAACATAATCAATGCTCCAACCGAACATATCCAAATTGAAAAACTTGCTGAACCTTTGGGGCTCGCATTTGAATTTCCAAACAAACTTTCTTGGAACAGATTTGCTGAACTTGACAACAATTTTGAACTCATCGTTACAAAAGACGGCACAACTGTTCACTCTCAAACAACCACAGAAAATGAATTGTCACTTTCAAACCTTGCTCTTGGCATTTTGAAAGCAAAAGTAAAACTTTTGGGCAACGGCAAAGATGTTTTGGATTCAAACTATTGTGCAGAAGTTGAATTTGCTCACGAAAAACTTTCAAAACCTCAAAATGTTGAATATTCTGACGACTTGATTATTTGGAGCGAAGTTGTTGGGGCAGATTATTATGAAATTTCAATTGGCTCTCAAAAATTTGAAAGCGAAAGCAATTCGTTTGTCACAACGGACCTTTCAGTTGGACATTATAAAGCAACAATCAAAGCACTTTGCAGAAAAGATGCAACAATCACAAGCGACTACGCAGAGCTTTCTTTCACAATCACAAGAAAGCTTGCAAGACCAACAAATCTTAAATACAACAAATCAACAAGGACGTTAACTTTTGACGGAGTTGACACAGCAATAAATGGCGCACCTGCAACTGCATCAAAATATATGGTTTATATCAATGGGGTCGCAGCATCTGCTGAATACACAAACAAAACATCATTCACTTTCAACTCTGATGCGTTCCTTAGTGCAGGAATATACGAGATTGAAGTTCAAGCATTTGGCGAGGGAATTTATACAGATTTGAGTGAAAAATCAGAAGCGCTCATTCTTGAAAAACTTGCGGCTCCAACCGCAGTTTCAATCAACGATGAAATTATTTCTTGTGCTTTTAATTCAGAAACTGTTGATTATGTTGAAATTTTGGTTAACGGAACAGAAAGCAACAACCTCAAAGACCTTTCTGGTGAAATTGCAGTAAAAGCAAGATACATTGGAAAAACAAATGAACTGATTGATAGTGAATACTACGAAACAACAATCTATCGTCTTGGAAAACTTTCAAGCTTCAAACTTGAAAATGACATCATCACATGGAGTCCAGTTGCAAACGCTTCGGGTTATGTGCTTTCAGTAAAACCAGAAAATGAAAATCTTGAAAAATTTTACCTTGGTAGCGATGTGTCTTCATTTGCATACGAGTTCCGATATGAAGGTTCATACGCAATAGAAATCTATGCACAGGGCGGCGAGGTTGACGGAAAACAATATTTGGATTCCGCTCGCGAAACATTGGTTGCAAACAAAAATATTGCTCCAATAAATGTCCAACTCGTTGAAGATCCAACAACAGGACTTGTAACGATTTCATGCGATTATGAAGGCGAAGAAAACTCGGCAAGCAAATATGCAATTTATGTCAACGGCACAATGGTTGGAGATTCTTCGACAAAGACATATCAATGTTCAAGTACTGTTTTTGGTGCAGTTGGTCAATATCTTGTGACTGTAAAAGCGGTTGGAAATAATGAAAATAATTATGTTTCTTCAACTTTCTCTTCTGCTTTTGTGACAGCAAGACTTGCAAACCCATATAGTTACTATACATTCTTTAATGGGCAAAACTACACATTCTATTTCCTTTCAACAAGTTCCGAAACAGATTATCGAATTGTGATTGAAAACGAAGTTACAACCGAAGAAGGTTTGATTACAAAATTAATTAAGGATCAAACAATTCTAAAGTCATCAGATTCTGAACATCTTGTTAGTTTTGCAGCAGAAATGCAATCAAATGAATTTGTTGAAGGTAAAATCAAAGTTACTTTGCAGGCAGTTGGAAACAACACAACGGCGCTCAGAAGTGTAACAAGTGCAAATGCATATAGTTTTGCACCTCGTCCAGTTCTTTCAAATGACGCAGACAGACTTTTGATTAAGAGAACAAACGAGTCATATCAAGTTTCGACAAGTTATTATGTGACAGACGCAAGTGGCAAAAAGAGCGAAACAATAAATATTGAAGAAGCTTCAGGCTTTGTTGATGAATATCAAATTCCAAACAATTGGCTTCCTGGCACCTATACTTTTGTGGTTAGACAATACCTTTCGGGTGGAGTTCTCTCCGCAGCCACAGAATATACTGTCAAAAGACTTCCAAATGTCGCAAAATATGAACTTTCTCGTGACGAAAATGACTCTGATATAATTTACCTTTCTTGGTCTGAAGTTGAGAATGCACAAGGTTATGTTGTTTATGCTGCACAAGACCAATATGGATCAAACGCAATTCAAATTTATAACGGCACAGAAAGAAAATTCGCACTTCCTTTAATAGAAATTCAACAGGGGCAACTATTCTTCCTCTTCAAAGCACTTGGTGGAGAGTCGGTTGGTTTCTCTTCTCAAACAGTTTGGGTCGGTGCAAACAAGGTCAAACTTTTTGCAGACGGCTTGAATTTGAGAAATGAAAACGGTGTGCTCACGTGGAGTGACATGTATGGCGTTTCACAACTCAGCAGCGGATTTAAACTTGTTATCAACGGAACAGATGTTATCAACCTTGATGCAAACACATTTAAATATGACCTTGCTGGATATTCGGGACAACTCAACATCAAACTTAAACACGTTGGCGATTTTGTCAACGCATGGGGAGTGGATTCTGATTATGTTGAACTCAACATTGTCAAACTTCCAAAACCAACAAATATCAGAGTTCTTGAGGGCGAAATCAAATGGGATTTTGGCTTCACACTCGGTGAGGGACAAACAATCAATTTTATTTATAAAATTGGCGATTTGGAATTTGACGCAACAACAGAAGGAATTGCAAATCTCACAGCAATGTTGCTTTCAGGTTATGAATATAAGGCTTCTGTTCAAGCAAAAAATCCAGACATGTTCCTTTCAAGCGATGCGAGTGAAGAAATTGTTGTAAAAATTCTTGAAAACCCAAATGCCAACGACAAAACAACCAACATTTCAACCAACCTTGACAAAACAATCAGTTGGTTCAATTGGTCAAGTGCAGTTGGAGCTGCAAAATATGAAGTTAAAGTTGAGGGCGGTGAACTTGAAAGTCCAGTTCTCAATATGATTACTGACACAAGATGGACAATTTCAGGACTTGATGCGGGAGTTTATTCAATTTATGTTCGCCGAATCGGTGGCACTGGAATGGTTGATGGAGTTGGATATTTGTCATCAGGATTCTCAACACCAATTGGATTTACTGTTCTTGCCGCTCCAGAAGTTACAGTCTCAAATGGCGAAATTGCATGGCTTTCACAAGACGGAGCAAACAACTATTACATTTACACTGGGGACAGTTATAAACCTTGCGGAAATGTCACATATTGGACATTTGCAGGAGAATATAACGACTTCACAAAAGAAACAAATATAAATTTATTCATGCAGGCAATCGGTGATGGAATCAACTTTGTTGCGAGTGCAAAAACAAGCGAAATCAAAGTTGTCAAACCTCGTCCACCACAAATGCTTGTCGTGAAAGACGGAGCGCTTTGCTGGAACGATCTTGGCGGTTACACATATTTTGAAGACACAGAAAACAAAAACATTCTTCTTGATTTTGTTCAAAACGGAACAACGGCTGAAAGTTTTGAAATTGATGTAAATCATCTCAAAAATGGTTGGCCACTCGACGATAACTATTTGCAAAAACTCACAAGCAATCTTCCAGCAGGAAACTACACATTAAAAATCAAACAAATTGGTGATAACAAAAAAGTCATAACAAGCGAATATTCAGATCAAATTCTTGATATTATTGTTGCACCAAGCCCAACAAATGTGTTCGTTGACGAACATAAACTTCAATGGAATGGCGTAACACTTGAAAACTATAGCGAAACAAATGAAGCTATCTATGTTGTCTATGCTTTTGATAGTGTCGCAAATGATTGGATTAAACTTGCTGAAACAAACGCAACATTCCTTGATGTTGAAAACACAAACGGACTTTTGAAGCCGGAACACATTGCTCTCGCTGTTGCAACAAAAGGCAATTCAACTTCAAGCGGACTCAATAGTTTTGTTACGGGCAACATGTCAGAAAAAATCGACATCATTGTCCTTGGCTCAACAAGTGATATTCAAACTGTTGAAGGAAATCTCACTTGGGGAATTGTTGCAAATGCAGTAAACTATAGAATTGAGTCTCAAACAAACAATATGGTTGTTGAGGGTGGGGTTCAATCTTCATATCTCAAAGGCTTTAATCCAGGTGTTCATGACATCAGAATCAGAGCACTCGGAAATGGCACAACAAAATTTGGTAGTTGCATAATCAACGGTGTTTGGGGAGAATCTTCAACATTCACGAAACTTGAAAGACCTGTTGCTTCAACAAGAACAGATTCAACAAATATGACGCAGTGGGGTGCATTCCATTGGAATGCAATCAGTGATGCATTTGGATATAATATTTATGTAAATAATCAACTATATAACTATATTGAAGCAGAAAGATATGAAAGCGATTATCCAGGAAGCGACATAAATGTTTATGCTTTCCAAGCAAAAGGAAACAGCGCAACACCAAGCGCAAGCAACACGGCATTCATTTCTTCCGACCTTTCAGATGGTCTTGCCCGTGCTCGCATGGCAAAAATCACAGGCGTTCGCGTCATCAACGGAAAACTCTATTGGTTCCCTTCAACCAGTGCAGCAAAAACAAAATACTATTTTGTTGAGTTCTATCAAGCAGGCGAGAGAATTGCACGTGTTCCAGTTGAAGTGAATGACAAAAACCTTGTGAAGGTCAATGAAGTTTCAATGGTTGAATTTGACGTTGCAGGATTTGTTACAAAAGGATCATACACAGTTCTCGTGAGAGAGGTAAGCAACAGCGAAACATATATTGCGGGTGTTGAATCCGACCCAATCGAAATTTCAAAACTTGAAGCACCAGGCGATGTTCGTCTTGACAACGGAATTTTGACCTGGAACAATGTTGAAGATGCAACAGGATATATTCTCCGAATTGTGTCTGACACAAGCACAATGGAATTTGTTGAAGGATTTAGTTTTGATGCCGATAGCAATTCATGGCGCTGGATTTCAGAACTCGAAACAGGTGTTTATCGCGTGTCACTCAGAGCGGTTTCAACTGATGAAAACAAACTTAGTTCATCTTGGGCAACAAAGAACGGCGAATTAGCAGGAGAAGCAAGCGATTGGGAAGTTCGTCAAATTCCAAAAATTATTCTTGGAAACATCAATGTTAACGACGCGGGAAACATTGTTTGGACATTCTCTTCTTCATCTGCAAATATTCCAGCAAACAAAGCATATATCATTTGGAGAAAAGGTGAGGAAACTTACATCAACACTCCAGTTCTTGAAAACTTCTATCCAGTTGATGAAAACCTTATGGGAATTGCAATCAGAACAATTCCATATGGTGATAATGAATTTGATTACTTTGCCTCAGTGTTCAGCGAAATCAAAGATGTTGACAGACCTGAACCACCAAAAGATTTGGTTTATGACGAAATTAGACAAATCTTCACATGGACTTCAGCCGGAACGAGTGATGCAAGTTATATTGTCTTCTACAAGATTGATGACGGCGAAGAAGTTTCATTTGAAACAAATGAAAACAAATTTGAACCAACAAAACTTGGAACATATAAAGTTTCAGTCAAAGTTAAGAAATCTGATTCTGCAATCGGAACAAGTGAAAAGAGTGCAGAGGTTGAGGGAATATTCAATTTGTTCAACGGTGGTGATGGAACATCAAAGAGTCCATTCCTCGTTGATTCAACGAACTTTGAAAACATCATGTATCGACCAAACGCATATTTCCAACTCACAGAAAACATTGTTCGCAAGAATTGTGCTCCACTCGGCGGAAATGGTTCGGGAACACCAACTCAATTCTTGGGTAAACTTGATGGAAATGACAAAACAATCACTGTTTGCTTTGAGGAAAACCAAAAATCAATTTGGACAGGAATCTTTGCTGAACTTGGCGACGGCGCGCAAGTAAGAAATCTTAATGTTGTTGTTGACGGAGATTTCAACCTCAACATGGCTTCGTCAACCTCAGTTCATGCAGGCGTTATTGCTGGTTGTGTAAACGGAGCAGAAGCACTCATTGAAAACTGCAAAGTGACAGGAACGACAACAATCACAAGAAATCGCGACAACGAAACAAGATTTGGTGCGATTGCAGGTTTGTTGAAGGTTGGAACAATCAGGAATTGTGTTAGCGAACTCAACATCACATCTGCAACAAACTACATCAGCAAAATTGGTGGAATTGTTGGAATGGTTGGAACAGATTCTTCGACTGGTGCAGTTGTTGACTCTTGTGAAAACAAAGGCACAATCATTGGCGCAAATGTTGTTGGCGGAATCGCAGCATACAACTATGGCACAATCAAAAATTCAACAAACTCTGGCAACATTCAATCTGATGCATTCTTCTATATTGACCTTGCTCAAAAAGAAGTTATCTGCAACTCAATCGCAGGAGGAATTGTTGGAGAAAACTATGGAACAAAAACCAATGATGAAGTTGTTGGCGGAATTGTTCAAAACTGTGAAAACACAGGAAGTGTTGTTGCGGCAAACACAAGTGGCGAGAAAAAACCAAATAGTTTTGCCGGCGGAATTGTTGGAGAAACAACTCATGGGCTTATTGATGAAAACAGAAGCCGTGGCGAAGTTTCAAACGGCTCAAATAATTCCTCTTCGACAAAAGCCGCACAAGCAATCGTTGGAAATTTCGTAAGTTATTCAGAAGTTTCAACAAACTACAAAGCGGCAGGCTTGTCACAAATTGTTCCAAGCAACATGAACATGACAATCAAAGATTTGTGAGATTAGCAGCATCTTTTGAGTGCTGCTCTCGACAAATAATTTAAAATTTCAATGCAATAAAAATTGCAGACTATTTACATTGTTTGAGGCATAAGATATAATTATTAAAATGAAAAAAATACATCGTTTGGCACTTGTTTTTATGATTTTGTGTTGCACATTCTTGTTTTGTGGATGTGCAACAGTTTCATATTCTGTGATTGAAACAGAAAACGGTGGAGTTGGGCAAGTGATTGATATTGAGCTTGATGAAAAACAACTTGGCAGTGCTGGCGCAACTGCTTCTCAAATTACAAAAATGAAAAGTGATATTGCGACAATAATGACAAACAAGCAAACCGAAATCATGAACAACTATTTGCAAAAAGTTCAAAACGACAAAAGTTTGACTAGTGCGCAGCGTCAAATGCTCGCAGAAGGTGTTGACACAGATGTCAAAGTTGCAGATTCGACCGTTTCAGCAAGTTTTGTTTTTGTCAACACTGCAACATACTACTATTATTATGACATTGACACATCTGATAGCGATGAACAAGTTGTTGAGAAAAAAGAAAGTTTGTTTTATTCACGATACATTCAAACAACACAAACAATTTTTTCAAATCAAGAACTAATAAATTCATACACAAATCTTGCCAACGAATATATTGAAAGCCTAAACCTTTCAAATCCTTCAAAAATTCAAGCACCGCAATATTCATATTCCTACAAGACAACAAACACAAGACTAAAAAGTGATGCCGACCAAAAAACGGCAGAAAACGGAACAGTCACACACACGTGGTTTATGTCAAGTGACCAAACTCAACGCGAGATTCACTTCTACACAGTTCAACCTCGCCGCGTGATATGGTATGCATTTGCTCTTGGTGGAGCGATTGTGTTTGTTGGCGTGTTGTTCGTAGTCAATTATTTCAAATCAAAAAAAGCAAAGCGTGATGAGGTTGAAATAATAGAACCTTAAATAAGAGAGCCTGCCGAAAAGCGGTGTGAGCGTGAAATGTAACAATTTCACTTGCTGCGTTTGCTGCGGGTGAGCAAGTTGGTCATTTGGGTAACCAAACTCCCGTCCTTGCTCGTCCCCGAGCCTTGCCTCGCTTGCTTTTGGGCAGGCTTATATTTTCCCAAATAAAAACAGAGAATGCTCTCTGTTTTTATTTTACAATTTCAGATGCAAAGCAAAGTTGGACGCCTTGGGATTTGATGTAATCAAGGGAGTCATATATCGCTCGTGCGGTTGTTTTTCCGCCTTCCATGCCGACATGACCAATCGCGATTGCTTTTCCATATTTTTTTGCGTGACTGACCATTCGTCTGAGTTCTTGCTTTGCATTGTAGTATGATTTCACACCAGTTTTTTCCAAAAACTCCGTTCTTATTCCAAACGGAATTTCAACCTCGCTTGCAACTTGTTGACAAACTGATTTCGGGTGGGTGAAACTATCAACAAAAAACTTGTTTTGAGATTTTGCTTCTTCCATGATTGCTCGCATAAGAGTGAAATTTTGACAGACGCCAGACGCGATATGAATATTCATGCCTTTTGCGTATTTCACACTTTCAAAACCTTCACGAACTTTTTGTTTTGCGACTTCTGGCGTGTCGGAATTTTTTACATAAAGATTTCCATACCAATTTTCAGGAAGTTTTTTGTGCGCTTCAAGCGGCATATGCAAAATTATTTCATGTCCCGCGGCGTTCGCTTTTTCAGCGTCACTATTTGTGTTGTCAAGACATGGCATAATGGCACAAGTGAGAGGTGCTTGAATTTTAAGCATTTCTTCAACTCCATCTCTTGACCACCCTCCAAAGTCGTCAATTATGATTGCAAGTTTGGGTGTTTCGGGCTCGGCAAAAACAGCCTCACGACAAGGCACAAAGAGGAGCATTAACAACAAAAATATAACTCCAAATTTTTTCATAAATTATTTTGTGTGATGAAGCACAACTTATGCAAAATGTTCAAAATTTCAACTTTTTGTTTCAAAGCATTTAGCATAAAAATATCAATGTGATATAATTACGAAAACGGGGGAGTTATGGATAAGTTGTATTTCAAGTATGGTGCAATGGGGTGCGGGAAAACTGCAAATGCACTAATGACAAAATTTAATTATGAACAGCAAGGACAAAAAGTTTTGCTTCTCAAATCAGTGATTGATGACAGAAATCTAAAAGACGGAGAAGTTGTTGTTCACACAAGAATTGGGCTTGAAAGCAAATGTGTTGCGTTTGGTCCGAATCAAAATTTGATTACACTTTTCAAAAAACTCAGCAAAACTCAGAAATATGATGTCATCATTGTTGATGAGGCGCAGTTCGCCACAGCAAAACAAGTTGACCAACTCAAAGAACTCTCATGCAATATTCCAGTTTTGTGTTATGGCCTTTTGACCAACTTTCAGACCAAACTTTTTGAAGGGAGCAAAAGACTCGTTGAAGTTGCAGAAAGTCTGCAAGAAATCAAATCAGTTTGTGCATGTGGTCGAAAGGCAAATGTCAATGTGCGATTTGTTGACGGAAAACTGACAACCAGGGGACGCAATGTTGCAATCGAAAAAGGAAATGTCACCTACAAGCCAATGTGCCACAAGTGCTTTTTGGAACTCAAAAAAAAGCAAATTAATTAAACATTAAATTTTAATTTATCAAAGCAGCACTCACTCAAATCTGTTAATCGAAAAAGCATATTGACAACACCTTGATATGCTGATAATATACATAAAAGAGGTGTGATATGGTTGAAATTATTGGATATGTGGCTTTGGCATTAGGTTTTATTGCGGTTATTGTTTCAAATGTTGTTGCTGCCCAAAAAAAGAAACAGCAATTAATGGAAAGAACAAACAATTACGAGAAAGAATTCGAAGAATCCAAATATCAAGAAAATGTTTTGACATACACATTTGTAAGATTAAAAAAAGATTATGATAAACTCCCAACAAACAGATTTTTTAAAATTTTCTTTGACGCACTTCAAACATTTCCGGAAGATTCAAAATTGAGAAAAGAATTTTCTGACGTAAAAGACTCCAATGGAATTGGTTTTATTGTTTTGCCAATGAGCATGATGGTCGAAATAACTGGCAGAAAGGGTTTCATGAATGACTGGCATATCAAATTAAAAAACTATTTCAATTTTTCCGAGAATGAAATAGCCAAACTTGAAAGTTTGATGGATGCTGACGCAAAAGCCCTTGTGGAAAAAGTTTTTGAAAACCTATAAAAAAAAGACGATTTAATCGTCTTTTTTTGTTTGTTAATTTAAAATAATCCCGAAATTTGTTCGTTTTCGTCAATTTTCATGTTGAGTGCAGCAGGGGATTTGCCAAGAGCAGGCATGAGCATCATGTCGCCAAGAAGCACAACCAAAAATCCAGCACCAGTTCTAATTTCAATGTCGCGAACAGTCATTTCAAAATCTTTTGGTGCTCCCAAAACTTTTGGATTATCGGTGAAAGAAAATTGAGTTTTTGCCATAATGATTGGAAGACTAGAAAGTCCGAGTTTGTTTATATTTTGAATTGATTGTTCCGCCTTTTCGGAATAGTTGATTTTTCCAGCACCATAAATGTTGTGGGCAATATCAAATATTTTTTGTTTGACTGAGTCTTGTGTGTTATAGGCAAAATGCAGTTCGCATTGCGACTCACATTGTTTTGTGACAAGCTCCGCGAGTTCCCAAGCACCTTTTCCGCCTTTTGCCCAAACTTCATTCTGGACACATTCTGTGTTGTTTTCACTCAATATTTTTTTGACAAGATCAATTTCTTTTTGTGTGTCCGTTTCAAACTTGTTGATTGTGACAATGCACGGAAGTTTATAGACATCTTTGATTGCGTGCAGATGTTGAAGAAGGTTTGGCATTCCTTTTTCAAGAGTCGTCAAGTCTTCATTTGCAAGTTCATTTTCGTTCGCACCACCATTGAGTTTGAGAGCGCGGATTGTTGCAACAAGAACAACACAATTTGGCTTGAGGCCGTTTAATCGACATTTGAGGTCAATAAATTTTTCTGCTCCAAGGTCCGCTCCAAAACCCGCCTCTGTCACACAATAGTCCGCAAGACCGAGAGCTGTGCGAGTTGCGATAACGCTGTTGCAACCGTGGGCAATGTTCGCAAAAGGTCCAAGGTGCACGAGAGCAGGCGTTCCAGCAAGAGTTTGAACGAGGTTTGGACGCAGTGCATCTTTGAGCAAGATTGCCATTGCATCTTGTGCGTGCAAATCTTTTGCATAAATGGGTTTTCCGTCAATGCTTTGTGCAATCATAATGTTGCCAAGTCTTTCTTTTAGGTCAGATAAATTTGTCGCGAGGCACATGATTGCCATGACTTCACTTGCAGCAGTAATAACAAAATTTTCTTTTCTTTCTTCACAACCTTTTGTTTGTGAAACTGTGCAAACCCGCAAAGCTCTGTCATTTTGGTCAAGACAGCGCTTGAAGAAAATTTTATCCTTGTCAATCCCCAGTTCGTTGCCTTGAAAAATGTGATTGTCAATCAAACTTGCAAGCAGGTTGTTCGCAGAAGTTATTGCATGGAAGTCGCCATTAAAATGCAGATTTATGTCCGCCATTGGAACAATTTGACTATACCCACCGCCAGTTGCGCCACCCTTGATTCCAAACACAGGACCGAGTGATGGCTCGCGAAGAGCAAGGCACACACTTTTGTTTTGTTGAGATAGCGCATCAGCAAGCCCGATTGAAACAGTTGTTTTTCCGTTGCCGGCCTTTGTTGGACTGATGGCTGTGACAAGAATTAGTCTGCTGTTTTTTCTTGGTTCGAATTGTTTTTCAATTTTTGCCTTATATTTCCCGTATAAAATCAACTCGTCCTCACATAGTCCGAGTTTTTTTGCAATATCCACAATTTTTTGTGGAGTGTGGTTTTGAGCAATTTCAATATCTGTCATTTTCACCTCGATAGAGAATTATAAAACATTTTGCGAAAATTAAAAAACAAAAAAAGAGCGAGTTGCTCTTTTATTGTTGAAATTTTGTTATTCAATAATAATTTCGTCAGGATTGTCATTCTGTGTTTGGCTCAGTTGTTTTTTTGCTTGCTTGATTTTGTGGCTAAACACCAATGTCGTCACAAGTCTTCGGAGTCCTTCAATGATGAGTGAACAGCCTGCAAAAATCATGACAGTGTCAAAATTTGAGAAAACAACACAAATTCCGAGACAAGCGGTGAGGATTGACAAAACAAAGAGAACCCACCAGCCTTTTATTTTTGCTTTTGCACACAAAATGCTGTCAGTCAGCGATGTCATTGAGTCGACAAAAATGAAGATTCCAAACAGCACTGTCAAAATGCTTTGAAGCGTGCTTGTGTATACCAAGCAGAAAATTCCCAAAATCAGCATGACAGCAGCGGCAATCAACAAGTTTGCACCAAAAAATCTGTCGACAGTGAAAAATCTAACAAACAGGGCCACACTCATCGTGAGAAGCATTGCTCCAAACACAATGCAAAGAACATCGCCTGCTCTTGTTGGCATCGCAACACACAAAATTCCAAACACAATTGTTAGTGTTGCAATAATGATGCTATCCCATTTGACTTTTTTGAAAAATCCTTGAACTTTATCCATAAATCCTCCTTTTCTTTTTTGAGTATATCAATAATGATTTTTTTTGTTAAACGAAAGACTATATTTTTCAATTTGATATTGACAAAATGGCAAAGTTAGGTTAATATAATTTTACAATCTCGTGTCATTCCAGATTGTTATATTTGGGAATATTTGCAAAAATCTTCTTATGAATGGCAATAAAACAACAATATTTCTTGACTGTGTTTTATTGTTTTTTATAAGGTGATTTTTTTATTTTACAGTCGAAAAAATTTTTTTAAAGGAGAAAAGAAATGAAAGTATTAATTGGAACAAAAAATCCAGGAAAAATCAAAGGAGCAAAGGCGGCACTCGAAAACTTTTTTGAAGACGTTGAGATTGAAAGCATTTCAGCACCATCAAATGTCAGTGAGCAACCTGTTGACGGCGACACATACCTTGGTGCACACAACAGAGTGCAAAACATGATTAAATTTGCAAAAGAAAACAACATTGACGCTGATATGTTCATGGCGATTGAAAGCGGGCTTGTCAATCTTTACGGAAATTGGTTCATAACAAATTTCGCTGTCATATGCGATAAGTCAGGTTATGAAAGTGTTGGAACAAGTGCAAGTTTTCCTGTTCCTAAAAAACACGTTGACAACATCAAAAACAACACTTTGGGCACGGTGATGGACGAACTGTTTCACGAGGAAGACCTCAGAAGCAGCACGGGCGGAATTGGGCTTCTCACAAAAGAGCATATAACTCGAATTGACCTCAACACTCAAGCATTCACAATGGCGCTCACGCAATTTGTCAATGGCGAAGTTTGGACGGATAAACAATAATAAAAACAAAAAAATGGAGGGAAACCTCTTTTTTTGTGCATGAAATTCGAAAAACTGCAAAAGATAAATTGATTAAAAGGAGAGATTATGAAAAAATCACTAAAAAATCATTTTATTACTTTTGCTCTTGCCTTGATTCTTGTTATACCATGCTTGTTTTTGTTTTCTGCTTGTGGCGAAAGTGATGTGATTCAAGTTTCAAGCTATGACCAACTTGTTGACGCAATGAAGGGAGATAAAGGTGTTATCCAACTCACCGCCGACATTGATGTCAAAGACCAAGTTTTTGCAAATAGAAAAGTGACGCTTGATCTCAATGGCAAAACCATTTCAAATTCAAGTGACATTTGGAATGAAGAAAAAAATATTTGGTCGCTTGTTGGAGCAGGGGAAGGCGGCGAACTCACAGTGACAGGCGGCGGCAAACTTGCAGCAAAAGCAAACGATTGTTATGCGATTGATGTTCGTGACGGCGGAAAACTTGTGATTGAAAACGGCGTGTTTGTTGGAAATATCAGTGCTGTCTATTCATATGAAGGCAATGTTGAAATCAAAGGTGGAACATATTCCATTCAACAACAAAGCAAAGAATTTGGGAACAAGCTCATGATTAACCTTTACGACGCAAACCGCGACAACGGAACCGCGAACCTCAAAGTTTATGGCGGAAGATACAATGGTTTTGACCCAGCAAACCCAATGGAAAAAGGGTATAAACTTCTTGCAGACGGTTATATTTCAAGTCTTGTTGAAGGGACAACAACTGACTATCTTGTAACAAAGGCATAAAAGACGAACAAATTGACACCATTTTATATGGTGTTTTTTTGTTGCAATAACCAAAATTAACCAATATTTTGTCAAATGAATAAAATGCATAAGGAAAAAGGAGGAAAAATGAAGAAACTAAGCATAATTTTGGCGATCATGCTCTCACTTGTGAGTTTTGCGTTTGTTGGCTGCAAGAAAAATGATTCAAGCGTCATTCGTGTGAACGAAGTGACACACAGTATTTTTTATGCACCTTTTTATGTTGCCATAAACAAGGGTTATTTCAAAGACGAAGGAATAACGATTGAACTAACAAATGGCGGCGGTTCAAACAACAGCATGACAGCGCTGATTACAAACGGAGCAGATGTCGCTCTCTTGGGACCAGAAACTGCGGTTTACACCTATGCTCAAGGAGCAAAAGACCAGCCAGTTATTTTTGGACAGTTGACAAAGCGTGACGGGTCGTTTATGTTCACTCGTGACACAAACGAAAACTTTTCATGGAACAATGTTGTTGGCAAAGAAATTCTTGCCGGACGCAGAGGCGGAATGCCGTATATGGCTCTTGAATATCTGCTAAAACAAAAAGGACTTTTGGACAAAACAAACCTAAACACAGATGTTGCTTTTGCGAACATGGCAAGTGCTTATCAAGGCGGCCAAGGAGATTACACAACACTCTTTGAACCAACGGCAAGTGACATGGCGTCGAATGGTTTGGGAAAAATTGTTGCATCAATTGGGGCTGAAGTGGGAGAAGTTCCATACACTGCGTTTATGGCAACAAAAAGCTTTATGGAGAAAAATCCAAAAACAATCAAGGCGTTTTTGAGAGCGGTGTGGAAAGGATATAATTTCCTTGTTAACGCACCAATCGAAAATGTTGCTGACTCACTCTCGCCATCTTTTGACGGCACTTCAAAACAAAATATTCAAGCCGCAATCACAACCTATAAATCTATTGACGCATGGGTTTCAAATCCTGCAATGACAAAAGATTCATATAACAGACTTTGTGCAATCATGACAAGTGCTGGAGAACTTTCGGTCAGTGTTCCAATGGAAGCGATTGTTGATAATAGTTATGCAAATGAGGTCATGAGAGAACTTCTTGATATGTAAAAAAAGGATGGCGAAAGCCATTCTTTTTTGCCATAAACAAAATGTTTGAAAAAATCATATAATGTATGTTTTACTTTTTCATTCCGTGAAAAAGTCTTCTTTTTTTAACACAAAGGCAATACTCTCAATATAATGAAATAGAACGAAAAACCAGCAGGGAGATTACAAATGAAGATTGTGCAACTTGAAAATGTTGGGCTGACATACTTCAGTAAAAACGGCGAAACAAATGCTTTGGGTGACATAAATTTTGACATCGAAGAAGGCGAATTTGTCAGCATTGTCGGGCCCAGTGGATGTGGAAAAACAACCATACTATCTTTGGTGTCGGGACTGATTCGACCAACAAAAGGAAAGGTGTTTGTTGCGGGCAAAAACCCAGAAGAAAACCGAGATAAGACAGGATATATGTTCCAAAAAGACCTTTTGTTTGAGTGGCGCGCAATTTCAAAAAACATACAGTTGGGTCTTGAAATACAAAAGAAAAACACGCCAGAAAACAAAGAATACGCAAAAGAATTATTAAAAAAATATGGACTTGAAGAGTTTGAAACAAAATATCCAAATCAACTTTCGGGTGGAATGCGTCAACGTGTTGCACTCATTCGAACGCTTGTTTTAAAACCCGATGTTCTGCTCCTTGACGAGCCTTTTTCTGCACTTGACGCACAAACGCGTATCAATGTTTGCGAAGACGTGAGCAAAATTTTGCGTGCGGAGAAGAAAACGACCATTCTTGTCACGCATGACATAACAGAAGCGATATCACTTTCAGACAGAATCATTGTTCTTACAAGTCGCCCAGCGTGTGTCAAACGTGAATATGTCGTGGAGTTTGATACAATGAGTCCAAGAGAGAGAAGAGAATCTCCAAAGTTTAATGAGTATTTTAAACAGGTATGGAGGGATTTGCAAGTTGAAAATCAAAGAGAATAAACAGACCAAAACCAATGAAAAAATACGCAAAAAAGAAGAAAAAAAGTATTTAAAACTTTTTTCACAAAAAGAAAAACCGAACTACTCAAAAGAATTTTTGGCATACAAAAAGAAAAACATATGGAACAAAGTTCTCATTATTTCAATACAAATTGCGCTACTTATCTTCATTATTGCACTTTGGGAAATACTTGCAAAAACTGGCGCAATAAATGTTTTCATAACAAGTTCACCAAGTCGAATTTGGACAACAATCAAAGACCTTGTTGCATCAAAAACCTTGTTCAATCATATTGGTGTCACGCTGTATGAGGCAACCTTGGGCTTTTTGATTGCCACTTTTGTTGGAGCAATTATCGCAATCATTTTGTGGTGGAATGAAACAATAAGAAAAGTGCTTGACCCATACATCGTTGTTCTAAACAGCCTGCCAAAAATCGCTCTTGGACCAATTCTGATTGTTTGGGTTGGCATCGGGACAAAAGCCATTGTTGCAATGGACATATTAATCATGATTGTCATCACGATAATCAGCATGCTCAATTCTTTCACCGCTTGCGACCAAGGCAAAATCATGCTCATGAAAAGCATGAGGGCAAACAAGTTTCAAATTCTTTTCAAACTCATTTTGCCAAATTCGCTTTGTGACTTTATTTCAGTTCTAAAAATCAATGTTGGGCTCACATGGGTTGGAACAATCATGGGCGAGTATCTTGCGAGCAAAGCGGGACTTGGATACCTCATCGTCTATGGCGGTCAAGTCTTCAAACTCGACCTTGTCATGGCAAGCACGGTCATTCTGTGTGTCCTCGCCGCAATCATGTATTTCGTTGTTGCATTTATTGAAAAGCAAGTTTATAAACACCGCGAACACTAATTCAAATTATTATTGACTTTTGAAATTAAATCGCATATACTATAATTAGTTTAAATAAGGGGGATAATATGTTTAGTTCATTTATTTGGTGGCGCAAATAGTTTTGAGTGTTCGCAAATCAATATGTTTTGTGAATGCTTCATTTCGCGTCACAAAACATATAAATGGATTAGACTTTTATAAATAATCTCGAGCCCGTTGGTATGTTTTGTCAAAACTAACAACGGGTAATTTTTATTTTAGGAGATATTTATGAAAAAAGTTATGTTAACTGGAGTCAGACCAAGTGGAAATCTGACATTAGGAAATTATTTGGGAGCGATAAAAAACTTTGTCGACAAGCAAAAGCAATGCAAAAGTTATATTTTTATTGCAGACTTACATGCAATAACAAGCCCAAAAGATCCGCAAAAATTGAAAGAGTCAGTGCAAAACTGCATTGCCATGTATTTGGCTTGTGGGGTTGACCCCAACAAAACCATTGTCTTCAAGCAAAGTGATGTTTTGGAGCATGGAACAATGGGTTTTATTATGACATTCCAAACAAAATTTGGAGAACTCAACAGAATGACACAATTCAAATGCAAATCGCAAGTGGCGGGCAAACAAGGAGTTGACACAGGGCTTTTTGTTTATCCAACATTAATGGTGGGAGATATATTGCTTTATAATACTAATGTTGTTCCGGTTGGAAAAGATCAACAGCAGCATGTTGAATTGACAAGAGATTTGGCAGAAAGATTTAACAAAAGATATGGCAACACTTTTGTTTTGCCTGATGTTTATATTGCGCCAGTCGGAAACAAAATTCTCAACTTGCAAAACCCTCTTGAAAAGATGAATAAGTCTGACAGCGGAGATAACAAGGGCACCATATTTTTGATGGAGGATTTAAACTCTGCAAGAAAAAAGATTATGTCTGCAAAAACTGATAGTTTGAATAAGGTGAAATTCGACGAGGAAAACCAACCAGGAATATCCAACTTAATCAGCATATTGGCAAAGATTACAGACGAAGCAATTCAATCAATTGAAAAGAGATATGAAGGTAAAGGCTATGGTGAATTCAAAAAAGAAGTTGCGGACAAAGTCTGTGAATTGCTTAATAAAATCCAAACCAATTTCAACAAATTTAACGACCCAGATATTCTCGATGGCATTGTCAAAGATGGTGCAAAAAAGGCAACAAAAACCGCAAAACAAACTTTGCAAAAATCAATGCGCGTGCTTGGGCTTTGTTAAGATTTTTGTTCGAATTGCTTTCAAAACTGAAAAGTTTTATATTAAAATGGCAGTGGAGAATGATTATGTTGTTTGAAACGGATGAAGGAATAAGATTATTGGCGAAAGCATTGACTCATTATGTTTATAGGAATACTGAAATTGAAAATGTACATGCTGAAAATTCAGTAATGAATACTCAAATATATAAAAAAATTTATACTATTGTTGAAAAACAATTAAATAAAGTTATAAAATTTAACAAGTATATAATGTGTTTTGACGAGCAAAAGTTTTTACAAAACAAAGAAGAATACTTAAAAATTTTGGTTCCTGAAAGTGAACACCAAAATGTTCTCGAATACTTCGGAGAAATTTTTTTCAATATGCAATTTGGGACGCATTGGGATTTGGCAAAGACTGATGAAGAGCCAACAGAATTGGATTTGACAAAATATATACTTTCTGGCGAGTTTAAGAAATTTTGTGACAATAAGATTTGTTTGGATGATTTTGCCATGGAGCAAATAAATAAAGATATTCACAACAAAATTTACACGCTATTAATTTATGGTTAT
>ULWL01064712.1_pt1 | contig 111724 bp, 124 predicted proteins | sample 1960171 | NCBI WGS metagenome assembly ULWL01 (sample SAMEA4835807, study PRJEB28245) | human gut metagenome | biome: gut microbiome; material: fecal sample | place: Denmark | collected 2008 | reverse complement strand
ACAAATCAATAATCACTTGATTAAATCCATTTTCACTAAACATGTCGTCAAGTTCAATTCTTGAATGATATGCTGAGTGTTCATCAAGTTCGCCAATCAAAACAACATAAAGTGTTTTGTTATAGATTCTGTGTTTTATTTCCATACCTTTCTCCTTAACACTTTCAGTCTAACACCTCTCTTGTTGCAAAAAATGGCGTAAAAAAAGCCAATTTGACTTTTCTTGTCAAATCGGCTTCAATATTTCAAAATAGGATTTGTGTGCTAAATTTTTCTATTCAACAACTTTTGACCAAAGACCATGTTTGTTGCAATATGCATAGATTGTGCTACCTTTTGCATAAGGAAAAATTGCTTTTGCTTCGCACCCTGCACGCAACATTTTCTTTCCAAAAGTTGCATCATCTTCATACGCAACCCACTCAATAAAATGTTCCGGCTCCATGACATGATTCACAGTCACAACAACATAGTTTCCACACACTTCAACTTGGGGAACATGTTTTTCAAATGATGCATCAACAGAATTTGCACAAACCTCAATCATTTCTTGACCGCAGCATTTTATTCCGCAATCTTCACATGTGCAATCTTGCATAACTTCAACCATTGCACCACATCTAACGCATTTTTTCAGTTTCATAAATACCTCCAAACTCAATATTAAGCCAAAACAAATTTCTTGTCAAATCAGTTGCTTTGCAAAAGTGAAAAATGAAAAATACAAACAAAAAATCCTCGCAGATTGCAAGGATATATTTTGTTTGGTGGACGGGGATGGATTCGAACCATCGAAGGCAGTGCCGGCAGATTTACAGTCTGATCCCTTTGGCCGCTCGGGAACCCGTCCTGGAGCTGGTGATTGGAGTCGAACCAACAACCTGCTGATTACAAATCAGCTGCTCTGCCATTGAGCCACACCAGCATATTTTGGGCGCCTCGAGAAAACAAATTTTTCAGTCGCCTTTTTGCCGCACATCACTTGTATCGGCGATTTACCTTACGGTTGGTGCCTTGGGGCGGAATCGAACCACCGACACGAGGATTTTCAGTCCTCTGCTCTACCGACTGAGCTACCGAGGCAAATTTGGAGGTTTCCCTCCATTTTGGCGATCCGGATGGGGTTCGAACCCACGACCTCCAGCGTGACAGGCTGGCGTTCTAACCAACTGAACTACCGAACCAAACGGTTTGCCGTATCTTATGAACTCTCACTCGCCCAGAAAATCCAAAGCCAAGTGAAAAATCCAATGGTGGACCTTCACGGACTCGAACCGCGGACCAACCGGTTATGAGCCGGTCGCTCTAACCAACTGAGCTAAAGGTCCATATCTGGTCGGGGTGAGAAGACTTGAACTCCCGGCCCCATGGTCCCAAACCACGTGCGCTACCAACTGCGCTACACCCCGACGGATACGACTATTTGATAATATAATAAAATTGCCTTGATGTCAACAATTATTTCAATTTTTTTCAACTTTTTTTACAAGTTTTTTAACGCATATATTTTTGCTAAATTTTATAATTTACAACAATTCACAATCTAAAATTCTTTACAAAACAAAAGCGTTGTGCTAACATAAAGGTTATGCAGGTGTAGTTTAGTGGCAAAACATCAGCTTCCCAAGCTGTGGTTGCGGGTTCGATTCCCGCCACTTGCTCCAAAAGACCTTTCGGTCTTTTTTTGTGGCGGCAATCTCGCAGACTTCGTCTTGCCAAGCATTCTGCTTGTGAACCCACAACACGTTGCGGCTGGCGCCCGTCTTTGCGGGTGCGTCAGCGGAGTCTCCTCTCCGTTCCGACTGCGTTTCCCGCCACTTGCTCCAAAAGACCTTTCGGTCTTTTTTTATAAATTATTTGACCTCATTATTTGTTCTCTGATACCATAGTTTATGGAGAACTATATAATGACAATAAAAACAAAGTTAGATGAAAAGATGCAAAAAGAATTGTCTCGCAACATACTTATTATGGCAATTATTTTTATTATTCTTGGTTCAATTGGCTTGATTGGTTATTTTATTGCTGACTTTTTGGAGATTAAAGGCTATGAGTTTTTATTAATAATGACCATTCCACTTGGAGTTGGAATTGGTTTTTGCATTATTTATTCAAATGCAATACAAGCGGCAAAAAGAATGAATCGTGAAAATATTTATACTTTTGCAGAAACATTTTTTGAAATTCAAACTCTTTATCATAACGAAGTTGAGGCGACCGTAAAACTTTTCTACATAGACATATACAAGGTTAAAGAAACAAAAAACTTTCTTTTTGTTTTCGCTGATGCAAAAAGAGCATATCCCATTGCAAAAAGCAATATTACAAACATTGACGTTCTAAAACTTATGCTATCAAAACAACTCTAATATTCAAAGGAAGAGAAAATGTTAGGAGCAATAATTGGGGATCTTGCAGGATCCGTATACGAGTATGATCAAGTCAAACAACACAGCAAAGTAAAAGTTAATAACCTTATTGAAAACAGTGCGTTTTACAGTGACGACACCATTCTTACTGTTGCCATTGCTGACGCAATACTTAATAATGTTGATTATGAAGAAAAATTAAGGGAATATGCTCTTTTATATAATGATGCCATACCCCAAGATATTCCATATTTTGAAACAATGTTTTCACCAAACTTCGTCAAATGGGCCAAACGAGAAAAAGATGGAACAAGTGAAGGAAATGGAGCAATGATGCGTATCTCACCTGTCGGCTTTTTGTTTGATAGTGAGGAAGATGTAATTAAAAACGCATATTTGGCAACGATTCCATCACACAACTCTGAAAGTGCAATAAAGTGCGCAAAAACCATTGCTCTGATAATCTTTTATGCAAGAAAAGGTCTTTCAAAATCTGAAATAATCAACAAACTTAATCTAAAAATAGTTGAGCCAAACATCACACACTTTAATTACACTTGCCAAGATACGATTGATTTATGTCTATATTGCATCTTTCAAGCAAATTCTTTTGAAGACAGCATGAAACTCGCCATATCATACGGCGGAGATACTGATACTAATGCTTGCATTGTTGGCAGCATGGCAGAAGCATTCTATGGGATTGATAACAAGTTAAAACAAAAAGCAATAAGCAAACTTCCGCCTCAATTCATTCAAATCATAGATAAATTTTATCAAAAAAAATAAAGGAAGACATTATGGTCTTTTTATAATTAAGTTAAATAAAAGGTATGTTATAATATTCAAGGAGATTGCTAATGAGAGAAGTAGGAACAAAGAGATTAGAAACAGAAAGACTTGTATTGAGAAGATTTACAAAGCAAGATGCAAAAGAAATATTTGAAGGATTTGTCAATCAAAAAGAATTTTTATACTATGCAAACAAAAAGCCTGTAACTTTAGAAGAAGAAATTCAATCCTTGGAAAATATTAACGAAAAGTATGAGAATAAAAATTACTACAACTGGATAATTGCTTTAAAAAACTCACAAAAAATTATCGGGGCAATAAACTTTCATGTTAATTTAAAAAACGACAGTATTATGTTTAATTATGCCATTGACAATCGTTTTACAAGACAAGGTTTTATGACAGAGGCTTTGATGTGTGTAAAAAAATTTGCATTTAATGAAATTGATGTTCATAGATTTGAGGGTGGCTGCGCAAAAGAAAACACTGCTTCAAAAAGAGTTATGGAAAAATGCGGATTAGTTCAAGAAGGAATTTTGAAAGACTACATAAAACTTGCCGATGGATATCACGATATGATCATGTTCTCTGAAATTAAACAATTGAATAAGGAGCAAAGCAAATGAAAAGTTGCAAGGATTTTTACGATGATAGCGCCCAAATGTGGGCAGATAATTGGTATGAAGACGAAACTCTCCTACCCTACTTAAAATCTTTTTTGGAACACATTGGGAAAAAATCACCTCGTGTTTTAGACCTCTGCTGCGGTGCCGGTTATGAAAGCATGCGACTAAAAAAATTGGGTGCCAAAGTTGTTGGACTGGATTTTAGTGAAAAAGAACTTGAAATTGCGAAAAACAAAAATCCCGAAATTAAATTTCACGAGCGAAATATGCTCGAATCCTACAAAGATTTGGGGGCATTTGACGGAATCGTGTGCATTGCTGGCATTGTTCATTTGCAAGGAAACGATTTGAAACTTGCATTTGATAACATGGCTGATGTTCTAAAACCTGATGGATGCTTGCTTTTGGTATTTAGAGAAGGCACAGAAATCATTCAAACAACTACATATAATGATGTTGAATATAATCGCAACTTTGTGTATCATTCAAGAGAAAACATTTTGAAAGCAATGAATGGAAACTTTGAATTTGTGGAAGAACTGCAATCTTTTGATACTTGGAAATATTTATTTTATAAACGAACAAAAAAGAGCCTCCTTTGAGGCTCTTTTTATACCACTATCCAAACAACCAAGAGGATTACCATTGTGACAAATATTGCTACATCAATCCACATGCACACTGTGCTTGCAATTCTAATTTTCTTTGAAGCTGACTTCCTGCTTAATGCAAGAAGAACAACTGAAGTGACAAAAAATATCAGCATTGGTAAAAGAAACATAGGAAATATAGTTATCAAAACAATAAGCAAAATCGCAATTGCAAAAGCTTGGTCAGGACTTTCTGATGAGTGCGTCAAATCAACAATATATCCTTTGTAACAACAAACTGTTATAAACATCACAACAACCAAAGCAAAGAACACAAGACCAGTGATAAACATACCCTTTTTCATAAGTTTTTTGTTTTGTAAGTCTGTTGCAACATTCAAGCTTTGCTGAGTTTGAACAACCTCACTATTTTCAACTTTTTGGTCTTGGATTTTTTCTTCTTCCATCGCACCCTCCTTTTATGCTAGCCAGCCCCCATCAACGCCGATGACTTGACCGGTTATAAACTCTGATTTTTCACTTGCAAGAAATGAAACAACTCCTGCAACATCTTCTGGCGTTCCAAGTCTTCCCAAAGCAGAATTATCCATAATTTCCTGCTTGATTTCTTCTGTCACATTTTTTGTCATATCAGTTTGAATAAATCCAGGTGCAACAGCGTTCACATTTATACCATTTGGTCCAAATTCTTTTGCAAGTGCCTTTGTGAAAGCGATTATTGCTCCTTTTGACGCACTATAAACACTTTCGCACGATCCGCCAAGGACCCCCCAAATTGAAGAAATGTTGATTATTTTCCCGCTCTGATTTGAAAGCATTTCGCGACCAACAAGTTTGCAAGTGTTGTAAGTGCCACGCATATTGGTGTCAAAAACAAAGTCATAGTCTTCTTTTGTTGAGTCAATCAAAAGTCTTGTGTCACTGACCCCTGCACAGTTTACCAAAACATCAATCGTGCCGAAAGTATTTTTTGTGATATCAATCATGTTTTTCACTTCGTCTTCTTTTGAAACATCAACCCTAATGGCAATGGCACGAGTAATCCCAGAAATCTCAGCCAAAAGTTCTTGTGCTGCGGAAATAGAATGATTATAACAAATCACAATATTATATCCATTGTTTGCAAATTCTTTTGCGACTGCCCGCCCAATACCTTTTGACGCACCTGTCACAACAACTGTTTTCATTGTTTTTTCTCCACTTCTTTTAAGATTATATCACAAACTTCGTCAATATCCAAACGACTTGAATCAATATAAATTGCGTCTTCACAACGCTTCAGCGGTGCAATCTTGCGTTCAGAATCTTGTTTGTCACGCGCAACAACATCTTTCAGAATTTGCTCGAAAGGTATTTCTCCTTTCAATTCATCAAATCGTCTTTTCGCACGAACTTCTGGCTTCGCATCAAGATAAAACTTGAAATGGGCATCTGGGATAACCACTGAACCAATATCTCGCCCCTCTGTCACAAGTCCAACTTTTTGTGCAGCAGTTCGAATAACCTTATTCACAAGTTCGCGTATTTCTGGATAACTTGAAATGGTCGATGCCATCATGCCAATTTGTTCTTGCCTCAACTGTCCGTCAACAATCTTTCCGTCAAGAATTGTTTGTTGTTTTCCGTCAACAAAATCAACCCTCAAATTTCTTGATTTTGCATAATTTATGACTTTTTGTTTTTCATCAGCGCCAATGCCACTTTCAAAACACGCAAGAGCATATGCTCGATAAAGGCTCCCAGAATTGAGATGCAAAACCCCCAATTTTTTTGCAACAAGATCTGCAATGGTTGATTTTCCGCTCCCGCTTGGTCCGTCAATGGCGATTGAAAACACTTTTTTCATTTTTTCTCCTTTCGAATTGACAAATCATATAAATTTGTTTATTATATTTGCGTTTGCTTGTGTGGCTCAGTCGGTAGAGCAGTTGATTCGTAATCAACAGGTCGGCGGTTCGATCCCGCCCACAAGCTCCAAAAGCACAATGTTTTGTGCTTTTTTTGTTTGCCACACAATGTGGCTCAGTCGGTAGAGCAGTTGATTCGTAATATTGAACTTGCGTTCAATAAAACATCGCCTCGTTTTCTCATTCGCATTTATGCAATGTTCTCCCTCGGCTCGTTTTCAATATGTCGGCGAAACGCTCCGCCCACAAGCTCCAAAAAAAGACCAAAAATTGGTCTCTTTTTTTATTGCCCTGCTTTGAGATTTGGAATTGCAAATGACAAACGATTTTTTTCTTCGTCTTTTTCAATGATTTCGACTTGAAGTTTGTCACCCACATGAACAATCTCATGAATGCTTTTTCTTTCTTGTGTTGTTGCTTTTGAAATATGCAACATTCCAGTTGCCCCATTTTCAAGTTTGATTATTGCACCAAATGCAAGAAGTCTTATGACTTCACCTTCAACAATTTCACCCACTTGATATTTTGAAATTAGAACTTGAGATGGTTTTGGTTGGGTTTGTTTGTATGACAAACCAACTTTTTTTTCAACTCTGTCAACTGAAATAACCTTGAAAGGATATTTTTGTCCAACTTTTAGGACATCTTCAATGTTGTTCACACGTTCATATGACACCTCAGAAATATGGACAAAACAATCCACTCCGTCAACATCAACAAACGCACCATATGGCATAATTTTTTTCACAGTTCCAACAACAATTTTATTTTCAAAAACAGCACGGAAGAAATTATCCGAATTTTCTCTGTCAACTTCTTCTTCCAAAATTCTTTTTGAAGCAATAATATTTTTCTTGTCAGCATCAACTTCAATCGCGGCAACTTCAATGCGTTGATTTTTCATGCTATCCATTGAAACATAAGACTTTGAACCAACTTGACTTGCTGGAATAAATATTGAATAATCCCCCAATTTGCTTTTAAGTCCCGCACGAGTCACTTCGTCAATAACACAACTAAATTTTGAACCAACTTTAATTTTGCTTGCGACTTTTTCCCCATCAATAAAACTTTCAGCAATACGCTTTGAAACTTCAATAAATCCGTTTTCGTTTTTCATGCTGATTATCATGCAGTCAAAACTATCGCCGAGTTTGACATCATCAAAACAGTCAAATTCGTCTTTGGAAATAAACGCGTCATTTTTTCCGCCGATGTTAACAATTGCTCCATCTTGTCTTTTTTGAACAATAAAACCATTCACGACCTGTTTTGGAGAATACTTTGTAAAAGTGCTGTCAATCGCTTTCATATTAAATTTTGTTTCAGTCATTTTTTATACCTCATAATAAAACAGCATAACAAAAGTTATGCCATTTTGTAAAATAAAAATTAAACTTATATAAAAAATTTAGACATTTTCCATTTTTTCAGTGATAATTTTTGACGCTTCGTCAAGAACATCTTTTGTCAGCCTTTGCCCAGCAAAATCATTAAGTGAAAAAGGCTCTCCAAATGTTATCGTATTGAAACGGAAAAATCTTGGTCGTTTTGCAATCCTAATTGGCAAAATCTCAACCCCACTTTTAATTGCAAACATTGCCGTTCCATTTTTTACTGCTTGCAAATCGACGCTTGTTTTGTTGCGAGTGCCTTCTGGGAAAATTGTCAATGTTTCACCATTCTTCAAAAGTGTCATGCAAGTCTTCACTGCATGAAGGTCAAGGTTTTGTCTGTCGATTGGAACTGCGTGCATTTTTTTCAAAAACCAACTTTTGAATTTTGAAGAAAACAATTCTTTTTTTGCCAAAATATACTGCCTGCGGTGTATATTTTGCACAAGTAATACAATATCTAGGTTTGTTGTGTGATTACAAACAAAGATATAATTCTTTCCTTTTTTGATGTTTTTTCGGTTTTTAACCCTTGTCGGAAGAATTAAGAACAGAATTGGCCAACATATTATTTTCAAAAATCTATATAGCATTTCCGCCTCCAATTTCTTTTTTCATGAGTTCTATTGTTTGAATGAGCGTCAAATTTGTTGTGTCAATCACCTTCACTCCCTCAACAAGTTTTAGTGGTGAGTTTTTTCTTGTCGCATCTTCCAAATCACGCTCATAAAGTTTTTCAACAACATCTTTTTGCAAGACTATTTCACCAAGTTTTTCCAAGTCTTCCATTCTTCTTTTTGAGCGTTCGAGATATGAACAAGTGATAAAAAATTTATAATCGGCATTCGGCAAAACCTCGCTCGTTATATCACGCCCTTCCATAAGCACATTATTATTTCTTGCATACTCTCGTTGATAGTTGCGAACAACTTCTCTCAACCCCTCAATTTCAGCATATTTTGGAACAAGATTGGATATGATTGTTGACCTGAGTTCTTTGTTATTATATTCTTTGTCATTTATTGTGATAATTTGTTCATCTTGAACAAAATGAACATCAAGGTTTATGTCTTCAAAATCACTGATTTCATTTGAAGATAACTTTTTATCAATGTAGTATTTAGTCAAAGCACGATATAACATTCCAACATTAAACCTGTTGATTTTTAGTTCTTTCGCCAGCATTTTTGAAATTGTGCTTTTGCCGCTGCCACTCGTTCCGTCAATCGCAATAATCACATTTCACCTCCCGCGCTGCGGCCAGCAAGGCAACCTGTCGACAATGCAATTTGAATGTTGAATCCGCCAGTGTAAGCATCAACATCAATGATTTCGCCTGCAAAAAATAATCCTGGGCAAAGTTTGCTTTCCATTGTTTTTGAATTAATCTCTTTTGTGTCAACTCCGCCCGTTGTCACAACTGCCCTTTCAAAATCTTTTGAAACCTCATATTTGAGTTCAAAATTTTTCATCGCAACAGCAATACTCAATCTTTGCGATTTTGTGACTGAATGAACTTTTTGATTTGGTGCAATTTTACACACGCTCAAAAGGACTGGAACAAGTCTTGCTGGCAACATTGTTTTGAGCACTGTTTGAATGTCAGAATTTTTGTTTTGTTCAAACTCGTTCAAAAGCCTTTCTTCAAGTTCGCCTTGCGTCATATATGGCTTGAAATCAAGGAAAAGTTTGTGATCCAAGATGTTTTCAATGTGGGCAATATGAGCACTCATTGAAAGCGCTATTGGTCCAGACAATTCTTTGTCAGTAAAAAGTGCTTCTCCAAAAAATGAGCATAGTGTCTTTTTGCCAACAAGTCTGAGTTCAACATTTTTGAGCGACAAACCTTCAAGGCTTGCAACATATGCACCTTTTAGCGGAATTGCGACAAGGCTTGGCTTTGCTGGGATTATATTATGCCCAAAAGACTTTGCAAACTCATATCCTTCTCCCGTTGATCCAGTTGTTGGATAACTTTTTCCGCCTGTTGTGAGAATCAGTTTATCACAAACAAAAAGTCCTTTGTTTGTCTGAATTTCAAATGTTTCCCCATTTTTTTCGATTGACAAAACATGAGTGTCAAGTTGAACTTTGACTCCTTTTTGCTTGACCGCCAAAGTTAATGCCTTTGTGATGTCACTCGCCTTGTCAGATACTGGAAAAACACGCCCACCTCGTTCAGCTTTGAGTTTGCAACCATTGTCTTCAAAAAATGCGACAGCATCATTATAATCAAAAGCCGAAATTGCTGAATATAAAAATTTTGGATTTGAAACAACATTGTTCAAAAAATCTTGCCCAACGCATTTCTCGTTCGTCACATTGCATCGACCTTTGCCCGTGATGTAGAGCTTTTTGCCAAGTTTTTCGTTTTTTTCAAGAAGCAGAACATCGTTATTATTGTCTGCAGCAAAAAAAGCCGACATAAGACCTGCCGGCCCACCACCAACAACAATTATCCTTGTCATTGATTTTGTCCTTTTGAAAGCATAAAGAGTTCGCTATCTGTGAGGTCGCGATATTCTCCGCGTTTGAGTCCGCCAAGTTTTACTCCACCAATGCTTACGCGTTTAAGCATTATAACAACACGCCCAATTGCCTCAAACATACGGCGAATTTGACGATTTTTCCCCTCATCAATCGTGATTTCAAGTCTTGTCACATTATTCTCAAAAGACTTAAACACAATTTTGCATTTTGGAAGCCTTGTTCCGTCACTTTCAACAACTCCCGCACGCATTACTGCAAGTTCGCTTTCTTTTAGTTCTCCTTCAACAGTAACGATATAGGTTTTTTCAATCCCGTTTTTTGCAGATGTTAGATAATTTGAAAACTCCCCGTCATTTGTGAGAATCAACAATCCTTCACTGTCATAATCAAGTCTTCCAACACTAAACAATCGGATGGATTTGTCAGGAATTAGGTCAAAAATTGTTTTTCTGCCTCTTGGATCACTCGCTGAACAAATATAACCTTTTGGCTTGTTGAGTTTTATATAAACAAAACCCTTTGGTGGCGCAATAACTTTTCCATCAAGCTCCACCTTGTCTTTTTTTTCATTGATATCTGTTGCAAGGTTTGTGACAACTTGTCCATTAACCTTGATTTGTCCGTTTTTTATTAAATCTTCACATTTTCTTCTTGATGCAACTCCACACGCTGCAATGTACTTATTTATTCTCATTTCACCTAAACCAATTATAGATTAAGTCTTTCAGCCCACTTCGGACGAATTTTGACTTCACTTCTTCCATTGTATAAATATTTTCCTCGAAAAGCAAATCATTATTGAGTTTTATGGAAACTTTGCCAACAATTTTTTCTTTTTGAACCGGTGCCTGAAGTGTTGTTGGATAGTTAAATGAAACACTAACTTTTTGATATTCGTCTTCTGTCATGGGATAAGAAAAACCTTTCATCGAAAACACTTCAACACTTTCTTTGTCAGAATTTTGAACATCAATAGTCCCACAAACAAAATATGGTTGCAAAAGTTCTTTCATAGAATAATTTTTGAACCCATATTCCAATAGTCTCTCGCTTTCTTCCCACATTGGACCGCAGTTTAGAACAACACAAATCAGAGTCATTCCATCTCTTGTGCAACTTGAAACCAAACATCTTCCAGCCTTTTTTGTGAAGCCAGTTTTTACTCCGTCTGCCCCATCAAAGCGTGTAAGAAGTTTATTTTTGTTTTGAAGCACTCGCCCTGTTGTGTCATCGCTTGCCGCAATTCGATATTGCTTTGTTCCAACAATGCGAGCAAACTCCTTGTTTTGCATTGCATATCTGGAAATATTGGCAAGATCTCTAGCACTGCAATGATGTCCCTCTTGTTCGAGCCCGTGAGGATTTGTAAAATTGCAGCCCGTTGCGCCACAACTTTTTGCAGTTTCATTCATCATTTTGCAAAATCCGTCAATGCTTCCGCCAACAGCATATGCAAGTGCAACCGCAGAATCGTTTCCAGAGCGCAACATAAGTCCATGCAACAAATCTTCAATGGAAAGTTTTTCACCTTCGCGAAGATATATGCTTGTCCCCTCAATGCCAACACATTTTTTGTCAATTGTCACAACGCGTTTTATGTCGTCACAATTGTTCAGCACCGTGAGTGCTGTCACAATTTTTGTCGTGCTTGCGATTGAAAGTTGTTCGTCTGCATTCTTCTCGGCAAGAACACGACCGGTTGTTTTTTCAATCAAAATCATGCCCTTTGCCGAGGTCGAAGGAATATCGTTTTGAATTTCAGCATATGCCGTGTTAGAAAAACTTGTTCCAACAATCATAATGAAGGCAATCAAAAACAGAAAGCATAAACTGCGTTTCATTTTTTGCCTCCCAAAACATTCAATCCTTTTTCTGCAATATCAAATATTTTCTGCAAGTTATCAATCGAGCCGCTTGCCGGAATAAACTTCACACCACTCTCATTTTCAACCAAAAAACCAACTGGGGTCAGATTCACCCCGCCCCCGCTGCCGCCAGCCATCGGATAAGTTATGGGTTTTCTTTTGCCTTCCACACAGTTATATTCGCCCGCACCCAAAACAAATCCAACTGTTGCTTTTGACACCGGAATTATGGTCGTTCCATGTGGCGAGATGATTGGATCGCCCATAATTGTTTTTGAGCTTGAAATTGATTTAATTTGTGTGAATGTGTCGTCGATAATTGATTTTACTTTGCTTTGTTGTAGTTCTGTTTCCACTGCTCAATCTCCTCTTTTCTCGTCTTTCTTATTGCTCTCAAAAAACTCAGTCCCACATCAGACAAAGTGACAAAAAATCTCACTCTTGTTGATAGAACTGCACATGTTCTTTCAAAATTGCAGTTGTTGACAAGAACAATATCAGAATGCGGTTTTTTCATTTTTAATTTTAGTGCAATAAAATTTGTTATGCTTGATGTGACCCCGCCAATCATCGCTGTAAGAAATGGATTTGGTGTTCCAAGATTGAAATATATGCAAAGTTTTCGAAGCGACAAAACATCAACAAGTTCTTCAAAAAAGTTTTTTGCAAAATCAATTTTTTCACTTGAAATCTCAATTTCTTTTGCTGTTCGCTTTCGTGCAGTTTTGATTACAATGTTTTTCCCTTTGATTTTTAGTTTTGCAAAATACACACGTATCCCGCAAAATTTCAAGGTCAGCATTCCAAAGTTCTCAAAAACATTAACATAGAAGCGGACTTCAAACAAAAATGGAAACGCAATAATAAACAAAAATAATAGCACTGTGATTAAAAATATTTCCACAATGCTATTATTTGTTAATATCAAAAAATTATTTAGAATTAGCCAATTTCTTCTTCGTTTGCGGGCTGTTCTGTTTCCGTCAAGGCTTCAACAACTTCTTCCTCTGTCATCTCAGGATTTTCTTCGCAAGATGTGTCCGCCTCACTTTCATCAGAAGAAAACTCTTGAAATTCTTCACCCTGCAAGAAATCTGGAACTTCTTCTTCATCTGGGAGTTTATAATCATAATACAGACTTTCAGAACTTTCTTCTGGATTTCTGATGAGTTTTATTCTCTCCAAAATTTCTTCTTGATTTGGAAGATCTGTGAGGTCTTTGAGGTCAAATCTCTTCAAGAACTCTTCTGTTGTTCCAAAAAGAAGTGGTTTTCCAATAACATCTTTTCTCCCAACAACTTCAATCAAATTGTGTTCCAAAAGCACTTGAACGGTGTAGTCGCAGTTAACACCTCTAACCTCTTCAATTTCAAGTCTTGTTATTGGTTGTTTGTAGGCAATGATTGACAAAGTTTCCATGCATGCTTTTGTCAAAGCCTTTTCACGAATCGGATTCAAAACGCTCGCAATTTGGTCAGCGTAATTTGGGTTTGAAGAAAGTTGAATTTTGTTTTTGTATTCAATGAGATGAATTCCCGAATCCCCCGAAAGTTTTTTCTTCAATTCTTTGACCGCTTTGTTCACATCGTTTTGCGTCACTTCAAGTTTTTCAGCAAATGCATTTATATCAATTCCCTCACCACTAACAAAAAGTGTGGCTTCAATAATATCTTTCAACATTCCATCAGTTATTAGGTCGCTCATCTTCGTTCTCCTTATATCTTTCAATCTCAATATCTTCAAAGTTGCTTGTTTGTCTTGCTCTGACAACTTGCAATTTCAAAAGTTCCAAAAGTGCCAAGAATATGTTTATAATTTCACTTTTTGTTTGATCTTCTGCCACAAGTTCAGAAAATTTGATTTTTTCATTAACCAAAACAGCATCTTTTATTGCTGCAATTTTTTCCGCAACAGTAAAGCGATCTCTTTCAATCTTCTTTTCTTTGATTTCAACAGTTTTTTCAAGTGTTTTTGCAAGTATGTTTGAAAACGCATCAAGAAGACCTTCAAGTGCCATATCTTTCAGCACAACACGATATTTGTTCGCTTGCTTGTCAGGTTCTTTATAGAAACGCGAAATATCCTCAATATTATGTAATTCTTCACTTGCCTCTTTGAATATTTTGTATTCTTGAAGTTGGCGAAGAAGTTTTGCTTCTGGGTCTTCTTCCTCTGGTAAAACCTCTTCTGGTTTTGGAAGAAGTTTTTTGCTCTTAATCTCAATCAAAGTTGCTGCAACTTCAATAAACTCGCTCGCCTTTTCCATGTCAAGTTCTGGAATCTGCTCCATATATTCAAGATATTGTTCTGTTATTGCCGAAAGTTTGACTGTCGCAATATCAAGTTTTGCTTCTTTGATGAGATGCAATAATAAATCCAAAGGTCCTTCAAAATTATCCAATCGAACCTTATAAGCCGAAGTATCCTCAAACATTTCAGTTTGTGTTGTTTGTTCAAAATTTTCTTCCATACTCACCCAAAAATTAGCCCCCACAAAGAATTAAGTCCAAATATTGCATTTTGCACAACATAAATATAAACATAACTAAATAGTCCTGTCAACAACAAAATCATGAGCACGATGTATCCATAATTTCTCATGAAAGACACATATTTGTTGTCATACTTGGCGTATGCAGAAATTGCATTAAATCCATCAAGCGGATAGATTGGCAAAATATTAAAAAGTGCAAAACTAACATTCAAGAGCGCCGAACGCGAGAACAAAACATACATGAAAAAATAGAAATAGTTAAGCTGTTCAATTTTTGCAAACCAAAAAGCAATAAATGACGAAACAATCGCCAAAATTATGTTTGCAATAATCCCCGCAACAGACACCCAAAACAAGCCTTTTTTGTAGTTTCGGAATTTATTTGGATTGATAGGAACAGGTTTTGCCCAACCAAAGCCGAAAAAAATAAACATGATTGCACCCAAAAAATCCATGTGTTTGAAAGGATTGAGTGTCATTCTGCCCATATATTTTGCGGTGTCATCTCCGCATTTATGAGCAACATATGCATGAGCAAACTCATGAAAAGTGATTGCAAAAAGCATGGCAATCAAATAAGCCAAAAAAACACAAAAAATCCCAAGTCCTGAGTTTTGCATACCCTGCATTTCGTTAATCATAAACGATAGTATATATCAAAAGAATAAGAAAAGCAAGAAAAAAAGAAAAACTCCGCGCGATGCGAAGTTTTTCTGGTTTTTGTGATTTATCCCCAGAATGCCCAGTTCTGAATTACTTCTGAAAGCGCTTCGGAGAAATTCAATTTTTCTGCTGCATCTCTTGAAATCAATGGGATTTCAGCAACAACTTCATTGTCTTTGACAATCATAACTTTTCCAACATTTTGTCCAACACGAACTGGCGCAGGAATGTTTTCTGGCATCTCAACTTTGATTTCGTAAACAGAGTTGCCGCCTTTTTTCATGATTGCATAATAATCTTCAAGACTTGAAACATTAACCGTTTTTGTTTTGCTCTTTTGAACATTGAGCTCGCCCAGAATGTCGTTTGTATCAAGAACTTTTTTGTTGACAAAATTTGCAAATCCATAATTTAGAAGTTTTGATGTTTCATTAAATCTTGACTTGCTGTCTTTTGCGCCGATGATTGTTCCAATCAATCTCATATCTCCGCGTTTTGCTGATGCAGTAAGACAATACCCCGCTTCACTTGTTGAACCAGTTTTTCCACAATCACAACCTTTGAAATAGCGAATTAGTTTGTTTGTGTTGACAAGTCCTGTTTTTCTTCCTGATGGATGAACAAGGTCTTCCATCCAAATTGTTGAATAATTGAAATAATCTTTGTGAGTTATAACTTCACGATCAAGTGTCGCAATGTCTCTTGCGCAAGAATATTGCATTGGAGCAGGAAGTCCTGTGCAGTTGACATAATTTGTGTCAAGCATTCCAAGATCTTTTGCACGTTTGTTCATAAGTTTGACAAAATCTTCTTCCGTTCCTGCAATGCGTTCAGCAAGAGCAACCGATGCGTCATTTGCCGATGCAACAATGACACTCTTCAACAAGTCTTCACATTTATAATCGACATGAGGATCAATAAACACTTGCGAACCACCCATTCCCGATGCATTTTCACTTGTGGTAATCATTTCGTCAAGACTGAGTCTTCCAGCATCAATTTCTTCAAAAGTCAAAAGAATTGTCATGAGTTTGACCATGCTGGCAACAGGAAGATGCTCACGAGCATTTTGTTCATAAAGCACGACCTTGCTGTCATAATCCATGAGATATGCCGCTTTGACATCAAATTTTGCCCCTTCTTTCTCTGCTTGAACATTCATGCCAACGCCAAGCAAACAACAAGATGTTGTAATTATTACAAAACATAACGCACAACATAGAGATATAATTCTTTTCATACCATTCTCCTTCTCAAGAATAGTTTTTGAAAACAATCACATTTTTATTCATTTGAAATGATATCTTTTAGAAAACTTTGTTTTTTGCCAATTCCAAAATAATCTTCAACAAAAGACGCAATCTCACTTGTTGAATTGAGATTTTGAAACCTATGATTATATTTGAATGCTGTGCCATAAATAAGCACTGGAACATCTTGTTTTATATTTTGTCTGTTTATCAAATCTCCGCTATGGTCAGATGTTATAACAAGCACATCGCCTTCTCGCATTTGGTTTCTAACTCGACCAACAAACAAATCAACCTCTTCCAGACATTTTCTAAAACCAAGCAAATCGCCTCTTTGAAGGAACACTTGGTCATTATCCATAAGATTGATATATAGAAGTGCGTTATCAACGCTTGCCATTGATTTTAGGAGCATTTTGCAGGAAAGGTCATTTGTTCTTGTTTGAAAAACCTCATCAAACTCCCCTTCGTCAAAGTATTCAGCAATCTTACCAAATCCAACTGTTTTTATTCCACTTTCTCGAACTGTTTGAAACAAGGATTTTTGTTTTGGTTTTGAAACAAAAATTTTTGCTTGTCCGAGGTTATAGAATGTGTTTTGTGCTCCCGCATAAATTCGAGTTGAAATTTTTTCAATACAGAACTTGTTGTTTTTCAAAAATTCTTCCACGATGAAATTTAATTGTTCGTGCGAATAGAGATTTTCATGACAAGTGATATTCAAAGTGTTGTCTTGTCCAATATAGCAGATTGGACAATTTGCATCGCGTCCAAGTCTTCCAAATTCCGCAAGAACATGAACTCCCAGCATTTTTTTGCAGCACAATATATCACTTTTGAAAGATATCATTAGAGCGCTACGAATTTCATCAAAAAGAGTGTCTCCAAATGTCACAAACTGCTGATCATCCGACAAAACACCAGCAATTTCCCACTGTCCCCAAAACGCATCATTTGCTGGGTTTTGAATGTTTGCACGGCTATAACAGCCGAGGACGTTATCACCCACTGCATCGTTATTTTCTTGTATTCTTTTTAGCCCCAACAGATTGAGATTATTAACAAAACACACCATTCTGTCCGTCAAATCTTTCATTGTGTTTGGTGTGTTTTGATTTATTTTTCCGACCCCAAGTCCGCTGATATTAACCAAGATAACTTTTTTATTTTCCACAAAATCAATATATCACAGTTTCTTATATAACCAAAATAATTTTGCTTGAAAAAATAAACAACAACAGAGTTTCCACAACATTAACAAGTGTGAAAAGCAACAGAAATATCAGAAATAGGACAAATGGTTTCTTTTCTCCCCCGACGCAATACGACCCATATTTTTGCTTGTTTCGCGCACGAATAAACATGAGGGAACAAAATGCAATCAAAAGCAATAGGTTTATTAATTGAATTGGCAAAATGATTATTATTGTCGTAAGCATTCCGCTAAGTCCAAACAACAAAAACATAAAGCAACAATTAAGGCCAACCAAATAACTGCGTATAACAAGCACCACAATTGAAAATGGAGATAAAAATATATTAAAAGAACAAATGAATACAACGCCAAGACAAATTAGATACGAACCGAAGCGATTAAAAAACAACTCCCAAGTACCAATCTCGGAATTGTAGAAATTTATGATGTTGTAGTTATCAAACCAAACAGAAGAATAATTGTCAGCATTCTTTATTGCTGTAAAAACACCCGTGAGAACAGAAACAAGGGCAACAAACAACAAAACTATAAGCAAAACCTTGTATTTTTTTATATAGTCCTTGATTCCGCCACGCGCGGATTGATAGACACCTTCGACTCCCGAGCTGAACTTCCCCATATTGTAAGATATTCAAAGAGGTGTCATTTTATTTCAAAAAATAACAATTTACGCAACGTCAACAATAAGCAAATCAACGAGATAAAAAACAACCTCTCTTATGCTTGGCGCTTTGTGCTTTTGAAAAGTTCTATCAAACTGCTCTTTTCTGTTTTTATAGACATATGTGATTGCATTTCTAATATTTCTTTCAACGCTCGCAACAGAAGCCGAAAATCGACAAGCAAGTTTTGGATAAACTTTTCCATTAAACGATTTTAGCGCCGCATTGTCACCAAGAATCTGAATCAAGATTTCTTTTATATATGCGAATCCAAGATGTTTGGTTGAAAAACCATAGCCAATCAACATCTTCGTGATTTTTGAAGACAACTGTTCGTCTTTTTTTAGTTCTGGCCTATTTACAAAATTTTGACAATCAAAAACATCCAAAACTTTATCAAGATTTGAGTAATCAACATCAATTCCACCGACAATTCCAGAATTGTTTTTTGTTGAAAAAAAGAAAACGCCCTTGAGATTAAAAACTTTTTTGTTTACAAAAGTCTTCAGCATTTCAAACGGAAGACTCACTGTGTCCAAATCAAAAATTACAAAGTCTGGCTTGAAATTCATAAGTTTTGTAAAAAATTCATCATAATCTTTCGCGTAAGTCACATATGTGTTTGTGCTTTTGATAATTTTGTTTAAATTAAACGATAATTCAAAGTTTTTGTTGGAAAATAACAATCCATTTTGGCAGTCCATAGAATCCTCTTTTGTGGTTTTTTTGATATAATATCATTTTATTTTACTAAAATCAAGTGTTTTTTACAAAATTATTTCAAAACTTTTCAAATCACTATATCATCATCCAATCAATATAAATTCCATACCCTTTTGTTGGGTCAGAAACAAACACATGAGTTACCGCACCAACAAGCTTTCCGTTTTGCAAAATCGGACTCCCACTCATACCTTGAATGATGCCACCCGTGAGTTCCAACAATCTTTTGTCTGTGACGCGAAACACCATGCTTTTGTCTTTTGCGGTTTTTTGCTTACTTGCCTTAATTATCTCAATGTCATAATATTCTCTTACGCCGCTAACAGAACTCATGATTTGTGCTTTGCCAGGCTTTACCGCAAGCCGTCCGCCAACCCCTGCAACGACATTTTCATCAATCATTCCACTCTTTTCAAGGATTTTGCCATAAATTCCAAAGTCATTTCCACCCTCGATTTCGCCCTTTGCATTTTTACTGCTCAAAAACACGCCTTTAAGTTCTCCTGGCTTTCCCTTTTCTCCTTTTTCGATGCCAACAACAGAACAATCATAGACTTGACCTTTTTGAATATCAATTTTTGTCCCCGTTTCTCCATCTGTCACAGGATGTCCAAGCGCTCCAAAATCAAGCGTTTTTGAATCAACATATGTCAACGTTCCAATGCCAGTCGCATCATCCCTGACCCACAATCCGATTTTTTTGTTCCCATTGGTGTCAACTTGCGGTTGCAAAGTGACATCAAAACTTTTTGAGCCTCTTTTTAGCGTTAATTTAACGCTATCTGTTGTGCTCTTAAGATGGTTTGGAATGTCATTTGCATCTTTGATTGCATTTCCATCAATGTGAGTTATTATGTCTCCTGCATTAATGTTTTGATTATCACAAACCGACACCAAACCATTTTCAGTCATGACGCTATTTTTGCCGACGACAATAACACCGTTTGTCTTGATTGAAAAACCAACCGCATTTCCTCCAAGATAAATGTTCTCATCGCCAAGGATTTGAACATCAACGCTTTTTATGGGAATGAGCCCAAAAAGTTTGAATGTGACTTTGCCCGTTTTCGGTCTTTCCGCCCCAACCTCAACTTGTGATTTGTCAAGCGACGCATCAACAAACTTTCCAAACATATTTTGTTCGTTTATTTTTTTCATATCTTCAAAGGTCACATATGACTCATTTGAAAGGTCTGACAGTGCCTTGACATTGATATTCAAAAGCAATATTGCAACACAAACCATTAGCACCAAAAAAACAATGCAAGCAATCAGAATTTTTCTCTTAAATTTTTTACTCATAAAAAAACTAATCCTCGAAAGATTAGTTTATTTTCTTATTTGATATTTATTCACAAAGTGATTTTTTGAACTCTAAATTTTTTGCCAATAAGTCTTTTGCATATTCGCAAGCATTTCCTGTTAGACTTTCGCCAAATCCCATGCCGGCAATGACATTAACGATTTCATTGCCTTCAAGCTTTGACACAGTTGAAATTGTTTGATTTTCAACAACATTTTTTGTCACCTTGAAGAAATGGTCACCCATTGAAGACACTTGTGGCAAGTGTGAAATCACAAGAATTTGGTTGTGACGAGCAATCTTAGCAAGTTTTTGGGCAACAGAAATTGCGATTTGACCACTAATTCCCGCATCAACTTCATCAAACACAAGCATGCCTTCATCATTTCTCAAAACATTTTTAACCGCAAGCATAAATCTGCTCATTTCACCGCCAGAAATGGTTTTTGACAAACTTTTGACCGCTTGTCCCAAGTTTGCACTAAACAAAAATTTGACATCATCAAAGCCAGTGTTGTTCACTTTTTCGCGAGAGAATTCTTCTGCCTTTGGAGATATTTGAACTTTGAAGGTTGTGTTTTTCATTCCAAGCTCTTTAAGTTCCAAAACAACTTTCTTTTCAATTTGATCAGCCATTGTTTTTCGAAGTGTTGTCAGTTTGTCGCAAACAATCTTCAACTTTTTCACAATTTCGTCTTTTTGTTTTTCAAGTTTTGCAATTTCATATTCAGCATTTAAAAGATTATCCTTTCGTTGTTTTGCGTCAGACAGATATTGCAAAATGTCTTCGATCGTAGCCCCATATTTTCTTTTGAGTTTCTTAATCACTTGTTCTCTTTCAATCATGCTTTCAAGTTGTCTTTCATCAAAATATGATGCATCACGCTCTTCTTCAAGCGTTTCGCGAATATCTTCAACTTCAAGCCTTGTGCTATCAAGCCTTTTTGCAAGCTCGCCAAACTTTTCGTCATATTTTTCAATTTCCAAAAGAAGTTTTGAACTTTGTTTGAGATTGCCCTCAACCGAAAATGCTGAACCCATTTCCATTGTTGAAATTGCAGAATTAATTGCAGACACAATTTTTTCAAAAGATGCACTCTTTGCAATGTTCTTTGAAAGTTCCTCGTCTTCTCCCATTGTCAAATTTGCAGATTCAATTTCATTTATTGAATACTCCAAAAGGTCAATATCTCGCTCACGTGTTGTTTGATCTCCGCCAAGAGAATTAATTTGTTCATCAACCTCACGACTCTCACAAAGCAATTTCCTAACCTGATTTTTGAGTTCACTAGTCTTTTCTTCGTCATACGAATCAAGAATTGATAAGTGATTTTTGTCATTGAGGAGAGTCATGTTTTCATGCTGTCCGAAAATGTTGATAAGACACGCTCCCAATTCTTTAAGAAAAGTCAAAGTGACAAAGTTTCCATTGACCCTGATGTCATTTTTCCCTGATATATTCAACGAACGCGAAACAATAATTGAATCATCAAATTCAATTCCCGCTTCCTCAAGAATATTCTTGGCATTTTGAGAAAGTTCAGAGAACACCGCCTCAACCTTTGTTGAGTTCTCGCCATAACGAATCATAATCTTGTCTGATTTTGCCCCAATAACAAAAGACAAAGCATCAATAATAATGCTTTTCCCCGCGCCAGTTTCACCCAAAAGTGAATTAAAACCATTTTCAAATTCAACACTTTGGTCAACAAATAATGCAAAATTTTGTAATCTTAATCTTTCGAGCATAATCCCTCACTAGCAGAGCATATCACTCAAACTTCTGCAAGCAGCAAAGCACTCTTCATTTGTTGGGAATATGAGCATCATTGTGTCGTTTCCAGAAACGCTGCCCATGACACCATCAATATTAATTTTGTCAATCATGTCACAAAGTGCATTCGCCATTCCTTTGATTGTTTTTATCACACAAAGATTTTGAGCGGGTTTTATTGAGATGATTGATTCTTTGATTATGTTTATGTATTTGTTTGAAACCGCTTGTTCGCCATTTTCAACAATCGCATATTTGTATTTTCCAGTTTCTGCACTGAGGATTTTGATCAGGCCAAGTTCTTTTATATCTCTTGAAATTGTCGCTTGAGTGATCTCAAAATTTGCAGCACGAAGCTGAGCAACGAGTTCATCCTGCGTTTCAATCTCTTTCATCGATATGATTTCCAAAATTTTTGATTGTCTTGTTGACCTAGCCAATTTTTTCCTCCAGCCCTTTATTTATAAGGGATTGCGGGCTATATGCATAATTATAAATTTATGAATATTCATGCCCTTTTTGTGAATTTTTGATTATTATACATCTTGATTTATAATTATGCAAGTGATTTTTGCATATTTATTCACATATTTTTTTATGAAAAATGATAATATTCATAAACATAAATTTCATATTTATAAATATAAACGCTTATGCATGACACGTTTTCACATCCCCCACCAAAAAATTTTATCCGAACCATAAATTATAGAAAAAATTGAATGCCGAAATTTTTCAAGAGACACAAAAAAAGAAGAGGACTCACCTCTTCTCAAAATTTGTTTTTGGCTATTTAATTTTTTTTGTGAATATACTCAAAAATTTTCCACAAGCAGAAACAATTTTTGTTGACTGATTGATTGCATATCTTTTTGCAACCGCCTTGCCAAAAATTGTCAAACCCGCAATCACCGCACTCACCGCCGCAGCAATAAAGACTTGTTCTGTGCTGGTTATTTTATCTGTCACAATTTTTACAACAATCGTTGCACCAATGGCTCCACTCACAATTCCGCACACATCTCCAACAACGTCATTACATATGCTTGAAACCTTCTCTGCGTTTTTGATGAGATAAATACTTTCTTTTGCCCCTCTCACCTTTCGCGAAGCCATACTTCTAAACGGATAGATGTCAGCCGCCGCAACAGCAACCCCAATCATATCAGTGATAACCGCGAGAGCCAAGAGCGGAATGAGCATTATGATTGACACAACAAGCCCAGTCCTCGACAAAACAAATTCTGAAAAAACCGAAACAGAAAAAGACAGAACCAATGTTATTATCAAAATTCTTATCGGCCAACGCCAGACATTATTTTTCTTCTTTAGCGCTTTGACCTTTTCATTCTTTTTCTTTTTTTCTTCTTCAGTTTGATTTTGCGTAGTGTTCAAATTTTCTGGTGAATTTTCTTCCCCAGACGGAGGAACCTCGCCCGTTGTTTCAACCTCTTTCATATATTTCCTTTTTAACACAACTTTGTTGTGGAATATTTGATTTGTGGAGACAGCCCACAAGATAAACCTTGCGATATAGGTTCGGTTGGATTTCCCAAGACCCAAACTCCTCGTCACCGAGAAAGCAGTTTCCATTTAATTGAGTCCTTGCACCGAATCGCCACTTAAATCACACTATAATCCCCTGCGAACAAGCGCGAGTGCGCAACAGTCTAGAAGCTTTCCTTGACACGCATTTCTATTTCTTATCCTTTTTTGCAGAAACAAATTTCATGAGCAACACTTTTTGTTGTTGGCCGACTAACAAAAAATGTTGACGCTCAATCCCAATGCCCCACTCAAGGCAGGCTACACTGCACACAGCCAGTGACCGCAATGCAGGTTCAGCTCAAACAGTGACAATGTCACTTCTTTTGAGTCTCCACGATTTCTGGGACAAAAATGTTATGCCGTTAACAAAAGCCCAAAAATCTTAACTCCCAGCACCAGCCCCGGTTTGGGCAACCAAAGCCAGCACAAGGAACTTCACAGATATGCCCTTCGACGCTTTGTCGTCCTCAAAATAGAAATGCCCGACTAGAATACTGCATCTCCACAATATATATTATAACATAAGTAAAAGAATAATGCAAACAACTTTAATTTGACATTTTATCTTCAACGAAACCATTCAAAGAGTCGCGAATGACTGTGATTTTGCCCTTTGCTCCGTCAAGTTGTTCAAAGCACGATTTGCAAAGTTCGCTTCCTCTCTCAAAAAGCTTTATTCCTTCTTCAAGTGAAACACCGCTTTCAAGTTTTGCTATAATTTGCTCCAATTCTTTTTGTTGTTCTTCAAAACTCATTTCTTTCTCCTTTCAACAAGTTGCACCTCTGACACAACCTTTCCATCTTTAAAGTATGTTGTTAGCTTCTGTCCAACTTCAACGCCCTCAACGCTTTCAATCGCCTTCCCGTCAATCTCAACTTTTGCATAGCCACGTCCCAAAACTGCAACTGGGTTCAATTTTTCAAGCGATTTTTGAAGAAGCCCCAAAGCATAATTTTTGTCTGACAAATCCGTCAAAACAACACTTTGAAGTCTTGACATCATTGAAGTCAACCTTGTCTTTGCGACCGATATTAACGCTTCGCCATCTTTTTCCAACCTCATGCAACGCATTTGAAAATTTCTTTGTTTGTCAACAAAAAAACGAGTTGCAGCAACTTTTAGGTTGGTTAGATGTTTTTTTAAAAGTTCAATTTGAGCCATTTTGTTTTCACAAACAAGTTCAGCTGCTGCTGATGGTGTCGGTGCACGCAAGTCAGACACAAAATCAATAATTGTGAAATCTGTTTCATGTCCAACCGCTGAAACGATTGGTTTTTGGCAAGCATAAGTTGCACGAGCCACAATTTCTGTGTTGTATGGTTGCAAATCTTCAATCGACCCGCCACCACGTGCAACAATCACGACATCAACTCCTGGGTATTCACTAAAAAATTCAATACCTTTCGCAATTTCGTTTTCGGCCTTGCTTCCTTGAACTTTGACAGGATACAAAACTATATTTATTTGCGGATTTCTTCTTGTTGAAACGTTTATAATGTCTTGAATAACTGCTCCGCCCTCACTTGTGACAACTCCGATTGTTTTGACATTCTTTGGGATTGGCTTTTTATGTTCTGCTGCAAAAAGTCCTTCGAGTTCAAGTTTTTGTTTCAGCTCCAAAAATTGTTTAAATAAGAGCCCTTGTCCATATGGCAAAATTTTTGTCGCATTAAAATTAAGTTTGCCACCTTTGACATAAAAACGAGGAGTTCCCGTCACAACAACCGAATCACCATTTTTTATGGTTGCATATTTTGACGCACCAAAAAGGACACATGACAAAAGTGAATTTTCATCTTTCAATGAAAAATAGGCAATATCCCGAGTTATGGAAAACCCAGATATTTCGCCAACAACATCAATGTCATGCAACATTTCTTCCGCATCAAAAATGTTCTTTATATATGTTCCAACTTGACTAACAGTCAGTGCTTTTCTTTCCATTATGCCTCAACCAAAGCAGAAAGAACGCCATTAACAAATTTTGGACTCTTTTCACTTGAAAACTTTTTTGCAAGCTCAACAACTTCGTTGATGACAACCCCCTTGTCAACTTCTCCAACATATTTGATTTCTGTGAGTCCAAGCCCAATAAGTGCAAGGTCAACGCGATAAATACGCTCTGGCGCAAAGCCTGTCACCTTTTCATAAATCGAGTTCAAAATTTGGTCTTTGTTTTGAATGAAAGAATCAACAACCTTGACAACAAATTGCTTGTCATCATCTCCGAGAACATTTTCTTGCTCACAAAGAAGTTCGAGTGTTTGCTCGTTTATTTCACACTCGTTTCTTGTCAAAATTTCAAATATCATTTCAAAACAAATTTCTCTTGCTAGTTTTCTCATATTCCTTCCTTAAAATAAAATAAAAAGTGCATTTTTGAAAAATGCACTAAAATTATGCCAAGTTATAGGACTCTTCCTTTGTAAAGTCTACACCTATCACATGGACATTGACTTTTGCAGTTTTCATATCAATCATTGCAGCAATTCCGTTCTTTATGTTTTCTTGAACACGGAAGGCAACATCTGGAACGCTATATCCAAAATACACGCTGATATAAACGTCGACCAAAATTGCACCTGATTGATTGAATTTTATCTTCACACCCCCAAAGGAGTTTCTTTTGAACAACCTTTTGAACCAAGAGTAGTTGTCATGGGACAAAGATGACACACCACTAATTTCCTTTGTCGCAAGATTGATGATTGACAAAAGAATGTTTTTGTTGCAAGTTATGCTACCCTTGTTTTGGTATTCAACATCTATGTTATTATCTTTCATAAGTTTCTCCGAGTTGTATTATAACACAGATATTTATTTTATGCAATTATTCAACTGGAATAATTTTGATATTATCAATGTCTGCTTTTGTCTGTTCTTGAATGACACTGACAATTTGAGCAACTTCTGCTGCTTGAAGTTCAGCACTCTTCACAACAACATTAATGCTTCCAGATGAACTTGTGACGATGACATCTGCAAATCCTTTTGCTTTGATAAGATTTTCCATTGCAAGTTCTTTTTCCATTTGTGCAATGAGTTCCAAGCGTTTTGTTTCTGCTTCTTTTTTGTTCTCAGCACTTGTTGTTTCACTTGCGATAATTGCATCATAGTAAGCGATTTCTTGATTTCTTGTTGCTTGTCTGTCATCTCGATATGTTGCAAAGAATGACGCAGTTGTCATTGTTGTCCCAGATGTGTCAACAACCTTGTTATTAAGTGCGACATTAAGGTATGCCGTCACTCCCAAAAGCACGACCATGATGCCCAAAATCAAAAATTTTTTCTTTTTGCTCAGCATAATAAAATCTCCTTTTATTTTTTATTTCCAACCAGTATTTCAATACTAGCGGTTGGCACATTAAGAACTGTTTGAGCGGCCCTTTGAAGCTCCAAGCGAACATTAACATCTTCCGCACCAGAACTCACAATCAGCACGCCTTTTATCGGAGGCAAAATTTCTTGGCAAATCAATGGTTGCTTTTCTCCGTTTATTTCAACAAGAATTGGCGAACTTGAAGTTTGCGAAGTTGAAGTTTCGGTTGCACCATTTGTCACCTTGTTTGTCTTTTGATTCTCATCAGTCGCATAGATATAGGTCGGGCTTCCGTCAAATGTTATCATGACGCTCACAGTTCCAGCATTTTTCACATTTGATAACACCGATGAAAGTTTTGATTCAAGTTCTTTTGTATACTCTGACAAACTTGTTTTTGCTGATGTTGAAATCACTTCTTCAGACGATCCCTTTGACGGGAAAAAACTAAAATACACCAAGAGCGCAATCGCAAGAAGAACAACAATGGCAACTATTTCAAGATGCTTGATGCCTTTTATTTTTTGAAACAGTTTTGAATTTGAAAATATGCTTTTCTTTTCTTCACTCATTGAACACGATATTCTCCTCTTTGATATCAATATGTTTTTTGACCGTCTTTCTTATGATTTCATGAGTATTTATATGCTCAGTTTCCTCCGATATAACCAGTTCAAATAAATCGACAAAAACAGCCTCAATTTCCAGTTTTGAAGAAAAAATATTTGCCGACAAAAGAATTTTCACACCGTCAAGCCCCTGCTCTTTTAGTTCTTTTTCAATCTCGGCACTGATTGAGTCCAGTTTGTTTCGATTAAGTTGATAAATAAAATCTTCTTGAATGCCAATGTTATCTCCTGCAATAATGCTGTCAAGGTCAACCCCGCTCTTAACAATTTTGGGCAATGGTGCAACAATGACAATAATGACAAAAAACGAGAAAATTGCTTTGATATACTTTCGCGTTTGACCCTCCGGCAAAACGAGTTCCACCAAAACCGAAAGAACACATATCCCCGCAATGGACAAAACCCACACTGAAAAACTGCTCATGACTTCTCCTTAAATGAAATTCGCCGTCGCCATCAACACACCAGCCGAAATGACATACATAAAACTTACGCCCAAAATCATGACAACAAGCATGCTCATAGTTTTGCTCACACCTCCAACAAAGTTTGCAATCTTTGAATCTGCGACCGGTTCAAGAATTGCAGCGGTAAGTTTGAGGCACAAGATAAAAGCACAAATCTTGACAAGTGGCACAATGATTGTCGCGAAAAGCAATATCATGCCGCTCACTCCAACTGCATTTTTCACAAGCATGGAACTGGTTAGAATCACATCGAGGCCGTCCGAGAGATAACCACCAAGCACAGGCACATAACTTTTTATTGCAAATTTTGCCGTTCGAAATGAAACTCCGTCATGAGAATTTGCAGCAATGCCTTGAATTGATAAAAACGCTGTGAAAATTGTGAGAACAAACCCAATTGTATACTTAAATAATGAATTAAAAAATCCGCTGAACTTGTTGAGTTTAACCGCATTCGTGAGATTTGATATGATTGAAAAAACGAGAGAGAAAATAAAAATCGGCATAACAAACTTTGTGAATATTGCAATTATTCCACTTGTGAGAAGTGCAATGGTTGGCTGAAACAAAGACACCGAAACCGTTCCGCCGAGGGCAGTTATGAGTGTCAACAAAATAGGGAAGATTGCTTCCATTTGCGATTGCACCATAAGTATTGTTGAGGTCGTGAGTGACACCATTGAGGCAACCACTTTGATAACCAAAACAACAATCACCGAAAAGCAAACAAAGTGAACAATATCTCCCACACTTTTGCCCGACACCCCACTTTTGAGAGCCGAGATAAAACCGCATAAAATGCCAACCGCAACAATGGTTGTGAGAATTGGCAAAAACTCCAAAACATCTTCAAACACAAGATTAATCAAAGCTGAAAAAATCGATGAGGCATCATTCGAATATTCGCCATTAATAATTTTTTCAACAACACCTCGAAAACTTGAGTCTCCAAAAAGCTTGAAGTCATCGTCTTTTATGTTTTTGAGAATGTTTTCAAGTGCGGACATATCAAGATCATCAATTTGTCCGGAAACCTCTTCGCCAATTTCATCTTCAATCGTCTTATCCTCTTCAGCAAAGCAAGTCATTTTCACACCAAACATCATCAAGACGACCAAACACACACCAATCAAAACAAACAATTTTTTTCTCATGGCAACAACCCTATTATTATGTCAAGAATTGTAATGACGACTGGAAGCGACATCGACAAGATCACAATTTTTCCCGCCAACAGCATCTTGTCCGCAAGTCCAGAGGAGCCACTATCAATACATACATTTGAAGCAAATTCAGTCAAATATCCAATCCCAATAATTTTAAGCAAGCAGACAAATAGATTGTTTGAAAGCCCGCTTTTTGTTGCTATTGTGGAAAACACATTCACAATATCAAGCAGAGTTGCAACAACCATAAAAACAATAATCAACCCGCCCGCAATTCCCACAAAAATGCTGAGTTCTGGCTTTATTTGTTTGACAACCACAACAAGAATGCTTGTTATTATCCCAATTCCCAAAATTTTGAAAATATCCACACTCGCCTCACAAACTAAAAAGCGATTTTACAGTTTCAAAAAGATTGCTGATTAGATTCACGACCATCAACAAAACAATAATAAGTCCCGCAAGAGTTGAAAGTGTTGCAATCTCTTCTTTGCCAGAATATTTTAGAATTTGATTGACAATGGCGGTGATTATTCCAACTGCCGCAATTTTGAAAATTATTTCAACTCCCATATCCCCTCCTAAATTATTAGAATCGCCACCATGAGTCCAAGCAAAAAAGAAATCTTCACACTCATTTTTCCATATTTGTTTTTGTCTTGCTGACAAGTCGCAGAGAGTGGCGAAATAATATTTTTGAAATCGTCAATAAGTTTTATTTCGTTATCTGAGTCATGTCGCCCAAGCCTTGAAAAAAAATCAAATATAGTGTTTTTTTCCTCGTCTTTGAGAATCCAAATTCCTCGAAAAAGTTGTTTGGTCGAAAATTCAACATCTTTGTTTTTGAGGTATTCACAAAAGTTTGAAGAAAGCTTTTTAAGATTTCCATCAAGGTCAATATTCTGAAAAATTGCTGTTAAGTTTTTGCCCGAAAAGTCAATGTCTGCCCGCAGTTTGTCGCATAACAAAATCAAACCCGAAAAAAACTCATCTCTTTTTTTGTAGTAGTTTGAAACTCCAAACCCAACATACAAAAAACCGCCAACAACAATAATCACAAGAAGAATTTTTATCATAAAGACCTCATGAAAAATGACTTATACGCCTAAAATTTTCATCATATATTCCCTCACAAGTTCCAGGACCTTTTCTGTTGGAAAGAACAACAAATCTCTCAAAATATTTGTTTTCAACAAGTGGAGAAAAATCTTTTTTTCGTTTGAGCATTTCAATGCTGTCGGCGTGAATTGACGACACAACTCCAACCCCGGAATTAATTGCACGAATCACCGCTTCAACATCATCACTTCCTGCAAGTTCATCTGTGACAATAAGGTTTGGCGAAAGCACTCTCACCCCATGTTCAATCGCCCTCGTTTTTGACGAAAAAGAAATGATGTCCGAAAAGTTTCCAATGTCAAACGCTTGTCCTTTGTCACTCATGCACGCAATCTCACCACGCTCGTCAACAACAAGCACATTAAGGCAATAGTTCTTGCTCGAAAGTTGTTTGAGAAAATCACGAAGAAAAGTTGTTTTTCCACACCCTGGTGGCGACAAAACAAGCGTGTTTTTTATTCCGCCAGCAGTCACAATATCAGAAAACGCATCAAGACAACAACCCCTGATTTCATGTGGAATTCTGATGTTTAAAGATGAAAAATCACGAATGGTTTTGATTTGATTATTTTCCATAACAATTGTTCCAGCAAGCCCAACGCGAACTCCATTTGCCGCCATAACAAAACCCAGTTTGATTTGCTCATTCACGGAATAAATTGAACATTCACTCGCACGATAAACAATGTCTTCAATCATTGTTTTTGATGCAACAACCGCATGATTCACATTGTTCGTAAGACCATTTTCGCCCAAGAAAAATGCTTGTCCATTCATGAAGACAACAACGGGCTTGTCCATTCGAAAACGAATTTCATTAAGAGTCGAATAGTTGATTTTTGTTTCAAAAACATCAACAAGTTTTGTTGGAAGAATATCTCTGAGCATTGTACACCTCTTGAAATATCCTATTTTTTTGATAGAATGGTTATCACGAAAAAAGCAACAAAAAAAGAAGATGCAACAAAACATCTTCTTTTTCGACAATCAAATTTATTTAACTCTTTCCATATAGGTTCCAGTTCTTGTGTCAACTCTGATTTTGTCGCCAAGGTTAACAAACAAAGGAACTTGGATTGAATAGCCCGTTTCCAAAACTGCTGGCTTGTTGCCCGCTTTTGATGTATCGCCTTGAACACCTGGTTCACACTCTGCAACTGTAAGTTCAACAAAGTTTGGTGGAACAACGCTGAAAGCTTCGCCTTTATAGAATTGGATTGTTGCTGTCATGTTCTCTGTGATGAATTGCAAAGCATCTTCAACTTGGTCATGGTTAAGTGGAATTTGTTCATATGTTTCCATATCCATAAAGTAATAAATTCCGCCATCTGAATAAAGATATTGCATTTCTTTCTTTTCAATAACTGCAACTTGGAATTTATCTGAAGGGTTGAAAGTTCTTTCAATCACTTGTCCTGTGACAACGTTTTTAATTTTCGCTCTAACAAATGGTGAACCTTTTCCTGGTTTAACGTGCAAAAAGTCAACAACCAAATAAACGTTTCCATCAAGTTCAAAAGTCACACCTTTTCTAAAATCTCCTGCTGTAATCATGTTAATTTCTCCTTTATACCTCTATCTATTATACAAATTAAACTTCATTTGTCTAGTATTTTTTGTCACAAAATTTGTGTGCTGTCATAAATTCCTTTCATAATGCGCGCATCTTCACTCATTTTTGTTGCCGATTCACAAATTATATGCGGATGCAAATTAAGTTTTTTAAGAGCGTGAGCAAGTGGCTCAAATTCTGGCCCATAAAAGTGGTCATCAAAATCCAGATGTTTGATTTCACCCTTTTCAGAAAACATAATCTTTGAAAAATGGATATGACAATTATTGACTTTTTCATAGCCAAGCTTTTCGATTGCATAAGACAAAATTCGTTCAAAATCTTCGCTTGACTTCAAGCCTCCTTGCTCAATGCAGTTGATATGTCCAAAATCAAAACAAGGAATGAGCATGTCATCAATCTCACACAAATCAACAATCTCCTCATAAGTCCCAATTTGCGTGTATTTCCCCATGGTTTCAATGCACATCTTGCAATCTCCAAACCCGTTTGTTTTAAGCATTTCAACGCATTTTGGAATTCTTCCTCGAACCAACGCAAGCGCTTCCTCTCGTGTCAATTTTCCATTTGTTCCAATATGCACAACAACATGCTTTCCGCCAAAATGTCGCAGGTATTCAAAACTGGTCAAAACATATTTTAGCGACTTCTCAAACATTTCGTCACTTGGATTTGCAAAATTAATGTAATATGGCGCATGAACACTGATAAGCACGGAATTTTCATTCCCCGCCTTTCCCAAAAGTTCAGCCTTGTCAAATCCAAGTGTAAATCCTCTGCCAAACGAGTATTCATAAGCATTTAGTCCAATGCTTTTTAACCATTTTGGTGCATCAACACTCGACTTAAACCCCGCATCATAAAATGCCGCACCATTTCCAGAAGGTCCAAACCTTGTTTCTTCCATTCTATCCTCCAAAAAAGTTTCTTACAATTTTGTAATATCCGTTTTCAATTTTTGCAACGCCCCAAAATTCATCACCGCAAAACAATTTAAAATTTCCCTCAACATTCTCACTTGCCAAGACTTTTATTCCATTTTTTAGATTTGACATAAATTTTTCAGATACAAAAACACTAGGCAAGTCAATAAAATCTTGTGCAGCAATAAGTTTTGTGTCCGCATTGATTTCACTCAAAACCAAAGCATCTTTCAAATCTTTTCCACAACATTTTGTGCGACTTATTGCACACATTGTGCCATATGTTGAGAGTTTCCTTGCCAGGTCACGACACAACGCTCTAATATAAGTCCCCTCTGAACATTCAATTTCAAATAAAAATATGTTTTTTTCAAGTTGCGCAACAAGTTCAAAGCGGCTGATTGTTATATGCCTTGGAGAAAGTTTGACAACACCACCCGCTCGTGCAATTTCATATGCTTTTTTGCCATTGATTTTTTTTGACGAATATTGCGGAGGCATTTGGTCGAACTCACCAACAAATTCATTCAACACTTTTTTTATTTCTTCTACTGACACAACTTTGTCGTTTGTCGCAACAATTTTGCCTTCGCTATCAAATGTATCAGTTGAAACGCCAAACTTGAATACTGCTCGATATATTTTTGTTTTGTTGGTTGACATATCAAAAAGTCTGGTTGCCTTGCCACAGAGAACTGGCAAAAGCCCGCAACCCATTGGGTCGAGCGTGCCCATATGCCCCACCTTTTTCTCTCCAATTATTTTACCAACTTTTCGAACAAGTGTATTTGAGGTCATGCCAGTTGGTTTGTTGACCAAGATTACTCCGTTTGGCATAACATCTCCTTTCGACAGCAATCCAGAGTTTTTGCAACAATTTCTTCCATGCTGTTTGTTTCACATTTAAAACCAGAAGCAACAACATGACCTCCTCCTCCAAATTCAGCCGCAATTTTATTGCAAGCAACACCTTCCACACTTCGCAATGAAGCAGAAAAAAAGTGTGGTTGAATTTCATATATAACAAATGATAAATCAACACCCATGATATTTCTCAAAATATTTGCGTGCCCATTCATATCTTCTTTTGTTGCCCCAATTCTTTGTATAACTTCATTTTCCACAAATGAATAAGCAATTTTTTCATCAATCAAAAGAACCATATTTTTATAGAATTCTTTTGAAATTTCAACTTCTTTTACTGATGTTTGAGCAAATGCATATTCTTCAAGTTTATTTAAGTCTGCACCCTTTCCCATCAGAATTGAAATCATATCAACTGTTCTTTTGCGTGTGTTTGAATTTTGCAAGCTACATGTGTCTGTAAGAATTCCAAAAAGCAAAGAATTTGCGACATCTTTTGTTATCGCATTCTTGCATTCAAGCAATATTTCCGCAAGCACCTCACAAGCCGAAGATGTTGCAGGGCTAACAATGTCAAAATCTGAATAACTTTCACCTTTGGGGTGATGGTCAATTCTGATTATTTGTTTACAACTTTTTGTCTGTTCACAAATTTTATCTCCTGGACGCTTTGCATCGGAGCAATCAATAATCACACCCAAATCAAAAGTTTTCGTCAAATCAACTTGTGACTGATAGTTTGCTGCGCATGAGACCCACCTCATGTTGAAAGGAACTGGGTCTTGCGAAAATAGTGTTACATTTTTGTTTTTGTTCTTTAGATATAAATAAAGAGCAGAAGATGACCCAATCGCATCTCCGTCTGGATATTCGTGAATGAATATTGCAATGCTTTGTGCCTTCAACAGCTCTTTAATCAATTTCTTATATTTTCTCATTTAATCCTCGTCTGGAATGTTCAAAGTTTTTAAGATGTCTTCAATTCTTTGTGTATGGCTGACGCCAGTGTCAAGAACAAACTTGATTTGAGGAACAACGCGAAGTTTGAGTTTTGACGCAATCTCTTTTTTCAAAAAGCCAGTGGCTTTGATTAGCTTTGAAAAAATTTGGTCACGTTTTGCATCGTCCTTTTCAAGAATTGAAACTGACACTTTGCAAAACTCGCAATTTGGTGCAGTTTCCGCACTCATAAAAGTTATGAGTGTGTGAAAGTTTGGGTCATTAAGTTTGAGCAGACCTTCCGAAAGAACTTTTAATATTTGAGCGTTGAGTCGCTCAACTCTTGTGTTATTTGCCACAAATCACCTCTTTATTTGTTCTTTAACAAAGATTTCAAGTCTGTCACCTTCTTTGAGTGAGAAGTTGTCTTTGAGTTTAATTCCGCACTCATAACCATAATTAACTTCGGCTTTGTCGTCTTTTTGAATCTTCAAGCTTTCAATCGTTGAGCTGCCAATTTCTTCGTCACCACGAGTGATGCGAACGCCAGCATGACGAACAGCTTTTCCGTCTGTGATATATGAGCCGACAACTTGACCAACACCAGTGAGTTTGAACACCATACGAACTTCTGCGTGTCCAACAACCTTTTCCTCATATTTTGGTGTGAGCATGCCATTGATTGCAGCCGTGAGGTCGTCAACAGCTTGATAAATGATGTCGTAATCTTTGATTTCAATCTTCATTTGTTCAGCAAGTTGTTTTGCTTTTGGTTGCGTTTTGACATTAAATGCAATAATAACAGCACTTGATGCACTTGCAAGCAAAACATCGCTTTCTGTGACAGCACCAGCTCCCGCGTGGAGACAAACAACTTTTGCTTCTTCATTTTCAATTTCAGTGAGTGTTTGTCGAAGCGCTTCAACAGAACCTTGAACATCGGCCTTGATAATGATATTGAGGTTCTTGAGTTTGCCCTCATTAACTTTGTTCATGAAATCGTCAAGTGTCACGCCACTTGTTGCACTTGCCCTTTCAAGTTTGATTTTGTCTTTGCGCTCTTCAATAACTTTCTTTGAGAACTTTTCATCAATAACAATTGCCATATCGCCTGAATTTGGCACTTCGTCAAATCCAAGAACAGAAACTGGGCAAGATGGACCAGCAGATTTAACAAGCCTGCCATTTTCGTCATACATTGCTCTAACCTTGCCAAACGTGAGTCCACAAACAAATGTATCTCCCGTTTTGAGGGTTCCATTTTGAACAAGAATTGTTGCGATTGGCCCCTTGTTCTTGTCGAGCGATGCTTCAAGTACAACACCAGTTGCCAAGCGGTCTGGATTTGCTTTGAGTTCTTGCATTTCTGCAACCAACAAAATCATGCCAAGAAGGTCATCAATTCCTTGTTTGGTCTTTGCTGAGACTGGAACAATAATCGCATCTCCGCCCCATTCTTCTGGCAAAACATTATGTTCAGCGAGTTGTTGTTTAACTCTGTCGATATTTGCTTCAGGTTTATCAATTTTGTTGACAGCAACAATCATTGGAACGCCTGCTGCTTGAATGTGATTGATTGCTTCAATGGTTTGAGGCATTATTCCGTCATCTGCAGCAACAACCAAGATTGCGATATCTGTCGCCTTTGCACCCCTTGCTCTCATTGCAGTGAAAGCAGCATGTCCTGGGGTGTCAATAAATGTGATTTTTTCACCATTTTTTGTCACTTGATAAGCACCAATATGTTGTGTGATTCCACCCGCTTCGCCACTAACAACAGAAGAATTTCTGATGCAGTCAAGAAGCGAAGTTTTGCCGTGGTCAACGTGTCCCATAACTGTGACAATTGGTGGGCGTTTGACAGCGTTTTCGTCAGTTTTTTCGTTTGCAACTTCTGTCAATTTTTCTTCATATGTCTTTTCAATTTTCTTTTCAAGTGTGACGCCAAGTTCACCTGCAACAAGTTCAGCAACATCATATGTGATTGTGCTGTTGATGTTTGCCATGATTCCGAGCATCATAAGTTTTTTGATGATTTCATTAACTGGGCGTCCAGTTTTTTCTGAAAGGTATTTAACTGTGAATTCCTCAGAAGTAATAACTGCATTTTCAATGGCTTGCGCAACAAATGCTTGTTCTTTTTTCTTTGTTTTCACAAGCTTTCTTGAACCCATTGTTGTTTCACTAAATCCGTCATCATCTTCAATAATAATGTTGTTGCGTTGTTGTGCTTTTTTCACAAAAGAACGATTTTTTTCTTCAACATTATTTTTGTTTTTGTTCTTATTTTGGAAAGTTTTGTTTTGTGTTGGAAGTTCAAACATTGGAGCTTCATTAAAAGACTTGAAGTTGTTTCCCTTGCTTGCAGCAAATGTAGTTTTTGCTCCACCCGGTCTTTGTCCATCGCGTGGTTGGAATGGCCTTTGCCCGTTTTGTGGCCTTTGTCCAAATTGCCCTGGTGTGCGTTGTCCAAATTGCCCGTTTTGTGGTCTGTTTGGGTTATTTCTATCAAATTGAGGTCTGTTTCCACCCTGTGGTTTTTGTCCGTTTTGACCAAATTGCCTTTTTTCAGTAAATGGTCTTTGGGTGCCACTTTTTTGAGAAAAATCTTGACGATTATTTTGAGAAAAACTCTTTTCTCTTGTGGAAGGTCGTTCTTGAAAGTTTTTGTTTTGAACTGGAGGTTTTTCTTCTTGCACTTCAACCTTTGTCGCAACTGTTTCTTGAGGTTTTGTCGACAAAACAACATCAACTTCTTTTTGTGGTTGAACTTGAGTCGTCTTGGATTTCTTTGCATCAGAAACTTGCTTTGCAAGTTGTTCAGCAATATGCCTCGTGTTTCTTAAATCGCGTAAAACATTCTGAATTGCACCACCCACTTGCAATCCATGAATTGATTTAAGATTTTGATAACCTTCTTTTTGAGTGTTTTTTTCGTTTTCTGTCAAAATTTTTCTCCTAATCTAAATTTTGTATAACCATGTCAGCAAACCCTTTGTTTTTTAGGGCAACAATCTGACAATTGTTAATGTTGAGAATCTCCGCAAGGTCAATGTCCGCAACAACAACTTCGCATTCTGTTCTTTCTTTTTGTTTCTCTGCAACAGCACCAGCAGTTTTTCCAGCGGTCTTGCTTAGGACGATGAGATACAACTTTTTGTTGTATTTTTTTAGGTTTTCAGTGCCGATTATCAAGTTGTTTGACTTTCTTGCAAGATTGAGGTATCCCGCGATTTTAGTATTGTCCACTCTCCACCGCCTCAATAATTTTATCATAGATTTCGTCATCTATTTGAGTCGAAAAAGCCTTGTTTAAGACTTTTTGTTTTTTGAGTTTTTTCAGACATTCTGGCTTTTGACAAATATAAGCACCGCGTCCGTTCATTTTGCCAGAAAGATCAAGCATAATTTTGCCCTCTGGTGTTTTTACAACACGTTTGAGGTCATGCTTATCAATCATTTCACGGCAACACAAACACATTCTCATACTTGGTTTTTTCATATATTCTCCAATTATTCTTCGTCTGATATTTCTTCAATATCTTCAAGGTCAGCAAAAATGTCGTCATCGTCTTCAACATCAACAATTTCATGGTCGAAATCTTGATTTTGTGGAACTTCAAGCCCCTCAACTTCGGAAGCAGGTTTGACATCAATCTTCCAACCAGTAAGACGTGCAGCAAGTCTGACATTTTGTCCGCTTTTGCCGATCGCGAGTGAAAGTTTGTCGTCTGGAACAACAACGCGTGAAGCTTTGAGGCTTTCGTTTGTTTCAACAGACAAAACTTTTGCTGGGCTCAATGCTCTTGCAATATATTCGAGTGGATCGTCAGAATAGAGGACCAAATCGATTTTTTCGCCGTTCATTTCTGAAACGATTGTGTTGATTCTAACACCCCTGTTTCCAACGCAAGCACCGAGTGCATCGATGTTTGGTTTGTCGCTAAAAACTGCAACTTTTGTTCTGTTTCCAGCATCTCTTGCAATGTTTTTGATAACAACATCGCCAGAAGCGATTTCAGGAATTTCAAGCTCAAAAAGTTTTCTAACAAATCCAATGTTTCCACGAGAAACTTGAACTTGTGTGCCCTTGAAAGACTCCTTGATTTTCTTGACATAAACCTTGATTCTGTCGCCAACGTTAAATTTTTCGCCAGGAATTTGGTCATTTTCTGTCATGATTCCTTCTGTGTGGCTTCCTGCAATTTGAACATAAATGTTTCCATTATCAATGCGTTTTACAACAGTTGTAAGAAGTTCGTCTTCTTTTTCTGAAAGTTCAGAAATTGCCATTTGGCGCTCAATTTCTTTGAGTCTTTGCATAACAACTTGTTTTGCTGTTTGTGCTGCAATTCTGCCAAAATCTTTTGTTGATTCTTCATTGACAACACTGTCGCCAACATCATAAGATTTTTTGATTGCACGAGCATCTTCCAAAGAAATTTCTTTGTCAGGGTCTTCAACTTCATTCACAACAGTTTTATATGAATAAATCTTGATTGTGTTCTTTTCTGGATTGAGTTTAACCAAAGCATTTTTTGCTTCGCCATACATTTTCTTATAAGCCGAAGTAAGTGCTGCTTCAAGTGTTTCAAGAAATTGCTCCTTGTTGATTTTTTTCTGTGCTTCCAATTCGTCTAGTGCTTGGAAAAAGTCTTTGTTAATCATTTTTTTCTCCTTAATTAAAATTCGATGACGGGGCAAACTGCTGCCACCATATCTTTTTTGAATGTTTTTTCTTGACCCAAAATTTCAATTTTGACTTCGTCATCATCAAACCCGGTCAATTTTCCAACAAAACTTTTCTTCCCATCAAGTTTTTTATACAACTTTACTTCAACATCTTTTCCTTTGTTTCTGATAAAGTCATATTGGTTCTTCACAGGTCTATCAAGCCCTGGGGAAGAAACTGAAAGGATATATGGCGTGTCACCAGTTGGATTGAGTTCGTCAAGCGGCTCGTCAATCGCACGATGCACTTTTTCGCAATCGTTGATGTCAACTCCACCCTCTCGGTCAATCGTGATTTCAAGGTTCATTCCGTCAAACTTTTTTGAGTATTCAATGTCAACAATGAAATAACCCAAATCTTTTACTATTGGCGTAATGAGCTTTTCAACTTCGTCACAAACTTTGCTTGCCATAAAACCCCCTATCTACAATTAAGAGTGGACCGAAGTCCACTCTCAATCTAGTATATAATTATAATTTAACATACAAATAAGAAAATATCAAGCATTATTCATATATTTTTTCTTTTATTCCAACGAAACCAAGTAATAATAAACTGGTTGACCACCCTCAATCATTGTGACTTCACATTGAGGATAGAGTTTTTGCAATGATTCAACAAGTTCATTTGCCTCTGTTTCATTGATGTCTTGTCCATAAATGAGTGTGATGTTGACGACATTTGAATCAATCATTTTGCCAACAAGTTCAATGGTTGTTTGATTGACATCATTCCCTTTTGACAAGATTGCTTTGTCGTCAAGGCCAATGATTTCGCCAACTGAAAGGTCAAAACCGTCGACATGAGTTGCACGAACTGCATATGTGACAGAACCAGACTTAACATTTGTGATTGCGTCATTCATTGCTTCTTCATTTTCTTCAACTGTGCCCTCTGGATTGAAAGCAAGAGTTGCAGAAATGCCTTCTGGGATGCTCTTTGTTGGAACAACAATAATTTTTCTTTCAGTGAGGTCTTTTGCTTGCTCTGCAGCAAGTATAATGTTTTTGTTGTTTGGGAAAACAAAGACATTTTCAGCAGGAACAAGGTCAACTGCGGCTGCAATGTCTGCTGCACTTGGGTTCATTGTTTGTCCGCCTTTGATTATGCTATCGACTGAGAGATCCGTGAAGAGATTTGCAATTCCGTCCCCTGCTGCAACTGCAACAATACCAATGTTTTTGAGGTTTTCATTTTTCTTCATGTTCTTTTTGAGTTCGCGGTTTTGTTCACGCATATTCTCAATCTTGATGTTGAAGATTTCTCCAAGTTCAAGAGCATATCCAATTGCAACGTTTGGTTGGTTTGTGTGAACGTGGACTTTGACGAGCGACAAATCGCCAATGCAAAGAACAGAATCACCAATTTGCATAAGTTTTTCTCTGAGTTGGTCGATGTTTGCTTCGGTGGTCTTTTTAAACATATGGATAATCATGAATTCAGTGCAATATCCAAATTCGATTTCAGCCAAATTGTTTATATCTGCAACAACTTCGTCAATGGTTTGTCTGACTGTGAAAGTTTCGTCAACATCAACTTCCATGCTTTCGTCACCAATGAGAGCTTTGTAGAATCCTGTGAAAACTGTTATGAGCCCTCTTCCGCCAGCGTCAACAACTCCTGCCTTTTTGAGAACTGGAAGCATCTCTGGTGTTTTTTGAAGCATTTCTTCGCCACGATCCAAAACATATTGCAAGAATTGCTCCATGTCTTGGCATTTTTTTGAACATTCCAAAGCCGCTTCGCCCATTGTGCGAATGATTGTGAGGATTGTGCCCTCTTTTGGCTTTGTGACTGCCTTGTAGGCAATGTTTGAACCTTCTTGAATTGCTTTTGCAAATTGTTTTGTGTTGATTTCAGAAAGTGGAGCAAGAACACTCGTGAAGCCTTTTATGATTTGTGAAAGGATAACACCAGAGTTTCCTCTCGCACCACGAAGAGCGCCTTTTGCAAACGCTTCACAAATTGCGTCCATGTTGTTGTTCATGCAATTTGAAACTTCTTTGCAAGCCGATTTCATTGTCATCGACATATTTGTTCCTGTGTCGCCGTCTGGAACTGGGAAAACGTTAAGTGAGTCAACAAGTTTTTTGTTTTGCTCCAAAAGCACGCCACCGGCGAGAATCATCTTTTTTATTACTGAACCATTAATTGTTTTCTGCATTGTAAAATACTCCGAAAGGTCAAACGCGAACGCCAACAACATGAACGTTAACTGTGTCAACAATCATGCCAGTGAAGTTTTCGACCTTATATTTAATTGATTTTTTCATGCTTTCAGCAACAGCGCTAATAGAAACACCATATTTTAGAATGCAATAAACATCAATAAAGATACGGTTTTCAAAACTCGTGATTTTTATACCCTTGCCAAAAGTTCTTTTTTTAAATAATTCCATGATATTATCTTTGAAATTTGTGGAAATCAAATCAACAACGCCATAGCAATCGAGCGCAGTATAACCTGCGACAACAGCAATCGCGTCGTCGGAAATTGAAATATTGCCGTAAAAGTTGTTTGTATCTACTGTCAAATCTGACCGCCTTTGAATAATATCAACAATAATATACACCACTTGCAAAAATTATGCAAGGCAAATTTGACGAATTAACAAAAATTTTCACAAAAGCGATAAAAAGTGTTGCAAACGACAAAAAAAGATGTTAAGATATCTTCGTTAATTTGAGAAAAAGACGGAGGAAGTTATGAGTAGAGTATGTGACGTTTGCGGAAAAGGAAAAATGGCAGGCAACACAGTTAGCCACAGCAATAGAAAAGCAAACAGAAAATATAATGCAAACTTGCAAACAACAACAATGGTTATTGATGGAAAAGAAACCAAAGTAACCGCTTGCACAAAATGCATCAAAACTGCAAAGAAAGCATAAATTAAACAAAAATGAAAGCAACTCGATTGAGTTGCTTTTTTTATGCATTATTTAGTTTCGATCTCTTCACTCTCTTCCCCACTCTTCTTCTTAAAAAGTTTTAAGAATGGGACAAGAAACTTTGGTGCTTTTATACAAATTATTTTCATCTTTCACCCCACTATCCTTATTAGAATATATGACGGCGAAAGATGTTTTGTTAAATTTCGCTTGCACTTGTTGGAAGACGAAGAAGCCTGATTGTGCGTTTGCGTTGGTCTGACTCATAAATATATGTCCCACTTATGAGCATATCTGCACCCATGAGTTTCACTTCTTCAGAAACTTCTTTTGTTATTCCTCCGTCGACGGCGAGAATAAACTTGAAGTTGAATTGTTTTCTGATGTTGTCAAGCATTTTTATCTTTAGATAAACATTATCAATAAATTTTTGACCAGACATCCCTGGAACAACGCCCATAAGCAAAATTACATCAACATGATTCAAGAAATCAACAACATTGTTGACTTCTGTTCCTGGACAAATTGCAACACCTGCGAGCGCACCCCGTTCTCTAATATGGTCAAGGTCTTTGATTAAATCTTTTCTTGTTGTATAAGCCTCGTAATGCACGGTCAAAATATTTGCCCCTGCATCAAGGTATTTATCAATATGTTTTTCTGGGTGCTCAATCATAAGATGAACATCCAAAGGAATGATAGTTTTTTTGTTGATTGTTTCAATATATTTGTTGTCATATGTAACTTTTGGCACAAAATTGCCGTCCATAACATCACAATGAATATAGTCAACCTTGTATTCTTGCATTTCTTTGAGATATGGCAAAAGTTCTCTGTCTGGAACAGGGTCAATCGAAACTGAAACAATTTTTTCTTTACCTATGCTCATTTTTCCACCTCATTTTCAAACCTTCATAGATTTGCTTATATCTTTCATATCTTCCAGCATCCAAAACGTTTTCTGCAACCATTTGTTTAACCATGCAGTCACCTTGCTTTTCATGAATATGGTCGCAAGTGTTTTTGAATTTACACCCCTCTGCATATTGCAGAAAATCTGGATAGAATGATGACAATTCATCGTATTTTATAGGAAGATAATACTCGTCAATAAGCGAAAACCCTGGAGTGTCAATAATAAACGAATTTTCTTCAACTTCACAAAGCTTGCAATGCGTTGTCGTGTTCTTCCCCCTTTCAATTCTTTGACTGAGGTCCCCGATTTTTTGAGAAAGATTTGGAATCAAAGCATTAACCAAAGATGACTTGCCAACAGCAGACTGTCCCGCAAAAGCAGAAATTGAAGAATGCATTGCATCTTTCAAGACATTAATATTATATCCACTTCTTGCTGAAACACAAAATATTTGACATACATTTTGATAAACCGCTTTCAAGTTTTCGAACAAATCAAATCCGAGTTCATCAACCTTGTTAACCAAAATAATTGGCTCAATTTTGTTGACGAATGCAAACAAAAGCATTTTGTCGACAACAAAATAATCTGGTTCCGGTACAGCAGCAACAACGATAAAAAGTTTGTCAATGTTGGCAACAGGTGGGCGAATCAAAAAGTTTTGCCTTGGATATTGTTTTGAGATTTGAAACGCACCATCAACCTCACAAATCTCAACCATGTCACCAACGCAAATTTTGTTTGTCTTCAAATTCTTTTTGCCAAAACATTCATACTCTCGACCCGAGTGATTAACCCAAAATTTGTCTGAAATGTTTTGTGTCACAACACCTTTTATTTTTGCATACCTCCACAATATTTTGTATGTTTATTATTTTTATACCAACTACATATTTGAACTTAATTTATTTCGCAACTGACCGCAAGCGCCGCCAATATCTTCACCCATTGTTCGCCTAACAGTCGCAGAAATGCCCATCTTTTCGAGTTTTTCCGCAAACCTATAAGCACCTTTTCGACCAGCAGATTTAAGAGTTTTGTTATCGTTTTCGTTGAGCGGAATAATGTTAAAATGGAATGAAAAATTCTTAAATTTTTTGACAATTTCTTGAATACATTCATCGCCATCATTCTGCCCCGCAATCAATGCATACTCAAAAATCACACGCCTTTTTGTCTTGTCAAAATAGTATTTTGCTGCACCCAAAATTTCGTCAATTGTATATGCATTTGCAATCGGCATAATTTCTTTTCGCTTTTCATCAAATGGATTATGAAGCGAAATTGTAAGAGTCGCCGAATTTCCATCATCAGCAAATTGTTTGATTTTTGGAACAAGTCCGCAGGTTGAAAGAGAGATGTTTCTCTGACTTATATTTAGCCCATTTTCATCATTTACAAGCCTCAAAAACTTTGTGACATTGTCATAATTATCAAAAGGCTCTCCACTGCCCATAAGCACAATATTTGTGATTTTACGCTTGTCGCCAAGCTTTCCGCCAATATGACGATTGACTGTCACAACCTGCCCCAAAATTTCGCCAGCAGAAAGATTTCTGATTAATCCATCTCTTGTGGAACAGCAAAACTTGCAGCCCATTCGGCAGCCAACCTGCGTGGATACACACAGCGTGAATCCATATTTATATTTCATGAGAACGCCCTCAATGAGCGCCCCATCTTGAAGCTTATAAATGAATTTTTTTGTTTCATCTTTGCCCGTTAGCTCTTTGAATATATCAATTGGAGTGTCTTGATATTTCTCTTTTAGTTTTGCAATCAATTCTTTTGGCAATGTCGTGATTTCCTCAAGTTTCAAGCCCTGATTTAGTGCAGAATAAAGTTGTTTTGCGCGAAATTTTTTATCTTCGCCCAAATCTTTTAGAATCTCTGACATTTCATCAAAATCAAAATCAAGCAACACTTCTTTTAACAAACTTTTGTCCCCACATCAATTTTTTTTCCATTGAGATAACTCTTTGCAAGCATTCTCTTTGAGTTTGGCGCTTGCATTTCAACAATTTCAACTGCACCGTCTTTACATTTTATGACAAGACCCGTCTTGCTTGAAGATGCAACAACCTCGCCATTTTCACCAGAGAATTCACCGCTAAAAGGCTTTGTTTTATAAACCTTAAAAACTTGTCCACACGCTTCAAAATGAGCGACAGGCCACGAATTAAATGCCCTAACAAGACAATCAATTTCTTTTGCAGTCTTGTCAAAATCAATTTTTGCCATTTCTTTTTTTATCATGGGAAAATATGTGAATTTTTCGCCTTGTGGCACAAATTTTGCTTTTCCCGCCTCAATCAAATCAAGTGCTTCAACAATCAACTTTGAACCAATGTGAGAGAGTTTTTCAAACATTGTTTCATCAGTGTCTTCTTCGCCAATCTCACATTCTTCTTGCAAGAGCATATCTCCATCGTCAATTCCAACATTTGTCCTCATGATTGTGACTCCTGTCTTTTTCTCGCCACACAAAATCGCCCATTGAATTGGCGAAGAGCCACGATAATTTGGAAGGAGTGAAGCATGAACATTAATTACCCCATTTGGTGTGATTTCAAGGACTTCTTTTGAAAGAATTTGACCATAAGCCGCCGTCACCATGATGTCAGCGTTAAGAGATTTCAAATCATCCACGCCCTCTTTTGATATTTTGCTGAATTGGAAGCATGGAATGCCATGAGCATCGGCAAACACCTTTGTTGGTGGATCAACAACTTTTCCGCCACGCCCAACAGGCTTTGAAGGCTGACAAACAACAGCCACAACCTCATGGTGTGACTCATAAATGCCTTCTAGCACACTCAACGCAAATTCGGGCGTCCCCAAAAAAATTACTTTCATTATTCCGCCTTTGTCTCTTTTATCATTTTGTCAACAAACAACACGCCATCCAAATGGTCAATTTCGTGACACAACACTCTCGCAAGATATTTTTCGCCAGTGATTGTGAAGTTATATCCGTATCTATCTTGAGCTGTGACTGTCACTTCCATTGGGCGCTTAACAAGCCCTGTCATTGTTCCAACGCTCAAGCATCCTTCTTCTTCAATATCTTCCCCACGCTCTTTCGTGATAACTGGGTTAATTAGTTCCACAAACATATTGTTTGCTTCAATGATTATAACTCTTTTGAGAATGCCCACTTGAACCGCAGCAAGTCCCATGCCATTCTTGTGGTGCATTGTGTCCCTCATGTCATCAAGGAGATTCCAAAGATACTCATCAAACACGCGAACTGGTTTTGATTTTTTTCGAAGAAGTTCATCTCCCATCATAACAACTTTTCTATCTGCCATATGTCTTCCTTTTAATTTAAGTTTTGCGGATTGGTTTCCACAAACACGCTTACCTTTTGTTTCTTATATTTGTTTGCAATATCAAATATCTCTTTTGTGATTTCTTTTTGATGGTCTGGCTTAAACCTCATGAGAATCTGATATCTATGTTTTTTCATGATTTTGTTGAGAGGCGCTTTCATGACATCAAGATACAAAAACTCTTTGCCATATTTTTCTCTCACTTCCAATATGTCATGATAACAGTCTTTTGTCAAGCATCTGACAAGTTCATCGTCTTCACTGACAAGAAGAACACGAAGTATCACCGAGAAAGGCGGAAAACCCGTTGTTTCTCGAATGTTAATCTCTTTTTCATAAAATGCCTTGTAGTTGTAATTCGCGGCGAATTTATACACATAGTGACGCGGACAATATGTTTGCAAAATAATCTTCCCTTCGTCCGCACTTCTTCCTGCTCGACCGCTCACTTGTGTGATTAGGTCAAAAGTTTTTTCAGCACTCCTAAAATCGCTGTGATAAAGACTTTGGTCAGCATCAACAATCCCAACAAGTGTGACATCTGGGAAATCATGTCCTTTTGCAATCATTTGCGTGCCAACAAGAATTGACGGCTTCACGCTCGAAAACTCGCTCAAAATTTTCGCATAGGAATCTTTTGTGCTCGTTGTGTCGTTATCCATGCGCAAAATTTTGACATCAGGATAATATTTTTTTAGTTCCGCAACAATTCGCTCCGTTCCAATCGCACCTTGTTTTATGTATGTGCTTTTGCACTCAGGACAACAAGTCAAAGCTTTGTATCTTTTGCCACAATAATGGCATTTGAGTGTTTCGTCCTCTTTGTGATAAACGAGCGAAACATCACAATCAGAGCATTTTGCGACATAGCCACATTCTTTGCACATCATAAAAGACGAATATCCTCTCCTGTTGAGGAATAACATTGCCTGCTTCTTGTTTGAGATGCACTCGTCAAGAGCAGCAATCAGCGATGAAGAAAACATCAAATTGCCGCCGTCACGCACTTCACTGAGCATATCAACAATTTGAATTTTTGGAAGTTCTTTTCCGTTGACGCGAACAGGAAGTTCAAGCAGTTTAATTTCGCCAGATTTTGCACGATTATAGGTCGTGAGAGCTGGTGTTGCACTGCCCAAAATCAAAGGACAATGATTATATTTTGCACGAAATGCCGCAACAACTTCGGTGGTGTAGCGAGGGTTTGAGTCAGAAATATAACTCGAATCATGCTCTTCATCAATAATTATGACGCCAAGGTTTTTTAGTGGTGCAAAAATGGCAGAACGCGCGCCAATTGCAATCTTTGCTTCACCCATCAAAAGCCTTTTCCATTCGTCATATCTTTCGCCAGCAGACAGCCCACTATGCAAAATTGCAACATCATCGCCAAAACGGCCTTTGAAAATCGAGAACACTTGTGGTGTCAAAGAGATTTCTGGAACAAGCATAATTGCGGTCTTTCCCGCCGCAAGAACTTTTTGTATGAGAGCCATATAAACTTCGGTTTTGCCTGAGCCCGTGACACCATGAATTAAATATGTGTCGCTACCGTTCAGGTCAACTGACTTTATTGCATTTTCTTGTTCTGGCGTATATTTAATTTTTGTGTCGCGAACAGCAAGAGCTTTTGGAGTTCTTTTTGTTTCAACTCCCAAAACTTCAACAATATTTGCTTCTTTGAGTTTACTTAAAGCGGAATATGAAAACTTTTCGGCAAGCACGCTCGAAAATTCGCCATCACGCTCCCAAAGATATTCAACAAGTTCAAGTTGCGACTTCGCATTTTTTTTGAGGCTATTTTTGATTTCTTCAATGTCTTTGTCTTTTGAAATAAAACACCAGTCTTTGATGATTGATTTGACTTTCCCGCCTCTCATTCCAGACGGAATAAAGAGTTTGAGAACGTCAACCATTTTGAGAAAAAACTCATCTCTCATATAATCCATGAGGGCGAGCATTTCAGGAGTTATTGCCGAGAAAGAGTCAAGTTTGCAAAACACTTCTTTGATTTTTTCCGCTGGAACATCGCTTTGCTCTTTCAGCCCAACAACAAAACCCTCAATCAGTCTTCCGCCAAAAGGCACTTTGACGCGGTCGCCCGCTTGCAAGCCCAATGACAAAGGGACAAGGTAGTCAAACACCTTGTCAACTTCACTATTTTGAATGTCAACAATAATACTAGCAAACATTACACTTCCTTAAAACAAACAATAAATAAAAATTTAACTAAAAAATTAAAAAAGGTTGCACATTTGCAACCCTTTTGTTAATCAAGATTACTTGGAACAATATCTCCATTGACAACTTCTTCGCAAGCGATTGTGATTGCTTTTTTGTCACTCACCTCAAGTTCAGCAGGGATTCTTTTTTCAAGTTCTTTTGCCCTTTTTGAAACCAAGCAGCAAAGCCTATATTTGTTGTTGCCCGCTTTCTTTGCCATAAGGTCGATTGGTGGTTGATTCATCATAAACATATACCTCTTTCAAAATATTACATCGCATTATATCACACAAATTTTAATTTGTGAATAATTTTTTGATGATTTTTTAATTTTTTAACATCTCCATAAATTGAGTTTCAGATATAACTTTGACACCCAAAGCCACGGCTTTGTCAAGTTTGCTTCCAGCACTTTCCCCAGCAAGAACATAGTCTGTGTTTTTTGAAACTGATGACGAACATTCTCCGCCCTCACTTTCAATGAGTTTTTGTGCATCAAGTCGCGAAAAGTTTTCAAGCGTTCCAGTGAGAACAAATTTGAGCCCTTTGAACTTTTCTCCGCCCGCAGCGTTGTCATAAACAATGTTCACACCGCGTTCAAAAAGTTTGTTGATATCAGAAATGTTTTCTTGGTCTTGAAAAAAGTCAAATATTCCTCGTGCCATTATGTCGCCAACATCTCGAATTGCAGCAAGTTCTTCGAGCGATGCGTTTTTTAAGTCTTCAAAACTTTTGAAAGTCTTTGCCAAATCTTTGCTTGTTTTTGTCCCAACATTTGGAATTGCAAGCGAATAGATGAAGTTTGCATATGGCACGTTTTTGCTCTTTTCAATGGACGAAATGATGTTTTCGGACTTTTTGTCTTTGAAACTATCCAAGACGAACAGATCTTCTTTTTTGAGGTCAAAAATTTGATAGTGCTTTTCAACGCCAAGTTCAGAGTTGAGTTGTTCAATCGTTTTTATGCTTAATCCCTCAATATCAAACGCTTCTTTTGAACAAAAGTGCGTGAGTTTGTTGATTATTTGTTTTCCACAACCCTCTTTGTTTGGGCAAAATAGGTTTGCACCAATTTCAACAAGTTCGTGATGACAAACTGGGCAATGAGTTGGCTTTTCAATTTCAACCGAATTTGGGAGTTCTTGCGCAATGGATAGAATTTCAGGAATAACTTCATTGCTGCGCCTAATAAACACAGTTGAGCCAACTTTGACTTTTTTGCGAACAATGTCCCCCATGTTGTTGAGTGTCGCACGCGTCACAGTCGCACCAGCAAGAGTGACAGGGTCAACAACTGCGATTGGTGTAAGTTTTCCAGTTCTTCCAACCTGCCAAATAATATCTTTGAGCAAACTCGTCACCTCAACGGGTGCAAATTTGTAGGCAACGGCCCACTTTGGAAATTTTGCTGTCCAGCCAATCGCCTCACGTGGTGCAACTTGATCGAGTTTTAGCACCATTCCGTCAATCAGAATGTCAAGATTTGACTTGATTTTGTCAACTCGGTCAATCTCATTTTTTATTTCGTCAATGTCGTTAACCGTCTTATAGAAATCGCCCGTCTTAAAGCCGTTTTCAATCAAAAATTCGTGGATTTCTTGTTGTGTTGAGAACTCCTTGCCTTCAATAAAGTTTATCGCATAAGCAAAGAAATCAAGCCGTCTTGCTGCTGTCACTTTTGGGTCAAGGTTTCTGATTGCACCGGCAACAGCATTGCGAGCATTTTTCAAAGGTTCATTCGCGGTTTCATTATATTTTTTTAGATTCGAAAGAGTGATCATTCCTTCGCCCTGAACAATGAGTCGACCTTTGAATGGAATGGACAAAGGAACGCTTTGAATTGTTCGAACTTGCTCCGTGACATCTTCGCCAACTCTTCCGTTCCCACGAGTTCCAGCTTGGGTCAAAATCCCGTTTTCATAAACAATCACGATTGAAAGTCCGTCAAATTTATATTCAAGCGAAAATCTTGCGTCTGGCACCGCTTTTTTCATGTCACGAAGCCATTTTTCAACTTCAGCCATGCTTTGACATTTATCAAGCGAAAACAAGGGATTTTTGTGATTATACTTTTTGAAACCCGAAAGCACTTGTCCGCCAACGCGAAGTGATGGCGAATTTGGAAGAACAACGCCAGTTTCTTTTTCAAGCGCAATGAGCCTGTCATACATTTTGTCATAATCAGCATCTGCAATTGTTGGGTTGTCGAGAACATAGTAGTTGTGGCAATGAATGTTGAGTTCGTCAACCAATTTTTTCATTTCATCAAGATTCATTTTTCACCTCACAAAATTGTTAGTGGAGCAATGTCAAGCATTAGTGTTTTTGTTCCATAATCTTCAAAATTAATATCAGCACATCTATCAACAAGGTCGATTGAAATAATCTTTCCGTCACCAAATCTTGTGTGTGTTACATTTTGTCCGACCCTATATATTGATAAATCTTTCTTTGGAGTTTCAAAACTATTATTTTCTTTTTGTCTGAAATTATTGAAATTTGAAACATTAAATGACGAGCATTTTTGACGATGCTCACTCAAGTTCAAAGGCGCAACTTTCTTTTCAAGTCCAAGCTCTGTGAGGAATCTTGAAGGGTTTGAAAAGTCGCGTTTGCCATAGAGATATCTGCACTTTGTTCGAGTGAGATATAGTCTTTCCTCTGCCCTTGTTATTGCGACATACATCAAGCGTCTTTCTTCTTCCATTTCGGAAGTTGTTGAAATGTTGTTGCGAATGATTGGGAAAATTTTTTCTTCAAGTCCAACAACAAAAACAACCTTAAATTCAAGACCTTTCACAGCATGAATTGTTGCGAGTTTGACATGATTATCGGAGTTTTCCATTCCGTCAGCATCGCTTTCGAGAGTTACATTTTCAACAAACTCACCGAGCGTCAAATCTGGCTGTTTGCTAACTGCCCCCTCTACCGCCGTCACAAACTGGTCGATGTTTATGAGTTTGTCGTTTTCTTGTTCAATGTCTGGATTATATGCCGAACGAATGTTGAAAGAGTCGATAACGAGTTTAACGAACTGAACAACAGATGTTGTTGCGGTGTTTTTTATCTTTTCATACTCTCCCCAAAAGCCAGCAAACTTCTTTTGAAGAGGTCCTTGCGCATCTTGCTTTGATATGCTCTCACACGCTTGCAATAGCGTTTGATTGTGTATTGTGGCGTAAGCACGAAGTTTGTCGAGGGCTCCATCGCCTATTCCGCGTTTTGGAAAATTTATTACACGCAAAAAACTCATTTCATCACTTGGATTGAGGAATAATTTGAGGTATGAAAGAATGTTCTTTATCTCTTGTCTTTCATAGAACTTAAACCCTCCAAACACCTTGTGAGGAATGTTGTGCGCAAGAAAACTTTGTTCAAATGGAAGTGTCAATGCATTGAGACGCATAAGAACTGCAAAATCGGAATATGAATAACCAAATTTTGATGAAAGTTCTTGAATTTTGTTTGCAACAAACTCCGCTTCTTCCCCTTCATCATATCCAACAAAACTTTCAACCGATTCCCCTTCATTATTTTCCGTGTATAGCGATTTTGGGTGTCGTTCTTTGTTGTTGAGAATAATCTTGTTCGCAGAGTCCAAAATCTGCTTTGTTGAACGATAGTTTCTTTCAAGCTTGAATGTTTTGCAGCCAGAAAAATAGTTTTCAAAGCCATATATATTTTCAAAGTTCGCGCCACGCCAAGTGTAGATGCATTGGTCCTCATCGCCAACAACAAACACATTTTTATGCACACTTGTGAGATGTTTGACAAGTTTCATTTGGACAGCATTTGTATCCTGAAATTCATCAACCAAAACATAGCGAAAGCGGTTTGCATATCTTTGTTTCACTTCTGGGCAAGTTGCAAAAAGTTCAAGCGTTTTTAGGAGCAAATCGTCAAAATCAAGTGCATTGCTCTCTTTCAAACTTTTTTGATATAAATTATAGATTTTGACAATGTCATCAACACAATCAAGGTATTTATTTTCAAGAGCAAAATCATCAATGTCCATATCTTGATTTTTGATTTTATCAATGTAGTATATCGCGTCTTTTTTGATGCTGTCGTCATACTTGTTTTCGTCACAAATCTTTTTAATTAGTTTTTCGGTGTCAGAATCGGAATATATCGAAAAGTTCCCCGTGTAGCCTTCAAGATGATGAATGTTTTCACGCAAAATTCTCACACACATTGAGTGGAATGTTGAAATCCAGACATCTGTCCCATTTGGACAAAGTGCTGCAACTCTTTCCTTCATTTCACGAGCCGCTTTGTTTGTGAAAGTGATTGCCAAAATCTCATAAGGCGAAACACCCAAGTTTTCAATGAGATGTGCAATGCGATAGGTCAAAAGTTTGGTTTTTCCGCTTCCAGCCCCCGCTGTCACCAAAACAGCGCCCTCAGTTTCAATCAGTGCATCATATTGTTGTTTATTCAAATCGTGTAGGTCAAATTTACTCATGAGCCTATTATAACACAACAATTCAACATTTCAAACATTTGACAAGAATATAAATTGATTTTTCGAATAAAAAAAAGGCTGTGAAGAAACACATCAAAAAATTTCTTTACAGCCATATTTTTTTATCTTGCGAAAGTCCTTATTTCTTCTTTGAGTTTTGCAATGAAGTCGTCAAGTTTGACACCATTTTCTTGCACATTTTTTCTCGCCCTATACGAAATTGTTTGATTATTTTGTTCTTCATCGCCCAAAATCAAGAAGTATGGGTTTTTCATGAGTTGTGATTCACGAATCTTGTATCCAATTTTTTCATTTCTGTCATCAAGTTCAACACGAAGCCCAGTAGCTTGAAGTTTTTCATAAACTGATTTGGCATACTCTGCATTTCTGTCAGTGAGAGGTGCGACAACAACTTGGACAGGACTGAGCCAAAGTGGGAAAGCACCTGCAAAGTGTTCTGTGATAATTCCGATAAATCTCTCAAACGAGCCAAGAATTGCACGGTGAATCATGATAGGCGTCTTCTTTTCGCCTTCTGCGTCAACATAGGTTATGCCAAAACGCATTGGAAGTTGGAAGTCAAGTTGAACAGTTCCCATCTGCCATTCACGTCCCAAGCAGTCCTTCATTTTTATGTCAATTTTTGGACCATAGAACGCGCCATCGCCTTCATTCACTCTGTAATTGCCCTTTCCGCAAAGTTCGTCAAGAACAGCGCGAAGGTCGCTTTCAGCCTTGTTCCAAGTTTCAATCTCACCCATAAAGTCTTGTGGACGAGTTGAAAGAGTGAGTTGATAGTTAAGTCCAAAAACTCCATAAATATAGTCGGCAATTTTGATAATTTCTTTGATTTCACTGCCAATTTGGTCTTCTGTGATATAGTTGTGAGAATCGTCTTGACGGAACATTCTGACACGGAACAATCCGTTGAGTTGACCTGATTTTTCGTTTCTGTGAATGACATCAACATCATTAAATCTCAAAGGAAGGTCTTTATAACTTCTCATTTTGCTTGCAAAAACTTTGATTGAGTTTGGGCAGTTCATTGGTTTGAGTGCCTGTTCTTTGCCGTCAGAGTCTTTGAGAACATACATATCTTCTTTGTAGTGGTCCCAGTGACCAGATGTTTTCCAAAGAATTGATGAATTGAGTTGTGGTCCAGAAAACTCTTGATAGCCTCTCTTTTGGTGCTCTTCTCTCCAGAAATTTATGAGAGTGTTGAGAATTGTGAAGCCTTTTGGAAGCCAATAAGCCATTCCAGGAGCGGTTTCATCAAAGAAGAAAAGCTCTTGTTCTTTGCCAAGTTTTCTATGGTCACGCTTTTTTGCCTCTTCAAGCATGTTGAGATAGTCAGCGAGTTGTTTTTTTTCTTTGAACGCATAGGCATAAATTCTTTGAAGCATCTTGTTCTTTTCGTTTCCTCTCCAATATGCACCATTGATTTTTGCGAGTTTATACCCAAAGTTTTGCAATTTCCCCGTGCTTTCAACATGAGGGCCGCGACACAAATCAACAAAATCATCTCCGAGATAATAAACGCTGATAACCTCGTTTTCTGGGAGTTCGTTGATTAATTCTGTTTTGTATTCGTTGTCTTTGAACATTTCAAGCGCTTCTGCCTTTGATACTTCGCGTCTAACAAACTTTTCGTTGTGACTGATGATGTTTTTCATTTCTTTTTCAATTTTTGGCAAAACATCTTCCGTAAAAGACTCTGCTGTATCCAAATCATAATAAAACCCATCTTCAATCGCTGGTCCGATTGTGAGTTTTGTTTTTGGATAAAGCTTCATTATTGCTTTTGCCATGACATGGGCAAGACTATGTCTTCCAATCATTTCCATTTCTTCATTTTCCATAATAAATCTCCTAAATTAAATTTGCTTGCAAAGAATAAAAAATCCTTTGCATGAGCAAAGGACGATAAATTACCGTGGTTCCACCTTTTTTCAAAATGCAAAACTGCATTTCCTCTTTTCGTTTATGAATAAGTCTTTGTCAAAGTGGTTTCGCCTCCAATCTATCTCAGGTCTTGCACCAACCGACCCCTCTCTGTGCGACGCAAATGGAACTACTTGTCTTTGGCTATTATTGATAAACATAATGTGTTATACTCCACAAAAAAACTTTTGTCAACAATTTTTGTTATCAGTTTTGTTCAAAAATATAATAATTTTTCACATTTTCAAGTGAGGTTTGCTTAAAACAGCACAAATCACACTCACCCAAAATGCTTTTTTCAATCACAACTTTGCCGCCGTCAGCAAGCAAAGATTCCAACAACTCCTCGTCAACTGGCGCACAAAGCACAACAAGGTCAAACTTGCCTTCAATCCAAGGCAAAATTTCTTCTGGCTCGCCAGTGTAAAAATTAAGTCTTGGCAAAATATCGTATTTTTCAAAAGCTTCACGAACATTTTGATATGTTTGAATGTCGCAGTCGGTTGAAGTTATGAGAGCGTTGGTGTCCGCGTTTAGAACAAGAGAAACAATGTCGTTTGCACGAGTGAGTTCAACCGTGAGAATTGATTTTGGTTTGTAGGCACTTGCAACAAAAGAAAGTTCCATGTTGACATTTGCCGTATCCATATCAAGGTTGAGGTTCTCAAGATTTTCAGTCATTTGTTCCCTCCTCACCGCTCATAAACACGAGAGTGAATATCATTGGGCGACGTTTTGTGCGTTTGAAAATGAAAGATGACATGAGCTTTTTGATTGTGTTTTTCATTTCACTAAGTTCCATGTTCAAAATGTCGCCGTCAGCAAGATTTTGAAGGATAAACGATTTCGCGTCTGCAATAAGTTGTTCCGCCTCTTCGTCATAAACAAGTCCGCGTGTGATGATGCAAGGCTCGCACGAAAACGATAGTCCATCACGCTTTATGTCAAGAGCAACAACGCACATGCCCTCTTCTGAGAGTTGAAGTCTGTCACGAAGAACATTGCTTGTCATATCTCCGACACCTGAGCCGTCAATAAGGCGTTGCCCCGCTGTCACCATGCCACATTTTCTCATATAGTTTTCGCCAAGTTCAACTTGCATTCCAAGGTCTGGCAAAATGATTTCATTTTTTGACATTCCCATGCTGAGCGCCAATTCCTCATGGCGTTTGAGATGTCGATATTCGCCATGCACTGGCATAAAGAATTTTGGATTAACAAGTGCGTGCATTGTTTTGAGTTCTTCTTGGCACGCGTGCCCTGATGCGTGAACTTCGGCAAGTTCGTCATAAATGACATCAGCACCTTTTTTATAAAGTGCATTAATAACCGAATAAACGCTCTTTTCATTTCCAGGGATTGGGGAAGATGAGAAAATAATAAGGTCGCCGTCACCGAGTTTGACTTTTGGGAAATTGTCGTTTGCCATGCGGCGAAGAGCGCTCATTGGCTCGCCTTGGCTTCCGGTTGTGACAATGCAAAGTTCTTTGTCGGCAAATTTGTCAATTTTGTCAATATCAATAACATTTTCGCGATTGAAACGAAGTTCGCCAAGTTTCATTGCAGTTTCAGAAATGTTAATCATGCTGCGTCCAGAAAAAGCAACTTTTCTTCCGTGTGCTTCGGCAATATCCATAATTTGTTGCATACGGTGAATATTTGAAGCAAATGTCGCAACAAAAATTCTCTTATCTGGGTTTTTGTCAAACAAGTCATTGAGTGTTTTTCCAACCTTGCTTTCACTCATTGAGTATCCCGCACGACAAACGTTTGTGCTTTCACAAAGAAGAAGCGAAACACCCTTCTTTCCAAGTTCTCCAAATCGAATTAGGTCTGTCATGCAACCATCGATTGGCTGAAAATCAATTTTGAAGTCGCCAGTGTGAATGATGTTTCCAACTGGTGTGTTGATGCAAAGTGCCATTGAACCTGCGATTGAGTGGCTGACTTTGATGAATTCAACCGACATATTGCCAAGTTTAAGCACGTTGCGAGGTTTGACTGACACCGCTTTATACTTGATTTTTGGAAACTCTTTCATTTTGTTTTCAACAAGTCCAAGTGTGAGTCGTGAGCCATAGAGTGGCGCATTGATTTCGTTGAGAACATAAGGAAGTCCGCCAATGTGGTCTTCGTGTCCGTGAGTGAGAACAATCGCTTTGATTTTTGATTTATTCGCAACAAGATATGAAATGTCTGGCACAACCAAATCAACCCCCGGAAGGTCATCTCCTGGGAATGTGAGTCCAGCATCAACAACAATCATTTCATCGCCATATTCAATCGCTGTCATGTTTTTGCCGATTTCTCCGACACCGCCAAGGAAAGTTATTTTGACTTTCTTCTTGCTGTGTTGAGGTTTTTCAACTTGAACAGGAGCAACATTTTGGTTTTCCTGTGCTCCGAGTGGTTGATTTTCGGCATTTTTAGTTTGTTTTGTTTGTTGTTTTTCGCCCATATTTTTTGGTGTTTTCATGCGTTTTGGGCGAACAGTTTGTTCGTTTTCGTTTTCCATTTTTTCTCCTTTTTTGTTTCAAAAATAAATAATTAACAAATAACAATCAAATAATTGTTAAACCAAAAATTCTTGTCGCACTGCAACAATCATTTTCTTTTGTAATTTATTTCAAACAGAAGTCATCTTCTGTTCTTTTATCAAATTAATGGTCATGCCATTTCGTCAACATCTGACACCGCCTCGAAATGACATAAAAAGAGGCGTGTTACAAATAGAAAGGTTAGATTATATCTTTGCAACGGCTGAATCTGTCGACTTCTTCAAGTCTTTTTGGTGAAATGATTGTGTCAGCATCAACATAATATCTCATGCCTTGGCTGCCATAGAACATGACAAAGTCGATGATATAAACAAAGTATACACCAAGTGGCACAAGCAACAAAAATGCGATGCTTCCGAACAAAACATCAATGCAGATGTTCAAAAGAACAAAAACAAGCATTGTTGAGAATGTTCTGAAAAATCTTCTGCCAACCGCTCTTATTCCGCGAGCAAATGCCGACCAAACGCCACAATCATTGACGATGAGTGCTGGAAGCCAACCAGAGAACAAAACAAGTCTCAAAGTGAATAGCAAGCACAAAACAAGAGTTATTATGAGTGGCACTGCAAATTTGATTGTTCCATCAAGAGATGTCAGTCCAAACACTTTGACAACAAGATAGAAAATCAAAATGTTGATTGGCGTTGCAATCAAAAGCTTTGCCAAAATATATTTGAAAGATTTTCTGACTGACGAAAAAATTCTGCCAGTGAAATTAACTTTTGCTTGACTGGACATATATCCATACAAAATTTCCCCTGCTGCAATTCCGCCAAGTTCATAGAGAAATGGAAGAAGAACAACAAACAAGAAAGTGAGATAAACTGCAAGCCATGTGTGAATAACAAAATAATCCATTATGCAAGCAACAAGAGTTGAAACAACTGTTCCAAAACTTGCAAAGATTGAAATTATGTTTGTTCCAAGATTGAATGTTGTGAGAAGGTCAACAAGCACCTCAAAGAAGTTGTGATTTCGAAAGACTTCAACAACACTCGAAAAAACCGGTGCAACAAGCCCGACCCCAATCAGTGTGATGATGAGATAATAAAGCAATAATTTCCAAACTGTGGCGAAATTTGAAAAAAGCAATTTCACCGAATTTCTAAACATCATATATAAAAAACCTTTTGATTATTAACAAATATTAAAAAATGACAAGTCATTTGTATGTGCTATCATTATGTTAGCATCAAAAATATAAAAAATCAAGCATTTTTTCCAAACGATTTTGTTTGTTAAAACATATCGCATGGGTCAATGCCAAAAACAACTGGAAAGATGTTGGAAATTCGAGATTGAACAAAGTTTGAAAGAGCAAATCTAACAAATTCAGCACTTGTGAATTTTGCCAAAACATTTTGTGATTTTTCGATATTGTCAACCGAACAGCACCCGCCTTCAATCTTTATTTCAATCAACCCGCCGTCAATTTCATAAACCTCAACGCAATCAGAAAACTTGGTTATGCGAGAGTTGATTTTCAGCAACATTTCAACAAATTTATCCATGCGATAAACCTTGAAGTGCAGATTGTCTTCAAGTCTTGTTTGTTGCGCAATTTTGTCAAACGCTTCAACAAGTTGTTTGTGGAGCGGGTTGACAACAAACTCCAACTTATCAATGTTCAAAAACAACAGAATTTCATTTACAATGTTTGAAAGCACATCAAAATTATTTGTGTAGAGTTCAATTATTTGACCTTTTTTGAGCACAAAATAGCCAATTTGTGTGTTTTTTGAATAAATTGAGAAAACTTTTGCCCGATAATCTCCCATACATTCAAAAAAAGTCTTTTCATCTCGAAGATTAAAGATCTGAAAAGATTGATACAAATCATAGCAAAAATGCAGTTCGTTTTCCAAAGTTTTGGAAATTTTTATATCGCCAGAAGAATGGTGTTTTGTGAAATAGTCGTCAAACTCAAAAACATATTGAAATCCCGCTTTTTCAAACCCAAAAAAGTTATATCTCTGTCTTTGCCCAGTGAGCAATGAAAAAACCAAATTCTTTTCTAGACATTCTTTGTCGACAGCATCCATCAAAGCGCGCATGAGTCCAAGTTGCTGAAATTCTGGCCTCGTGGAAACCGTGCCAACAACAGAAAATGGATATTCCCCATCAACATCAATGGTTCTTATCAAATTGCCGCATATTGCCACCAATTTGCCGTCAACTTCAGCGACATGATGAATGTCACTGTAATCACGCAAAGTGTTGTAGATTTTTGGAATTGTTCGTCTGAAATCATAATCAGGTGTTCGAACAGGAATAAAAGCAGAGTTTGCCACATCAATAATTTTGTCTAACTCCCTCGCTTTTGCTTTTCTAATGTTATATTTGTTCATATTTTCATATTAAATCATTCAATTTCGTCAGTCAACAAAAACCGCATAAATCTCCTACCCCCCATTTTCAATCCAATCACTAAATCCAAAACAACTTTAATTTGGTAAATTCTACCCCAAAATTTTTTCATTCCCGCTTTTGGGGGAGCCCCCCTTCGCGACCACCCCCATGTGCAAACTTGGGGTGTTTTTCTTCTATTTCAATATAATGTCGTCCCCTTTTAAGAGTTATGGCAGACTTTGCCTTAACTCTTCTTATTTGCCAAACTGCATAAACAACAAAACTATGTCAAGTGTTTGAGAACACTCGTTCTCAAATGCACTTGCACTTGACACTGTTTTGTGTTTATGCAAGCAAAAAGGTTTTAATAGGATTTCTCCCCAATGGTCGAGGCGTTGCTGGTTGGCTGGTCGAAATGACATGAGCGAAGATATTAAAAAGGAAAAAAGATTTGTCAGATTTACAAATCTTTCTTTTTTATATCAAGCGAATTGACCTCTTGCCCCGCTTCGCCAAGGGTGGTTTTAAGGGGTGTGGGGAAAATCCAAATTCCCCACGCTTTTTGGTTCTTTTTCGCATTCGAAAAAGAACACTATTATGCAATAAAAAAACAGGGTTGAATTCCCCTGTCTTTTTATGATGATTTTTTTCGTTTTGATTTTGTTTCAATGATTGTTTTGACTTCTTCAACTTCTTCTTTGATGTCTTCAACAACATCGAGATGATTTGATAGTTTTTCAATCGTGTTTTGATATTTCTTTTCGCGCGCTGCACTATCTTTTAACACATAACAAAGGAGTGCCACAAAAAGTGCTGCAAAAATTCCATTTGTGAGAGCAATTTTAAAAACCTCGTCCCACATGATTTTTATATACCTTTAACATAATTAATAAGAGATTTATAAACGCTATCGCCCAAAATATCACGATATCCGTCCCTTTCAATTTGAGCAAGTGCTTGCTCTTTTGAAAGCCCTTTTATGGAATCTTTTGCGGCTGTCAATTTTTCTTTTGCGATGAGCCAATCAAGACCAACTCTGCCATACTCGTTTATGTAGTCAAGAACAAACTTGTTGTCTTTGAGTTTTTGGTTGTCTTGCTTGATGTTATGCTCTTGTTGAGACAAAGCAAACTTCTTTTCTTTTTCTTCGAGTTGGTTGTTATATTTTGCGACCGCATCTTCGGCTTGTTTTGCACTTTCTGTCAGTTTGTTTATCTTTTCAGAAAGTTTGACAGCATAGGCAATGTTAAAGCTTTCGAGCGCACTTTGTTTTTGTGTTTCAAGCAAGTCTCTTTCAATGGTGATTTTTTCAAGATTTTGTTTGAGTTCTTTTGCAAGCGTATCTTGTGCGGCATTTTTGCTTTCGTCAAGATTTTTTAAGTTCTCTTGCATGATTGAACTTCTTGAAAGTCCTCTTCGAATAAAAGTGTTTTTGTTGCTTTCTTTCGCGTTTTCATAGGTTTGTTCAATCTTTTTGCTTTGTGACTCAAAGTCGCCACCCAGTTTTTGGCTCTCTTCATCAAGTTTTCTGTTTCCAGCAGCGTATTCATTTTCAATGCCTTTTTGCTCTTTGTCCTCATAACTTTTGAGAGAGTCTTCCGCCTGCTTTCTTATTTCTTCATCGCTTGGTCTTGAATATTTTTGTCTTTCAAGATTGAGGGAAATATCGTCTTTTGTTGAATCAAAAGTCAAATCGAGTTTATATTTGTCATCAATGTTTTTTATTTTGTCTTTGAGTTCTTCCGCAGAGGTTTTCATGCCTTCTCCGTCAGAAAATTTATACTCATACATACGTCCTCCAAACTTTATGCGCGAAATGTGCTTTGGACGCTGAAATGCGTGCCAAAGTTCATCTGCGCTCATAATACGCATCAATTTTCAACTCCAACAACAATCTCGGGCTTTGAAATGTCCGCTGATGCTCCATCAACCAAAAAAGATATTTCAATTTGCTTGCCGACAACATTGGGTCGTTTTGTTTGCGGTTTGTCGCTTGCCCCAAAAACCAAAGTTTTTGTGTCGTTTTCGGTCTTTATCTTGACTTTCATGTTTGCTTTGGTCACAAGGCTGATTTTTTTGATAATTTTTCTCTTGTCCGCATAACCAAAATCGCTTTTTGGAGAAATCCACGCCTTTTTGAGTGGTGTTCCAAAAATCGCACCATCATGAGAAAGTTCGCCAATTCTGTTTTTGTGGTCACCACCAAAGCAACAGATAAGTTTGGATATATATCCCTCGCTGACGGCGGTCATGCTGACAATGTCGACTCCACGAACAATATTGAGATTGCCCGAAACCAAATCAAGTTCAATGAGTGCATTATTGGAGTATGCACCACTTTCGCAACCAACAGTCTCTCCATCTCCAAAATTCAGTTTGCAAGCAAGATAGTATTTGTTATCAAGATAAGCGCCTGAGCACCTTTCATTTGTCACTCCCTCAAAGAGTGAGTCAATGTCAAGATTGAGCTTTGTTGCACCAACTCCGTCAAATGAGTAAATTCCGTTTTTTGAAAGATACAGAATCTGATTTCCGCACACCGTCACACTTCCCTCATAAATTTTTCCGCTTGATGTGTGGACACCGCTAACCGAAAAATCTTGCTGGTCGCCAAACGCTGTGATACGCGAAATTCCAAAGTCGCGAAAAACATAGAGATAATCTCCAAAACTCAAAACTTTGTTCATTGGACCACGTTCATCCAAAAGCTCAATATATCCGCCCTCTGTCGCACTTGTTGTCCAGTTTGTTGGATTCAGGTCGTCAGAAAAACGAAGTTGCACACGTTCCCCTTCCACAATGGCAAAAAGTCGCTCGTAGTGCAAGCACATCGAAACAACTTTTGGCGCACCTTCAACCACATATGCGTCTCGTTCTGGTGGCCAAACCATCATATTTGATGAAGGCTCGGTGAAAATCATGACATCTTCGTTGTTAAGTCTATATTGAAGTGCATTTGGTCTTGTTGGAAACGAAAGGTTTTCATTAACCAAAAAAGACTGTGAATACTTGCTGACAAGTTTGCACCAATAAAGATTTGAGTCATCGCCATAATAAATCAAAAAATGATCTTTTCGATGATCAGTTTGAGAATAATATTTGAAGTGCCAAACCCCATTAAACCCAACATCTTCTGGAAGTTCAATCCCTCGCTCCAAAGAGTTTGGTTCTCGCGTTTTTGGAAGTGTTAGGTCCTTGAACCCAATTCCAGTTTTTAGCGCACCGCTCAAAACATCATAGTTGTAATGGAGTTTTGCCTTTTTTGTTGACAGCAAATTTTCGTCTTTGTCCGCATTCATTCCAGACCCAAAAATCGAATAATCAATTTTGTAGTTGGCGTATTTTTTTGACGGGATTCTTTTATGCAAAAACATCAAAACCACCTCCTCCTTGGAAGTCTCATTTCTGAATGTTTTTGCGTCGCAATCTCAATTCCGTCGCGAAATCGTGATTGCCAAATGTCCATTTCGTCATAAAGAGAAGAAAGCAGCGAATATTCCATTGCAACGCCATAAGCAAAAACTCTGTCCGCAACCCTGCAATAAAAAGCGGGCATGTCGTCCAAAAATGTGAGTTTTGCAGGAACATAGGAGTATTCAATCACATATTTCCCGTCAGGCAAGTTCACATATGACGGACTGAGTCTGCAACGAATTTTATCCCCGTTTTTATCTCTTATTGCCAAAATTTCCATTGCGATTTTTGTGAGTTTTGAGAACTCAAATTTGCCGCCCGCAACCTCAATTTCCTCACTATGAACAAGCGGAATATAATCGCAACAAATCTCGCCAACAACAAGATTGAGGCATCGAACAAGAGTGTTTATTTCCGCATTTTGTTCATCTGTGGCATCTGGTTGAGTTTGGTCAAAAAGGCTTGTTTCCAAAATGTCTTGCTTGCCCAAAAACACGCAAGCAAGTTCAATAACATTTTTAACTTTCATTTTAACTCCTTGAGTTCTTTGTTAATTCTTCAAACTTTTCCGCGGCCTCGCAAATAATTTTTTGCTCGTTTTGTTTTTGCATTTTTTGGTTTGCTGCCTCAATTTCTGCAAGCAGTTTTTTCTGCCTGTTTGCACGAGTTTTTCGAACATATTCCACGAGGCTTGGGTCAAGTTTGTTTTTTGGCACCAAAAGGCAAAACGTATTTATGGGCTGTGACGAGTTGTGCACCTCAAAATTTTTGCTCTTTGTGTTGAGTGCAATAAAATAATCGGGGTCAATTTCCCTCAATCGTTCTGCCAAAAAAAATATGTCATTTTCAATTTTTATTAGTGCCATAATTCTCCTTAAAGATGATGGGAGCATATTCATGCTCCCAAATCATATTAGTTTGATGGATTTGATTCAACAGTGTTGTTGACTGTCACTTTTGGAATAAAAGGATTTTCAACAGTTGCTGAAATTCCTGTGAGCATTGCACTGCCGTTTGGTCTGTCGCAGATGAGGTCTGCATATTTGACGAGTGTTGCAGTGTATGTTGCATAGTTTGGATTTTGTTTGATTATCTTGCCGTCTTCACCTTCAAGCCATTTCCAATCGCAAAGTTGATGCAATGTGAAGTCTTTTGTGTTGAGAAGATACATTGTGTCATTCTTGATAAATCTGTCAGCAACAACTGGAATTCCGTTGTATGAAATTGTTTTGTAGCCGCCAGCAAGTTCCATGATGTCAACATTGCGTTTGAAAGCGGTCATATATTGTTGATAAGCTTGACGAACAGCTGTTGAGCAAGTGATGAAGTCAACTTCGCTTCCGCTTGCTTCTTCCAAGAAGTCGATTGCTTTTTGGATTACTGTTTCGCTGATTTCGCCGTCAACGCTTGATGAATATGGTTTGAGCCATGGGTTTGCAGCACGAGAAACGCCATAAAGTGTTTCGCTTGACGAGAAGATTTTGCCAAGGCCTGTGATTTCGAGGTCTTTTGAACCTTGAACATAGATTGTGTCGTCTTTTGCGATTGTGTATGATGGATTTGATGGCATATCAACATAGAAGCATTTGTTTGCTCTGTCAACATATGTAATTCTGAGTCCGCTTGCTTTGAGAGTTGTTCCAGTATAGATATCAATAACAAGTCCTTCAATGAGGTTTTTGACATCAGAATTTGCGCAAGTGATTGCTTTTGTTGATGAACTAAACGCTGACACTGTTGCCAAAAGTCCTGAACCATCGCCATAGAGCATTCTTCCAAAGTTGAAAGAACTTGCTTTGATCAAACCCTCCATTTCATCGTTAAGAAGGTTGACAAATGCACCAGCATTATTTTGTGATGCACGAATTGCCTTGTCAGAAATTTCAATTTTTCCATACAAGTTTTTGAGTTCTGAAACGAATTGAACATATTTATTTCCAGCAGCGGCAGGAAGTGTTCCTGTTTCAGTTCCCGCGCCAATTCCACCATTGATGCCAAATGGAGCAAGTTTTCTGATTTCTTTGCCCCAAACATCGCTTGTGGATTGTTTGATTTTCCCAAGAAGTGGGTTTGCGTTTATGTTGAGTTGGTTTGCAACAACACCAAGATAAACTGTTTTGAGTGCGTTCTCTGCACTTTGAAGTGTAACCATAATTTTCTCCTAGTTTTCCATAAGATTTTGAACAAGTTTTTTTGCCTCCTCCAAAGTTGCGGGACGACTAATCTTTTTCGAAAACACTTCTCCCATGCCACGAGTTATCACTTGTGGCGGTGCGTTTTGAGAAAGTTCGTCGAGATAGATTTTCATAACTCGGTCTTTGATTTCGTCAGAAGAAAGAATATAGTTCTGAACAAAGTCATTGTCGTGAAGTGCTTGTGATTTATCAAGCATATGAACTTTCAACACTTTCGCATAAGCGAGTTGAAGGCTCTCTTCGTTTTTGTAGTTTTGTGGGTTATTCATAATTTCCGCGCAAATCTCTTTGGAATAGGCTTTTGCCTCGTCATTTTTGGCAAGAAAATCCGAAACAATTTCGGTCCAGTTTTCTCGCTCGTATAGAGGAGTGCTTTCTTTTGTTTCGCTTTCGCGAGAAAGCTTTGCTTGTTCCTCTTGTTGTTTTTCGAGGGCAGAAAGACGCTGGCATTTTCTTGTGAACTCCGCTTGCAACGAATTGTAAGCCGAAAGCAAGGTGTCAGCATCCTTAAATTTTCCATGGGAGCCCGCTTTTTCTTCCGCCATTTCTTCTGTGTCTTCAACCTCACCTGTTTGCGGTGCATTTTGGGGTTGTTCCCATGATAATGTTTGTTCTTCCATAATCACTCCTTGTCTGTGTTTTCAATTTGGTTTATAACTTGACGCATTTGTTTGTGCGTTCTGATATGTTTGAGGAAATTCTCCTCAATCTTCTCATCGCCTTCGTGCTTTTTGTATTCGCCGCCAAGCATAAAGGCAATGTGTTCATTGATATGCAAGTCGTGGTCATCAACTTCAAGCACTTTGACCTTTTCGCCTCGCATAATTTTTAGGTTCTCATCTTGCGCTTTTTTGATATGCAGTTCGTTTATGTCTTGACCACCTTCCCAAAGCCCAAAGCCGAGCATCTCCAAAACCTTGGATTTCATGCTGTTTGTGAGTTTTCCGTCTTGATCAGAAAGCAAGCCGCAGCTGAGAAGTTCAAATATCATGTTTCTGCGTTGAGCAAGACTTTGACCAAGTTCTGTGTCGGTTTCAAGCACGACTTCATCACTCGTGATGTCGGCACTTGAAAAATAAAACATTTCAACATCGCCATTGTCGCCAACAACTTTGAGAAGTTTTGGAATGATTGCAAATTGTTTATAAAGCCTCAAAATACATTCTCCGAGACGAATTATTGAGAGTTTCAGACTGTCCGTTGTGCAGGAAATTCTCGACTGGTCTTGCTCCATAAGAAGAGAAAGCGCTGTTCCTGAAATATTTTGAGAATAAATTGATGAATTGTGCAAAAGGTCTGAAACGCCAGATATCTTTTCAAACTCATTAAGAAGCCTCTCCTCTTCCAAAGTAAAATCTGTTGGCACATGAGGTGACGCCATGAATGACGGCGGATTTGAGCCTTGGCGATAAACCAAAATCTTTCCAGGTGACAATCCCTCGTCTTCAAGGTTGTCAATGTCCACCGACCCGTCCTCAACATTGAGAACACCCATTGAAATTCTGTTCAAAAATTCATGCTTGCGGTTTTTGACAGCGTTGTAAGCACGTTGAACTGGAATTGTTCTCTCAACAACGCTCGTGCCCCAAAATGAGCCCGCTTGCGGAATGCAAACTTGGCGAATAAAGGGAAAAATGCGAGTTTTGTTTTTTCCGTTTTGATATGGCAAATCGCCGTCATAAAGAAGCGTGTCGCCCGCAATAATTGTCAATCTTCCGTTTTCTCGCTCTTTGCTTGGTTTTTCATATCTTTCAATAACAAGCACCGCGTCTTCAATCTCCGCATCAGTAATCTTGTTTGCAGCGGTCGAATATCCAAGTCCGCCAATGCCTTGTGACGCACCGAGTGCAAAAACTTTGAGTGTTTCGCTCTTGACGTCTTTGCCCCAAGCCTCTCTAACAAGTTTGGCTGAAACCGCTTTTGCATGGATAAGACTTTCACATTCGTCAATGTCCGCTCTCGTCATTGAATCAGGATATATTTCAAATGGCGAGCAAACAGAAATTTCAACATCTCCGTCACGAAGTGCACCATTTTCGGTCTTTGCCACCACACGCCCAAGCGCACCATTCCAAACAACTTTATAAAAAGCCGTCCCACAAGTCTCGCTCCACTTTGTTGCACTGCTGATGATGTCAGAAAGATTAATTTTATTTGAAACCGATCTCAAAATTTTCTTCGAAAGCGCCGCTGTCTTGACATCTCGCTCGTCATCTGACGCAGGCACAACCCCCAAAACTGGGCGAAGTGACGAAAGTTTTGAAAGCCTTGTTTCAACAAGAGTTGCAAGGTGATTAAACACTTCTCTTTCTTGCCAAAAAAATTGTTTTTGATATTCCTCAACCTCTCCGCGACTTGTCACAGCACAATATTGATTGCCCATAACAAAATTCATGTCGAGTTGCCATTGCGCCTCAAATGGTTTTCGCTCTTCTTGACGCTTTTTGAATTCATCTTTCACGCTTTCAACAAGTTTTTCTTGTTCAAGTGCTTCATGTAGTTCACTGTTTTTCAATTTGTCTTCAATTTCTTTTTTCATTATTCCTCCCTAATTCTTTTTGGATTCTTAAATTGGTTTTCCACTGCTTTTGGCACAACAATTTTGCCAATCTCACGATAAAGTTTGTTCAGACATGTTTCGCATAGATGCAACTCTTTCTTTGTCTTCCCAAATCCACAAATCTTGTGACTTGCATGACTCTTGCAGTCCACAACATCACAACAAGCGTTTTCTTCAAGTTTTGAAATCTCCATCACTCACTCTCTTTTAACATTTTTAATAATCTTTGCTTTTCGCGTTCAAGTTCTTCGTCACTCATTCCGTCAAGCCGCTTACCTTCGTTTTTTGAGTAATGTTCCAAAAGCACTTTTGCCGCAGATATGTCAGGACTAACAACCTTTTTTGTCACTTTCTTTTTTGACAATCTCATGCTTCCGTCTTCTTGGGGTGCATACTCCTCAACAACCTCGTTTTGGCTATATCCCACTGCACTTTTGTATAGTGCTTTTTCAACGTTTTTCTGTTTTTTGCTCTCATCCATTCATAACTCCCAAAAATTAATTAAAAAATAATTGAAATTAATTAAAAATAATTTCAAAAATTAATTAAATAAATATTTTTTACAAACAAAAATAAAAATAATAAAAACGAGCAAACCCTTTGATTTCCTCGCTTTCACCACAATATTAATTTGTTAAATAATTAATTTCAATAATTTGTGCCAAAAATTCAAACAAAATTTCATATCACTCAAATATCAAAGATTTTCAATCAATCACGCCCAGCATATAATCCACGCGAACATCGAACAAATCCACAATCAAAATCACTTTGTCAATTCTCGGCTCTGACAATCCCTCACACCATCTTTGAACCAATCTTTCACTCACGCCAACAACTTTCGCAAGTTCTGCACTTTTGATGCCATGCTCTGTCATCAACTTTTTCAATCTTTTCCCAAATGTCTTTGCTACTGATTTGTCTTTTATCATTGCTTCCCTCCAAAATTGAATTTCAGATATAATTTAACATGATATTGTTAAAGCATAATTGACTGAAATTCTATATTTTTATTAAAAAGGAAAATGTTTTTATTAACCCCCCGACCGCCCGCCCCCATGAGCAAAATCATGGGGTGTTTTTCTTCTTTCACAACTTATTACTATAAAAGTTTTTCATTAAAGAGTTATGGCATATTTTGCCTTAACTCTTCTTGTTGGCCGAACTGCATAAACAACAAAACTATGTCAAGTGTTTGAGAACATCGTTTTCAAATTCACTTGCACTTGACATTCGTTTTGTGTTTATGCTTCCACGAGGACAAGAATATAAAGAAAAAAGGTTTTGTACCAAAATTTACAAAACCTCTTTTTATTCGTAGTCCGAGTTGACCCCATGCCTTGCTTCGCCAAGGGGCGTTTCGGGTGGTGTGGAGGGAATCGCAACCCTCCACGCTTTTTGGTTCTTTTTCGCAACCGAAAAAGAACATTAGAAGTTCCAACTGGATTTGTATGAGCCTTTTTTCTTAACAAGCACAATAATCAAAACTGTTATGCCAACAACTGCCAAGCACCCTGCAACAATGCCAAAGATTGCCCAGCCACCAAGTCCTTTTTTTGCCTCTTCTTCGTTTCCAATTTGTTGAAATTTTGCATAAAGGCTTTGTGTGTCATCTTTGATTTCATAACCGCTGAGTTTTGTGCTTTTTGTGATTGGGTCAAAGTCGTTTTTGTCACGGAACCAGCCCAAAAATTCATAACCTTCCAAGCACTCTGCTTCAATGTTGAGGAATTGCCCCTTCTTAATTGGCTTGTTTGAAATTTGACTATCTGAAAACTCATCTGTGTCATAGAGTCTGATTTTTCCCATGCTTGAATCAAACGCAACATTAAATCTGCAAATATCACGAGTATATTTTGGTGTCAAAACGATTGTTAAATCGTCGTCAAATGGCACAAATGCATCGCCGATTTTGAAATTCAAAACAGAAGAATCCCAGTCAATTCGATTTTCTGCATCGCTTCCCGAGAACCAGCCAGCAAAAGCATAGTTTTGTGCATTTTCACTTGTTCCCAAAACTGCCTCAACAGAGATTTCACGACCATAGAGGAGTTGAGTTTGAAAAGTTGACGAACCAACAAGAGATGACTCAAATCTGATTGAAGAAATGCTCGAAAATTCGTTTGGAATAATAATTTTCAATGTGAATGTGTTTTCTTTGATAACAACGCTATATTTACCTTGTGTGAGATATGAGCAAGGAAATTCATAAGACAATAGACCAGCAGTTGAATTGATGTCCGTCTGATTTCTTCTCCAAGTTTGAACGTGATAGAATTTTTCAACTCCTTCGTCAATCACTGCATTGATTGACACCATCTGCCCTGCTTTGAACTTGTATGTGTTGGTTTTATCAGGGACTGGTTCGCCGCCAGAAACTGTGATTGTGAGATGGTCCGCTTGTTCAATCTCGATGTCATAGTAAGCAAAAAGTTGAAGTTCTGGATAATCTTTTTCAATCAACCAAACTTCGTCAAAATCAAATCCGTCAGACAAATCATAGGAGTTTGAATCTTCAAATTGTGTTGTCCTTTGGAAGAAAACAACATCGTTTTGTGCTTTGAAAACAAGACCTGTGAGATTATAGGTGATGTTTGAAGCAACAGCCGAACGGCCATTGTTTGTTGTTTCATTTTGAAGGTAGTGACAGAAATTCAAGTTTCCTGCATTTGGTGTTTGAGAAGCGTTTCCGCTTATTCCCCCAACAACTGCACCCAAGAAAATTTTGTCTGTTGCACGGTTTGTTTCTGTGGAGACATCACCCAAACAAAAACAATTTTTCATTGAAGAATACGCGCCTTGAACAAAACCCAAAATTCCGCCTGCAAAAATTCTTGATTCTCCATTTTCTGCAACAAGGTTTCCACAAACAATGTCACCTGCCGAATAGGAATTGAGAATGTGAGAATTGTTTGAAAAACCAACAAGCCCACCAACATGAATGTCAATTGGGGAAACACCGCTATTTCGAACAATCATTTTTGTGTTGGAAAAACAATCAGACACGCGTGAGCTTCCTGCAAGCATTCCGACAAGTCCGCCAACATATGCTCGTTTTGAAGTGTTGACTTCAAACATTTTTTCGTCTGCATTTTTGACAAAGCATTGAGAGATTTCAGAGTTTGTCACAACTGCACATATGCCACCAAGCGCAAAACTTGTTTCGTCTGTCACAACATCAAGCGATGTGATTTCAATGTTTGAAACACCAAGATTTTTTATCGTTGCATTTTCGCACGCTCCGAACAAACCAAGTTTTTGAGTGTTTGTTCCGTCAATAACGATGTTTGAAATTGTGTATCCAGATCCGTCAAATGTGCCACGGAAAGGATTTTCTTCATTTCCGATTGGAATGAGAGTTTGTCCCTCAAAATCAATGTCGCCATCAAGAATAAAATATTCGCCATCATAATCAATTCCTGCACCAACATCGGCAGAAAGATGAATAAAATGGTCAACATTCGAAATTATATAAGGCGATTCTTCGGTTCCCGCACCGCTGAAATATGATGAAGTTCTGAGATTTGGCTCAGCAAAAGCCTCTGTTCGAAAAGACAGAAGCACCACGCTCATCACAAACAACAAAACAGGAACAACAAAAATCCAAATCTTTTTTTTCAAGACATCCCCCAAAAATATAAACTTACATAATAAATATTATCAATATTTAAGCATTTTCGCAAACAATAAACCAATATATTTTGTGTTTGACGCGATTTTTTATTATCACCACTTGAATTTACTCAAATTATCATGCCTTATTTTTTTCATCAAGCGCTCTTTGTCTTTTTGAATGTCAGTCTTTCCAACAACTTTTTTTGCAGGTTCTGGACGCGACATAATATAGTAGCGAAGTTCGTCCAAACAGTGGTCATCTTTCTTTTGAGGGCGGTCACCATCGCCCCACCAATAACTTTTGATTTCTTGAATGAGATTTGTGCAGTTTCGAAATATAAAAAGCCGTGCCACACCCTCTCCGTTTTTCAAATAACTTTTGACACGGTTGATTCCTGTGAACAAGTCTTTGTTGACTTTTGGATTGGCATTAATTCCGTTTTCATAAAACAGTTCTGTCACGCTTTTGAGGCTTGCCAAAGTCTTTTGATTTGCTGCGGAGTCAATCAATGCGTCAATATTGCCATTTGATGCATGATGCCAACCAAGACGCGCCGAAATTTCCTTGATTTTTTCGGCGTGGTAATGAATGTCTTTCCCCTGTGCAAAGTGCTCCGCAACAACATAGACATTTCCGTCCCAGTCAACACAATACCAGTGTGCCGAAAGCGGATTATTAAGCCCCGGGTCAATCGAAATTGTGTCTTGCCACTCGATTGGCACAACAAAGGGGTCAATCACATGGATGTTTTCGTCAAACTCAGAATACACCATGCCGCCGTTTCCAACAAATTTGCCAAAACGCCTGCTTTCAAGTTCTTCCGCGCTCATTGACTTTGTTATTTCTTCAACCTCTTTTGGGTCAAGGTAGGGATTATCCGCCCATTCCATTGTTTCATACCAAACCTCGGGTTGGTTCTTTTGATTGAGGTAAATTTCGTCATAAACCCAAGTCAGCCCTTTGAGCGGCGTCATTGTGCCAAAAATATGTCCGCATCTGTCAAGCACACGCATACGACATTCTTGATATATGTCATATGGCGGCTCTTCATCAAACCAAACAAAATCAAGGCTCGTTCCTTGAAACTTTTCCCTGCCCTGGTCACAACTTTTGAATCCGATCGTGCTTATTCCGCCAAACACATTTCGTATTTTTATGTAGTCAATAACCCCTCCGTCAAGATTGCTTTTTGTTCCATTAAGCATTTTGACCGCCACAATCCAGTCCGGGTTGAGATAGTGCAAAATCTTTTGTTGAGCAACATCACGCTGCACTTGTTGGCTGAGTGACACAACCCAACCGCTCACTCCGTTTTTGTTTTCCTTGAACGGGTGTATTCCGCGAGCAAGCCAAATTGCCTCAACTGCCCCGCATTCGGTTTTCCCGCTTCGATTTCCACCAAACACCCAACGATTTTTCTTGGGACACTGATGAAACAGCAGTTGTTTTTGATGAACAACTTTGCCTGTGTTATATCTTTGCAACGCATTTTTATCAAACCGCCGATTTTGTTCGCTTTCAATCTCTTTTATTTTTTCAATTATTTCAATTTTTTTCAACATTTCCTCCTTCGTCACGACAACACAAAAAAAGCCATAATTCGACAAAACTCCCCGTGCATCAATATGTTTTTTGAATTAAAATTTTTGCATGACAAAAAAATCGCATTTCGCACTAGTTGTTTTTGTGTTTGTGTTTTTTTGCTTTATGGCATCAAGTTGTTGTTTGCAAAATGTATCCGCTGCAACAACTTATTATGCACGCGTAAAATATTCCAACTGCCCACTGCTCAAATCTCCGAGTATCGACACTTCTTATTCAAACACACACTTTCTTCTTCCTCAAACCTACTTTGTTGAAATCCTTTCAAAAGTCAGCGACGAGTTCTTTGAAGCCCAATATCTCGGAACTCGTGGCTATGTCAAAAGAAGTGATATAGATTTTGTTGCAGGCACTCCTCAAAATCCCTTTGCAAACAAAATCAGTTTCCGCGTGTTCGCTCAAAATGGGCTAAACCTTCGTTCCAGTCCAAAAGAAAGCGAAGGCATCGCAAACAGACTAACGACCATTCCTTTCCTTGAAACAAATCTTCAATATATTGGTCAAATTGAGGGCGAAGAAGCAATCTCCAATCGCGGCAACATTTGGTATTATTGCAACTACTATCGCCTTGATGAAACTCTCACGGGCTATGTCTATGCGGGATATTGCGATATGCTGACAAACATAACTCAAAACACCGAGCAACTTCCCGTCATTCCAGAACCAAGTTTTGAGCAAACATCAGTCAAGAACGAAACATCAGACATTGGTGACGGAAGTCTCAACAAACTCAGCAAGCGTGCTCAAATTCTGATAATCGTGTCGGTATCTCTCCCCGCACTCATAATTTTGTATCTTCTCTTCAAACCAACAAAAATTGTTGCCAACCTCAAAGCATCAAAAAAGTCGCCCGATGCCAAAAAGAAGAAAAAAAGGTATCGCGACGACTATTACGAAATTGAAAATTAATTAAATAATGACACTTTGTTCAACTTATGCAAGTTTTGTAAAAAAATGCTGCTTGCGTCACTTTCAAACTCAAAATTTGACGCATTTTCTTCGATTTGTTCAAGTTCAAACTTGGCGTAAATTTTCATAAGCCATTTTTGGTCAGAAAGCATATCGTCAAGTTTCTCTTCAGAAAATCCCATCATTTTCACAACATATGCAAAAGTCTTTGTTGCACTTTCCAATTTGCGATAATATGAGCGTCTTGGACAGCCAATTTCTGCAATAATGTCATTTGTTTTTTTACCATTGATATATTTCTTCACAAGAATGAGTGCTTGCTCTTTTTTCATTGAATAAAGCGCCTTCTCAATTAGCAGCTTTGTGTTTATTAAAGCGACTTTCTTCTCTGTGTAGTCGAGTATTTTGCTCGTCACCGCCTCAGCAGATTTAAGCGAATAGATGAGGCTATCAGAACTGATTGAACCCATTGCTTCTTTTATTACCAATTTGTCAATCGCACTGACAATCCTTTCGAGATACCTATAAGCCGTAAGTATGGTTTTGCTCCATAAAATTTGTTTCATATTTTCCTCCAAATAATTTTTAAAAAACCCGAAATATGACATACAGTTGTCAAGTTTTACCCAAATTATATTTGCCGATTTCGACAAAAGTCAACAAAATGTGACAAATATTTTTTTAGTTTTGTAAAAAATGTTCTGATTTTGAAAAATAATTGGGGCTAACGAATTATTTTAATGTTTTTCGAACATATGTTCACATTCTAACAAATCAATTATGACACAGCTTGTCAACAATAAAATTTTTGTGTCAACTTTTTTGCTTGTGAGTATTTACACAACATAAATTTTTGTTGTATAATAATTTTTATGAAAAAGCTTTTTGTGTGTTTATTTCTTTGTGCAATAGTTTTTAGCATCTTTCCACTCACCTTTTCAAGCGTGTGTGCCGAAAGTTTTGGAACAGTGAAAGTCATAACAAACTATGCAGATGTGTTTGATTCGACTCAAAATTCGGCAAACAAAATTTTTGTTGCGAAACACAAGGATAAATTTGAACTTGCACAAAACGAGGAAATTGTTGGCGAAAGCGGACAGACCTACTACAAAATCATTTTGGACGGATTTGAAAACGCTTTCATCAAGACACACCAAGTTCTCGTTGAGGGCGAAAAAAATGTTTCAAACCTAGTCACGCCAAACGCATATTTCAAGAAAAAAGTCACAAATGCAGATTTGTTCATAATAACAAATTCAAAATATGAAAAGTTTTGCAACATAACAACAAACTCTTCAATTCCAATCAGAATCATTGACGGATATGACCGCCACAAGCAATACACAGAAATTCAAATTCTTATTGATGACGAGATTGTGAATGCATATGTTGAAACAGACAAAATTCGCCCTTATGGCATTCCAATGTGGCTCAAAGTCATTTTGTATGTTCTTGGCTCTTTGGCTGTTGGCGCGATAATCACTTGGGTGACAATCCACCTCAAACGCGCAAAAAAACGTATTTTGGATTGATATTGACAAACAATAATTTATAATTTATAATTATAAAAAATCAGGAGGAAAATATGGAATATCCAAGTTTTGATATGGATGTCAAATTCAAAGATGGGTCACGTGGCACCCAAGATTTTTCTTTTTCCGATAACGACAACCAAATTGAATTTAGCAATGGTTTAAACATCAAAAAAGACGAAACAGGCAAATGGAATCTTCATCTCGCTCTCGAAAACAAAGAAATGCATGCAATCGCAAAAGCAATTGCACTTCCAAATGAAATCAACTTGAATTTCGACACAGTCAAAATTCCACTCAGCAGAGTTAGCATTGCAGACAATGGCAACATTGAATTTGAGCTGGAAACAACAAAAGATCGAAGAACTGGCAACACTCGCAATTTCACAATCACTCCAAACAGCATAAAAACTTCCAACACAGAAATTCCTTTTGAACAAAAAGGTCAAACAGTTGGAGTGAAACTTCCAAGAAACTTTGCTCAACTCTTTTTGGGCAACCACGAAGACTCAACAATCAAAAACGCATTGCCAGTTGAATTTTTCAATGTTCTCACAGATTACAAATATAAAGATTTTTTTAAATTTGACGAAACAAACAAACATACACTTCTAAATGCAAACATTCCTCAATCCGAGAGTATTGATATCATAAACATTGACGGAAACTTTTACACACTTGTCAATTCAAAAATGATGAAAATTGAGGCAGTATCACATGTCCCACAAGAAACAAGTGGCTATCATGATTTGACATTTGTTTTCAAAAAAGGGTCAGAACATGTTGCAAGAACCTTTAAAAGAGTCAACACAACAAAAGCAGAAAACCTTGCTCAATTTATGGGAATCAGCGTTGAAGATTGGAACACAAAAAACCGTCATCTTGGAGAAGACCCTGCCCTAACGACAGCAATTCTCACAGCAAAAGAATTTAAAACAACAGACAGAAGTCGTGCAAAAAATCTAACGAGTGATGGAATTGAATCTGAAGAACAACCTGAGCAATCAGAACCAGAATCCTCTTTTGACATCACGCCAGATGAAAACGACACCACAGAACCAACTCAACCAACTCAAGCTGAACAAAATTCCGAAACTTCTCAAGAAGAAACTCAATCTGCGGAAGATGACGACACAAACAAAGATGCAGTTGACGAAACAGAATCCAAAACCACACCTGAAAATGAGTCAACCCAACAAAGCACAGACAACGAACAAAACGAGCAATCTCCCGAAAAAGAAGAGCCAAGCAAAGAAGAACAAAATAACAAAAAAGACGATAAAAAAGAGACCTATAAATTTTCGCTCACTCCCCTTTTCTATGGAATCGGACTTTTTCTCAGCGTTTTGTCGATATTGACAGGCATGGTATGGCTTTTGGCTCTTGGCGCGCTTTTCTTTGCAACCCCAAAGATGACAGAAGGCATTGTTAACGACAAACAAACTGCCACATATCAAGAAAGCGAAAGAATGAAAAAGTTCAAAAAATCTTTGGAAAAAACAAAAGAAAAAATCAAAGACAACCTAAAACTTCAAACCAACTTAATCAAATCAAAAGACAAAGATTTGAAACTTGCACACAAACTTCTTCGTCAAAAAACAAGAAAAGTCAAAATGACAAAAGAATGGACAGATGCAACAAAAGATATGTTTGAAGACGGAAAAGTTTCAGCAAGCACAAAAGAATTGTTGGATAAATTGGAATACCCTGCAAAATCGTCTCAATTCAAAAACCATAGCGAAAAATTAAAACAATTTGATGAATTCCTAACAAGTGTTCAAAATGAAATTGAAAATCCAGAGGGAAGATTTAATAACAAACAAAAAGAAGAACTCGCACCACTCATCAAAACAACCCTAGAAAATCTAAAAACAGCGCAAGATCTCAACTCTGAATTATCACAAGCATCAGACCTCGGATCCGCCCTGAAAAATGAAGCAAATTTCTCAACACTAACTCAACAAAAAATGACTGCCGGACTCCAAGGACTTGGACTTGACACAAAAGATATTGTTGACGAAGAAGGCAAAAGCATTTTTGGAGAAGAGACAATCTCAAAACTCAATCAACAGTTTGATGACAAATTCCAAACTTACAAAGAATATTTGGACAAAGACGGAATCTTGGAAGAAAATATTGCGAATGTTTATGAAACCATGGATAAATTCCAAACAAAAACGACCAACACCACCCCATCCCGTCAGCCATAAAAAAAGCACCACGAAATGGTGCTTTTTTAATTAACTCAACCAAGGCAAGCCAATAGCAAAATAATTGCAGCAATGCTCCCCTCGTAACAATTTCGCTTTTTATCAACACAGTCTTTTTTCTCAATGTGAACTGGAATTGACTTTCGGGGAACAACGACACTTTCGACTTCAAGTTCAACAACATTGCTGCAAAAACGAAATGGAACACCTTCACTCACAGAGTCCAAACACGCCTGAAACTTTAGTTTTTTCATGCTCAAACACCCCATTTCAGCATATGCAAACAACAAAACTTTTGCCAACAATTTTATTCACTTTTTTATTGACAAACTGAATGCAACCGCGTATAATATTTTTGTTTTGTAAAAAATATGCGCTTGTAGCTCAATTGGATAGAGCGTTGGTCTACGGAACCAAAGGTTGGGGATTCGAACTCCTCCAGGCGCACCATTTGAAATTGTCTGCAGTCCTTTATTTATGAGGGTTGCAGACATTTTTTTATTATTCTGCAAATTTGCCCCAAAAGTGGCATTTCGACAAAAAAATGAAAAAAATGGTGTCAAAAATGGTGTCAAATTACGGCATATAATAAAAGTTATTATATAACTTTATTATTTTGTCTTTTGAAGATGTTTCGTCAATATCAGTGTATATATCAAGTGTGAGTTTTATACTGCTATGCCCTAACCACATTTGAACTCTTTTTGCTTCTGTCCCCAAAGTAAAATGATTTGTCGCAAAAGTGTGCCTTAAAGTATACAATGTAATTTCCTTTAACCCAATTTTTTGACAGATTTGTTTGTATTTTGCAAATACAATTTTTCTAGGCTTGATTTCATTTGTTTCTAAATAATCTTTTATGTAATTTGCAAAACACTGTGACATTTTGATTGTTCGATGTTCAGCATTCTCATTTTTTGTGCCGTATATATTTATCAAATTGTTTTCAAAGTCAAAACATTCTTTGCTTGGCAACTCTTCAGGTCTGCAACCACACATAAGATAAATCATTATTTCGTGTTCTATGTCTGTTTTTTTAATTTCTTCAATTAATTTAACTTGTTCGGCATATTTAAGTGCATGACGCTGATATCTTCCTCGCTTGTCTTTTGTTATTGTTTTGAATGGATTTGAATGAATTAAGTTTGTGTCAAACGCTTTTGTTAAAATAGCATTGAGGTATATACAAATTCTTTCTTTCGTTCGATTTTTAGGCAAGGAATTTAAATATGCCTGAATATCTTGACTTGTTAATTTGTTTATTTTTATTTCTCCAAGCCCTTGGTTGATTTTGTTTAATACACTTTTGATTTCATTTTTGCTTTGTTGTTTTATTACTGGCTCTTTATAAAGTGTATACCATTGTTCTGAATATTCTTTCAACTTTGGTTTTCCGTTCGTTCGTTGTATATGCACGCTGCGTTTTTTAATATTTTGCAATTTTTCTCGCGCTTCGGCTTGTGTGTTGGCGTAAAGTGTGATTCTTTGTCCGTCAATCACTTTTCTTATCATGTATCTTCCGTCATCACGCTTTGTTATGTTTTTCATATCTTCTAACTTCTCCTTTTGTTTTTTGGATTTGTTAGAAGTTTTTTTTACACTTTTAAATTCAATAACTTTGAACTTTTCTCTTTGTTCTTCTAGTTTAATTTCTTCTTTGTCTATTTTTCCAATAAGCTCATCACATAAACTAGTAATTTGAAATAACGTTTTTTATATAAGTATACATATCGCTCCTATTAAACTTTTTAACTATTATCCTGTTTCAAACAATCAATATATCCTTGAACTCTTTCGCATTGTGATTCATTCAGTCCTGCTACGGATATTATCAATTGTTCTAGTGATGAGTTTGTAATTCCTTGCTTTACAGATCCATTATCCAGTAAATAATCGATTGATGCGTCTAAAATTTCAGACAACTTCTTTAGTGTGTCAATACTTGGCTCTCTTGTGCCTCTTTCCCATTGTGATATTGTGTTTTTAGCAACACCCAGTTTATCAGCCAAATCCTCTTGTGTATATTTCATATTTTTACGAGCAATTTTCAAATTGTTTACACTCAAACCACTTATATTTTTGTGTAAATCAACTAATGGAGCATTTATACAATGGTTTATATCTTCTTCTAAAACTTGCTCCTCTACAATATTTTTATCTACCAAAGAATCTAGAGACACATTAAAATATTCAGCAATTTTAATCAATGTTTTAATATCTGGCAAAACTTTATTCAACTCCCACTTTGAAATGGTTGATTGATCTATTCCCAATTCACTTGATAATTGTTTTTGTGTGACACCAAATTTTTTACGCAAAAATTTAATATTATTAACTATTACAAATTCAGTTTTATCGTCTTTAATATTATTGTCTAACAAGTAATCGATTGAAACATGGAAATATTTACTAAATTTTACCAAAACTTCATTTGGAATTTGCGAACCATGCTCATATTTACATAAAAGTTGCTGGCTTATTCCAAGTGCATTTGCCACTTGAACTTGCGTCTTTCCAAACTTAATCCTTAGTTGCTTAATTTTATTCATTACACCTCCAATTTTTTTGTTCTTCTATTGATATATCCAACATTCCACAAATATAATCATAGATTCGTTGACATTGCTCATTGTTCAACAATTGGATTAATGGCAGCAATTCTTTTTGCTTTTCAGAATATGTTTGACCGTCATTAATTTGCCATTCATTATCCAACAAATAATCTATTGAAACGCCAAAAAATTTGGATAGCATTTTCAATGTCTTGATATCGGGCTCCCTAGTCCCATTTTCCCAGGTTGAAACAGCATGTTGACCAAAACCCAACTTTTGACCGAGTTGATATTGTGTCAACCCAAATCGTTCCCTAGTTTCTTTTAACTTTTTCACTTTTCCTTCTGGTTCTTTTCCTACTTGGATTGTTTCATTGCCAACAAGTTCATCAATTGAACAACCGAAAATGTTTGATAGTTCAACAAGTGTTTGAACATTTGGTTCTCTTGTTCCATTTTCCCACATACTTACGATCGTTTGTTCATATCCAAGTATTTTTGCAAGTTCTTTTTGTGTTATACCAACTTGCTTCCTTAAACTTCTAATATTTTTCATTTGCAATACCTCCAAATAAATAAAGGCAAATTATCTATCATTCAATCCTGTCATTCCTTTGTTTTTCCGCTGAGATGTCTAACATTCCGGAAATAAAATCATATGTTCGTTGACACTGTCTATCATTCAACATTTGAATTAATGACATTAACTCTTTTTGTTTTTCTGAATAAGTTTGAACCTCGCTAATTTTAGGTTCATTTGCGTGCTCTTCATTATCCAACAAATACTCAATTGATACATTAAAAAATTTTGCTAACGTTTTTAGCATCATGATATCTGGAATGGATTTGCCTTTTTCCCATTTTGAGACCGTAGCTTGCGTAACGTTGAGTTTTTCAGATAATTCAATTTGAGTTAAATTTTTTTTCAATCTTAATTGTTTATAAACATTCATTTAAATCACCTCTAGATAAATAAAGGTAAATTATCCTTCATTCGCCTGCCATTTCTTTTGTTCTTCCGCTGATATGTCTAACATTCCAGATAGATAATCATATGTTCGTTGGCATTGTCTATCATTTAACATTTGGATTATTGGCAACAACTCTTTTTGTTTTTCGGTGAATTCAGTGAACTTGTTATCTCGCTCATAATTCGCATCTTCTAAAATATCGCAAATAGATACATTGAATAATGACGCAAGTTTTTTTAGCGTATCAAATGAAGGTGTTCTTAAGTTATTTTCCCATAAACTTATGACACCATTTGAAACATGAATCGCTTTAGCAACTTCGGTTTGACCCATTTTATTTTTTTTTCGTAACTTTTTTAAATTTTCTCCTATCATTTCAGCCTCTTAAGCCTGCCATTTCTTTTGTTCTTCCGCTGATATATCTAACATCCCAGATAGATAATCATATGTTCGTTGACACTGTCTATCATTCAACATTTGAATTAATGGCATCAGCTCTTTTTGTTTTTCAGTCAATTTTTCTTCTTTATTGCACTCGACTTCTTCGGGTTCTCTTTTTTCTTGCATACTTATATCAGTTTTACAAAGTAAGTAATCAATGGTGCAGTTAAAAAAAATTGATAGTTTTATTAATGTCTCATTATCTGGTTGCCATTTTCCATTTTCCCATGAAGAAATATTGGCTTGAGTTGTATTTAACTTTTTAGCAAGCTGAGTCTGATTCAAACCATAATTTTTTCTCATTTGAGCAATTCTATTTTTCATTTAATTTCTCAAGCCTGCCATTTCTTTTGTTCTTCCGCTGATACATCCAACATTCCGGAAAGATAATCATAAGTTCGTTGACACTGTCTGTCATTCAACATTTGGATTAATGGCAACAACTCTTTTTGTTTTTCTGATAGCGTTTGCATTGAATTGTGTAAATCACCATCATTTCTTCTTCCTAAAATAAAATCTATTGATGTTCCATAGAAGTCAGCAAGTGCAACTAATGTTTCTAAAGACGGAACAGTAATGCCTTTTTCCCATTTTGAAATTGCTGCAGCACGAACTCCAACTTTATTGGCAAGTTCACTTTGTGTTAGATTTGCATTCTTTCTTAATTTTTTGAAATTGTCCATTTTTAATACCTCCAATCAAATAATAGGCGAAATTATCCTATCATTCAATATTTTTTCCAAAAAAATGGCAAAATATCTTGACAAGATATTTTTTTTAATATATTTTAATAAAAAAATATCCTATCGGGAGAATTTATTAAAAATGGAAACATTATTATATCTTAGAAGGAAAGTAAAGATTTCTCAAAAAGTATTGGCACAGAATTTACATATGGACCAAACTACTATTTCCAAGTATGAAAGAGGTTTGAATTATCCATCACTAGAGACCTTGCCAAAACTTGCAGAAATACTCCACTGCTCTATCGAAGAACTCGTGCTTGCACTGATTGAAACAAAACAAACCTACACAAGGAAATTGAATAAAAAATCTTAATTGGGAGGTTAAAAATGGTTAATTATTCAGTTGTAAAAGTGGGAACGAATGAACGCAATAGCATATTGGGGTTATATCGCGATTTCATTCGAGCATTCTTGGCCTGCAAAAGATACAGTGCTGCAGGAATAAACAGCAAGATTGTAAGTTTGAACCCAATCATTGATGTTAAGTTCAATATTTCAAAGAAAGGAGACATTGAAAATGCCAAGTAAAGAGAGTTTATCAAAAGAAATTATCAACTTCCTCAACTGGTGCGGAATTGCCGGCCAAGACCTAGACAGTTATTTGCATTTCTGTGATATGAGGAACTTGAACTTCACAGATTACAACAACATTCTTTTGTTTAAAGACGAAACAAAGATTTAACCAGGCATTGCCTGTTTAGATACCAGGCCAGATGGCCAATAAGTCCTTTCATACTCCCCAATTGTGAAAGGCGGGAAAATATGGTGTGCGGTTGTTTGCAGGTTCTCTTCTTACCTGAAAATTTTCCTTAAAGGTTGTCCATGAAATTTTCCATTAAGGTTTTTTCAAGCAACCGCACAACCGAAACATAAAAACGTTGAAACAAATGAACGTTTTTAATCCGGCAAAGGTTCAAATGTTGTGAGTTCGATTCTCGCAGCCGGGACGAATTAAAAGGAACTTCATATGCGAATTATTAAAACACTATTTTCACTGGCAATAATCGCCGCCTTGGTTGTCGTGTTTATCAAATATGGCTTGCCATGGATTAAAACTCTAGCATAAAAGAGAGGTTTATATGGAAATATTAAAGAAAATCGGAAAAATATGTTTCATTCTGCTTGTCGCAATCGCTTTGGTTGTAGACGGCCTTTTTATTTATTACCACTTTTTTGTTAAAGAAAATGAGTCAACAACTGGAATTAACTATATTTCGGATCAAAACGGAATTGATATAAAAAATAAAGAAGATATGACCGAGGAAGAGCTTGAAAAATTTCAAGACCGCTGGTTTTTAGAAGCTAATTATTATTCTAATGACAAACAAAACGGCATTCAGCTTCAAGAACTCAAGTTGAATTATTTTATGGATTACAATCTCACATCTAATAGCTATAGGTCAACTGGAATGCAATATTTGGGAAATTTTAAAACTTATGCAAACAAGGTTGGCAGTGAAGAAGAAGCAAATCAAAGAGTTGTTGAAAACTTTGTGTATTACGACTCAACAAATGGTGTCGATTTTAATGGATATAACAGTTTAAATCATAGTGTTGCAAATAAATTAAACAGAGACACGGAAACAATAATAAAAATTGATGCTGAAGCATATTCAATCAAACTTGATGGAATGTATGTTGAAAAACATGGGAAAACAAACTTTGGGAAATGGTTCTATAACCTTATTGGCAAAGAGACCATTCACTATTTTGATTATGGCGATTTGTTTGAATGTGTAATGCAATCAATTAAAACAAACAACAAGAAATATGGAGATTATTACATCACTCTTGATTTGACAAATTTTTTCTCAATAAAAAAATTTGACTCACAAACTGACAAATTCCTCAATGACGATGTGACGGATATTATAAAAAATTATTCGGTTCTAAAATTCCATTATGATGAAAACGGAGCAGCAAGAGCGAGTCAATCAATTTTTAAAACAATAAATTTTGATAAGAATTACGGAGAATACAACACAGAATATTGGCAAGAAAGATTTGTTTACAATCTTACAGAAAAAGATTTGTTATTCAGACAGTCAGAACAATATGGAGGACACCTTGCAACACTTGGTGCTGAAACAAAAAACAAATTTGACCAAATGAAACGTGCAAAAGTCAACATTTCAATAAACCTCAATTCAGAGTATTTAAAAAGCAAAAATATCAATGTTGTTGGCTTGGATCACCTGGCATTTGAGAACTTCGAAATTGACACATTAACAATTACTGGTTCATTCGATAATTTCCACATTCTGAGTCAAAGCTTGAAGAACACAAATCTAAAAACTCTCAAACATTCAAAATCAATTATTTTAGACATTCACGAAGGTGCGATTGATACAGAGTTTTCGGAGGTGGTTATATGATGAATTTTAATCAACTATGTGGATTTTTTAGTAAAGCTGGAACTTATGCTTCAATTGGAGTTATTGCAATCATTGCCGTAATCTGTCTTGTCATTATGCTGAAGTTTAAGCACTCACGAAAACTCATGCTTTATATAATTGGCTCTCTTGTAATAATTTCCGGGTTAATTTGTGGAGTGGCATTTTATAAAGAAGTCACTGCAAAAAGTTATGTCAATGGTTCAATTAACATCCAAAACCAATTTTCAATGGAAAGTTTTAAATATGGTTCAAACAGTGTGGTTTTTTACCAGAGCTCAGGAACTAACACCTACACATATTCAACTGACTTGTTGAAAGTTGATGACTTCAACGGAGAAAAGAAAAATTACGAAGTCGTTGTAAATGATTACAAACTCCCAGCAACCATGAGTGCTGGTGCGGTCGACACCACACTTCTACTAGATTTTTATTCCACTTCTGGTGAACTCACTTGCTCAAGTGCAATGAAAATCAACATCAAATTTCTCAGCGACAAAACACAACTTACTTTTTCAGTCGTTGGAGAAAAACAAGCACAATTCTTGGAGCAGTATTTCAAAGATAATGGAATCCGCTTGAGAATAAATGAGATTTTCTAAAAGGAGGTAAACATGAAAAGAAAATCAAAAAAGGCTTCAATAGCTATTGTGAGTGTTCTTCTTATCTTGGCATTTGGCGGAGTTCTTGCATGGGGAATTGTCAATTATGACAAAGTTAAAAACGGCCTGCAAAAGAATAATCTTTACACTCAAACCGACTTGGAAAACTCATATAAAGATGGTTATTCCACCGCCCTGACAGATAAAAAAGCACTTCTCAAAACTATTGACGACTACAAAGCAACTGTGAGCCAAAAACAAGATTCGCTTACAGCAAAAGAAGCTGAGAACATGGAACTGAAAAGTCAAATTGAAGACTTGAAAAGTGAAGGACTTGATAAAGACACGACTATTGCAGAGAAAGAAGACATTATTAAAAGAAATAATGAAACAATCAAGGAACTTCGTGCACAGATTACAAAGCTTGAAAATTCAATCGAAGAATACAAAGCACTCATAAACTCGTTAAAAGCAAGTTATGAAGTGACAGCAACATTTATTTTTGATAACCAAGTATACAAAATCAAAGTTATCAAACGTGGCGAATGTGTTGGTGCGATTGAAAATCCAACATCAAGCTCTTCAGCCGAGTTCAATGGCTGGCAAGTAAATGGCGTTGATGTTGATCCACAAACTTATGTTTTGGAAGATGACACAATCTTCATTGCAAACACGACAGCAAGACATAGAGTGGACTATTTTGCAAATAGTGAAATCTTCACAACACAATACGTCACAAACAACCAAATGCCAACATCAGTTGACGAGCCTACACTCTTTGGCCACAACTTCCTGGGCTGGAGTTTGGACGGCGTGAACGTTGTTGAAACAACCACATATCCAATCACAGCAAACACAACATTCTATGCGGTATTTGAGGAAATCAAATGCACAATCACATTCATGGTTGACGACACAGTGTTCAATCAACAAGTTGTGAAATATGGTGAAGGAATAACGACACCATCGAAGCCAACCAAAACAAATTACAACTTTATTGGTTGGAGCACAGATAAAACAAACGTGGCTCAAATATCACAAGCATTTCTTGAAGACACAACTTATTATGCTTTGTTTGAAAAGGCAACATTGAGAATTTATCAAACAAATAGTGAAAATTACTCAAATTATGCGCCGTTTACAATCAGTTGGCAAAACAACAAACTAGGTGTTTTTTCCGCAATCTTTGATGACCTTTGGTTTTACGGAAGTTCAAGTAAAGATACAGTGGTTATTATGGGATGTCAAAACTTGAAATCTGGCGAATGGTATTCAACAATCGCTGAAATCAATCTCTCTCACACAACTTACAACATCACCAATAATGACGGAAGAAAAGTGACTGCAACATACAAGACAAACCTAACAGACCTTATTAAAGCTTTAGTGCTTGCAGACTACAACGAAAACAATTTGCAATATCTTCCTAGTTCAAGTGGCGTTCTTGCTTGGAGTTATTACATAACAGATTATTTCACAGACGTAAAAGTTTTGATTGATGGAAATTATGAGTCTTGGCCAATGACAATTCAAATGAATTTTGATTGCGTTGGATATCAAAACATCTCTTCTAAGTCTGCAGAGTCATTGTATAGAACAGTTTTTGGCAAAAGTTCACCATTTGCAGGTTTTTATTCGCCAGGCAAAACAATAAACGAAGTTATTTAACATCTACAAGATTTTAAAAGGAGGTGATCACAAAATTATCTCCATCTGGCCAAGATTTGGGGTTAAAAGGAGTTAATTATGGCAAAGAAAAAAATTAGAAAACATTCAAAGAAAAAAACCATTATTTGGATTGTTGCAGTTCTTTTGTGCGCTGCGGTTGGTGTTGGAATATATTTTGCTGTTGCGTATAGGGCTGAAATCAAAAAAGGCTTTGAAGATTTGAAGAACAAAATCGAGCAAAAGCAAGAGAAAACCGAAACGCCAGAAACGCAAGAACAAGCACTTGCATTTCAACTTGTTGGATAAGCGAGGTTAATTAAAATGAAAAAAACAATCATTCAAATTATTTGTTGTTTGTTGGTTGTTGCATTGGCTTTTGGAATCTCTTGGCTTATTGGCAAAGGGATTCCGCCAAATGCCGATGCCCACCCACCTACACAAACTGAACACACTCACAGTTTTGGTGATTGGCAGACAATCAAGGAAGCCACTTGCACTGAAAACGGAGTTGAAACGAGAACTTGTGAATGTGGCTATTTTGAAGAAAGAGAACTTGTTGCACTTGGTCATGATTTTTCTAACGGTTCATGTTCACGTTGTGGTGAAACCGATCCAAATTATGTTCCACCATGCGGACATTCAAGCGAACGAAAAGAAATTACCGTTGAGGCAACATGCACTCAAAGCGGCAAAGCCAAAATCTATTGTGAAGAATGCGGCGAGCTGTTGCGAGAAGAAATAATTCCTGCAAACGGTCATAAGTTTGGCAATTGGCAAACAACAAAAGAAGCCACGTGCACAACTTCAGGAACAAAAACACGAGTTTGTGAAAATTGCTCAGAAAAACAATCAGAGTCGATAGCTGCACTTGGACATAATTATGTCAATGGCATATGCTCACGTTGTGGAGCGATTGATTCATCTGTTTATGCTTTGAAGGTTTCTGCATGTAAAACATACTCTGGGTATATTAATTACCAAGACCCAGGAACTGGTCGCACAGTTTCAGACTGTAAATTTGTTTGGCAAACTGGTGATGGAGTAATTTCAATGATAAATCAAGCTTATAAACGTAATGGATTAAATTATTCAGATTTTTATTTCAAAATTACTTTCACATCAGGAAGCAAAACACTAACCTTTGGAACTGATTCAATGAAAGACACATTGACACCACCAGTTATAAGTAATGTAAAAACTAACAATAGCAATGTAAACAACTTCTTTGTAAATGGTGAACATTACAGCGTACAATTTCAAATATATAATACTTCATTCTCAAAAAAATTCACTTCGGCAATATTTGAGTTTGACTACAACAAAAATTATGCTTATTGGTTCACTGTTTCAGCAACTTAAAAATCAACCATATTTTCCTAAAAACCAAATTGGGGTTAAAAGGAAAAAATATGACAAGAAAAGCATTGTCCATAATTGGACGAATTATTGGGCTACTACTTGTTGTCGCAATTGCGTTTTTCGCCTCATGGTGTATAGCAAATCCCGCAGAGGCTGAAGCAGAATGGAATAAAATCTTCAACAAGACGCCTCAACAAGAACAACCGAACGAGCCCGACCAACCAACGCCAGATAAACCTAGCGAAGAACAAATAAATCTTGACGGGCTATATTACCTTGATGTTGACGGAGATACTACTTTTGTTCAAATCAAAGATAGCAAATATGGAACTATCCACGGATATATTCAAGACTCTAAAATTTATCTTGCTAGCGATTGGGAGTCGGAAATTGAACTTGAACCTCTTCACATAACCGAAGACGAGAAATATTTACATGTTTTCTGGATCGACCAAGAAAATGGTCAAGAAGATAAAATTGCTATTTATGACAAGGCAACAAAAAAACTTTATTACGATTTTTCAAACGGCGAACAATTCCCAGGTGAAACCTACGAAGACCAACTTTTGTTTGAAATGATAAAGTTTGAAAATTTTGAATTGCACGAGCATTCTTTTAATGAAATAGTTTATTCTTGTCCCCCTTCATGCAATGCCGCTGGACGAGAAATAAGACAGTGTCTTTGTGGAAAAACTGAAATCATAGAAACAAGTCCGGCACTAGGACACAACTATGTTAACGGAGTTTGCTCTCGTTGCGGCGAAACAGCAATAACTTATCAATTAAACTATGATTTGGGCAGCCTCATGGAATTTGTTCAAACTGATCCAAATGGACAATATACAACAACAGAAATTGCAATAAACTTCACATCAAATGGAAAATCATATTCAATGATAAAAATTGAATATGGAACAGGCGGAGAACCCTCTCCATACTTGTTGTTTGATTCCGACATAATTTATTATGTTCCTTCTTCAAATAACATTGTCTGGACAGATGAAGCATACCGTACCATCACATTTGAAACTGCACCAACTGGCGACTTGCTCGCATGGTTGCAAGCAAACGCAACTCCTCAATCTTGAGAGGCTAAGAAATGGGGAGATTGATGCACAAAATAGCCAAGTTTCTAAACAAACATGATCCAAAGGCTTTTCCAGCCATGCTAACTCTCATTGAAGAAAACCTAACGCTCGTGTCACACGGGCGGCGTGGTTCGGGGAAGTCTTCCTTCATGAAAGCTGCCGAAATTGCAATACATAATGACATCGAGTCTTTTCAAGTATATTTGGATTTTATCCAAAAAATGAAAAGAGAGAAAGAATGGTCACATCTCACAATCCCTCGAACTCGAGTGTTTGAAAATGGTTCAACAATTCTATCTTTCCCAGGAGAACGAACAGTCAGAAGCTATTTCATAAGGACTGACCAATACGGGCTGCCTGATGGCAAAAACGATGTTGCCCTGCTCCCTCCGTATGCTGTGTTTTTCTCAGACGAATGTCAGACCACGTTTTCTGGTTCTCGAATGAAGACAATGCCTGAATATGTTGAGCAAGGGTTCATGAAAGACCGACACGCAGATAGAAATTCTTGGCTTACCACTCACCGCCTCAGCGTCCTCAATGCGGGCATAAAAGAACTTGCCGAGGGTGTCTTTTGGCACAATCGCCGAGTTGTCACATTCTGGTTTCCAGTTCTTCGTCGAGGCGAAGACGGAAAACTGCATTGGAAGAAGCAAAATTTTTTATCTATTTGGCGCGGAGTGTATTACTCAGATTATGAGGACGCAATAAAGAAGAAAAAGCCTGTTGGGCTTGTTTGGAAGCCTATTGTGCCACTTCTGCAAAGATTGTTCAGTTTTGGACTCGGCACTCTTTCAGATGTGGTCGAATACAAAAAGTTCAGATTTTGGGGCGACATTTTCAGCCACTACAATTCAAAGAGATATTTGCCAAGTTATTTGAAAGATTTGGAAACAAAAGATTTCACTTTACTTGACCCAATAGACGACTTCCAAAAATTAACACCTAATTATGTTCGAGATTTCATTTTGCAAGACATGGTTTTCAGAAAGAAAACCGTCGAGGAAAAGGAAAAAGCGAACAAAAACAAAAAACAAAAATTAAATGTCGAGGTTTAGTATATGTCAAAGAAATGTAAATCTTTATTTGAACCAACTTTAATAAAACAATTGAAAAAACAATTGTTAGAAGAATTAATATTTAGAGAACGATTTTTGCGGCAGGTTTACAAATCTTATTCATCAATTAATTTGAATGTTAGACATGACAATGAAGATTTTCAAAAGCAAAAACCAAAATATTTCTTTATTCTCTTCGATGAAAAGTAAATATTTTTATAAAACCAAAAACAAAATGTAAAAGTTGAGATTTAAAATATGGAAAATTTTAAAACGAATAAACAAAAGCAAAAACCAAAATTTAAACAAACATAACTTGCTTATGTTGTTAAATTTGTTTTTGCTTTTGTTTTTGGCTTTTGCATTTTGAAAACAAAGCAAAACGAGCGAACCCCCAGCAAGCGAGGCAAACAACCGAAACGAAGTTTCAAATTTCATCCGAGCGCCGCTCGGAGTCCGCTTAGAATTGCGTTTGTCAAAACGCAATCGAAAAATGATACATTTGATACATTTGATACATTTTCAACAAAAGGAGGCTAAAAACTTAAAAATGCCAGAAATAATGGAAGAATTAAACCCAGTTCAATATGTCAGACAAAAATATTTCAACACACAATCCGAATTTGCTTCTTGGCTCTCAAGCAAAACAGGACGAAATGTGACAAGAGTGACAGTCTCCCGTTGGGAGAATTGGGAGCAAACGCCAAATAATGAAGTTCGCCGTTTGCTCGCAAAATATACCGGGACAACAGAACGAAAAATCTATCTCATATTCAAAGAAGAGATTAAAAGGAGGAAGAAAGAAGATGATTATAGACGAGGAAACAAGAAGGCTTAGGAATAAGCAGATTGCCAAAGACCGTATTGCTGCAAAACGTGACTCATGGCGAATTAAACGTCATGCAAACAAAATCTTGAACCGCTTGCGCGAGGAATACATTAACACGGGCAAAACATCTGACATCGAGATTTTGGCTTGCAGCTATCCCCGCATGGATATGGATAAAGTTATGGAACGACTTGTTGACATGAAGTTCATAACCTACACACAGCGAGGCGATGCCTATATTGTTGACTTTGTTATGCCAGAAGCAGAAAAGCCTAACACAACAAAACCGCCAAAAGCCGAAACGGTCAAGAAAGAACCGGCAAAACCACCAAAACCAAAAATTGACGACGTTGAGCCCAAAATTGAAGATATTTGGCCAGACTAAGGCAAAAAATCTTAAACGAGAGCCATTTTGAAAGCCTAGCATGAGGGTTTGTTCATGCAAAATTACTTACTTTTTAGGAGCGCGATATGCCAAAAGCAAAAAGTGGAGAGAATCTCCCTTTGGTGTATCGCCCCCAAACATTAACTCTAACACCTGTCGAAAGGATAATAATTCAGCATAACGGCGTTGCGTTTTTCGGCGTGCGCGATGTTTTGAACATCTTAATGAATAACGACGGTGTCTACTATTTAACTTGGACTGATGAGGTTCGCTCTTTGGTGGCCGTTTCGTGTTGCATATCTGAGGGGTGCGTCTCTGAAATAGTGGGAGAAATGATAAGAAGGAATTATTACGACCAAAAAGTGTTTGCAAAGTATAGGGTATTGACAAATTTAAAAGTTCAAAATGACCTCTTGCGAGCTGACAGAAAAAAGGTTTGTTTAATTCAAGAGTTCTTATCTTCTTCTCTCACAATCCCCAAGCCAGAAAAAGTGGAAATTTGGAGTTTATCCCGGGGGCGAATAACCCAAAGAAAAGAAAAGAAAAGTTCAACATCTAACCATATAACAAATCTAAACTGCACTACTTCTAATATTGAGAAGAAAGAAGGACAATTTGTCCCTATCTCTCTCTTCCAGGAAATGATGAAGAAGTTTAGAACAGCATTTCCAAACCGCTACACTGCCGACACTCAATACTTCTACGACACGGTAGATATGGATTTGTTAATTGAGAAAATGCAAAACAGTTCTTTTCTAAGCGGAAACAACTGGTCGTTAAAAAGCTGTCTGAAAAACTATGACAAGATAATTGCCGGCGTTTATGACAACTACAAGAAGGCTCAAAAAGCCGTCACTGCTTCAGACAAGCCAAAAACCTATGCAAGGAGTGAATAATGGAAATTCAACTAAAAGAAGACGAATATTTGGGCGAAGACGGTTTGCCCCACTGCAAGCATTGCAAAGCGCCAAGAATGGCGTTGATTGAAGACTTTTATGTGCATGTAATTTGTGAATGTCAAGAGCAAGAGCTTGAGAACAAGCAAAAAGAAAAGCGCCAACAGGATTTAATAAGCAAACAAATTAATTCTGGAATTTCAAAAAAACATATGAACGCTTTTTTCAAGAATGCTCAAATAACACCGGAGAATAAAGAAATTTACAAAAAGCTGAACAGTTATGTCCAAAATGCACGTGCAATGATGGATAACAACATCGGGCTATTCTTGACCGGGCCCAACTCGTCTGGAAAGACATTTGCGGCCGCGTGCTTGTGCAATGAACTTATTTACGCCGGTTATACTTGCTGCTTTACTAACCTATTCAATTTGGTTCAAGACAAATTCAAGTATGAGCAAACAAACCGAACGGCTGAAACTTGTGATTTTGTAATCATAGACGATTTGGGAAAAGAATTTATTGGCCGAGAGTATGACCCAAGCCAGGCAAAATTTGCCGAGCGCGTGCTAGTTGAATGGATAACGCAGAGATATAATGCAGATTTGCCGGTCATTATTACTTCAAACTTTGAACTAGACGACCTTTTACAAAAATTATCTCTGGACAAAACAATAACAGAGCGAATCAACGAAATGGCAACAAGGATTATTCATTTCAAAGAAACAAATTTTAGAGATAAAAATCAAAAACACAACAGCGAAATCGCAAAAAAATTCGGAATCTAAAGGAGCAAATTATGGAAGAACAAAGAAAAATTAGCAAATTAAACACAATTCGCATGATTAATCAAATTATTTTCACACTTTGCATATGTGTTTCGGCACTTAGCAATTCATATTGTGCTTTCACCATTGGTGGAATATTTACCGGCTTAGCTATAAGCTGTCTTATTGCACACATTTTAATTACTAAAATAATTGACGACTATTTAAACATTAAACAAATTTTTCATTTCAAAGGACAATTCCCAAATCTTGAGAATTATGGCTTTATCCTCAAAGACACAGTTTACACTCGAATAACCCCACATGGCAACAACACCTACACAGTTTACATAAATTTTGACAAGCAAATCTATTGTGAGAAAAACGGCAAAGAAGTTCCAGAGTTTAACTTTGTTATAAGTGACCTAATCCGTGACGGACTCGTCACTGTTGAACGCGAGGTGTTGTAACGGAAAAAAGTTGATAAAAAATTAGGAGGCAAAATGTATCAATCCAGATATATGAGAGAGATGTCAGAACGAGCAAGGAATGAAAAGCCAATGTCTGACGAAGAATGGTATAAAACTCTCAAGTATTTTGATTTCAAATGCGCTTATTGTGGCGCAAGACTTCTGGACGGAAACAAGCTTGAGAAAGAACATTTGACTGCACTCTGTCACGGAGGCATGACTAAACTTGGAAATATTATCCCAGCGTGCCGAAGTTGCAATGCAAGCAAGCATGACAAAAATTGGCAAGTTTGGTATTTGAAGTAACCATTCTATGACCGAAATCGTTATGCAAAAATTGGAGCATTTTTATTTTTCAATGGGCAAGTCCCAGAAATTAGGAGGAACAAATGAACGAAGAAAATGAAAGATATTACAGTGTTATTGACTGCAATGGAAATTTTGAACTAAGAGATTATGAATGCGGTAAAACTATTCATTCTTTATTTGAGTTAGATGATTTACTCAACCGGCAAGACGCAAGAATAAAAGAACTTGAAGATATGGTTGTTAAAAAACAAAACAAACTTTATTCAAGACTTGATGAGATAAAGAACTTGCAAGAAGAAAAACAACAACTCAAAATAGATAATGGAAGTCTTAACGAAATAGTGTTGATTTTAATAGAACAACTCAAACAATCACAAAAACAACTTGCTATTGAAGAATTGGAAAAGTTGAGACCGTTGATTACAAGGCAAACTTATATATGTGGTGGAAAAGCAACGGAAAATGAAATTGTTAAAGCAAATGCTTATAATAGATGTCTTGCAGATATTAGAGATATTTTAGACAACCAAATCAAACAACTGGAGGCGCAAAATGAAGTATAAAGATATTTTAGACCGAACCAGGCTTGTTGAAGATGTTTTGGGAGGCACAGTTTGCCTTGCAATAGTCAAAAACAACCTTGGCGATGGAATTGTTGAAGTTGCTGAATCAAGAGAACTCAGCGAAAAAGAAATCATGAAAACAATATTCCTTTTATCAAAATCATTCTTGGAAAGCAAAAATGAGACTTCTCACACATTTCACAACACAAAACAAAAAATCACAATAACCTTAGAAAATTTGGAGGAACAATGAAAGTAAAAAAACAAGTAAACTTAAATGAATTTATTTCAGCGAATGGTTATACACGCAAAGAATGGGACGAAACAGTTGATATTTTATGCAAATATGGCGTAGCTAAAGGTGCATATCCAGACTACAACTTATTACAACTAGTTATTAGTTGGTTGTGCAACTATGAAAGCGTATGGCGTATAGACGAGGTGCAAAATGAAAGATAGAAAAGACGTTTTCAAATTCAACATAGTAAGCCAGTTAAGATTCACGGAAAAAGGAATGCCGATTCTCATTGGCACGAATTACATTCCTCAAGAACTCATTTCATTCAACTATGCTTTAACAGAAAAAAGTAAATCTTCAAAAGGTATTCACTTCTACATTGACGATTATCAGTTTGAAAGAGTTTGGAATGAACCAAACAAATATTTGAACTTGCTGCGCAAGTTTAGTTGTGTTATCATGCCAGACTTCAGTATGTTTAGAAACACACCTACACCAATGCAAATTTGGAATTCATTCAGAAGCAAACTTATAGCAAGTTATTATGAACAATCCGGGATAACAGTTATCCCAAATTTGAATTGGAGCAATGAAGAAAGTTTGAAATTTAGCCTTGATGGCTTGCCAAGATACAGTGTTGTTGCATTGTCGACAAACGGAGTTCTGAACAAAGAAACAAAAGAGAGTTTTCTCAGATGTTATAAATTGGCAACAGAACAACTACAACCACTAAAAATTTTAATTGTTGGGAAAATCCTAGAAGAACTTAAATCAGACGAAAGAATAATAAAATTCGAGTCGCATTCCGAGCGATTTGATAAATTGGAGGTAAAACATGGGCGGTAGAAGTTCATCATTCAAATATTCTGCAGATGGCCGACAAGATTCACAAAAAGTCAAATATACACCTTTAATTCCGTTGGAACAAGATATTCAAACAACAAAGCATTTGAAAGATGTAAATGACTTAAACAAATCTAATCACCAAATATGTATTTCAACAGACAGTTTCAAAGAAGAAAACTTTAATCCAAACATTGCAAAACTAAAAGAATTAAACAGTCGATTCAATACATATCAAAAACTTGACAATGAAAACAATCTCAAGATTAGAGCAGCAAAATTCAAAGGTAATGTTGCAGCTTGTTTTTCAAGTTATGGAACAAACAAAAAGGATATGACAATATTTTTGAGCGATGATTTGATTTATCAAGACAAAAAAACAATTGAATCATTAACAAAAATACAAATCCAATCAAATTGGTGGAGCAAAAGCGACCAACAAGAAATGATAAACCACACATTATGTCACGAATATGGGCATTTTGTTCAAAAGTTAATAATTGACAAACAACTAGAAAGAGATAAAGTTGACTTATCGAATGAAAACAATGTAAACTTGATTAGATCCATATATGCAAAAAAATGCAAGCGCGACATATTATCCATCTGCAAAGAACAATTCCATGATGACAACGAGTTTATAAGTCGTTATGGAGAAAAACAAGCTGTGGAATTTTTTGCAGAAGCATTTGCTAATTTGGTAGATAGCAAAAATCCAACCAACATAGCAAAAGCAACCGAAATCTATATAAAGGAGAATTTATAAAATGATGCTAACAGAACCCGAATTTATGAAAAATAAAGATTGGTACTACGAAGACAAAAACAATGAGTATTATGAAATATATGATATTTGTTGTCCGATGCTTACAGATAAAGCACCAAAAGAAGCAGTCGAAAGTTATTTACAATATTGTGAATCCTCATTCAATTATACCCTCGGCTTCGTTCCAGAGTTTGTTTATGAGGAATATCGCAAACACATGGCTCGATTTCAATAGACCTACACAAGCAAAAAAAAGATGTCACATGACATCTTTTTTTTATTGAATTTATGAGTGAATAAAAAATCTTCTAACAATTTTTTTGAAAAAAATGGTGTCAAAAATGGTGTCAAATTTTGTCTTTGTTTTATCCCCTACCCCTTATAATCAAAGGGATACACATGTTTTTGCTTTTCTTGATATTGAGGCCTACGGAACCAAAGGTTGGGGATTCGAACTCCTCCAGGCGCACCAAACAAGTCGGGCGGAAGTTCGACTTTTTGTTTGGAGGAGAGAGAATTCTGCAACCTTCTCGCATCGCGGGTGACAAATATTCAAACTCCTCCAGGCGCACCAAACAAGTCGGCGGAAGTTCGACTTTTCGCTTAAAATATAAGGAGTAAAATATGTTTTGGTATAAATTATCAGACCAAGAAAAAAAGAATCTTCTTGTTCGTTCAATGAAAATTCTGTCTGGTTATTCAAGTGAATATATTTTGAAACATGCAAAAATTTCGACCAATAATATTGCATCTGACGAAAATGGAAAATCAATAAAAATTGAACTTGTTGATGGTGAAGCAAAACACCCATATCGTATTGTCATCTGTGAATATGAAACATTTGCCAATATGAATTATTCACCCTCAAATGATGAACAAATAAAAACACAAATAAACAAACAAATTGAAGTTAGAAAAATGGTATATGGTTATTTGGAATCAAAATTTCCAGGATACGCAGAAAATTATTACAAGGTTCACAAAAAGCAAAATGCAATAGATTTCAAAGAGCAATGGGAAAGTGCTGAATATGAGGACGACGAATTCAAAGAGTATATTCTTGATCAGTATGAAGAAATCAAGCAAGACCTAAAAGATAAAGTAAAAACTTATTTCCCAAACAAATTTTGCAACTGCTCCGATCAACCACATAAATAAAAAACACCAATATGGTGTTTTTTTTGTATAAATTTCAAATTTTGTTTTTATCAAAATTTCGAGCGGCAATTTCAATGTCTTTTTTGATGCTTTTATCTTTTAGTGTATCTCGCTTGTCATATAGTTTCTTGCCCTTTGCAAGTGCAATTTCGACCTTGACGAGGCCATTTTCAAAATACATCTTGGTTGGAACGCAAGAGTAACCTTTCTCACGCATTTTTTGCGTGAGTTTTATGATTTCGCCACGGTTTAGTAGCAATTTTCTTGAACGTCTTGAATCTGGCGTGAAGCTTGAAGACTTTTCATATGGTTTGATATAACAATTTTTGAGAAACACCTCGCCGTCTTTTATAAACACAAAAGAATCATCGAGACTCGCATGACCCGATCTCAACGATTTCACTTCACTTCCTTCAAGCACAACACCCGCTTGAATAAAGTCTGAAAGGAAATAATTAAATCCTGCTTTCTTGTTATTTGTAATTAGTTTCATGCCACCAATTTAGCATAGTTTTGCAATTTCGTCAATAAAAAAGCATACGACAACTTTGTGTATGCTTTTTGTTTATTTCAATTCTTTGTAAAATAATTAAAACCTTTGTCCTGGAGTCAAATCGTCAAGCTTGCGCATTTGTTTAACTTTGCTGTTTGATTGATTTTGAGAATTCTTTGATTCTAAGTTTGAATGTTTTTGACAATGTCTTTCATATTCATCTCTTGCGTCTTTTCGTTCCTGCATTCTTGGCTTTTGAACAACTTCGTTCTCTTTTTGGCACACTTCAATGCCTTTAAGTTTTTTGTTGTTCTTTCTGAACTCAACATAACTGTCTTTCTTGAGGTGATAAACATATGAGAAATCAATTTCACGCTCAAACATATTCACAGAATGAACTTTGACTTTGATTTTGTCACCAATTCCAAATTTTGTTGAGGAACCAACAAGAAGTCTTCTTTCATCGTTATAAATAAAGCGTTTGTCTGGCATATATTCAATGCGAATAAGCCCCTCAATTGCGGTGTTTGGAATACGAACATAAACACCATATTCTTTTACATTTGACACAACAACTTCAAATTCTTGACCAATTTTGTCACGCATATATTCACAGCACCAAAGGTCGTCAACTTCACGTTCAACTTTTGCTGCATTTTGTTCTGTTGAACTTGATTGACCTGCAGCCTCATAAACAAAACTTTTGAGTCTATCAATGTCTTGTTCTCCAATTTTGTGATGCAAATAATCTTTTATAATTCTGTGAATTGTAAGATCTGGATAGCGTCTGATTGGAGATGTGAAATGTGAATAATATTTGAGTCCAAGACCAAAGTGACCCAGACATTGAGGCGAATAAATGGCTTTTGGCATTGCACGAAGAATCATTGAATTGATTGCTTGATTGACGATTGGATCATCAGAACAATTCAGCACTTGTTCAAGAAATTTGTTGTCGATTGAGTTTGGAATGTCAAAACTCTTTGGACAGCAGTTCTTAATGACTTTGAGTGCATCTTGAATTTTTGCCTCGTCTGGATGTTCATGCACACGATAAACAAATGGGATATCAAGAAGTTTAAATTTTTTTGCAACTGTTTTGTTTGCAGCAATCATAAAGTTTTCAATGAGTTTGTGTGCTTCATTTTGATGACGTTCCAAAACATCAACAACATGGCTATTTTCGTCAAACACAAATTTTGGTTCTGGAAGGTCAAGGTCAAGACAGCCATCTTCTTTTGATTTTGCAGAAAGAATTTTTGAATATTTGTTCATCAAAAGCAATGTATCTTTGATGTCTGAAAGTCGTTTCGAGTCCTCTTCATCGCCTTGCAAAACATTATACACTTCATCATAGTTGAGTCTGTGGCAAGTGTTGATAACACTCTCGCAAACATAGGTGTTGTCCCCTTCAACAATCTCACCGTCTGGGGCAATTTCCATCATGCAAGAAAGTGTCAATTTGTCGGTGTGAGGATTGAGCGAGCAAAGGTCATTTGAAAGCACTTCTGGGAGCATCGGAATGACCGCTCGAATTTTTGAATTTTCAAGATTGTCTGGTGCTGGAAAATACACACTTGTTCCACGCGCAAATGCTTCTCTATCAAGCGGACTGCCACGTTTGACATATTCTCCAACATCGGCGATATGAACGCCAAGTTGAACATTTCCGTTGTCAAGTCTTGTCATTGAAATTGCGTCGTCAAGGTCGCGTGCATCTTTCCCATCAATCGTGAATGTTTGAAGTTTGCGGAAATCTTTTCTTCCTTTGATTTGTTCCGCAGTTGGCCCATGAAGTTTTTTGCAATAGTCCAAAACTTCTTGCGGGAACTCTTCAATCAAATCATGACCACGAACAATTGACAAAACATAAGCATCAATCGAGTCCGCTGGTCCCAAGTTTTCAATCACTTCACCCGTGAAATATGCGCCTGCAAAAAGTGGCTGATTAAGAAGTTTAACAACGATTTTATCTCCATCATTTGCTGCGATTTTTGAAACACCACTTTCCAAAATAACTTTTGCCGAGAATCTGTCGTCATCTGGCTCAACAACAGCATATCCGTCACCTCTGTAGTAAGTTCCAACAACCTGTTTGTTGCCACGCTCAACAATTCGCTCGACTTCCGCCTCCAACTTACCTGTCCTTGAACTGTCAATTGGTCGAATGACAACTCTGTCACGATTAACCGCACCGCCAAGATTATCGCGAGCAATAAAATAATCTTTCTCGCCAGGAACTCGGCAAAATGCATATCCATTTCGATTTCCGATGATAACACCCTCTTTTGCCTCGGTCGAAAATTTGGTTTTTGGTGTCATTTCGTTTTGAATATCAACCTTGATTTCACCAGTTGAAACCATGTTGCGGATAATTCTTTTTATCTCTTTTTTCGATTCTTTTGTCTTTCTCGCAATAAGATTAACAAATTCATCTCCTCTAAAATATTCTTTGTCTTCACTAAGTGTTTTAAGTATTGTTTCTTCGATTGTCATAAAATTTCCTTTTAATCCCCAATATTTAATAAAAAAGATGGCAAAAAACCATCAATTTTAAACTGTTGGATTGTAAATCAACATTGTCACAAAAAACATTATGATGCAAAAAGCAATAACTGATGCAGTCACAATTGTCCAAATTTTGAGTCTTCCATTGCGAGTTTTGCCCTTGTTGCTTGCATAATAACTTTCTTGTCCACTAATTGCTTCAATTCCGTTACCTTCTGAATTTGATTGCATAAGTGTTGTCACAATGAGGGAAATTGAGCAAAGTGCAATAATTCCGAGCAAAACTCCGCGGATAATTGGGAATGATGCTGAAACCCATTGTGGAACTAAATTTTCAAGCAAAATTGATGTCATCTCTATCTCCTTTTATGCTATGCATAAGAATACTGTCACTGCTGTCAAAATCGCGAGCCCGATAATTGGAAGAAAAGCAAATTTGACTTTGTCTTTGTTGTAAAACATTTTTATTGTATATCTGAGTCCCAAGCAAATGCAAATTGTCAAAATCCCAACCAACAGCCATCGGAATGTTTGCGGCATATCTCGGACCCAATTCAAAATGTCTTTAAAAAATTCTTTCAAAACTTTCTCCCAGTGAACTAATTCAATACTAGTATATATTATACCCCAGTTATTGTCAACAAAAAACTAAAAAGCAACTGCCAACTTTTTGTCACATACACGTCCAAAACAGACACAATATAATATCAAATCTTTCTCAAACCTTTTATGTCTGGAAAAATGTGAGTTATATGTTTCAAAAAATCTTGTGTATTCAACAAACCAAAATGAAGAAATGTAAAAAAAACCCCTCGCCAGTCAAACACATAATCCCCGTGAACAAAACCATTTTTCATATAAAATTTTTGTCTTTTGATTATATAATCATTATTTTCACTTGTTGGGTCAATCTCTTCAACATCGACAGCAATAGGCTTGTTCGGATAAGTCTTTTTTATCCAATCCAGACATGACGACCCACACCCTTTGCCGCGACAATCATTCCTCACAGCAAAATAGTTTAGGTGAACAAAATTTTCTGTGACAACATAATGCATCATGCCAACCAGTTTTCCAGATTCATATTGTCCCACAAGCCTAAATCCTTCAAAAACGCCAGAAAAAAGATTGTCGAAATCAACTCTTTCATTTTCAACAAAACTTTCATTATATAGTTTTTCAAATTCGTCCGCATTCAACAAATCTTTGTATTCAATATATTCCATATCAATCTCCCGCATAAAAGTGCCACCATTCCGATGAGCAATCACATAATTTTAATATAACACCAATTTTTCCCTTTTTTCAATTATTTTAACAAAATGTTTTATATCAAACAAACACTCAATTTTGTTATCTCAATAAAAAAATATATGCTATACTGCATTGAAAGGCAAAAAATGAATAAAAAATATAATATTGCAAGAAAAATTTTAATCTTTTGGACACTTTTTATTGGGATTGGTGCTGTTGCAGGTGCAGTCGGAATGCTTGTCGATCCAAGCGGAAAAGCCATGGGCATGGATGCATTGCTTCCATACTTTCAAGTTTTGCCATTTGCCGATGTTTTGTTTCAAAACTTCATTTTCTCAGGAGTGATGCTTCTAATAATCAACGGCATAACAAATTTGGTTGCGGCAGGCTTGTTATTTGCAAGAAAAAAGGCGGGAATAATTTTGGGCATGACATTTGGCATCACGCTAATGCTTTGGATTATCATTCAATTTGTTATTTTCCCATTTAATTTCATGTCAACAGCGTTTTTTATATTTGGCTTTTTGCAGTTTTTGACCGGCTATATTTGTTTTGTGAGATTCAGCCAAAGCCAGTTTGCTTTTAATGAAAACGACCATACAAACATTGGAAAAGACAAAACAAAAATTGTTATTTTCTTTTCAAGACTTGGAAGCACAAAAAAACTCGCTTTTGAGATTGCAAATGAACAAGGCGCCGAAATTCTGGAAATAAAAACCACCGAGAAAATTGATGGCGATTTGGGCTTTTGGTGGTGCGGAAGATTTGGAATGCATAAATGGGGAATGCCACTCTCAGCCACAAACTTTGACCCCTCAAAATATGATGAAATCACCATATGCACACCTGTTTGGGTCTTTGCAACATCTGCACCAATAAGGCAGTTTTGCAAAATGTATTGCGGAAAGATCAGCAATCCCAACTATGTCACCACCCACTTTATGAACTGCAAGTTTCGTCGCATCACAAAAGAACTCGATAACCTTCTTCAAACCACACACAAATCTTTCCGCACTTTTCGCAACCGTTTCGGCAAAACAAAGGAATTAAAATAAATTTTTAAAAAAGACCCCAAGTTTATGAGGTCTTTTTGTTTTAATCCAATTTATACATTGAGTATGCTTTTTGCAAAATGTCAGTAATAAATTCATTTTTTGATGCTGTATATTTTTTCCTTTCGTCAGCATATTTAACCGAAAGTTCTTCTTTAAGTTTTTGATACGCTTCAACACATTCCGGATGATCCAAAAGATATTTTTTAAAGTATATGAATTCATTCCAGTATTCACCGCCCAAAAGTTGGATGTGAATGTAATGTGTTCTGCATTCAGGAGTTCCTTTTCTTGCTAATACTTCGCCTTTCTCATCAAAAGAATCAAGCATATCATATCCCGCCTTTTCAAGGCACTTTGCCACTTCATAAAGTTGTTCCTTTGATTTTGCACCAATAGCAATATCAATTATCGGTTTTGCACTAAGACCTGGAATGGATGTGCTTCCAACGTGTTCAATTCTAACATCAACCCCTTTCAAAATCTCTCTCAAAATTTTTTCTTCCTTTTGGTACTCCTCAGCCCACGAAGGATCATAAGGATACACCGTCACCAAATTTTTGTTCAAACCAATCATTTTTCTTCCTCCTAATAATGATTTTCAAATTTATATCAACAAATCACCGCAATTTTAATTTGGTTGATTATGTTGTATACGCAACAACAATCCGCAACTCCTTCACCATACAAAACTCACCCTTTTTTATGTTTTTCATCAATAAAAGATTTCAGATCATATATGTTAATTCGATAAAAATCCAAATTCTCATAAACCGGCTCAGTTTTCGCATGCCTATCCGAGCCACAAGTTATATGCAAATTTTGTTTTTTCGCTTCTGCTATCAATTCTCCAAAAAATTCTTGTTTTGATTTAAAATTTAATTCCAACCCCCAAAAACCGCCAGCACATTCTTTAACATTCTCAATCAAATGCACTCTGTCATGTTCCGGATGTGCAAAAACAGTCACTCCATCATGATTCAGGTCGTAAATTGACACTTGTCCATATTCATCAACTGACAACGAACCCGAAATTGGATACCCTGGGAAATAGGCATCATCAACTCCCCTAACACCAAGAATTGAAAGCATAAAGCGTCTGTTGTCCTGAACATCAATGTTTTGATACTTGTTATCCAAATATGCAAATCTTTCAAGCTTCATCTGTCTTCTTTCAACACAAGGATCTTTGTCATTAAACTCTCTCACAAGTCTATATAATTCCGCTGTTTTCAAGCCTGCATCATGAAATTTGATTGCCAAATAGTCAACTAGCGGTGCATAGTCCGGGATTTCATGTCTTTGTTTCAAATATCTCAAAAAATCTTTGTAACCAACGCGAATTTTATAAGTCTGAAATATGCTTTGATAGAACTCACTTTTCAAAATCCTATCAAGCTGAATTTTTGCACGATTATAATATGATGCGTTGAGTTTTTTAATATCATGGTTAACATCTTTGCTCTTGGGATTAATAAAATACTTAACAATATGACACATTGTCCTATATTCCCGAAAACTTACTGTGTGCTCAATCCCAGGAATAATTATTGGGGCTTTTTCTGGAAGCAACCCTTTCTTTAAAAGTTTATATAACTCATCATATGCCGAAACACAATCATGGTCAGTAATTGAAATAATTTCAAAACCATATTTGATAGATTCGTTAATGATATCTTCAACACTTTGCTTACCATCTGATGAATGATTGGAATGTATATGAAAATCGCACAACGCAAATCCTTCTCCATCTCTCTCTTTTGCTTCAATGAGTTCCAAAACTCTCTTTTCAACATCATCATTATATCTGGTCCAAAACTTTTTATTGTTCATTTTTTACCTCCAAACATAATGTTATAAGCAAGCATATGTGAAAATTATGTAATTCAATTATATCACAAAAATTTCTTTTTGCAAGAGCGAATTTTTACAAACACGCAACAAACAAAAACTTGTCATCTTAAACTAACCTCACGCAAATTTACCACACCATCAAAACCAATCTCAAATATATTAATTTTTATTGACAAAATATACGTTTTCCACTAAACTATTCCTCGTTGTTGAAAGTTGATTTATTCCTTGATTCAGTAGCAAAGCACATTGAACATCTAGTTTGTGCTAGTGTGGATCAGCGTAGAGCACCGCCTTGGTAAAACAAAAACAGCACTTTTTAAACACTAAAAATCACCGCAAATTTTAATTAAAAAAACAGCACATGCTGGTGTGGCTCAGCGGTAGAGCACCACCTTGGTAAGGTGGGGGTCACGGGTCCGATTCCCGTCACCAGCTCCATTATCAAAAACCCTTGAACCCCTAGTAAAATAGGCACTTTCAAGGGTTTTTCTTTTGCAAAAATTTTTTTGAAATTTTATTTAAAAATCAAAATGTACCTACAATGTACCTACAAATTTTGGCAATTTTTCAAAATTTTAGCACAAAAAAAGACCGACCTTTGAATTTCTCAAAAGTCGGTCTAATTCTTTCTAGATGTACCTAAAACTGACTCCGTAGGTACATGTAGGTACATAAGATACATAAGATTAAATTTCTATTTATATATATTGATCCGTATTATATTTGTGTTTTCTTAAATTAAATGCCTCTTTTCCTCCCTCAAGAATTGAGCAAATGTGTTGTTGCATCCCAGTCTCATTAAGTATTCCTTTTTTTATTTTATTATTATGATCTCTTATAGGTCGCATATCCTCTAAAGCGCCACATCTGTATTCAAATCTATAATTTTCATTCTTAGAATCTATCCCTTGTTGATTTGCAATAATTATTTCTTCTGCATCGCAGCCTAACACAATGTTAGCATTATGAGTTACAACAATAATTTGCCTGTCGGACTTCTTTTTTCTAACATATCTAACCAGATCCTTAAAAATAGATCGATTATCTAAATCATCCTCAGGTTGATCAATCAGAATAGGACAAGAGGATTCTTTTAGATTTAATAACAATCTTAAAAGCACAATAGCCTTTTTACCCGGAGACATATTTGAAATTTCATCCTCATCTAATTTTATTGTAAATGTAGTATTATACCAGTCAGACATGATTATTCTTAATGCGTCTTCAATTTTGTATTCTTTTTTTAATATTCCATTTTCATCGTTATTTAATATAACGTTTAAAACATTTAAAAAAAATTTCTGGTCGCAGTCTTCTGCGCAAATATCTTCAAAAGATGTCAAAATCAGTTTTAGTTTTTTATTATTACATATCTTTTGAATATTTGTAGTTAGAGCTTTTAATCTAAATGGAGTCTTTACTATAAATTCTAAATCATCCAAATTTTTGTTTGCCTCAATATTAAATTCATTAGCTAAAGCTATGTGTTTTTGGTCAAACATCGCTACTTTATTTGAAATGTTCATTTTCAATGATTCAATTTTTTGAAGAATAAGTTTTTGCTGTTTATCTAATAATTTTAATTCATATAATTTTTGTTCTTCGTCTTTTATTTGATTAGTTAGTTTATTTAATGCCTCTGAACTTTCAATATTTGGCTTGATTTTTTGTATTATTTTTTCATTTTTATGGAAATCGTCCATGAATTTCGCTATTTCTTTTTCAATACCTTTTACTATTATTTCTCTTTTTGAAAGCCATGTAGTATTTACGCTACCCAACTCTTGTAACTGCTCTTCTTGAATAGCCATCCATATCTGCTCATTTTCAATTTCTATTTCTCTTTTTAAAAACAAAGAGTCGAGTAACAACAAATCATTTTTTAAGTTTTTTAATTTATCAATCTCTTTAATTATATTATTATTTTGAGTAAGTGCATTTTCATATGCTGTTAAATCTTCTTCTGAGAGACTGCAGGTTTTACTTATTTCTTCTTTTTTCTTTCTTAATAGTAATAAATTGCTCTCAATAGATTTAAAAGTACCAAACTCAAGTTTTTTGTCTTTTATTTGCTTGTTCTGATTGGTTTCAGTTATTAAATCGTATATTAACTTATCTAATTCAATTTTATCATCTTTTAATCCTTTATTAAATGCTTCATATTTTGCATCTAATTCATCGTCTTGCAATATTACATCCATAATCATAGCATCAATTTCTGTTTGCTCTTCACTTTCATCGCTAAGCCTATTTAAATACGTTTGAGGAATATAAACTATTTTCTTTGAGTTTGAGTTATCTTTTGATGAGATGGTGTTATCTTTCCATACGACCTTTATATTATCAATAATAAATTTCTCTTTATTAAGGTACTTAAATTTATCATTCACCTGTAGAGTGTCTATAGCATTTGCCATTGAATTTAATAATAAGGATTTTCCAGTAGATTTTCCACCGATGATACAATTTAAATTTTCATTAAAATAAATACGATCTTTACTAAAATTTTCATCGTTGAATACAACATAATCTATTGTATGATAATTTAATTTTGTGTCTGGTCTAATTTCGCCAATATAGACGCGACTATCAGGTTCATACATAATTTGTTTTAAACCATCAAATGTTGCTTCTGCTTTAATCCAACAATATCTTTTACAATCTGGTTCAAAAATATTTTCATTTGTATGAGCATCCGAACCATGAACACAAGGTTTCTTACCGCCAATTTTATTTTTTAATGCATCTTCATTATCACAACCCAACCCCAAAAAATATTTTATATCACGGTCAATTGATGAAAAAATAAAATTGGAAAATCTATAGATATCATTACGAATAAGTTTATATTGATCATCTTGTAAACTAGAGGCTCCATCTTCAGAACGATTCGCAACACCAATCAATGTATTATCTTGCAATATCTTGTTGTCTTTGTATAATTCTTTTAATGTTTTAAAATCAATTACAAAATGTTCTCTACCTTCTTTTTCTGCTTTGATATCATCAAATGAATTATCTATACTTCTACCCAATCTAATTAAATCACTTTTTGTAGCACTATATTCATTTCCATTATAATCAAATTTCAATTTTGAGAAAAAAATTTGATCTATTTGCAAATCTATTTCCGGATTAAAAAGAATATGCATATTTATTGGAGATTTTCCTGAGGGTTGGACACGTAACTCCACATTTGGAAAAATAAATGGAATTGTATTAGTAATAATTCCATCTTGTTTTATTTTCAGATAATTTTCTATCGATAAATAATCAGTAACTCCTAATGCTGCTATCGCTTTATCAATATTTTCACCATCGCCGATATAGTTTTTAATATCAGAATAAAAGCGAGACCATTGTTCTTCAATAGTATCACCATTAAAATTGTCATTTTTTTTAGTTTGTGGAGTATGCATATGCAATTCCCAACGTCTCCATTCAGATCCTCTATTCATTTATTTCTCCTTATTTACAAGACTATTATATCATATTTTTAAAAAGAAACAAACATCTACATTTCAAAATCTTTTTCTTTTTTGTGTCTTCTTTCTTTACGCTCTCGCATAAGTTGTTCAAGCATATCATCAAATTCGTCATCGGTCATATCTTTAACAAGTTTGTCTTTGCGTTCTTCAATCACTTCGTTTCGCAAGTTTCTATCTAATAGCATTTGGTCTTCTCTAACTTTTTCATTAAACTTTTCGGTTGTTTGTCTAACATATTCGCTATCAACACTATTGTAGACAGTGATTGTTGTTTTAACATCTCTATGTCCAAGCAGTTGTTGAATTACCTTGGGGTTTTCATTCATTTCAAACAACATATTTGAAAAGGTGTGGCGAAGTCCGTGAAAGCCAATATGATATTTTGTTAAATCATTCCTGCGTTTAAATCTTTCAAAAATTTGTTTTGTGCCCGAATAAGTTCTAATTGTTCCGTCATAGTTGGCAAAAATAAAGGCACTTCTCGATGTCAAATCTCCAGTAACATTTTTATTGTTTTTCTCTCTTGAAATTTGCTTTTCTCGCCAATCTTGAAGTGTTTGCACAACAATATCCGCAATCGGTATTTCTCGGACACTACAAGTGGTTTTTGTGGTTCCTATAATAGTTGTTCGACTTTTAACTTTGCCATTGCTATCAAACTTTGGCTCTTGTGTTATTGCTTGTTCAACTTTTAGTGTTTTGTTTTCAAAATCTACATTTCCCCAAGTTATGGCAAGGGCTTCACCAATACGAAGTCCAGAAAACATTAAGCAAATACAAAGCGGTTTAATAAAGTTTGCTTCATCTCTATTTAACGCTTCCAAAAATTTAATTCTCACTTCCGGTGGCAAAGCCTTGTATTTTTCTTTCTTGCTTTGTGCTTTGTCTTTTGCTCTAACTTGAACCCGGTTTGTTGGATTTTGCAAAACCCATTTATTGTCTATCGCATATTCAAAAAATTGTGAAATCAAATGTTTGTTTTTCTTGATTGTGTTTACGCTGTAATCTTGGTCAATTAGGTTGTTGAGAACCTTTTGAACAATAAATGTATCAACTTCATAAACTTTCATATTTCCAATTTGTGGCTCTATATGTAATTTAAAATTACGAATAATTCCTTCAAAAGTTCGGGGTGTTACTGCTGATTTTTTAAACACCATAAGCCACTCGTTCATTAATTCGCCAAAAGTATGTTTTTCAAGTGTTTCGTAGGCATAACTTTTCATTCTGCCACTTATGTCCATAAGTTTTTTAGCAACTTCTGCTTGACTATTACCATAAACAGTTTTCTTTTTTTGTTGGCCTTTTTCATCGTGTCCAACAGTTATACTGCCAACCCATTTACCATCACTTTTTCTCTGGAAGATACTTCCTTCGTTATTGCTTCGTCTTATTCTGTGTTGTATTTTTTTAGCCATTTTGCACCTCGCTTTGATTATTGCTTAGTGTCAACCAAGTAACGAAATTAAGCACACTCACAACTTGTCGTTTGCCTACTTTTGTTGTTGGAAAAGATTTGCTTCTGAGCAAGTTCCTAACATTATCTCTGCCAAGTCCAGTGATTTTTATTAGGTCTTCGCAATCCAAAAAATCTTTGTTGTATTTAGTTGAAATACGGTCAACTTCCGCTTGTATTAAGTTGTTTAAATTTAGATTTGTATTGTTTAAATTCATAGTTTAATGTTCCTTTCATAGTTAATTTTTTTCACTCCTTTCTAAACTAAATTTAATATTTCTATATATAAAAAAACGAAAGTGGGTATCCCACTTGTCGTAAATTGGGGGCGAGGCAATTTTGAATCTTGTAATTTTTAAAATATCCCAATAAAAGCACGATTTTTCGGGCATTTTATGGGTATTTTTAATCAAAATAGCCCACGCCTTATCCTGCTCGTTAAATTATCTTAATATCTTTACCAAATTCGGCATCAACTTGCTTTGAAATTAGGCTTCTATCATCGGCAAAGCCTTCTGGCTCGTCATCTTTAAAGCCAGCGTCAAAAACTCCTTTAATATCTTCTTTATCTGACAGATAAAATATTCCGTTATAAATTCGATATAACAATAATCTGAGTTCATAAGCAAGTTTTACCATATCTGTATATTCATTGGTTTGCGTTTTCTTAATGTTGCTTAAAGTGTTTGACAAACTTGCAATATTATCAGAAATACCTTGTGCCTTTGTGAAATATGTTCTAGCGTCTTTTTCAAAATTGGTTTCACTATCAAGCCCAGCAAATATCAAACTCACTAAAAACTCGTTCATATTTTTGTATTCTCGTTTGTGCTTTTGATAAAACTCGTTTAGTTCTTCCAATCTATTAATTTGATAAATTCGTATCTTCTTTTCAAATACTTTGTCTGATTTAATTTCTTTCATAATTTCTCCTAGTTTTTTAAATTAAAGGGCAACAAAAAAACAGCCCAAGTTAAAAGCTGTCTTTCTATTTAAAAAATTTATTTATGTTTCTAATTATACTTTCTTTATTTTCTTTATTGATTAAGTTATCTGGAATTTTGAATGTTTTAGTATTGTCATTATCAGGATTTAGCTGTTCAAGGGCTTGTTTTACAACTCTATTTGCTTTTGAAAATTTATCTTTATATTCAATATCTTTATTTAGAATTGTGGATTTTTTGAAAACTTGAGTTGCCAATTTTGTAAGTCCTAAAACTCCATTCATTATGTATCCACCAATTTCTTCTGGTGTCAAAGTTTGTGCAATTCTCTTTACATCTTGCATTTCTCTTTTTAAATACTCTTTATAATAATCCGTTTGCGTAAATTCTTTATCACAATTAAAGTGATAAACCAAATCATCTCGAATGGTGCTTAA
>ULWL01009923.1_pt1 | contig 113100 bp, 135 predicted proteins | sample 1960171 | NCBI WGS metagenome assembly ULWL01 (sample SAMEA4835807, study PRJEB28245) | human gut metagenome | biome: gut microbiome; material: fecal sample | place: Denmark | collected 2008 | reverse complement strand
GAGGTCGTTCTGACTTTTTTGCAGATGCGAAAAGTCAAGTTTCAGTTGAATATGAAAAAGAAAAATCAAAGAGAATCGCAACAGTACTTATTTCTGTTTCGCACGACAAAAATTTGCGACTTGAAGAAATTCAACACATCATAAAAAGCGAAGTGTTTGACCCGGTTTTGGAAGAATATAAACAGTATGTTGACGACACAAAATTTATTATCAACCCAAGCGGCAAATTTACGATTTGGGGCTCTTTTGGAGATTCAGGTTGCGTGGGAAGAAAAATTGTCGTTGACACCTATGGCGGGGTGGGGCGAGTTGGTGGAGGATGTTTTTCGAGCAAGAATGCAAGCAAAGTTGACCGCTCTGGTGCATACTATTCTCGCTTTGTTGCAAAAAATATTGTCGCACATAATTTGGCGGATAAATGCGAAGTTCAAGCTGCATATGGAATTGGACTTCCTGGACCAATCGCAATCAATATTGAAACTTTTGGCACTGAGAAAAAGCCTCTTTCCGACATCTATAAATATGTTGAAAACAACTTTGATTTTAGCCTTGCAAACATAATTAAAGAACTTAATTTGTTGAAACCAATTTATAAACAAACCGCATGTTTTGGACATTTTGGACGCGATGAATTTCTATGGGAAAAAATTAAAAATTAAACCTTGCGTTGTTCTTTGTATTTTTGTGCAAATTCAGCAATAAGATTTCTTATTTTTTCAATTTTTTCTTTGTCTTCAATATATTTTTGACGAGGTTTGACAAAGTTGTTGCTCCCGCGTTTTTCAAAAGAGTATCTTGGAATTAACTGCATATGATAGTGGTTGTTTGGACCATCACACATTGTGCAGAGATAAACTCTTTCGCAACCATAAACTCTGCATAGGATTTTCATAAACTCTTTTGAAAACCGAATTATTTTTTCGTTTATTTCATCAGGCGCTTCGCTCATGTCATGATAGTGATTGATGGTCGAAATAATCATGTGTCCCTCTGCTCTTGGATTGGTTATTAGCATGCAGTCAATATCTTCATCTTCAAAAAGTCTTTGTGGTGCATCGTCGCCAAATATTGCCCCATTGGTTTGTCTGTTTAAGCAGGTTGGACAAATGCCCATGTCTGTGAGTTCTGCTGGGGATAATTTTATCAAATCTTCAATCTTCATTTTTGCTCCTTTTTTAGCATTATAACACAGAAAGTAAAAAAAACAAAACGCCAATAGAAATAGCCTTATTGCTAGTATATTCGAAATTACCAAAAGAGGATATACGTAATTAAAGAAATTCAATTTTCCAAGTTCTAATGTTTTGTCCATGATTTTATCAAGCAAAAACATAATTATTGTTGCGGCTAGAGCTGAAAACCATAAAACTGCGCTATATATTAAAAAATTGATGTGAATTTCAAATATTATTTTTGGTTTCTTTATTAAAAGAATATAGGCTGAAAAAACTTACAAGGCTGTGAATACACCCAAAATTATTGTAGCTCGTAGAACTTTGCATAGCAAGAGCTTGTTTATGTCTGATATTAATTGTGAATTCTTTTGCTTCTCGTCATTATTATCAAAGTTGATTATTCAATTTTTCTATTTCAGCTTTTTTTGCTTTTAATTCTTTTATTTTCTTTCTGCTAAATGCGGAATTAACAATGTTTGCCGAACTATTGATTATACTCATAATAATACCCCCACTTATCTTTATAACATAATTATGGACAAATATATTATATTCGACAAAATTCGCATAAAAAGTTGAGTGATAATCTTCATTAAATTTTGTTAAGGTTCAGCAAAATTTGAAATTTATAATAAAATCGCTCGAATCTTAACAATTCAAGCGATTTTTTTGTGGCGGAGTACGAGCGGTTGTGTACGCACGCCAAATTAACAAAAATTATTTTCTCGGTCATAATTATTTAATAGGTATTTGAATTCTTGTTAAATAATCTTCTTCACTCTCACAATCCCAACACCCATTTACATAAACTTCTCTTGGTTTGTCGGCAATAGTGTATCCTTTTTCTTTAATATAATTTAATGCAAAAGCATAAACATCACGAAGTTTAGAATAAGGGCCCTTATGGTCTACACTTATCGCTTTTGTTTCTGGTATTATTTTGAATTTAATATTTTTACTTTCTTTCCCAAATGCTTCAACGGCTTCCAAATATTCAATTTCAACATTTTTTTCTTGATATTCTGGAGCTTCATAGGTTACATAGCAATAATTCCTACATTTTAAGTTGGGATTGTTTTTTTCACATTCTTGACCGGCTTCTAACACAAACTCAAACAATTTGGACATATTTTCAATTATTCCGTGCCTATAATATACATTAATCTCTGGTAATACGATTTCTTTTGCTTGATACTTATTCATATATTCTCCTTTATCTATTTGTCTTATTATATTTTCTATAAGAATTAAATTGTCTTTACTATGTTTAATTTCATTTTCAATAACTTTTAACCTATCTTGTAGTGCTATTTTTAGGTCTTTACCATCGATAACTTGTTTGATTTCACTTATAGAAAGTCCAAGTTCACGAAGTTCTAATATTCTAACAAGTTTGTTAAAGTCTTCCATAGAGTAATATCTGTATCCATTATCTTCTACACGACTTGGCTTAAACAAACCAATCTCATCATAAAATCTTAAAGTCCTAATATTTGTTTTTGCTAGTTTTGAAAATGTACCAATAGTAAACATAATTTTCTCCTTATTATCAATATCTTAAAGTATCTCGTAACGAGAGAGTCAAGCATAATTTAAAATTATTTTTATTATATCATAAAATTTTTTATCAATATCAATCAAAAAAAGCCGAGCATTAAGCCTAACTTTAAGCTATTTAATCCAGTTTCCGTGTTCATCTCTTTTTGTGTTTAAGTAGTGAAATGATTGTTTAGGAACGAATTTAATTGTAGGAATAACGATAGGAACACTTTTAGACAAAAATAAAAGAACGTGTGTGCGAACGCGGTTCTGTCTGGCGGGGCAAAGTAGCATTGTTTGGCAAAAATAACATTCCTTTAAAGCAAGTTGTAGAAATCAACGGAAAAGAATAAAAAATTGTCTTTGAAATCAATTAGGCACAAAAAAATACCAGGTTGTAAAACCTAGTCTTATGAGATTTATTTAGATATTTTTAAATGTTTAAGCAATATTTTATTCTGTTGATTTATCCGAAAACTATGCTACAAAGACACAGACAAAAGCAATATATAAGGAGATTATAAAAAGATAAAGTAGCATTAGTTTACACTTTTCTTGACCCAGTTTCCGTGTTCATCTCTTTGTAAATTTACCCCATTTAAGTGAGATGGATTTTTAATCTTTGGTTTTTCAAAAAGAACAATTATACCAAAACATTCATGTAAAAAGAAAAACTGCACGCATTTCTCATTTTTACGAGGGTGCGTACAGTTCTCTACTGGCGGAGAACACAGGATTCGAACCTGCGGACGCTCTCACGTCAACGGTTTTCAAGACCGCCGCTTTAAACCACTCAGCCAATTCTCCACATTTGTTGCGTCGGTCGGAAATCGTTGCAACGGTTTGCCAAAACGAGACGCATGGTTTGATTAAGTTTTTGTTGGTCACTTTTGATTAGCGAAAAATAGTTTATCAAACAAAATGTGGTTTGGCAAGTATTTTTTGAAAAAATTTTATATCGTGTTGCTGTTTCTCGTGATTATTAAATTTTGTCGTGATTTGTTTGGTTTGGTATTGCAAAATTAATTTTTATTTGTCATAATAGAATAAAAAGAGGTGAGATATGTATTTGGAGGAAAGAGTTCCATTATATCTTGAAGAATTGGAAGAGAAATATTATTGTGATGATTTGGATTTTTCACAAGTGTATAAAAACAAAAAGAAAATCATGCACAAGAGTGCTGCGAGGAAAATAATAAAAGAATGCAATGAGCAAATTGATCTTGATTTTATCAAGGAGAGTAATTTGCTTGAGAATATTGAAGATGTTGATGTTCATACTTTTTTGGAAGATGAAGAAACCGAGGTCGTTCATGATTATCAAGTAAAACATGAATTGTATAACCTTGATGCAGTTACAATGGCGAAGAAATCGGTTGAAGGTTGCGTTGTTATGGCGACCAATCCAAAGCTTGGAATTTTGGCCTTTACAAATCAACATTTGGCTGCTTTAAAATATATTTTGAGAGAGGCGAGAACTTCGCAACTCAAACGAAAAAACTCAGGACATTTTTCACCTTTGACACACGACATTATTACAACTGCCAATGAAATGATTTTGCCAGGCGAATATGAAGTGCCATCGTTTTATCGTGATGAACACACTTTGGGTGGTTGTCATGTCACAGGGGCAAATTGGACGCCAGTTGCAAACGCAAAAGTTCCTGCAAAAATGGAAGCGCTTGTTCAGTGGTATAATGAAACAGAAATGAATCCAATCATTAAAGCCGCAATTTTGCACTGCGAATTTATTGCAATTCATCCGTTCCAAGATGGCAATGGAAGAACGGCAAGACTTCTTGTGAATTACGAACTTGCAAAAAATAATCTTCCAACAATAGTAATCAAGTCACGAAACAAAAAGGCATATCTGGCTGCTCTTGAAAAAGGAATTACCACAGGGGACGTTACAGATATCGCAAAAATGATTGGCGATAAAGTTTTGGAGTCACAATGCAAACAACTTGACACGATTGAGAAATTTTACAACTCGCAAAGATCGTCAAACGATTGTAAGGAATAACGAAAAAACGAACCCAAAGAGGTTCGTTTTTTAATTGCTTAGTGTGTTTTGACTAAGATGCAATTTGAACAACGGTGAACATTGCACTTGGTCCGCCCGAAGCATAGATTGTCTGACTTCGTCCAAGTGTTGGCACAAGTGTTAGGATGTCGTTGATTTTGAGATTGACAACGATTGTGCAACTGACATTTGTGCTTGAAGTAAGTGGTCGCTTTGATCCTTCAACAAAAACATTATTCCTATAAATCCCCACACAATCGCCAGGAGTTGGACTGGATCCATTGTTTATGGAAAATGAAACTATATAGGTGCCTGTTTGGGTTATGGTGATTGAACTTTCGTTTGCCGTAAGACCATTGAGAGCGATTGTTGAATTCATTATGAGTGGTCGACCATTTGAAACCTCTTGATTTTGCGAGTTGTAAATGGTGGCGTTGATGTTGTTTGTTGACCCTGGAGGTCCCGCAACACCAGCAGGTCCTTGAACTCCTTGAGGACCACGATCGCCTTTTTCTCCTGTTTTGCCACGCGGGATTTCAAAATCCAAAAAGTGAACGTCGCCTTCATAGCGGTCATTAACTTTTGCTGGTTCGTTTTCGCCAACTTGAGTTGTTGTTCCTGCGAGTAAAACCTCATCACCCTTGTCGCCTTTTTCTCCTTTCTCGCCTTGTTGTCCTCGTGGAATATAAAATGTTAGGTGATGCACCATGTTTTCAAAGTCATCCATAACCTGTGCATTCGTGCCAGCCTCAGTGGTTTCGGTGAGGTCAATTGAAATTGCCTCACTTCGACCAATTTCTCCTGGCAGTCCTCTTGGTCCCGCTTCGCCCTGTGGTCCGGTTGGTCCCATGTCGCCTTTTTCACCCGTCGCACCTTTTTCTCCTTGCGGACCGGTTTCGCCTTTTGGTCCAGTTGGCCCCATTTCACCACGAGGTCCAACATCGCCGGTGTCTCCCTTTGCTCCGGCGATTCCTTTTTCTCCCACCGCTCCTTCACGTCCTTGCGGAATGTAAAAATCAAGGTGATGAATGCCATTTTCAAATCTATCCACAACGCTTGCAGGGTGGTCGCAAGATACTTGCATTGTGTTTCCTGCCTCAATCTTTTCGGGTGCTCCGTCGTAACCTTTTGGTATTGCAAATTCAAGGTAGGTTGTGTTGTTTTCATGTGTTGCGACCACACTTGCAGGTTGGTCAGGTGGGAGTGTGGTTGTGGACCTTATCACCAAGTTTTCGCCACTCGGTCCAGTTGGACCTGTTGCGCCTGTTGGACCTGTTGCGCCCATTGCTCCTGCAACTCCTGCTTCTCCTTTATCACCCCTTGGTCCGCGAGGCCCATAAATTACTTTCTGAATTTGTTTGCTTTTGTCGTTACATTTTAATTCTTCACAACATTTCTTCATTAATCTTCCTCATTTTGGATAAAATACTATTTTTATATATTCAGCTTGCAACAATTATGTCATTTCATGTTTTGAAGATAATTTAAAAAATTATTTGGCAATAAAAATCCCCACAGTTTTTCTGAGGGGATTTTTGATTTTTTTAGTCGTAAAATTTAAATCTGTCCAATCTTTTGATGCTTTGTTTGATTAGTTTGTATGATTTTCTGCCATTCGCGTTCATCAGAATTAGGGACTTTCCGTGTCTGGAAAAGTTTATTGTGATTTTTCCAGGCATATCATCAACATCAACTGAAATATCCCCGCGTTTTGCTTTAAATATTTTTGGGGCAATGAGATACAAAAACGCACAGGTGTCATTTGTTGCAACTCTTTGGTCTTCAAACCCTGGTTCCCAATACTCCTTGTATAGTTCAAGCATAAATCTTCCACTGTCGTTGATTTTTGAAAGATCAATAACTTGCTCATAGTTTAGGTGGGTCATGCGTCTTCCAAGTTCGCTTGGAACCATGACAATTGGCACTCCAGATTTGAGAACGATGTCGACTGCTTCTGGGTCGGAAGAAATGTTGAAAGAAATGTGGGGCTTTGTTTTTTTGTAACCATATGGCGAACCGCCCATAAAGATTATTTGTTTTAAAAGTTTTGCGGCTTCTGGATATTTTTTGAAAAGTAGTCCCGCATTTGTTTGTGGACCCAAAAGACACAATGTTATCTCGTGTGGGTTTTCTTTGATGACTCGAAACATATTGTCTTCAGCACTTCCCTCAAGACATTTCAGATGCTTTGGTTCTTGTGGGATATAAGTTCCCATTCCTTCAAGTCCGTGAATGTGTGCTGCGTCAAGTCTTTCGCGACAAAGTGGTTTTGCTGCTCCTTGTGCAACTGGAATGTCAAGCCCATACTTTTCCAAAAGATGAAGCGTGTTTCTTGTTGTTATTTCAATTGGACGATTGCCAGAGTTTGTTGTGAGAAGTTTTATATCAAATTGGTCTTCAAAAAATGCAAGCATAAGTGCTGCAACATCATCAACTCCTGGGTCGGTATCAATAATAAGTTTTTGTTTTTCTGTTGTTTTCACGAAGTCGCTCCTTTATCTCAATTTATTATATCAAATCAAACTTGATTGGCAAACAATTTGGAGTTTGGATTTTTAATCATTTTGAGTGTCTGGGTCTTGCTCTTTGTTGATTTCTTCTGTTTGACTAATTGGTGCGTCACTGGTTTGTTGGCCGTTTTTGATTTTTCTCCAATTAACAAGTCCCATTGTGCTTGTTGCAACCATAATCAGCATTGTGAAAATAAACGTCAAATTGTTTATGTTTTGAAGCGTTAACAAAAGGTATAAAATCACACCCATGCTGTTTGCAAAAATGAAGAAATAAAACTGGTCAATATATGCCATTGAGCAAAGAATTATTCCAACGACGCAAGCCGCAGAATATATTGCGTCAAGCCAGAACAAATTTCCACCAAGAAGCCACAAAATCACAGCAAAAATTGCTGCCGTGCAAAAATATAAACAAACGGTCATAATGAGATGTTTTTTTGAAAGCGTTTTTATGTTGTCGCAATCTTTGTTTTGTTTTTCATTTTTACCCCAACGCAAAAAACCATATGTCATTGCTGGAATTGAAATGAGGAGTGACATGACGGCATTCAGCCACAAATGTTGAATGATTGCACTTGCTCCAACAAAGCAACACGACAAGATGTTGAAAATGTAATAGATTCTCTTGTGTTTTGCAGCAAAAATTGCATAGAGAATAAAAAATATTGTGCCGAAATCATTTATCCACAAGATGCTTGAAAATCCGTTTATTGCACGGTTTGTGACAACAATAATCAAAGTCAGAGTTGCGGCAAGTGTATAAAAAATGTTATTTTTTGAAAATAATGACTTAAATTTTTCCATAGCCCCAAATTATAACATTTTTTTACAAGTTTTTACAAACAATATATTTATGTATTTTAACTATCACGCAAAGGTCAAGAAAAAAATTGCAGAGGTGGGGGTTGAGAAATTTGAGTTTGTTGAAAAATACAACAACATTTCGCCTGCACTACTCATATATTTCAAAGATGGCAGTGTGATGCCAATTCGAGAACATAAATTTTTGGATTATGTTGCTTTGTTTGACAAAAACAATGATTTTGGTGGATAATTAAATATGCAATTTGAAATAAAAACCCTTCTTTCAACACCTCTTGCAACCAACAATTATTTGCTTGTTGGAAATGATTTTGCTGTTCTTGTTGAGGCGACGGCGAGCGTTGAACAAATTGAAAGAGCGCTGTACGGAAGAAAGCTTGACGCCGTTTTTCTCACTCATTCGCATTTTGACCATGCTTCAAATCTTGAAAACATTTTGAAAGCGTTTGACACAAAATGCTATATGAATGAAAAATGTCTCGAAAAAATTGTTCATCACGAAAAACAATTCTATGGAGACAGAGCGTTTTCGGTTGAAGGGTGTGAAGACAAAATCATTTTTGTTCGTGACGAAGATGAGATTGAGGTTGGCGATGAAAAATTTTTGTGTTTACAGACGCCAGGTCACACAGACGACTCAATGAGCTTTGTTGTCCAAGACAAAATGTTTGTTGGCGACCTGATTTTCCGCGACGGGTTTGGAAGAGCTGATTTGCCAAGTGGAAATGACGCACAAGAAGAAGCGTCGATTGAAAAAGTTTTGAGTTTTCCGACAAACTATAAAATATATCCAGGGCATGGAGAAATGACGAGCATTGAAGAAGTTTTGAGAATGTGGAGTGTTGAGTGAAGATTGCGATTATTGTTGCGATTGTTGTTCTTGTGTTGTTTTTGATTGTGGCGATTTCGATTTCCTCAAACTCTTTTATGAAATTTAAGCAAATTTTTGAAGAATATCAAAATGTCAAAAATTCGTCATATCTGACGGCGGAGCAATTTGCCGAGTTTGTTCGCGACAAAAAACTTGGTGGCAGACTTGGAATTGTTTCACGAAAAGGTGAATTTTCTGATGCTTATGATTATGCTTCAAACACATTGATTTTGAGTGAGAACAGAGGTGGAGATAATTCAATTTCTGCACTCGCTGTTGTTTCTCATGAACTTGGACATGCTTTGCAAACAAAGGCGGATACAAAAAAGTTTCGCCGATGCACAAAAATTAGATCTTTTGTGTCAATTGGCAGCAAACTAATCACACCGCTGTTCATCGCTGGAACTGTGTGTTTGTTTTTTGAGGGAATAACCTATTATGTTGGGGTAGCACTTTGTGTGTTGTCGGTTGTTATGTTTTTTATCCTTTTGATTTATAAATCACGGCTTCTTGCTGTTGAAAAAGAAGCGTCAAACCTTGGGGTCGCTCTTCTTGAAGAACTGGATGTTTTGGAGCAAGAAGAAATAAAAATTGTCAAACAAATTTTGCATGCAGCGTTCATGACATATGTTGGCGACTTTTTCAGGGCAATGCTCTCGTGGACTGGACTCACAAAAAAATCAGCAAAACCATAGAAGGAGGGAATATGTTTGATTATGCCATAATTGGGGGCGGAGTTGTTGGGTGTGCAGTGTTCGACTCACTGACTCTTGCGGGCAAAAAATGTGTTCTTTTGGAAAAAGAAAATGATGTTGCACTCGGAGCGTCAAAAGCGAACTCTGGACTAATTCATGCGGGGTTTGACGCAAAGGAAGGAACACTCAAAGCACTTCTCAATGTGAGGGGTGCATGTCTCATTCCAAGTGTTGCAAAAAGACTTGGGATTGAGTTTTCTCGATGCGGAGCAATCGTTGTTGGCGATGACCTTTCCGCGGTGCAAAAACTTTATGAGCGAGGAAAAAACAACGGGGTTAAGCACCTCAAAATTTTGAATAAAAAACAAATCAAAAAAATTTGTCCAAATCTTGTGGGCAAAAATTCTTACGCACTTTTTGCTCGTGATGCGGGACTTATTAGTCCATATATGTTGACAATCACTCTTGCAGAAGAAGGAGTTGTCAATGGCGGAGAAATAAAATTTTGCCAAAACATAACAAAAATTGAGAAAAATGAACATTTTTTGATATATTCCGACAAAATTATTGAGGCAAAAACAATAATTAATGCAAGCGGTGCGGGATTTAACGAAATTTCAAAACTCGTGGGCGGCGAGATTTATGACCTTAAATTCAGAAAAGGCGAATACTATGTTTTGGATAAATCTGAACCAAAATTTGTCAACCTTTCTGTTTTTCCGCTTCCAACCAAATTGGGTAAAGGCATTTTGGCGACACCAACCATTGACGGTAATGTGCTTTTGGGACCAACAGCGCTTGACGGGTGTTGCGACAAAGACACATCAAGTGGTGGGCTTGAAAAAATCAGGACGAGCATAAACGAAATGTTTGGCGTTTTTCCTTCACGAGATGCGATCAGAGAGTTTGCGGGCGTGAGGTGCTATGTTGGTGACGACTTTGTGATTGAAAAAAGCAAACTTGTTGAAGGACTTGTAAACATTGCAGGAATATGTTCGCCAGGCCTAACGAGTGCGGTTGCGATTGGCGAGTATGTCAAAAGCATGTTGGGCGAAACTGGGAATATAAAAGCAAAACGCCGCGTGCCTTACACGCGGATGAGCAAACTTTCAACTCGTCAAAAAAACAAAAAAATAAAACAAAATTCAGACTACGGAAAAATTGTGTGCCGATGTGAAAATGTTAGCCTTGGCGAGATTTATGAGGCGATGGAAAGCCCTCTCCATCCAAAAACTCTTGACGGCATCAAGCGACGAGTTCGTGCGGGCATGGGGAGATGTCAGGGTGCGTTTTGCGGGAGCAGAATTTTGCAGGCAATTTCAAAGCAAAACAACATTGACATGACAGAGGTTTGCAAAGAACATCAAAATTCACAAGTTGTGCCATATGAGGTGAAGAAATGAAAAGATATGACATAGTTGTTGTGGGCGGTGGTCCTGCGGGACTAAATGCAAGCAAAGTGGCATCAAGTCATGGATACAAAACACTTCTTGTTGAGAGAGATGAGCGACTTGGCGGAATTTTGAACCAATGCATTCATAATGGGTTTGGACTCAAATTTTTTGGGGAGGAACTCACAGGTCCTGAATTTATCCAAAAAATGCTTGAAGATTTTGAAAATGAGAATTTGGACATTTTGACAAATTCTTTTGTCACAAAAATAAACAAAGGTCGAGTTGAAATAACAAATGCCGAGGGCGTGCAAAAGATTATGTGCAAAGCAGTGATTTTGACAACTGGTGCGCGTGAGAGAACGGCGGGTGGTGTGAGTTTGTTGGGCTCAAGACCAGCGGGAATTTACACTGCGGGCTTTGCTCAAAAAATGATTAATCATCACGGAAAACTGGTTGGCAAAAAAGCGGTTATATTAGGAAGCGGAGATATTGGACTGATTCTCGCGAGAAGGCTCAAATTTGAGGGGGCAGAAGTTGCGGGAATATTTGAAATTGGAAAAACTTCTGCTGGGCTTCAAAGAAATATCCGCCAATGCGTTGAAGATTTTGACATTCCGCTTGAATACTCTTCAACCATAATCCAAGTTGTGGGACGTGAGAGGGTTGAAGGCGTTTGGGTGGCAAAAGTTGACGAAAACAGAAACCCGATTGAAGAAACAAAAAGATTTGTTGAATGTGATTGCGTTTTGCTTTCGGTTGGACTGATTCCCGAAACTGAACTTTTGAAAAAGCAAATTGACTTTTTTGGGGGTTCTGCCAATGCAAAAGTTGATGAAAACCGAATGACATCGCTTGATGGCGTGTTTGTTGCGGGCAATTCACTTCACATTCACGACCTTGCGGACAACGCAGCAGAAGAGGGCGAGATTGCTGCACTCGGGGCAATAAACTATATCAACAACAAAAGCCAGCAAAAAACGTTTGATGTTGTGTGTGACAACAACATTTCATATTGCATTCCTCAAATAATTCATGAAAACGCACAAAATATAAAACTATTTTTCAGAGTTAAATCAAAGCTTAAAAAAGCCAAAATAAGAGTGACCCAAAGCGGGGAAACATTAGTCGAAAAATTTTGTCCAGCAATTCTTCCTGGAAGCATGCAAGAAGTTGAAATCAAAAAATGCGGAAAGGGCGAATTAAAAGTTTTTGTTGAGGGGGCGAGAGAATGAAAACGATATGCATTATGTGTCCGATTGGCTGCGAACTTGAAATAACAAAAAAAGACCAAACGATTGAAGTTTTTGGAAACTTGTGCCCAAGGGGCAAACAATATGGAACAGATGAGGCGACTTGTCCAAAAAGAATTGTGACGAGCATTGTCAAATGTTCAAAAGATTTGTATTGTTCAGTCAAAACGACTTGTCCTGTTGAAAAGAGTAAAATTGAAGAAGTTTTGCACGAAATTGCCCTTATTCCGCCAAAAAATTATCAATTTGGCGAAATTTTGATAAAAAATGTTGCGGGAACAGATGCGGACATTGTTGTGACAGGTGTGTGAGTTTGTTTGACAGAGTGGCAAAAAAATTGGCAAACTAAAGAATATTGGGGGACAGTATGAAAAGAAAATATATTCTTGCGATTGATGAGGGCACAACGTCTGCACGTGCTGCAGTGTTTGATATTGAAAAAAATGAACTCGTCAATATGCATTCAATCAAGATTGGACAAATATATCCAGCAAATGGTTGGGTCGAACAAGACGCAAACGAAATTTATTCCGCTCAAATTGCTGCACTAGAAAAATGTCTTGAAATGGGAATTGGTGCGCATGAAATTGTGGGGCTTGCTCTAACCAATCAGCGTGAAACAGTTGTTGCGTGGGACCGAATCAGCGGACAGCCAATATATAATGCAATTAACTGGCAGTGCAGGCGAACTGCAAAAGTAGTTGGCGCTTTGTCAGATGAACAAAAAAACCTTATTCGTGAAAAAACAGGTCTTATTCCTGATGCATATTTTTCTGCAACAAAAATGCGTTGGATATATGATAATGTCCCAAAAGCAAAAGAACTTGAACGTGAAAAACGACTTTGTATGGGGACGATTGATAGTTTTCTTCTCTATCGACTCACGGGCGAGTTTGTGACCGATGCGACAAACGCATCAAGAACGATGTTATACAATATCAAAGAGGGGAAATGGGATAAAGAACTGCTTTCAATCTTTGGTGTCAAAAAAGAATGGCTTGCCGAAGTTGTTGATTCAAACTGCGTGGTTGGGAAAACAACATTGTCTTGCGGCAAGGTTGATGTTGCGGGGATTTTGGGTGACCAACAAGCGGCACTTTTTGGACAATGTTGCTTTGAAAAAGGCATGGTTAAAAACACCTATGGAACGGGTTGCTTTATGCTTGCAAACATTGGCAACACTCTTGAGGACACAAGTGAAAAATTGTTGACCACGATTGCTTATCAGATTAACGGCAAAGTGACCTATGCATATGAAGGGAGTGTGTTTAATGCGGGAAGCATCATGACATGGCTTAAAGATGGACTCAAAGTTTTTGACAACACAAATCAGATTGAAGAGCTTGCTTCACGTGTCAAATCGCCAAATGGTGTTTATTTCATTCCGGCACTAACTGGCCTTGGGTCTCCTTATTGGGATAGTTCGGCACGTGGGGCATTCTTGGGGCTTGACCGCGGAACAAATCGATGCCATATGATTCGTGCTTGCCTTGAATCTGTCGCATATCGGACGGAAGATATGATGCAAGAAATGCGGGATAGTGGCATTGAAATCACGTGCCTCCGATGTGACGGCGGAATGACCAAAAACGGTTTGTTGATGCAACTTCAAGCAGATTTAAGCAGAGTTGATATTCTCATTCCAAGAACGTCGGAAAGCACGGTTTTGGGTGCGTGCTTCATGTGTGCTCTCTCTATGGGTGCATTTAAGAGTCTTGACGACATTGCTTTTCGGTGGGTGGAGCGAGCAAGATTTTTGCCAGGGCGAAACGCCAGAATACAAAAAGATTACAAAAAATGGAAACGCGGCGTTGCAGTCGCAAGAAAATGGAGGGTGTGATGAAAGAAGAAGATTTTTTGACTTATAACAACACAAAACAACACATTTATATTTTTGACGAGGTCGAAAACCCAAAAGGCATTGTTCAAATCATTCACGGAATGCAGGAAAGCGTGAAGACATATTTTGACTTTGCAAAGTTTTTGAACGAACATGGTTATGTAGTGGTGGGACTTGACCTTCGCGCCCACGGAAAAACTGCGGGCGACTTATCTCAAATTGGAGTTTGCCGCGAAACACTATTCAAAAATATTGTTCAAGACCAAATCTTTTTGAGCAAAATGATAAAAACCAAATCATCACTTCCACTCTATGTTTTTGGACATTCCTATGGTTCGTTTATTCTTCAAAGATATATCCAACTCTACTCGGGTTATGAAAAAGTGATTTTGTGTGGTTCGTCATACATGAAAAAACCGCTTATACGTTTTGGAAAATTTATGGCAGGTTTGTTCTGTGCTTTTGGTGGCGCTCACAAAAAAGCACATCTCATCGAAAATATGTCATTTAATTCATATCAGAAAAAATTTAAGACTGGCAGTTGGATAACATCAGATGAAGAAGAAGCAAAAAAATTTTATGATGACGAAATGAATGCTTTGCCATTTGAAAACGCATTCTACAAAGACATGTTCTCAAATCAACTTAAACTATACTCAGTGAAAGAACTTGCAAAAATTGACACTCACAAACCAATTTTTATCATTTCTGGCGAAGATGACCCAATCGGCGATTATTCAAAATCAGTGAAAAAACTCTACGACCTCTATTATGACCTTGGACTGAATGTCCAAATGAAACTCTACGCCGGACTCCGCCACGGACTTGTTCAAGAAACAAGGAGAAATGAGGTTATGAACGATGTTCTAAACTTTATCGAACAATAAAGAGTATTGACATATTTTTTATGTATGATAGACTTATCTTATACAGAGGTGTGTCATGGGTATAAAAGATTCTGTTAAAAACTTGATAGACAAAGTAAAAACTAAATATGATGACTATTGTGAACGAAAACGGATAGAGGCTGAGGAAGAAGCAGAAAGAATAAGATTAAATACTCCAATTATTGAATGTGATGATGTGTATAAATGTAACATAAATGTTGAATACGCAGAAGATGAAGAATATTGTTATGAAGAATATACCGATTGTTATGAAAAAACTGACCTTATGTTGCGTGCTGAAGTTTTCCCACAAAGGTTTCAATTAACGACTTATGAAAAGATAGAAAAATTGGGTTCTAAAATTTTTGAGGATGATTTTTATATCAAACGTGTAGAAGCTTATGAACATTTTTTAATAAGAACTAAATATCGTAATTATACATATTATACATTTTATCAACACAATCCAAAACTAATGACTTCGGAAGAAGAGGATATGGTGTTGTTTGCAATAAAAAACTTGGAAGAAAGTTATTATGTGACAAGAATTATATCAGAATTAGAACCATATTCCGTTTTTTCTAAAAGAATAACAAGTTTTTTAGATAGATGTTTGTCGACATATTTGCAAGATAAATATGAAGAATATAAAAAATCTTCTTCTCATGAAGAGGCAAAAACCAAAGCATTAAACCGAATTAAACCATATAAAGACATTTTAAATAAGAAAAGCAAACAATATGAAGACATGTACCAAGAGTACTTAAATCGAGAAAAAACTAAAGAAATAAAAAGGCGAAACGAAAAAAATGATTTAATTAATTCGTATAGAGATTTATAAAAAAAGACGAGAAAATTTTCTCGTCTTTTTAATAATTCATTGAACGAAGTTCGAAGTATGCTTGTGGGTGAGCGCAAACTGGGCAAAAAAGAGGTGCTTGATTTCCAACATGAATATGTCCGCAGTTTGTGCAAATCCAAACATTGGTTTCGCCTTTTTCAAAAACTGAACCATTTTTGATGTTTTCAAGGAGTTTGAGGTATCTTTCCTCATGCTCTTTTTCAATTTTTGCAACGCCCATAAATTGAGCGGCGATTTGGTCGAAGCCTTCTTCTTTTGCTTCTTTCGCCATTCTTTCATACATATCTGTCCACTCGCCATGTTCGCCAGCAGCAGCTTCAATCAAGTTTTCAACAGTTGAAGGAATTTTGCCGCCTTTGAGGTGCTTGAACCAAAGTTTTGCGTGTTCTTTTTCATTGTTTGCGGTTTCTTCAAAAATGTTTGCAATTTGAACAAATCCATCTTTTTTTGCCTGTGAAGCGAAATAAGTGTATTTATTTCTTGCTTGACTTTCGCCAGCAAATGCTTCCATGAGATTTTTTTCTGTTTTTGAACCTTTCAATTCCATATGTTTTTCTCCTTTTTTCTCTATTATCCAAATTTATAAAAATCGTGTCAAACAAATTTTGCAAATATTATACACAATGACTTTTTTGTGTGGTATAATGAAAAAGTTTTGGAGGAGAAATGAGAGTTTGCAACCTCGCAAGCGGAAGTGCGGGCAACTGCACCTATGTTGAGGGGGATAAAACGAAAATATTGGTTGATTGCGGGCTGACAATAAATGATTTATCGGCAAGACTTGGCATGCTTGGTGTCACGATTGACGATATTGATGCAGTTGTCATTTCTCATGAACATATTGACCACATCAGAAGTCTTGCAACGCTTTCAAAAAAATACAACAAAAAAATTTATGCCTATGTTGACGAATGGCATGCAATTCTCGCAAAACAAAAAAATGTTAATCCAACAAATCAAATGGCTTTCTTTGAATTGCCTTTTGAAATTGGCGAAATCAAAATAACTCCAATAAAACTTCCGCACGACAGTCATACTTGCTTTGGATTTTCTTTTGAACAAAATGGCAAAAAATTTAGTATTTTGACCGACTTGGGGCAAACTAATGATAGAATTTTGTCGCAAGTTGCGGGAAGTGTGTTGGTTTATCTTGAAGCAAACCATGACGAGCAAATGCTTTTGAACAATCCAAACTATCCTTTATCGCTCAAACGCAGAATTTTGTCGAGCCGTGGACACTTGTCAAATGTTGCATCGGCAAAAGCGATTGAAAAACTTTCGGGATATGGAACAAAGCAAGTTGTGCTCAGTCATTTAAGTGAAAAAAATAACACACCTGAAGTGGCATATAACACAATCTGCTCCTATCTTGACGAACATGGAATCAAGCAAGGGGAAAACATCAGGATTGACGTTGCAAGACAAGACAGACCAACAACAATATTCAATCTTCGCTAATCGCACAAAATTCAAATATTTTGGAGCGATTTTTTATGAAAAAAGTGGGATTTTTGTTTGTTATCATATTATTTTTTGCAGTGCCACTAACTGGCTGCGATTTTGGGAAAAGTGCGGTGGACTATTCAATCGACATGACACCTCGCATGGTGACTTTGTCGCAAACAAGTGCAGAAGACGTTGTGAGCGCAGTGAGTGTTGCGAGCGTTGCAATCAGGGCGACTTCCACCAAAACCGAAGCGATCGGAAGCGGTGTTGCAGTCGCGAGTGGCGGATATGTTCTCACAAACAATCACGTGATTGAAGGAGCAAAAAACTTGACTTTGTATCTAGCAAACAATGACACAACTTCGGCAAGTGTCATTTGGCGTGATGCGGACCAAGACCTTGCAATTCTCAAGGCGGGAGTTGATCTTCCATATGTTGAAATGAGTGCGTCGACCAACCTCAAAAAAGGACAAGATGTTCTTGCGATTGGAACACCACTCAGTTTGCAGTTTGAACAAACAGTGACAAAAGGTATTGTTTCGGCACTAAACCGCACAGTTGAGATTGAAAACTCAAACGGAACAACTTCTTATATTCAAAACCTCATTCAACACGATGCGAGCATAAACCCTGGCAACTCTGGCGGACCTTTGTTTAATCTTCGAGGTCAACTTGTTGGAATCAACACTCTCAAAGCAAGCCAAGCAGAAGGTCTTGGATTTGCAATTCCGATTGAAATTTGTGTTCCAGTTTTGAACAAAATCACAAAAGGACTCAGTTTTGAAACGCCTTATCTTGGAATTTTTGGATTTGACGCAACAACTGCTAAATACTATGACAAAACGACTCAAAAAGACGGCGTTTATGTCATGAATGTCAGCGAAAAAGGTCCATGCCATGAGGCAGGAATAAAAATTGGAGATGTCATCACAAAAATCAACGGGAAAGCGATTTCAACACTTCTTGACATGAGGGTTGAATTATATAAATATCAAGCGGGAGATGTGATTGAGTTCGAAATTGACCGTGATTCAAATATATTTGTCACACAAGTGACTTTGCAATAATGTGAAATTGATTTGATATATTTTTGTTGTGTGCTAAAATGGGTCTGTGAACACAGACAAAAAAGAGTTGCAAAATATGCAACCAATCGACAAAAAACTTTATTATGATCCAAACGACAGCGGGCTTGGCTTTGCTGTCTGTTGCATTGTGCCTCAACTTCTTGCGGTCATCATCTATCTCATTTTGGGAGCATTTGGTGCAAGCGGTGGACTTGGCATGAAGATTGTTTCTTGCACGATTGGACCAATCTGCTATTTTTCGTATTTTTGCATCATAAACAAAGTTAAAAATGTTGATTGGAAAAATGCGAGTGGGATAAAATTTCAAATGAAATGGTGGCACCCACTTCTTGCAATCGGGCTTGGACTCGTTTGTCTTTTTGGACTAAACTATTTCATCACGCTCGTTGACAAAGGGCTTGAACTCATTGGCTACACAGCTTCGGGTTCGATTGGCATTCCAATGGATAACTTTGGTTGGTTTGTGCTCAATGTGTTGTTGCTTGCTGTTCTTCCAGCAATCTGTGAAGAGTTGATTTTCCGCGGCATTATATTTAACGGAATGAGAGAGATGGGCGAGGTTAGCGCGGTGTTCTTTTCTTCGTTTTTGTTTGCATTGTTTCATGGCAATGCATCTCAAACTGTTTATCAGTTTATTTTGGGAATTGTTCTTTGCTATATTTTCATCATAACAAAAAACTTGTTGTGTTCAATGATTTTGCATTTTACTAATAATTTTGTTGTTTTGTTAATAAATTATATATCAAGGAATAAGCCTGCATCTGCGATTGAATTTAATGCAACATTTATTGTTTTTGCAATTCTTGGGGCGATTGCAACGGGAATTGTTGTTTGGCTTGTTGTTTGGCTTTTCACAAAATATCAGAAGCAAGATAAAAACGACATTCAAAAATCTCAAGAAAAACTGCTTGAACGCAAAGTCCGCGGACAAGTTTTTGCGAATAAACTTTTGTGGATTGGCATGATTTTTGCCTTGACAATTTGGATTGCAGACTTTATATATTAGACATCGGAGAGTTATGAAAAAGAGAAGCGACCTATTCAAAATTAATTTGATTTATTTCATTTTGCTTTGTGCATTCGTTTTGGTGCGCATTGTTTTTGCTTTAAACGTATTTAATCTTTCAGACACAGCGTCAGATGTTGTTGGGTCAATTCTCATTCAAATTGGCATCATGTTTGGTTTGACTTTTGTTTTATATATGTTGTTTTTCAAGAAAAAACCAAAAGATGTGTTCAAAGATTACAAGTTTACAAAAATAAATTTCAAGGCGGTTTTAATTTCGATTGCGATTGGAATAATTACTTATTTTTTAACACTTTGCGTTGCAGCAATTTTTAATTTCTTTTTGGGATTGTTTGGCTATCAAGCGTCATCAGGCTCATCTGCAGGTGTTGGAACTTGGGGAGATTTTCTTGTGTCGATAGTCCTTGTTGCAATTTTGCCTGGTTTTTGTGAAGAGTTTGTTCATCGTGGACTTTTGTTCAAAGGCTTTTCAGAACTCGGAGTCAAAAAAACAATAATATATTCGGGTCTTTTGTTTGGACTCATGCACCTCAATATTTCTCAATTTTTCTACGCAACGCTCATCGGTTGCTTGCTTGTTGTTTTGGTTATGGCATCGGGAAGCATAATCCCAGCGATGATTGTTCACTTCATGAACAACTTTATAAATGTTTATTTCTCATATGCCGAAGACTTGAATTTGCCACTTCGAAAAACGATTAATGCGCTCGGAGGACTTCTCACAGGATATGGTGTTTTGTCCATTCTTCTTCTGATTGTGCTGATTGCTGTGGCTTTGTTCGGACTTGTGTTCTTGATAAAGGCACTGTTCAAAGAAACTTATGGAAGACGATTTGAAAAAGTTAAGAGTGATATTGCAAAAGAATATCTTCGCGACCAAGTTCTTGGACAAATTGAATCGCCAGAAGTTGGTTCAAATGATGCAGGGCTTGTGTTTGACGAAGAGGTTGACATTGCTGGCGACAAACGACTGATAAAAATCAAGATTCCTTTTGAAAGAATGGGACTTGATGCAAAACCGATTTACAAACCAAAGTTTGTTGACAACATATTTTTCTATGCGTCACTCGCACTTGGAATAACAATAACAATATTCACATTCATTTGGGGGCTTGTGATTTGAAGATAAATATTTTGGCGGTTGGAAACATAAAAGAAAATTATTTTGCTGGGGCGTGTGAAGAGTATTCAAAACGCCTTGGCAAATTTTGTGATATAAACATAATTGAAATCCAAGAAAAAAACAAACTTTCAACGCCCGAGCAGTGCCTTTTGGCGGAAGCAAAAGATATTGAAAAACATTTGACGGGCTTTGTTGTTGTTATGGACAAGTTTGGCAAAAAGTTTGATAGCATTTCTTTTTCAAAAAAACTTGAAGAAATAAAAATGACCAATTCAACAATTACATTTGTCATTGGCTCATCATATGGACTTGATGAGAGCATAAAAAAGAAAGCAAATCTCATGATGTCGGTGTCAGACATGACATTTCCTCATCAGCTTTTTCGCGTGCTTCTTTTGGAACAAATTTATCGTGCGTTTTGCATTGAAAACAACATAACATATCACAAATAGGGGAAACTATGGAAGAATTTATGAATGATGCTCTGCGTCTTGCGAGGCTTGCCGAAAAGCACGGCGAAGTTCCGATTGGGGCAGTCGTGGTGAAGGACGGCAAAATCATTTCACGTGGATATAATCAACGCGAAAAAAAGCAAAATGCACTTTTGCACGCAGAAATTATTGCAATCCAAAAGGCTTGCAAAAAGCTTCACTCTTGGCGTCTTGACGGCTGCACACTTTATGTCACACTTGAACCTTGCCCAATGTGTTCGGGCGCGATTTTGAACGCGAGAATGGATAAGGTTGTTTTTGGAGCGTTTGACCCTCAAAGTGGTTTTTGTCTGAGCAACCCAAGTTTTCTTGGTGGCGGAGTGCTTAATCACAAGGTTGAAGTTGAAGGCGGAATAAAAGAAGAAGAGTGTAAAAAACTAATACAAGACTTTTTTAGGTCAAAGAGGAAGTAATGGAAATTTTTTTGTCAGTCCTATATTTAATAATTGGTTTGGTTTTGCTCATATTTGGGGGAGATTGGTTTGTTAAAAGTTCAATCCAAATCGCCCGTCGCACAAAAATTCCACAAGCGATTGTTGGTGCGACAATAGTTAGCATTGCAACAACTCTTCCAGAACTTTTGGTGACAATCTTGTCGTCGACAAAAGGGTCGTTTGGACTTGCTGTTGGCAACAGCATTGGCTCTGTTATCGTCAACACCGGTCTTATCGCAGGACTTGCTTTGTGTTTTCTCAAAATCAAGCAAGACTCAAAATATATGAGCCTAAAATTTGTTGTTTTGATTTTGTCGGAAGTTTTTTTGCTTGCTGTTTCAATCAATCAAAATGTTTCTTGGATTGAAGGAATGTTTTTGATTTTGATTGCAGTTGGATTTTTTGCACTCAACATATATGACGCCAAAAAGAGTTTTGGACAGTTTGGGCCAGAAGAAGACGAGGCAAAGCCAATGAAAACTTGGCAGATTGTTGTTTTCTTCATTCTTGGCACAGCGGGAATTGCGGGAGGAGCGGAACTTTTGGTTTTGGGCGGAGAAAACCTTGCAAGACTTGCAGGAATGAGTGAAACATTCATTGGACTCACAATCATCGGCATCGGCACAAGCCTCCCAGAACTCGTGACAACAATCTCGTCAATCAGAAGAAAGGCGGGCGGCATTGGAATTGGAAACATTGTTGGAGCAAATGTTCTCAACATTGGTTTGTTGGTCGGTTTGTCGAGCCTTATTAGTGGGGCAGAAGGACTTTCGGTTGATATGCTCACAATGGCAATTTCAATCCCAGTTGCGATTGTTCTTTGCCTTTTGATGGCAATTCCTCTCATGGCAAAAAAAGAGTCGTTTCGCTGGCAAGGAATAACTCTGATTTCCATCTATGTTGTCTACCTAACTTTCTTAATTCTCAATGCAATCTTTGGTTATGTTGCATAAAAAAATGGTGGAAATGTGGATAACTTACCCCAAAACACCCCCTTTTGTCCACATTTCATAAAAAAATTGGCACAGATTTATAATTATTCATAAAAATTTATAATTATTACAATGTGGATATGTGGATAACTTTATCCACCTTTTTTATTAAAAGGGTTTGGTTTGATTGACGCAATATTTCCCTTTTGATAAACTAAAAATACGTGTGAATAATATGCAAAATTTGCTAGGTTTTGTCAAGAAAAAGGAATTTTTTAAAATGGAAATAAATTGTGAAAATATTTTGGATAAGAAAAAAATCAAGGAAATAAATCCGCTTGTTTTGGCGTTTTTGGGGGACGCAATTCACACTGCGTTTGTGCGGGAAAAAGTTGTGCTTGAACATTCATACTCCGCTGGTCTTATGCACAAAGAAAGTTCGAAATTTTGCAGCGCAACGCACCAAAGTTTGGTGTTTGACAAATTGCAGGAAATTTTGACAGAAGAGGAGCAGGAGATTGCACTTCGTGCGCGCAATGCAAAGAATTCTCACACCGCAAAACATTCAAGTCTTGCTGAATATAAAAAAGCAACCTCGTTTGAGGCGCTTTTGGGATATTTGTATCTTGCGGGCGAAAATGACCGTTTGCAACAATTTTTGGATATTTCCATGTGATTAATGATTATTTATTGTTTTTTTTAACTTTGTTTGTTAAACTATGAAGCATAATTATATATAGTAATTTTGAGGTATAAAGATGAATAAAAAATACTTGATTACGGCAGCATTGCCATACGTGAATAACATTCAACATTTGGGACACATGGTTGGTTGTCATCTTCCCGCCGACATTTTTTGCAGATTTCAAAAAAGCAGGGGAAATGACGCAATATTTATTGGTGGTTCAGACGACCACGGAACTGCGGTTTTGATTTCAGCAAAAGAGTATGGAATGCAACCAAAAGAACTCATTGACAAACTCAATGTCATCAATCACAAGATTTATGAAACGCTCGATATCAACTACACATATAATTCGGGGACAAGCACAGAAATTCATTCAAAGATAACACAAGAGTTTTTTGAGGCACTTGACAAAAATGGTTTCATTGAGGAGCGTCCAGCAAAAATGCTTTTCTGTCCAAACGACAACATTGCTCTTGCGGACCGTTTTGTTGAAGGAACTTGCCCATTCTGCGGATATGACCATGCCTATGGCGACCAATGCGACAAATGTGGTGAAACTTATGAGTCAACAATGCTCAAAAATCCTCACTGCAAATTCTGTGGAGAAGCGGCAGAAGTTAGGGAAACCAAGCACTTATATCTCAGACTTGACAAACTTTCAGACAACCTTGACAAATGGCTTGAAAGTAAAAAAGATATTTTCCGCCCAACAGTATACGCTGAAGCAAAAAGATGGATTAATGAAGGTCTTCTTCCTCGTTGCATAACTCGCGATTTGCCATGGGGAATCAAAGTCCCAAAACCAGGCTATGAAAACAAAGTCTTCTATGTTTGGTTTGATGCACCGATTGGATACATTTCAATCACTCACGAACTTGGCGGAGATGAGCTTGTTCGCGATAGATGGCAAAACCCAGACTGCCAGATTTATAACTTTATCGGAAAAGACAACATTCCATTCCACACAATTTTCTTCCCTGCAATGATGATTGGTGCAAAAAAATATAACAACGCAACAAATGTTGTTGGCATGGGATTCATGAATTTTGAAGGTCAAAAATTTTCAAAGAGCAAAAATGTTGGAATCTTCTGTGATGGACTGTTTGGTAGCGACATTGATATTGACGGACTTCGTTCATATCTTGTCACAGTTATTCCAGAGAACAAAGACAGCGATTTCCGTTGGGACGGACTCAAAGACAACACAAACTCCGAACTTGTTGGAAAATTCGGCAACTTGTTCAACCGCTCGCTCAACATGGCAATGAAAAATTTTGGTGGCGAGTTTGATATTGACGAAAACGATTTCACGCCGGACGAAAACGACCAAGTCATGATTGATGCAATCAAGACCTATCCAGAAAAAATTGCAGAATTCTATGACAAAACACAATTCCGTGACGCTTATAAAACAATTATGGAATACGCCGGGGTTGGCAACACCTATCTTGAAAAAACTGCACCTTGGACAATGATAAAAAATGGCGACATGCTCGGTGCAAAAAAAGTTTTGTGGTTGTGTCTTAATATGTGTGCAAGCCTTTGCATTGTTGCAAGCCCAATCATCACAAGAAAAACAAAAGACCTTTGGCAAAAACAACTTGGACTTGCTGGCGACCCAACAGCAAGCGGAATGTGGGAAAAGGCAAGTGAGTTTAATATCAAAAAAGGACACAAAACTCTTTCACCAGAACCAATTTTTGCTCGCATCGATCAAGACAGACTAAACGACCTCAAAGAGCAACTTTCTCGCCGTTTTGATATGAGCAAACTAAAAGACATAAAGGTGGATTAATATGATTATTGAAGGCAAAAATGTTGTTTTTGAGGCACTGAGTTCTGGTCAGACTTTCAACAAACTTTATATTTCAAAACAAAACAAAGATGCTGAAAGTCAAAAAATCATAAATCTTGCAAAACAAAATAACATCAGGATTGATTTTGTTGACAAATTCTTGCTCGACAAAAAAACTTTAACACATCATCATCAAGGTGTGATTGGAGAAGTTGTTGACTTTGAATATTCGGATATTGATGAAATTTTGAAACTTGCCGATGACCGCTGTGAACAACCGCTTGTCGTCATTCTTGACGGAGTGAAAGACCCACATAATTTGGGCGCGATAATAAGAAGTGCGGAATGTGCTGGTGCGCATGGCATCATAATTCCCAAAAACCGAAGCGTTGCTGTTAATGAAACTGTCATAAAGACTTCTGCGGGTGCGATTTCCAACATGAAAATTGCAAGAGTGACAAACATAAACTATCTCATTTCAGACCTCAAACAACGAGGACTTTGGGTTTATGGGTTTGAAGCAGGCAAAAACACAATGTATCAAACAAATCTAAAAGGTCCAATCGCCATTGTTATTGGAAGCGAGGGAGAGGGGATTAGCGAACTCACCAAAAAGCGATGTGACGACATTGTTTCAATTCCTCTTGCAGGACAAGTGAATTCATTAAATGCGTCAGTTGCTTGTGGAATTGCACTTTTCGAAGTTGTCAGACAAAGGAAGTTTTGATGTATAACGAAAAAGAATTGATTGAAAAAGCAAAAAAAGGCGACCAAGAAAGTTTTGCGGAAATTGTTAGAGAATATAATGTTCTTGTTAAAAAAATCGTCCGTAAATTCTTTTTGGTTGGGGCAGAACTTGAAGATTTGCAGCAAGAAGGCATTATCGCTCTTTGCAATGCGGTTTCTTCGTTTGATGAAACAAAAGAGGTTGCGTTCAAGACTTATGCCACACTTTGTGTGAAACGAGCAATCATTTCAACAATAAAAAAGTTCAACTCAAAAAACAACAAAATGCTCTCGGACAGCGTTGCACTTGAAGACACAGAACTTGACGATGACGACGAATTTATCATTGTTCTCCCGTCAAAAACAATGCTTCCAGATGACAAACTTATTTGGCACGAAAAGCTTGAAGAAATCAAAAAGTTTGTTGCTCAAAATCTTTCAACCTATGAAAAACTTGTGCTCAGCGAATACCTCAAAGGAAAGTCATATAATCAAATCGCAGAGGCGGTCAACAAAAATGCAACCAGTGTTGAAAACGCACTTTCCCGCATTCGAGCAAAACTCGCCCCACTAAAAAATATGTAAAAAATGCCAACATTTGTTGGCATTTTATTTTATCTTTCAAAGATGTATTTGTCTTGAGATTTTTGGTTCTGAATGTCTGGGAGGATTCGGAAATTTGATATACCTTTTGTTTCCGGGTGTTTTTTCTCAAATTCTTTAACAGTGTGATAAATCAACTCTTTATTTTCAAAATCTCTGTCGAATGTAAACAAGTTGACGCCTGCGAAGATGCTTTCAGCAAATATCCTTGCATCGTGATCATGATTTTGATTATGATTTCCTTCAAACGCCCATTCGGTTTTTGTGTATAAGAAGCCATTTTTCATCAATGTAACTTTTTGAGGAGACAACAAGTCGCGGGTGAGTTCATCAATTAACATTTGTTGACGCTCGTTGAATATGACATGTTCAACTGAGTAGTTTTGAAAAAATACATTTGGTTTGATTGGAGTGAAAATTACATGATTGTTATATACTTCGTGAAGAACGGTTGGCGTGATGACTATTCGAAGTTCCTTGTTGTAGGCGAGTTTCATATTGTCAAACAAAGCAGCGAGAAGTTGGAGTTGGTTTTTGCTGACTTTTGAATCATAAAGAGTTTTTATGTTACAATATTTCAAAACATCTTCAACTGAAATTTTTGCCTTGTCAGCATAATCGCGAATTCTTGCATCCATTCCAAATGCTGAATGCAATGCATTGTTGTCAAGAGCAAGCTTTTTGTTTGTTTTGAAATGAAATCCTTGAGGCTCGTTTGTCATGACTCCTCCAATATTATATATTATATTTTATTACAAAAATCGACAAAAGTCAATATTGGATTATTGCTCGTGGCGAAGGAGTGAGTGGTATATGCACGAAAATTCTTTATCCATAAAAATCATAGGGACAGGGTAGAGTGGGTTGGCTTCTTTCTTTGCTCGGCGAATGAGTTTTGGAATATCTTGTTCTTTGAGGTCCTCAATGTAGTCAGGGAAACCAAAAGTTTTGTTCATGTCTTTGATTTTTTGAATGAAAGCAAGAGTCTTTTCTTCGTTTGTTACAAGTTCAGGGAAAATTCCAATGGCGTCACAAAGAGCACCAATTTTTTTATAAATCTTTTTGCCATAAAAACTCAAAACCTTTGGCAATATCACAGCATTTGCAAATCCATGGGGTGTGTTGTATTCTCCGCCAAGAGTGTGTGCAACTGCGTGGACATTTCCAACATATGCTCGCGTGAACGCAAGCCCTGCTTCAAATGCTGCGGTCATCATGTTTTGACGCGCTTTTAGGTCGTCTGGGTGATGAAAAGCTGTCTCCAAATTTTCAAAAATCAACTTTGTTGCATGAATTGCATATTCTTTTGTCTCATGTGTGTTGCTTTTGCCGATGAAACTTTCAACTGCGTGAGTGAGTGCGTCCATTCCAGTTGAAGCGGTAAGAAATGGTGGCAAAGACAATGTCATGTTTGGGTCGAGAACGGCAAACTTTGGAACAAGTTTTGGGTCTTCAATTGCAAATTTTTCTTTTGTGTGAGCGTCAACAATGACGGCGGCAAGAGTTGTTTCGCTTCCTGTGCCACTTGTGGTTGGAATTGCATAAAGTGGTGGCAAGGCGTGACGAACTTTCAAGATGCCACGCATTTGACGAATTGTTTTGTTTGGGTTTGTGGCTCTTGCACCAATGGCTTTTGCACAATCCATTGCGCTTCCGCCACCAATTGTAATAATTGCTGTGCAGCGGTTTTGTTTGTATTCTTCAAGCCCATCTTCTGCGTTGTCGATTGTTGGATTGGCAACTGTTTTGTCAAAAATCACAAACTCAACTCCGTTTGCTTCAAGTGAAGAAAACAAAAGGTCACATAGTCCAAGTTTCATCACTCCTTCGTCTGTGACAACAAGAACTTTTTTGTGCCCGGCGGTGGCAATGTCGCGAGCCATGTCAAGAGTTGCTTGTTCTCCATAATAAATTTGTGGTTTGTTGTATGGAACAAAATACATCGCAACACGCATGACGCTTTGAAATGCTCGATAAAATAATTTTTTCATAAAACCCTCGTTAAAAATGATTATATCATTCCATTATATTTTGCCAAAATGAATTAAGGTTATTAATAAAAGAGTTTAATAATAAAAAAAGAAGAGATTATTCTCTTCCTTGTGAGTTTGCATTTTGAGTTGCAGTTTGTTCCAAAATTTTTCCTGCGATTTTTTTATGACCATTTTGTTCTTCAAGTTGCCAAGAAAATTGATTTGCTTTTTTGCCGTCATAAAAGAGAAAATTTCCCGACTTGCCATCTTTTATGTCTATTATTCTTGGCTCAACAAACTTTTGGTCAAAGCATTTGAGAACCTGTTCAACCCAATCAACCGGATAGTTGCAAATGTGATTTTCAAGTGCGTAAACGACCAACATATTTTCAACTTTTGGGTCGTCAAGCGACATAACAATATAATATCTGTCAGTAAGAACTTTTTTCTTGTCCATAAAAACACCTCTTGATGATATTTTAGATTTAAAGAAATAAAATGTCAATATGTTTATCCCTCGGATATTGGGCAAAACTTTTGAAGAGGTGAATATGACTGCTGTTGCATTGGTTTTTGTTGGGATAACATTGATACTAAATGGTTATTTGATGTGGAACAAAAAAGAAACAAAGCCGCTCATCGTTTTTAACTTGTTTACGGGCGGCATGATTATTTTGTTTAACATCTATGTCATTATGTCGGGCGGAAATCTTGTTGGAGCATTTGGCGGGCTTCTGTTTGGACTAACAAATTTGTTGGTGGCTTTTGATTTGATTTTCAAAGAGTCGCCTTGGGCAACAGGAAATTTTTCTTTGCTTGCAACAGTGTGTGCGATTGCAATTTGTGCCTTTAATTTTGTTGACGGAGAATTGCTCAAGGGAATTATGTGGGCACTTTGGTCACTCATTTGGCTTTTTGCGTTCATTGGTTTTTCTCTCAAAAAACAATTTCAGCCAGCAACATTTGTTATGTTTATTGTCCAAGGCTTTTTGACAACAGGGGCATTTGGGCTTTTGCAACTTTTTGACATTGTCAAATTCTAAACTAGTGTTAAGAAACTTTTGTCAAGAAAAAGATATGACGGCGGAATGTCGAGTATGGTCTTTGCACCAAACTCTTTATTTTTTATCAAGTTGTATAGAGCAATGCAATATGCGACAACAACTTGGGCAGTAAAACGCGGATTGCTGTCAAGATTGAGTTCAAACCTCATTTGGTTGTTTGGCGAAAGGACGCAGCCGCAGTGATACATATGTGTTTTGAGCTTCTCGACCTTTTTTGTGCTGCAAAACTTTATTATTGTTTTGTAGCCCTCAAAATAGTCAGGCATATTTCTGATTTCTTGGCAAAGCGCCCTTTTGTTCACTCCTTTTTTTGCGGCGACAAAACATAATCTTTGGTGCTTTGATTTTTCGTTTAATTCGTGACCCTCTTGTGCTTCTTTCAAAGCCTTTCGAACTGGGAGCGTATATTCAATCGCATCGTCAACCCCAGAAAGCGCTCGCAGAGCTTGTGAATGACCTTGGCTGACGCCTTTTCCCCAAAATGTTTCGTATCTGTGGTCGACTGCCTTTGTCAAAGCACGTATAAGAGAAAAAAGACCAGGGTCCCAACCGCACGAAATGATCGAGCATCTTTTGTTATTTTTGTTCGCCTCATCAAGCGAGCGGTGATAGTTCTTTATGTGAGCATGGTTGTCAAAACTGTCAATCGTATGAAAATGCTTTGCAACCAAAAACGCTTGCTCTTCAATGTCAGTTTTTGAACCCGAGCACAAGCACATGATGTCTATCTTTCTTTTGTAGTTTGCAATGTTTTCAAACTTGTCACAAGGTGTTCCAAACACTGACGAAATGCTTCGTCTTGAAAAAATGCAAACGAGTTTGAACCTTTCGTCTTTTTGAAGTTTTTCTTCAACACTTTTTCCTAGGTTTCCATAACCCACGATTCCAATTCTGATTTTTTTCATGTATGTATTTATGATGACAGTTTTATTTTTGTCAAAGTGAAAATTAATTAAAATAAATTAAAAAATATTTGAAAATAATTAAAAAATAATAAAAAAAATAATTCAATAGTTAAATTTTTCAATAAAAACTATAAATTATTAAATTCTTAAATCCTTATCACATATGGAATAAAGCAAAAAAATAATTTACAAAAATAAAATGTTTTGTTAATATTAAAATATGAAGTTTGAAGTTGTCAATCTAAAAGAAATTGTGTTTTCGGCGGAAGATGTTGAAGCACATATTTCAATAATTTTGGAGAATGCGAAGCCGCGAGGTGCGACTGCGATAAAGTTTATCCATGGTTATGGTTCTCACGGCAGAGGCGGAGTGATTTCGGTGGAGTTGAGAAAACTTTTGCCAAAACTTCAAAGACAAAAACAAATCACAACTTTTCTTTTGGGGCATGAGTGGGATATATCAAATGAGAAATGTCAGAAATTTTTATTCATGCACCCAGACTGTGCACAAGACGAAGACTTGAACAAATCCAATCCTGGAATCACAATTGTTGGAGTTTGATATGAGATTTTTTACAAGCGATACACATTTTAATTCACAAAGCACTCTTGAAATGGACCAGCGTCCATTTTCATCGACAAAACAATTTGACAAATATGTTTTGAAACTTTGGAACAAACAGACAAAAAAGGACGATGTGATTTATCATTTGGGAGATTGGGGAAGTTGTTCAAAAAATCAAATGCACGGCTGGGAACAAGCATATCCATATGTCAAAAAACTCAAGTCCAAAGTCATTTTGGTGATGGGGAATAATGAGGAGCGAATCGTGAAGTTTTTCTTTTCGAACAATTTCGACGATTTCAGAAATTATTGCAAAAATCTTGGTTTTCTCGATGTCATAAAAAACGGCGAAATTGAGGTTGCTGGGAAGAAGTTTTTCATGACTCACAAACCAAAAGATTGCAAGCCCGAAATGCTTAATCTCTTTGGACATATGCACCGAACAGGTGGAATTTACAAGTCTTTTGGCTTTTCGATGTGTTGTGACCTCAATCATTTTTATTTGCAAGACGAAAACGCGATTGCAAATTTTCTTGATATGAAAGAAAAATATTGGGATATTGACGAAAACTTAAAAATAAAATAAAACATGAAAAATATATTGACACAATTTTTGCTTTGATATATTCTTTCATGCAAAAAAGGAGAATGAAATGGGGGAAGCACTGCTTGATGCATTGATTGACACCGCAAAAATGATTGGCATCTTGTATCTTGTCTATCTTCTTGTTTCATATCTTGAACATCACAACAACCAAAAGTTTCATCATTTTATGCAAAGAACTCAAAAAGCGGGACCTTTTATGGGTGCGGTTTTGGGCATTGTTCCACAGTGTGGTTTTTCGGCTGTCATGAGCGATTTGTTCGCCAAACACAAAATCACGATTGGAACACTTGTTGCTGTGTTTATTGCAACAAGTGATGAAGCAATCCCGATTTTGATTTCTTATCCTGAGTTCTATAAGTCACTCATCATTTTGTTGGGCATAAAGTTTGTTTATGCGACTGCTGTTGGGTTTGCTATGGACGGAATTGTTGCCCTTGTTCACAAGAAAAAAGGCGAAAAACAAGAGCATAATGAAGTTTTGGAAAAAGGTCATGATTGCGAGCATGACGACCATTGTGACCATTGTGATTCGCATCATTGCTGCGCGGATAACATTTTTCTTGATGCACTCAAGCACACAGCAATAATTGCCGCTTTTGTCTTTGTTGCAACAGCAATCATAAATATAATCATGTTTTATGTTGGGACAGAAGGAATGACAAATGCTTTGATGTCGCTTTCAATCTTCCAACCTCTTGTTGCGGCGGCGATTGGACTCATTCCAAACTGCTGTGCATCAGTTGTTCTTCTTGAACTATTTATCAAAGGTGGTTTGAGTTTTGGTTCACTTGTTGCTGGACTTTGTGCAGGAAGCGGTGTTGGACTTTTGATTTTGTTCAAACAAAACAAATCAATAAAACAAAATCTTTTGGTCCTTTTCACTTGTTATGTCACTGGTGCTGCTCTTGGAATGATAATTTGTTTGTTTTGACAAACATAATTTGTTTGTTTTAATTATGCTTTTGGTTTTTAATTGTTTGTTTGAGAGTTTTCAAACAAACTTTTTTTATTAATAACAATAATTTTGCCAAATTCATATTAAATCTGGGGTGAGAAATGAAAGAATATAATGAAAGCAAAATTTTTATGAAAGAAATGTTTGGAGCAAAACCATATGCTGTTGCTGAAATTTATGGCGGCGAAAAATATCCAGACATTCGAGGAGAAGTTGATTTTTATCCGATTGGAAATGGCGTTTTGGTTGTGAGTGTTTTACATAATTTGCCAAACACCAAGACCAATTTCTTTGGATTCCATATTCACGAAAATTCAGAGTGTTCGGGAGATTTTTCTTCTGCGGGTCCACATTTCGGCACGGGCGAACATCCAATGCATCAAGGTGACATGCCTGTGATTTTGTCAAATGACGGCGATGCATTTTTGTCTTTTTTCACAAGACGTTTCACAATCTCTGAAATTATTGGGAAAACCGTGATTGTGCATCTTGACCCCGACGATTTCACAACGCAGCCGTCTGGAAACTCTGGCGAAAGAATTGCATGTGGCAAGATTGAGAGGCGAGATTAACCTAATTTTCAACATTTTAGTAAACTGAATTAGGAGAAAATTATGGCAGTAACAAATATAGCGAATTTAACGTCAACAATAACAAGCACGAGCGGCACAACTTTTAACGTGTCGGCAAAAAGTAATGCTGTTGAAATTTATGATTTGACAACAGAACTTTTGGTTGTCAAAACAACGCAAAAAGAATGGACAATTCCGGGCGATAAATTAACTCTTACAACAACAATAACAAACAACCTCAACACAAATATTTCGGACATAACAATAAAAGACACTTTGGGAACAGGTGCAAAATTTGTTGAGGGAACGCTCAAAGTCGGAACAGAAAGTTATCCTGACGACAATCCAATCACAGGTGCAACTCTTCCTGTCACAGTTGGTGGGCAAGGTGGAGAGTTGACGTTCTCATATGAAGTTGCGGTTGATGACCCTGCCGAAGTTGAAACTTTTGTTAATCAATCAAACGTTCAATTCGAAATTTCTGGAACGCAATATAATGTTTCATCAAATGAAGTTTCGGTTCATATCTTGGATAACCAAGTTTATCTTCTCAAAACCGCTGACAAAACAATTGTCAAGTCCAAAGATGTTGTCACATTCACGATTACAATAACCAATGACGGCGAACTTGAAAACACAAACATGATGTTTTCCGATCCGCTGCCAACTGGTGCGACTTTTGTTGCGGGCAGTGTGAAAATTGATAACGAGGAGAAAGCCGACCTCAATCCAACGACTGGATTCGCTCTTTCAAATCTTGCTGCTGGCGGACAAATCAAAATTGAATTCCAAGTAACTATTGATTAAATTTTTATTAGTATACAAAAAATTTTTCAAATTTGACTTTTCAAACTAACATTTTTTTGGTAGGATATGGCAGAAGAAAATTGGGAAAGACAAATATGAAAAAGAGAACAAAAATTCTGATTGTTGTTATTGCGCTGATTATTGCCGCAGCACTTTTGGGTGCGGCTATTGCCGTTGTTTTCATCAAAAAGGGAAACGCGGGAGATGGACAAGAAAACAGACAACTTGTCACATTCTCAAATACATTTTCTGGAAAAGTTGGACAAAGTTTTGAGATTTTGGGAAAAGTGAAAAGAAATATTCCACAAATTCAAAATGAGGGCAAAAATGAACGCTATCCAACATATGGCACGAGCCTCGCAAACATCACCGACGAAGAAAAAGACAACATTCTTTCGGAAGACACAATGCTTCGTGCGTCTGAGACGACATATGACTCAATGGATAGCGAGGGCAATTTGTATCTTGGAGGTGTGGCAACCGGCAAGAAACTCTACAAACACACTTCAAGTGTTGGCATGTATTATGGAGATGTTTCGGACACAGAAGAAGCAGTTGTTGAAAAAATTACTATTGAGTCAAGTGAAATGCGAAATTTCATAACTGGGCTCTATGCACCAGCGGGCGAGGTTGTAAAAATTGAAATATCAAGTGAAGACCTTTCCTCGATTGGCGGCGAACTTCTCGTCAGCGTTGGACAAGTCAGTCACAGAAATGTTTCGAATAACATTTGGAAAGAAAGAAACGATTTTTCACGCATGCCCAACATTGGGAATAAAATGACAATAAAAACAACAACCGCCTATGTTGGGAACTATTTGGGTGGGCCAATTTATGTTTATCCAAAAACATTTGGCAAAAAGTTTTCGGTGACAATTTCAGGAGCTGTTCGATATCCATATTATATTCATGGTCTCACAACTCGCGAAGAAGTTGAAGAAATGAAAAACCTTTCTGCACCATATTATGATTTTGAAGTTTGGGATTTGGGTGTTCGTCACTCTGGACCAAAAAAATATGCAAACTTTGATTATGACAATTTGTTTGAGGTTGGAAACTTGTGGGAAAAAATATGTCGCACAAGTCGACTGGTTCCATGTTCGGCAAATGCCGCGATTGGTGTTGGTTATGTTTATGATTGCTTTGTTGCGGCGGGTGCTGCGTGTGCTTTTCAAGGCGGTCATTCGTGGATCAACGCGCCATGCTCTTGGCTTGCGGGGGCTCTTGATTATGAGTCGATGACAAAAAATGGATTTTGGGGCATTATTCATGAATTTAACCATTTGTATCAAAGTTATGGAATGTATGAAACAAAGACAAATGAAGTCACAAACAATGCGACAAACCTTTTGAGTTATACCCTCTACACAAATATTTCCGCGTTAAGAAGTGAAGACGATTCAACTCTTTCTGATTGGAACAGATTCACAGACCCATCTCGCAGTTTGAGGGAAACAATATCGCTTGCTGAAAGTGGTGCAGCACAACTTTCGCTTAATACTTATTCTGACCTCATACATGCTTTTGGAGTTGATGTGTTCACAAAAGCTGCACGAGAACAAACAAAACTCGGAGTTGACGGCTGGTATGAAGCAATTTCAAAAGCAACAGGATATAACATGACCTTCTATTTTGAAGAAATGTTGCATCAAACAATATCCGATGAAATGAAAGCAATTTATGATGATTCAAGCAAAATTACATTTGTGCCAGTTGCTTCGCTTTTCCAAACCGGAAGAAATTATTTTTCACAAGGGGAAGAAGTGTTTGTTGAAACCGTCAGACCATATGAAATTGAAAAAGGCGAGCCATATGTTTTGAACTTCAACGAGCGCCTTGTTGTTCCAAGCGGATTTAGTTTTAAAATAAAAAGCATAAGCAGTCCTGAGCATGGAAAACTTGAAAAACAAGATGAAAACATATATAAATTTATTCCTGACGAAAATGAGTATTCGGGGACAATCAAAGTTGTTATTGAACTTGAAAATCCTCAAATCAAAACCAAAGATGTCACGCTCACTTTGAATTTCCGTCAACGCATAACAAATTTGCTGTCCATCACAAGATATGCTTATTCAAATCGAGTCTATAACAGTGTTGACGATGCGCTCAAAAACGACTTTTCGGGATATGAGAGTATGACTCAAAGCAAAAGCAGCTCAACTTTCCTCAATAAAATTGCAAATAATCATATTGGCATTGTTGAAGGAAAAATCGATATCCCAGAGGACGGCGAATATGCATTTTGTTTGAGGTCGGGAAGAGGTAACAACACATTGTGGCTTTCAGTTAATCAAAAAGACAACTTGCAACAAGTTTTGTCGCTCAATTCTGATCATGGCGGATTTGCTTCATCTGGGGAACATGTCGTGAAATACAACCTCAAAGCAGGAGATTTTGTATATTTCAAAGAAATTACACTTTCACGCCATGCCTACAATGATGCGTTCACAGAACTGGGCTGGGCAAATTTGACAAAAAATGAAAATATGGTGACAATTCCTTCAAAATATCTCTATAACAAAGATATTGAAAAAACAGAATATTCATTTGAAACGCCAGAAGTTTATAAACGAAATTATCAAGAAAGTGTCTCTCTTTCAAAAGCGGATTTGTCAAAGCAAAGCATTGTCAGTGTAAATCATTCAAGTTGGAGCAATGCTCAATCAATCCAAAACATTTTGGATGGAAATCTTGACACATTTTATCATAACAATCAAAATAATTTTGTGAGCAATTCAAATCCGTTTGAGCTTGAAGTTGATTTGGGAGAAATTGTTCGATGCAACAAAATCACAATCACAAGTCGAAAAAGCGGACAACTCAATTTGCCTTCAACATTCAAGTTGTATGGCGGAAAAACGCAAGACGAAATGAATTTGCTTGGAAATTATGTTGACCTTCCGCTAAAATCAAATATGGTTGAGGCAACATTTGATGACGCCGAAATAAAGTATTATAAAATTGTCGTCACAGACACAAAATCTGCGACTTCTGGAAATAAATATGTGACAATTGCTCAAATTGATTTGGAATATATTTTTGCGGGAGTCGAGAAATCTCCATTTGACCTCAAATACTACAAAACAGATTCAACCAATTTCTTAAAGTTAAAAATGCAAAGCACTTATGGATGGGTGACAAGCGGAAACGGAGAAATTGAATATGAGTTTGAAGGCACGGGCATCGTGTTTTTTGCAAGACAAACTGACGCTTGCAAAATCAAAGTGGAAATTGACGGCGAAGTTCACGAACAAGAACTTTTTGCAAGTGGCGAAAAACAAATGTTCTTCATTGCAACAAATCTTCAAAACAAAAATCACAAATTAAAAATTATTGTTTTGAAAGGAAATTTAAATATTGATTCATTCATAACAAAATAAAAAAATCCACCCAATTATTTGGTGGATTCTTTGTTTAAAGCGTTTTTCAAATATTTTGAAACATCTTGGCGATCTAATGAGTGAGAAAATATGTTGGTTTTTATGATTTTGTCGCTTGAAAAATATTTATGAAAATCAAAACTTTCATCGTCAATTATGACAAAATTTTGTGTTCTGTTTGCTCCAAAAAATCTCAAAATTTCTTCACCGCGGCGACTTGGGTCTGACGAAATTGGTGTTGCCAAAAGTGGCTTGTCAAATTTTAGTCCATTAAGACGTAATAATTTGTTTGTGATGTTCATGTCTTGACGCCATGTTGAAGAAATGACGAGAAAACAATTATATTTTCTTCCGAGAGTCCTCAAGAGGTGGTTGAGTGCTGACATGCTTTCGGGATTAAATTGTTCCCAGAAAAATTCTTTTTTTGAACCTTTTTCAATTTGTGATTTACGCCATTCCCAGTCCCACAAAACGCCATCGATATCCAAAAACACATAAAAATTTTCTTTTTTGTTCATTTTTTCCTCATCAAATATATTAGCATAATTAAGCTTGTTTGACAAATTATATTTTTTGTTTCAATCTTAAAAAATAATTGACACCACCCCTTTTGTGTGTTAAAATTGCAAAGCATTTAAATATTTGCAGAAGTACCCAAGTGGTTGAAGGGGCTCCCCTGCTAAGGGAGTAGGCTTGTAAAAGGGCGCGAGGGTTCAAATCCCTCCTTCTGCGCCAAAAGGACACCGTAAGGTGTTTTTTTGTTCAAGCGAAGGAGGGGTTCTCGCATAGCGTTGCCGACTGAATGGGGCAAAAGGACACCGTAAGGTGTTTTTTGTTTTGTGTCGCAAGATTAATTATTGTGAAAATTTGAATATTATGTTAATATGTTTTTGAGGTATTTATGTTAAAAGATGAAATTATTGAAAAAGCAAAGCAAAAACCATTTAGGGTGTATTTCGATATGGACGGAGTATGCTCAGAAGAGCGAACTGGTGAACATGATTTGATTGTTGCAAATGCGAAAGATTTTTATCTTAAAAAACGACCAATGAAAACGATGTTGAGGGTTATGCAAGAACTGCATGACGCGGGGGTCGAAATCGGGATTTTGAGCAGCTGCTGGTATTTGGAGCAAGCAGACCAAAAAAGGCGATGGCTCAAAACTAATGCTCCATTTGTTGAAGATAAAAATGAACATTTTGTTGTATATGAAACAATAAATTTCACGGAAGAGGAAAAACCCTATCTCAAAGCATGGGAACTTGAAAAAATCACAAAAGGTTATGACGGTGAGTTTTTGCTGATTGAAGACAGGCACGCAAACATCAAGGCAGCAAACAAATATTTTGGCAGACTGGTTGCGGAGCACGTGTCTTGCCTTGTTGAATAACATTGACAAAAATGACTTCAAATTATATAATAAAAGATAAATTTGGAGGAAATATGAAACACGAATTCAGAGCATTGGCAAAAGGTGTTGTTGGTGGAGAATATGTTTTTGATGAGTTTGAAGCAAAAACAATGATTTTGGCAAGTCGCAACAATGGTCCATTTGAACTTGCTTTTTATGAACAATCAATTTCTGTTGGCGATAAAAATTTTGTTAAGTTTGTTTCTGATGAAGAGTTTGTCCCTGTGAAGGATGTTGTGGTTATGCAGAGCAATTCGCAAGATTATTCGCAACATGTTGCAAGAAATATGAAGTGGGAATTTTTGAAAGAAAATCCAACTCCAACATTGAGAGAGGTTCGTGCTTTGAACAAGCGAATCATCAACACTCAAAAAAACATAAAAAATAATGAGAGCCTGAATGAGAAATAAAAACTTTATTGTGTGTGTCACAGGAAAATCCGGGGTAGGCAAGTCAATGTTTTCAAAAATGTTGGCTGCCCGCCTTGATTTTTTCTATATCGATATTGACAAAATTGGGCATAAGATTTATGAAGACAAAAAAGTTGTTGAAAAGGTAGAAAGCATTTTTCAGCAAAAACTAACTGATGAGAATGGAAACTTTGACAGAAAGCGGCTTGGCGGAATGTTGTTTTCCGAAAAAAATTTGTCAAAAGTTGAAAAATTTAATAATTTCACAAAGCGTTGTATGCAATTCATGATTAATAATGAACTTTCTCATCACAAAAATGTTGTTTTGGATTGGATTCTTTTGCCAAAAACGATATACTGGAAGGGGTCAGATTGCAAAATTTTGATTCGCCCGCAAAATGATGAAGAAAGATTTCGTCATGTTAAAAATCGGGACGGACTGAGTGAAGAATATCTGAAACTCAGAGATTGTGCGGGGATTGATTATGAAGACTGCGATTTTGATTTCGTTATCACCAACGATTATCAAATGAGTGATTTTGAAGAAAACTTGACGCGTGTGCAAGAAAAAATTTTGATGCAGATGAGGAAAAAATATGAGTGAAACAAAAATTATTTTGGCAAGCAAAAGCCCAAGAAGAAAAGAACTTTTGGCAACAATATTTGACGAGTTTGAATGCATTCCAAGCGACAAAAATGAAGACATGACAAAAAAGATGAAGATAACTGAACTCGCAAAAAATCTTAGCGGTCAAAAAGCCGAAGATATTTTTTCAAAAACAGAAGGCAATCGTGTGATTATCGGCTCGGACACAATGGTTGTGCTTGGAAATAAAATTTATGGCAAGCCAAAGGACGAAAACGATGCGTTTTTTATGCTCAAATCTTTGAGTGGCAAAACTCATAAAGTTGTCACAGGAATTTATGTGATTAAATTTGAAGAAGGAATAAAAACCGTTTTGAGTGATGCGGTTGTGTCAAAAGTTAAATTTGCAAAAATGTGCGACGACGAGATTTGGGAATACATAAAATCAGGGGAGCCAATGGACAAGGCGGGAGCGTATGGTTGTCAAGGGCTTGCAAGAAAACACATTGAAAAAATAGATGGCGACTTTTTTGCTGTTATGGGTCTTCCCGTTCACAAAACATATGAAATTTGCAAAAAATTGGACGTCATAGTTTAAAATTTTTGCTATTGACATAAAATTATAATTAAATTAATATGAAAATAATGAAAACAAGCGAAGTCTTTGACACTCCCGAACAAAAATCGAGAAAGTCAGGTCAAAAAATTTTGAAGTTTGGATGCGTGGCGTGTTTTGCCATTGCTTGCGTTTTTACTGTCCAAAATTTGATGCCGCTTGATTTTTACATTAATCCTGGAATTGATGAAAACACAAAATTTGTTGTTGCCCACGCTGGCGGAGGAATGGATGTTGACGGCAGAACAAAAAAATATTTGAATGTGGTTGAGGGTGTTGATTATCATTATGCTCACGGCACGAGAATGTTTGAAATTGATTTTGCATTTTCAAAAGAAAACGAACTTGTTGGCACTCATCGATATGAATATCTAAAAGATTTCAGCAACAAAAATAGGATTGGAATTGAAGAATACAAAAATAAATTAATTTTGGACAAATTTCATGGACTCACTAGTGAAAGATTGTTTGAACTCATGCAAAAGTATCCCGATGCAAAATTCATTATTGATACAAAAGAAAATGAGCCATTTTTGGTTTATGAAAAGTTGATTGAAGATGCAAATGCATATGGGATTAATCTCAAAGAAAGCGTAATTCCTTTTGTTTCTTCAAAAAATATGCTTGAAAAAATTGATGCGGCATATGACTTTGATGAAATTATGTTCACCAATTACAAATCAAAGTTAAACACAAATCAACTTCTTGAAATCGTCAAGAGCAACCAAAAAATTAAATATCTTCATATCTTTCCAACAGACCTTTCAAGAATTGAAGTTAATGAATTTAACAAGTTGGGAATACGAGTTTTTGCCCATATGGACAACAGTCCTGTTTTTCACCTCGCTCTTGATTATGGCTGCACGGGAATATTTTCTGATGACATAACAGAAGATTCGTTCAATCTAAAATATCGCTATATTCTTGAACAAAAACTCATTGACCCAAAAATTGCCGAAGCATCTGCGAATGTCAAACTTGACGAGCTACTGGGCTTGTCTTTTCCTGCTTAAACATTTTTTTAAAATTTGTTGAAATATGTGCAAAATTATGATATATTTCTAATAAATGGGGGAAATTATGAAACATTTTGATGGTTTTGAAGAAAAAGCGATTAGCAGTTTGGCAAACTTCGCAAACAAATTCACATATTTCGGGTATATCAACAAAAACGAAAAATATCCAGTGTTTGTTGACGAAAAGAAAAAAATTTATATCAAAGCACAAAATCCAAGAACATTTTTATTCTGCGTGAAAAGAATGGACGAAGTTTGTGTTGCAAAAGAAATGGAAGATATGCTTGATTTCAAATATAAATATGAAAAACTTTCCAAAGCGTTTGATTATGACAAAAAAATTGCAAAATCATATCTGCAAAAAAGCGTTGACCACATTTTGTCGCAATACAAGAAGCAACAAAATGGAATTGAACAATAAGAAAAGACCCGTTTGGGTCTTTTTTGATGCAAAACTATTTGTTCCAATTTGGAATGAAGCAAGTGTCGGCACTTTTTGAACTTTGAACAAAACCGTCGAGTCCAAGTTCCAAAAAATATTTGTTTGTGGTTGAGATTTCGCGGGAAGTGAGTTTTCGGTTTATTTCTGGGATTTTGTCGCACTCGCCGAACGGAGTGAATTGACTCATGACACTAACCAAAATTTGTTTGTCGTAATTTTGTTTCAGGTAATCCAAAACTTGTTTGCTTTCTTGAGTGTGAAGAGGCAGAATCAAATGACGAACAATCACGCCTTGCTTGAGCATTTCCCCGTCAAATTCGAGTGGTTTGTTTTTCACCATTTCGTTGAGTGCGGCTTTTGCATTTTCAACATAATCTGGGCAATTTGAGTATTTTTTGGCGGTTTCGGGTCTAAAATATTTGAAATCTGTCAAAAAAATGTCAACATATGGCAAAAGTTTTTGAATTGTTTCAACTTTTTCATAGCCATGAGTGTTCCAAACAACTGGGACATTTGGCTTGTAAATTTTTAACGCTTCAATAATTTCGTCCGCAAAATGTGTTGGGCTAACGAGATTTATGTTGTGAACTCCTTTGCCCTCAAGTTCTTTCATGATTTCAACAAGACCAAGTGGTGACACTTTTGTGCCATGACCGCTGTGAGAAATTTCATAGTTTTGGCAGAACACGCATTTGAGCGAACAACCAGAAAAAAATATTGCGCCACTTCCACGAGTTCCACTGATTGGCGGTTCTTCAAACATAAAAACAGAATATGTGTTGATGCTCATTTTTTCTTTTTCGCCACACAAGCCTTTTGTTTTTGTTCTGTCAATATTGCAATTTCTTGGACACAAATCGCACTTTTTCATGCTCATATTGTAGAGCAAACGCAGATGGTCGACAAGCAATTTGGCAAAAAATAAAAATTTTTTTTGGGCTTATTATTGATTAAATATAAATATATGTGATATACTTACGCGTTGAATTTAGGAGAAAATTATGAAAAACGAAAAGATTAGAAATGTTGCGATTATTGCCCACGTTGACCACGGCAAAACATCGCTTGTTAACGAAATGCTCAAACAAGGTCACGTTTTCCGTGACAATCAACAAGTTGACGACAGAGTTATGGACTCAAACGCACTTGAAAGAGAAAGAGGAATAACCATTCTCGCAAAGAACACTGCGGTTTTCTATAATGGCGTCAAAATCAACGTTGTTGACACCCCAGGGCACGCGGACTTCGGTGGAGAAGTTGAACGTGTTCTCAAAATGGTTGACGGCGTTTTGCTTGTTGTTGATGCTTTTGAAGGACCAATGCCTCAAACTCGTTTTGTTCTTGAAAAGGCACTGGAACTCAACCTCAAAGTTATTGTTGTCATCAACAAAATTGACAGACCTGATGCGCGTGTTCAAGAAGTTCAAGACGAAGTTTTGGAACTCTTTATGGACCTCAATGCAAATGACGATCAACTCAATTCGCCATTCTTGTTTGCATCTGCTCGTCAAGGAGTTTGCGGAGAAAACATCGCATATCTCAAAGACATGACTGTTTTGTTTCAAAAAATCATTGATTACATTCCAGCACCGGACGGCGAAGAAGACAAACCTTTCCAAATGTTGATTTCGGCAACAGAGCAAAATGAATATGTTGGAAAACTTGCAGTTGGCAAAATTGCACGTGGCAAGGTTAAAGTTGGCGACCAAATCACACTTTGCAATTACTTTAATGACAAAACAAGCAATGCAAAAATTGTTTCAATGTATCAGTTTGAAGGACTCAAACGTGTTCCTTGCGAAACATCTGTTGCAGGCGACATTGCAATGATTGCTGGAATTGAAAGCGTCACAATTGGCGACACTCTTTGCTCACCAGAAAAAGTTGAGCCGCTTGAATTTGTTAAAATTAGCGAACCAAGTGTTGAAATGACTTTCCTTGTCAACGACAGTCCTTTTGCAGGAAAAGAAGGCAAGTTTGTGACATCTCGTCACCTTCGTGAAAGACTTTATCGCGAACAAGTCAAAGATTTGTCACTCCGTGTTCGCGACACAAAAACAACAGAGGCATTCACTGTTTGTGGAAGAGGCGAAATGCACCTTTCAATCCTCATTGAAAACATGAGAAGAGAAGGTTATGAATTCCAAGTTTCAATGCCAAGAGTTGTTTTCAAGGAAATTGATGGCAAAAAATATGAACCTATTGACCGCGTTGTTTTGGATGTTCCAGAAGATTGCGTGGGCGTTGTTATGAATAAACTCGGTGTGAGAAAAGGCGAACTTGTTTCAATGGCTCCTCACACAAACAGAATGAGAATGGAATTCAAAGTGCCTTCACGTGGAATGTTTGGATTTAAGTCAGACTTTTTGACAGACACACGAGGCGAAGGAATTTTCAGCGCAATTCCAGAAGATTACGAACCTTATAAAGGCGAAATTGCTCGCCGTGAATATGGCTCACTCATCGCATTTGAAGCGGGAGAGAGCATAACTTATGGACTCTTTAACGCACAAGAACGCGGCGACTTGTTTATTGGCCCTGGAATTCCAGTTTATGCCGGAATGGTTGTTGGAAGAAACCCAAGAGGCGAAGATTTGGTTGTTAATGTTTGCAAGAAAAAACATCTTTCAAACTGCCGTTCATCAGGCGCGGACGAAGCACTTCGTCTTATTCCACCAATTCAAATGTCACTTGAAGATTCCCTTGAATTTTTGGCTGATGATGAATATATGGAAGTCACACCAAAAAGCATCAGAATCAGAAAAGTTGTTCTCGACCATAATATGCGTTTGAGAATTAGAGGCAAAGCTTTGCAAAATCAAGATTAGTATGGTATATTGAGGATATGAAACAGCAAAAGAACAAAAGTGTTATGAGACAATATAAAATGGATCTCAAAAGATTTGGAAAATATCTTTTGATTCTCATTCCCATTGCTTTTGTCGAGGCATTTTTGGTTTCAATGCTCAATTATCCCGTTTGGCTAAACTGCATCATCATCATCCCAACGCTCATTGTTTGGTGCGTTGTGTTTGAACTGATTTATGTTGCAATTAGCAAAAGAAAAGAAAAGAAAGCAGAGTCCGAAACAAAAAAGCCGGATATTTATGCTGATTAGTTGAGAGGAAATATGGAAAAGAAATCATACGCAAAAATGATGCCACATTCAATCGAGGCGGAACAGGCCATTCTCGGTTGCTGTTTGATTGACGAAAATGTGCCAATTGATGTCATGGCGACACTTAATGCGAACGACTTTTATGTTGAAGCGCACAAACAAATATTTGACGCAATGATGTCAATCTACTCAAATAATGTTGCGATTGATTTTGTCACAATCACCGACCAGCTCGAAAAAAACAATTTGCTTGACAGTGTTGGCGGAATTGATTACATAACAACTCTCACAAACATCATTCCAAGTGCTGCGAATTTCAAACACTATTTGGATATCGTAAAGCGTTGTTCAGTTTTGCGTAAACTCATTTCTTCAAGCCAAAAAATTATTGAAAACTCATATGAGAGCGAAAGTGCAGAAGATGCAATCGGATTTGCCGAAAAAGAAATCTTTGATATTGCATCAAAACAAGACACTTCAAGTCTTGAACAAATGGAAGCAGCTCTCAACAAAGTTATTGAAAAACTCGACCTCATTGCAAAAGATAAAAATGCGCTAAAAGGAATTTCAACTGGATACACAGATTTTGACGCAATAACAAACGGGCTTCAAAACTCCGACCTCATTTTGCTCGCAGCACGTCCCGGCGTTGGAAAAACATCTTTTGCCATGAACATTGTTAACTTCGCTGCAACCAAGGGTAAGAAAAAATGTGCAGTATTTTCTCTTGAAATGCCAAAAACTCAAATTGCACAGCGTTCACTTTTCTCTGTTGCAAATGTAAGCATGGAAAAAGGTCTTAAAGGCGAACTTTCAGTTGACGAATGGAAGAGTCTTTGGGCAGCAAAAAAAGAACTTGCTGAATCTGGAATTTATGTTGACGATTCCAGCATGAACAAGGCGACAGATATACTTTCAAAATGCCGCAGACTCAAACGTGAAAAAGGCCTTGACCTTGTTATGATTGACTATCTTCAACTCATGACAGGCAGCAGCAAAAATTCTTCTGAAAACCGTCAACAAGAAATTTCAGAAATCACGCGTTCGCTCAAAATTGCCGCTCGTGAACTTGATGTTCCAATCATTTTGTTGTCACAGCTTTCTCGTGCTGTTGAAGCAAGAAAAGATCACCGCCCAATGCTCAGCGACTTGAGAGAAAGTGGTGCGATTGAGCAAGATGCTGATATCGTTCTGTTCATTTATAAACCAGATATGTATAACGATGTCGTCAATGAAGATGAACCAAACACTTGCGAAGTTATTATCGCAAAACACAGAAATGGTCCAATCGGAACTGTAAAACTCAAATGGGTTGGGGAATATACAAAATTCGTTAATCTCAAAGATTATACAAAAATTGCAAGACAAAATGTTCAAAGTCCTGTTAGTCAAGAACAAGAAGAACCTGTTTTGGAGCCAGTTCAAAAAGTTGACCTTGAAAACATGGATGATTTGTGGTAAAATATAATTATGGAGGTGGCACTTGTCAAGATTTAAATCTTTAAAAGAAGTTTCACTAAAAAAGAAAATTTTTGTATGCCTGATTATTCTCGCAATTATTGTTGCCGTTGTTTTTTTGGTTATCAGATTTGGTTTTCCTGATGCTGATGTGACAAGGCCACACGCTCTTGCATATGAGGTTGGGGCAGATTCGACTTCAAAAAATCAGTTTGAATCCGCTTTTGATTTTTTTGATGCGAATTGCGGACAAAGTCAAAAAGACGATTCTCGTGCGCTTCGTGATTTGAATTCATTTTATATGGCAAGACTTTCTGTGAACAAAACAACAAATCACAATGTTGACCGCTTGCTTCTTTCGCTTTCCGAAGTCAAAGATTTGAACAAACTCAACAAAAAAATAAAAAAACTTGAGAATTTGAAAAAAGATGTTGATTCTTCAAAAAGTGAAGTGATTGCTTATTGCGAAAATCAAGTTATGCCATATAAGGAAGGAACAACCGACTATTCAAGAATTTCAGATTACTTTTCAAATTTTGCAAAAAAATTTACGAATTATCTCAAAAGCATGAGAGAATTTGAAAATTATTTGGCTGAAATTATTCAAACTTCGACAGAAGAAAGTTCGTATTCAAACTATCTCACAAAATTTACAACATCTTTAAACAACAAAAGACTTTCTGCTTGCGTTGATAGATGTCAAAAGAAATTTGTTGACGGAGAAAACATTTTGATTGATGCACCGACTTTTGACTTGTCAAAAAGTGCAAAGACAACAATGTTTGAGCAAAAAGACAACGCGATTGAATTTTTTGTTACCAACAGAAATTTGACAATCCAAAACATTGATACAATCAACTCAATGTCATGGCTTGATGGTTGGATCAAAGCATTCGGAACTGACGGAGAAACAAAATTCTTGAAAACGATTGATCAAACGACCTATAATGAATTCAAGAATTTTATGCAATCATTATATACAACAAAATTTGCTGATTATCCTGCATCGGAGGTGAAGGCATGAAAAAATTTATCGCATTAATATTTTCTTTGTTGTGTGTTGGAATGATATTTGTTGGTTGCTCAAAAGAGACTGAAAAATATTTCTACGATGTTTATGATTATTGGAATTCAAAAGTTCAAGCAACTGACGATTCTGAATTTTATGATCAATCAAAAAATATAACATATAATATTCCAAATGCGGGTGCATTAATTTCTGGCGAATTTGCAGAGTTGAATAAATATCAAACAATATATAAAAGTCTCAAAAGCGATGTTCAAAAATTATCTGCAGAGTTCACTCATGATCCAAAACTTGAAGGTGAAGAACTCAAAAATGCACAAAGCAAAGTCACAGATTACAAAGAACAACTAAAGACTTATGAAGATGAAATTGCTGATTTCAAAAATTCAAAATATAGTTTCGAAACCACTTGCTCGGAACTTGTTGGAAATGAAGTTGGTATTATTGAAAAAGATGAATACAAAGCTTTTTTGTCAAGTTATCGCGGGCTTATCGGTTCTTTGAATGACGTCTTCTCAAAAATGTATGAATGTGCGAAAGCGATGTTCTATCCAGGAAAAGTATCAGGATTTAAAACAAACGCTGAAAGGGCAAATGCAATAAAAGAAACCATTTATGAGGCAAAAATATTGCTCGCTCGTGATTATATGTATTTCTGCTATGAACACAATGATAGCACACAATCTCAAGCAAACATTGATACAATTTTTGATAATTATGACAAAGTGAGAGCAATTGTTCTTGATAGTGACGAATTGGCAAAAGAAAAGGCCGAGGCAACGCTTCCAAAAATCGATGGGAAAATTGAAGCACTTGGCACTTGGCTAAGTTATTATAAGAGTGAAGTTGCAAAAATAAAAAGCGAGATGAGCGAAGGCAGATTCCGTTACAATATTTCTGGTCTTGAAATTAATAATGCGGAAAACGCGGTTATAAAAGAAAACCACGAAAAATATTTGACATTAATCAACTCAACAATGAAAAACCTTTCAAAAACTTGCGCGGACCTTGTTGCCTTTTATTAAAATATAGTTTAGAATAAGTGATGTAATTGCATCACTTATTTTTTTGAGTGATATCAAGGAGAAAGAATGATACAAGTTAGCAATGTGACACTTCAATTTGGTGGAAGAGTTTTGTTCAAAGATGTCAACCTCAAATTCACCAAAGGGAATTGTTATGGAATTATTGGCGCGAACGGGGCGGGAAAATCAACCTTCCTTAAAATTTTGACTGGCGACCTTGAACCAAACAAAGGCGAGGTTATTGTTGACAAAAATGAGCGCATGAGTGTGCTTGAGCAGAACCAAAACCGCTATGATGACAAAACCGTTATTGAAACCGTGCTTTTGGGTCACAAAAGACTCATGGAAATTGAAAAAGAAAAAGAGGCGCTCTATTCAAAACCTGATTTTTCGGAAGAAGACGGAATTCGGGCGGGAGAACTTGAACAAGAATATGCCGACCTTGGTGGTTGGGAAGCAGACGGCGAGGCAAGAACCTTGCTTTCGGGCATTGGAATTGATGAGAGTTTGTTTGAAAAACAAATGGCAGAAGTTGACCCAAAACAAAAAGTCAAAGTGCTTTTGGCGCAAGCGTTGTTTGGAAATCCTGACATTTTGATTCTTGACGAACCAACAAACAACCTCGATTTCAAAACCGTTCGGTGGCTTGAAAACTTTTTGCTTGATTTTGAAAACACTGTTATCATTGTTTCGCACAACCGTCACTTTTTGAACAAGGTTTGCACGCATATTTGCGATGTTGATTATGGCGCAATCAATATGTATCTTGGAAACTATGATTTCTGGTATGAAACCAGCCAACTCATGGCAAGGCAACTCAAAGACCAAAACAAAAAGGCGGAACAACGTGCGAAAGAACTCAAAGAGTTTATTGCAAGATTTTCTGCCAACGCATCAAAAAGCAAGCAAGCAACTTCAAGAAAGAAAGAACTTGAAAAACTCACAATCGATGATTTCAAACCAAGTTCAAGAAAATATCCTTTTATTGACTTTAAGTTTGAAACCGAAATTGGAAAAGAGATTTTGCAAGTTGACCACTTGACAAAAAAAGGGTTTTTCAATGATTTGTCTTTTACTGTTGGAAAAGATGAAAAAATCGCAATACTTTGCTCAAATTCGCTCACGGTCACAATGTTGTTTGATATCCTTATGGGGTTGGAAGAAGCGGATAGTGGCTCATTCCGTTGGGGAAAGACAATAAAACCGGTTTATCTTCCACAAGACAACAGAAAGTATTTTGAGGGTTGCAAGCTTTCAATTGTTGATTGGCTCAGGCAATTCTCAAAAGAACAAGACATCACATTCATTCGCGGCTGGCTTGGCAGAATGTTGTTTAGTGGCGAGGAAGCACTAAAACCTGTTGAAGTTCTTTCAGGCGGCGAAAAAGTTCGTTGTATGTTCTCACGAGCAATGCTTTTGAGTGGAAACTTTCTTTTGTTTGATGAGCCGACAAATCACTTGGATTTGGAGTCAATCACGGCGCTAAACAAGGGCATGATAAACTTTAAGGGTGGAATGCTTTTTGCGACGCACGACCAAGAAATTATTGAAACAACCGCCAATAGAATTATTGATATTGTTGACGAAAACACAGTTGTTGACAAACTCATGACATATTCTGAATATGTTGAGAGCATGAAATAGGAGAAAATATGGAAAAAGAATATTTGACAATGGACAAACTTATTGCACTTTGCAAAGGAAGAGGTTTTATTTATGCGGGCAGTGAAATATATGACGGACTCGCAAACTCATGGGATTATGGTCCTTTGGGTGTGGAACTAAAAAACAACATCAAAAAATTCTGGTGGCAAAGATTTGTTACGGAAAACAAATATAATGTTGGACTTGATAGCGCAATTCTCATGAATCCAAGAGTGTGGAAAGCGTCAGGTCACCTTGGTGGCTTTTCTGATCCTTTGATGGACTGCAAATCTTGCAAAACAAGATATCGTGCGGACAAATTAATTGAAGATTATGTCGCGGACAACAAACTTGACATTGATATTGCGGGCTGGGAAACAGATAACGCCAAAATGGAAAAATTTATTGCTGACAATCACATCAAATGCCCACACTGCGGGAAAAGTGATTTCACACCAATCAGAAAGTTTAACCTCATGTTCAAAACTTTTATGGGCGTGACAGAAGAAAGCACAAACACAATTTATCTTCGTCCAGAAACCGCACAAGGCATATTTGTTAATTTCAAAAACATTTTGAGAACAACAAGAAGCAAAATGCCAATGGGTGTTGGACAAATTGGAAAATCATTCAGGAACGAAATCACTCCTGGAAACTTCATTTTTAGAATGCGTGAATTTGAACAAATGGAACTTGAATTTTTCTGCGAACCAGGAACTGACCTTGAATGGTTTAATTATTGGAGAAGCTTTTGCAAACAGTGGCTTCTTGATGCGGGAATTGATGAAAGCAATTTGAGACTTCGTGACCACTCACCAGAAGAACTTTGCTTCTATTCAAAAGCAACAACAGACTTTGAGTTCTTGTTCCCTTTTGGTTGGGGCGAACTTTGGGGGGTTGCGGACAGAACCGATTATGATCTTAATCAACACTCAAAAGAAGCAAAAGAAGAACTCATGTATCTTGACCCAGTCACAAACCAAAAATATGTTCCATATGTTGTTGAACCTTCTCTTGGCGTTGACAGAATGTTTCTCGCAACAATGTGCAATGCATATCACGAAGAAGTTGTGGGCGAAGGGGACACTCGTGTTGTTCTTAAACTTGCACCACACCTTGCACCATACAAAGTTGCAATTTTGCCCCTATCCAAAAAACTTTCAGAAAAAGCAGACGAAATTTATTCAACACTTATCAAAAAGTTTTCATGCACCTATGACGAAGCGGGCTCAATTGGAAAAAGATATCGCCGTCAAGATGAAATTGGAACTCCAATGTGCGTGACGATTGACTTTGACACTTTGGAAGACGGAGCGGTGACCGTGAGAGATCGTGACACAATGGAGCAAGAAAGAATCAAAATTTGCGACCTCGAAAACTTCATTGCAAACAAAATTAAAATTTAATGTTTAATAAAAATAAAAACAACTCAATGCGAGTTGTTTTTTATAATTTATTTTTCAATTTCAACATTTTTTGTTTTTTGAACTGTTTTGTCAATGTATTCGTTGTATAAGTCGCCGAGTCTTGAGACGCCATATTTTTTTGTTTCACGAAGTGCAACACTTCTCATGTTTTCAACAAAATATTTATTTCTAAACCAAGAAGTGTAGCAATAAAACATTGCAAGTGGGTTGACATCATTGATTAGGTGATACATATATCCCTTGTCACTTTTGAGTTTTCGTGAAGCATATTCCAATGCTCGAACATTATTTGCGACGGCGAGCTCCATTGCATATCCGTCACGCGAAACTTCACGCAGTTCTCCTTCCGTCAATTTTGTGATTGACATGCCATTCTGTTCAAGCATGTCCAAAACTTCTTCATAACGCTTTGTTGACATAATTTCTCTTTTCATATTCATCTCCTATTTATTTGAAATTGAAATTTCATATTTCGCAGAAAGTGTGATTTTCTTTGATTCATCGCCACCATTAATCAAAACATCTTGAAATTCTTTTTTGCTGTCAGAAATTGAAGCATAATTAATGGACACATTTCTCTTTGAACTGCTTGCTGAAAGGTTAAACTTCAGGTTTTGGTCGAACTTGATGTCAATAACCGATTTGTCAGTGTTGAGAGAATTGTTTGTTCCGACAAGGTCTGAAATTGAACCTGAAATTTTTCCTTTGTTTGTTTTAACTCTGATTTCTCCTGAACAATTTGTGAGAGTAACTGGAGCACGAGTTGAAGTGACATCAATTGAGTTTGTGCAATTTTCAAGTTTTACACTTCCTTTTTGAGTTTGAATAACAACTGAAGCACTTGCATTTTTTATTGAAATGTTGTTGTTTTTGGAAACAATTTTTACTTTTCCGTCAATTTTCTCAATATTGACATCGCAAGTGTCTCCTTTTGGAAGATAGAACTGACCACTGATATATTTTACGTCGAAATTTGTTGCGCTTGCATCTTCGTGACCAAGGAGTGAGCCATTGATGTTGTTTGCGAAGCATCTGCCGCGATCTCCAGTCCATTGAATTGCGTTTGTTGGTGAACCAAGATTTACGTCGTGGAGTTTTATGTCGGCTTTTCTTGAATAGATGTTGAGTTCTTTGACAATGACATCTGCTTGACTATCAGAAAAATTAACTTCGCCTCGGTCAGATGAAAGGTTCAAGACCATGTTTGTTTGGTTGATTGTGTTTTTGTTTGATATTTTTCCTTTGTTTGTTTTGAGACTCAAAGTTTCGCCACAAGCATAAAAGTTTTCGTTGAGTGTGATGCTTCCACTATCTGTTGTTATATCAACATTAGCAATTGAGGAGGAACGGACTTCTGAGCCGGTTTCATTCCAGCCGCCGAGATTGACACTTCCTTTATCTGTGACGATTTTGAGCGTTGTTGTTGAACTGGCGATGTTTGTTCCAAGTTTTACACTGTTTGAAAGATGATAGAATGCTTCTGGAAGATCAACAATAATATTTCCACTTCGGTTGAAATTCAAACCATTTGGGGTGTTAAAATTGAGTGTTAGTGTTTTTGAACTGCTATCATAAGTGATATTGAAATCAATCCCGTTAGGGTAGTTTGATTGTTTATAAATTCCAGAGTAACAAGAAGAGATAACAAAAGCAAATTTATCAACGGCGTTTACTAGTTCGAAATTTTCAAATCTTTGATCTTGCTTCATCTGTCTGACAACAACATCATGTGCGCCGGCGTTGATGACAAGGCTTTGGACATCCGAAGCGCCAAGCATTTTGGTTTGTGCGCCAAGGTGATTGGAGTAGTAGTCTTCACCATGAATCTGCGAATCTGATTCAGTCAAACGAGCATAGACAACTTCATTTGACGAAACTTTTGAATACACAAATCCGGCAATCGCTTTGCCTGGTGCAAGGACTAGCACTGCAACGCATACGACAAACACGCCAAGGGCGATGCCTATCAAAATAAACATGTATGCCAACAGGCTTCTTCCTTTTTTCTTCATAAAAACCTCCTTAACCGATTACAGCTTTTATACGTCTAACTCCGCTTGAACTGCTTTCTTCTTTGATTATTTTGAATGATTTGAGTTCTCGAGTGTTGTTTGCGTGTGGACCTCCACAAATTTCTTTGCTGATATTGCCGATTGTATAGACTTTGACCTTATCACCATATTTGTTTGCGAAAATTCCTTTTGCTCCGCTTGCACGTGCTTCGTCGAGTGTCATTTCTTCGCAGGTGACATCAACTTCTTTTTTGATTGCGTCGTTGACAAAGTCTTCAAGTTGTTTCAATTCTTCTGGGAGCATTTTGCGAGGGAAGTTAAAGTCAAAACGAAGTCTTTCTGGTGTTATGTTTGAACCTTTTTGAATGATGTTTGGGTCAAACAATGTTTGAAGTGCTGCAAGAAGCAGGTGAGTTGCAGTGTGAAGACGAGCAGTGTTATCAGATGTGTCACTAAGTCCACCTTTGAATGTTCCGGCGGCAGCAGTTCTTGATTTTTCTTGGTGTTCAAGAAATGCTTTGTGGTATCCTTCTTCATCAACATTATAACCGATTTCTTTTGCCATTTCAATAGTAAGTTCCAAAGGAAAACCAAATGTGTCATAAAGTCGGAAAGCGGTTTTCCCGTTTATTGTTTTGTCTTTGCTATAAAAAGCAACTTTTTCAAACTCTTTTTGTCCGAGTTGAATGGTCTTTGAAAATTTTTCGATTTCTTCGTCAAGTTCTTTCAAAATCAAATCTTGTTTTTCTTTGATTTCAGGATAGTATTCTTGATATTCGTTCACATATATTTTTGCAACTTCAAGAATTTGTTGTTTTTCAATCGCAATTTTTCTTGCGTGATTAACGCTTCTTCGAATGAGGCGGCGAAGAACATAACCTTGTCCAACAGGAGCAGGTGTTATGCCGCTTGAAAGAATAAATACTGATGCTCTGATGTGGTCGCAAATAACACGATAGGATTTTTTGATGTTTTCTTCAACATATGGGGCATTTGCAAATTTTGAAAGATAATCAATGACATCTTTGAAAATTCCTGTGTCATAAACAGATTCAACTCCGTTGAGAACACAAACAGTGCGTTCAAGACCCATTCCAGTGTCAATGTTTGGTCGAGCAAGTTTTTCAACAGGTTGACCCGCCTCTTTGACATAGTATTGCATGAAAACATCGTTCCAAATTTCAAGATATTTTCCGCAATCGCAAGCAGGGGAGCAAGTGTCGCAGCACTTTGGTTTTCCTGTGTCGAAAAACATTTCAGTGTCTGGTCCACAAGGGCCTGTGCCACCACCAAGTGCCCACCAGTTGTTTTCTTTTGGAAGATAAAAGACTTGTGCGTCCTCAAGTCCTGCTTCAACCCAAGCATCATGTGCCTCGGTGTCGCGAGGAGCGTTTTCATCGCCTGCATATACTGACACTGCAAGTCTGTCTTTTGGAATGCCAAGTTTTTCGGTGAGGAAAGCAAAACTGTTTTTTATCATTTCGCGTTTGTTGCATTCGCCCAAAGTCCAGTTGCCAAGCATTTCAAAGAATGTGCAATGTGAAGGGTCGCCAACGTCGTCAATGTCGTTTGTTCTGATGCAGGCTTGATAGTCGCAAAGTTTGTCGCCCATTGGATGTTTTTCGCCCAAAAGATATGGGACGAGTGGGTGCATTCCAGCAGTTGTAAAAAGAACGGTTGCGTCATTTTCTGGAACAACTGATGCACTAGGAATTGTTTTGTAGCCTTTGCTTGTCCAAAATTCAAGCCAAAGTCTTTTTAGTTCATGTGTTGTAAGTTTTTTCATAGTTATCCTCTTTGTATAATAAAAGAGTATATCAATATAAAACAAAATTTGCAATAATTATGTGAATAAAAAATATTTGCGAATAAGTTTCGCAAATATTTTTTTGTCAAATTCTTTCGTTTTGTTCTGTCAGTGCCTTTTCAAATAGTTCTTTATGCAGTTGTTCATCTTCTGCGATTCGGAGCAATAAACTTGCAAGGCTTTGGTTTTTCACACGGGTTGCTGCCATTGAATACTCAGCAACTGCACCAGTTTCGCTGCGTATGTTATTTTTGAGGATTTTGCACATATTTTTGTCGCGGTCAACAAATATGCCACTCCAAAATTGTCCGCGCGAGTTTGCATAAACTGGGTCACCTCCAAACTCAACAATTGCTTCACCCAAAAGTTCCAAGTGTCGCATTTCCGTAATTGAAATGCCTTCCAAAAGTTTTGTCACATCAGGATTATGCTCTCCAAGAACACGTGCCTGATAGGTGTAGTTCGCGATTGCAGTAAATTCAGAAATCCTTGAAGCATAGAGATTTCGAAGGATTGCAATCGTTTCGGGGCTAAAAGATGCACCAACAAGTTCAGGATATGGTTTGTCAACTTGATAAATTGAGTTTTCCATAACACCTCCAATATGCTTATTTATGATTTGAGCAAAAAAAAGGTGCGAAAGAGGGGCGAATGATTGACAACGCATGGATTTAAAATTAAAATACCTCTTATAGCGAGGACTTATGAAAAAGACAGATATAAAACAAATTTATTGTGATTTAAAAGACCTTTCAGGAAAAGCGATCAAAGTTGGTGGCTGGGTGAGAAGTGCGAGAGATATGGGCTCGTTTGCTTTTGTTGATCTCAATGATGGAACAAGTTTCAAAGGTGCACAAATTATTGTTGGAAAAGAAGTTGAAGGTTTTGACACCATTGCAAAACTTAATGCAGGTTCATCAATTATGGTCGAAGGCGAAGTGAAAGCCACACCAGAAAACAAACAACCTTTTGATATCGTTGCAAAAAATGTTGAAGTGATTTCTGCAACAGGTGCAGATTATCCTCTTCAAAAGAAAGGACATTCTCTTGAATTTTTGAGAGAACAAGCATATCTTCGTCCAAGGACAAACTTGTTTAATGCGGTGTTCCGCATAAGAAGCGAAATTGCATATGCGCTCCACACATTCTTCAAAAATGAAGGGTTTATTTATGTTCATACTCCAATTATCACAGGTGCTGATTGTGAGGGTGGAAGTGATGTGTTCAGAGTCACAACTCACAATTTCTATGACAAAAAAGAAATGGAAAAAGCGACACCTGAAAATGACTTCTTTGGAAAAAATGTTTTCTTGACTCCAACCGGACAACTTGAAGGCGAAGCAATGGCTCTTGCTTTTTCAAAAGTCTATACTTTTGGACCAACATTCCGTTCTGAAAACTCAAACACCGCTCGCCATGCAAGCGAGTTTTGGATGATTGAGCCTGAAATGGCTTTCTTCAATCTTGAAGACAATATGCAACTCATTGAAAAGATGGTTAAATATTTGATCTCGTATGTATTTGAACATTGCCCAGATGAAATGGCATTCTTCAATCAGTTTGTTGACAAAACACTCATTGAAAGACTTAAACATGTTCAAAACAGTGAGTTTGGTAGAGTGACATATTCGGAGGCCGTTGAAATTCTCAAAAAGCACAATGACAAATTCGAATATAAAGTTGAGTGGGGGACAGACCTTCAAAGTGAGCATGAAAGATATCTCACAGAAGTTGTTTACAAAAAACCAATATTCCTCACAGATTTCCCAAAAGACTTCAAAGCATTCTATATGCGTCTTAATGATGATAAAAAGACAGTTGCCGCTTGCGACCTTCTTGTTCCAGGTGTTGGAGAAATTGTTGGAGGAAGCCAACGTGAAGAAAGATTTGATGTCTTGCTTGAAATGATGGCTGAAAAAGGTCTTAAAGAAAAAGATTATTGGTGGTATCTCAACCTCAGACGATTTGGCGGAGTTGTTCACTCTGGATTTGGACTTGGATTTGAAAGAGTTATCATGTATCTCACGGGCGTGGCAAACATTCGAGATGTTGAACTATTCCCTCGAACACCCAAAAATTGTGAATATTAAAAACAAAAAGTTCTGCACAACTTGCAGAACTTTTTTATCTCACGACAAAAATCACAATAAATTCAAAAATAAATAAAATTAATTAAAATTAATTAAAAAAATATTTTCAAAATTAAATTAATCGAAATAAAAAATATATAAAAATAAAAAAACAAGCAGACTGAAACCCGTTTAACAAAAGGTTTATAAATCAATATATTAAAAAACAATTTTAATTTTTATTTTTTGTTTTTTCTTCCAATTTTATTATATCCCCACCAGTCTGGGAGCAGAGATTTGAGAGTGACAAATTTGAGTGGTGAAAGGCTGGTGACAATTTTGGCATCCATGTTTTCGGCATTTATTTGTGGCATATATTCACGGCACGCTCCGCAAGGAAGTCTTGGGGAAAGTGTGCGATCAATGCACAAGACATATCTCACTTTTGTTTCGCCAGCAGTGAGCATTGTTGAGAGTGCATTTCTTTCAGCGCAAAAGCCAAGTCCGCAATCTCCTTTGATGTTCACGCCAAAATATACATAATTGTCTTGTGTGACTATGGCTGCGGCAGTTGTTGCGATTTCCATAAAAGGTGAAATTTGATCTAATGTGACAAAACATTTTAGCTCTTCATAGGTTTTTTCAATGCTTTCAAACTTTTCTGTTATATTCTTCATGTTGCTCCTTTCGAAAAAGTTTAACACAAAATAATAAAAAATGCAATTCGATTATTTGCGTATTTAGCATTTATCGAATATAATATTTTTATGGAAAAAATGAAAAAACAAATAACAACACTTTTGGTTTGCTCAATCATTTTGAGCATTATGTTTCCGACAGGAATTGTGGGAATAATTTTGGGGGCAACAAAGGGAATCAGCCCGGTGATTATCATATCTGCGGTCATGACGGGTTTTTGCTTTTATGCTGTGCCAATCATGTGGACTTCTTTTGTTGCCAAGAAGCAACAGCAACGAGTTCTCTCTTGCGTTGAAGTGGACAGATTTGAAAATGTTCAAAAAATCAGCAGTGCAACTCAACTTTCAAAAGACGAAGTTACAAACACAATCAAACTGCTCATCAGCAAGGGATATCTGCATGGCTATGCTTTTGATGGAGAGAAATTGCAGCCGATTGAAGAGGGTAAGCTCAAAACCATTTCAAAGTCTGGAAAAATCAAATGCCCAAACTGTGGTGCGACCTATCAAGCAGGTGACAAAAACGACACATGTCCATATTGTGGAAGTTAGGAGTTTTTGTTCAAATTTGTTGGTGTAAAAACAAAAAAATGATAAGATAAATTCAAGGAGGATTTTATGGGATTATTTAAAATCAAAAAACAATTATTAAAAGTTATTGAATGCAAGGATATGGGCAAGGACACAGTTGTCTATAAATATCAACTTAATGATCGTGATGAAATCATGAACAGTTCAACACTTGTTGTTCGTCCATCACAATGTGCGCTTTTTGTTCACAAAGGACAAATTGCTGACATTTTTTCAGAAGGCACATACAAACTCGCAAGTGAAAACATTCCAATCATAACAAAATTGCTATCACTTCCAACAGGATTCGAAAGTCCAATCAAAGCGGACGTTTATTTCGTCAACATGAAGCAAATCACTGGACAAAAATGGGGAACACAAAACCCAATCCCAATGAGAGATAATGAGTTTGGCAACATAAGACTTCGCGGTTTTGGTGTTTATACCTATAAAGTTGACGACGCAAAACTTTTCATGCGCGAAATGTTTGGAACAAACGAAGTTTATACAACAGCTGACATGGCAGAACAACTCAAGCCAATGGTTCTTCAAGGAATAACAGACGCGATTGGCGAAAGCGAAATTTCAGCACTCGACCTTGCCGCAAACTACAAAGAGTTTGGCGACAAAGTTGTCGAATGTTCAAAAGAAGAATTTGGAGCGTTGGGACTCAAACTCTGCAAGGTTGTTTTTGAAAACATTTCATTCCCAGAAGAAGTTGAAAAAGCTCTTGATGAAAGAACAAAACTTGGTGTTTTGGAATCAAAAATGGGAACATACACTCAATATCAAGCGGCAAACGCAATGAGAGATGCTGCAAATAATCCAAGTGGCGGAAACTTGGCTGGACTCGGGGTTGGACTTGGTGCAGGTGGTGCAATCGGAAATATGTTCGCGAATTCGCTTTCAACAGAAAACAAAACAAAATCGCCTTCTGCTCAATGCGTGAAATGTGGGGCTTCAATCAAAGCTAATGCAAAATTCTGTCCAGAATGTGGTGCTCGTCAAGGAGCGGCTTGTCCAAAATGTGGGGCAGCGGTTTCAAAATCAGCAAAATTCTGTCCAGAGTGTGGAGAACAACTCGTGAAAAAATGTCCAAAATGCGGGGTGGTTCTCAAAGCAGGAGCAAAGTTCTGCCCTGAATGTGGAGAAAAGATAAAATAATGACAAAAATTGAAGCGACACATCAAAAATGCTCGGGCTGTGGGGGAAACTTGTTGTTTTCTCCCAGTACACAGAGTTTGAAATGTCCAAATTGTGAAAGCCTTTATCAAATTGAAGCGGAGAAATGTTGCCCAAAACATGATTTTGGAAATCAGACACAAAAGCAAAATGCGTGGGAGAACGAAAACAAAGTTGTTAAATGTCAAAATTGTGGCGCAAGTGTTGTTCTTAACAGACTTGAATATGCAACAAATTGTCCGTATTGTTCAAGTTCACTGGTTGTTGAAACTTCGTTAATCCCGGGGCTAAAACCCGATGCAATAATTCCTTTTCAGTTTGACAAAGTTGAGGCTTCCAAAAAATTTGCTCATGGCGTGAAGAAAAAACTTTTTGTTCCAAACAAATTTAAAAAGCAGGTTCCAGAAAGCAAAATCCAAGGCATATACATTCCAACATTTTTGTTTGATGCAAACTCCAAGAGCAGATACAACGGCGTTCTTCTTCGAAACGAAACAACAAGAGTCAATGATAGACTTGTGACAACAACAAAGTCATTTTCCATTTCGGGGAACAAGCAAATGATTCACAAAAACATCACGATTGAGGCAAGTGCCCATATCAGTCAAACAGAACTTGACGCAATCAAACCATTTAACTATTCAGAGTTCTACGAATTCAACGAAGATTTTTTGAGGGGATATTTTGTTGAAATGAATGACGACAATGTTGATGACTGCCATAGCACTGCACGAGAGGTGATGAGAGAAGCAATAAGGCGAAATATTTTGTCTGGCTATTCATATGACGGAGTGCAATATCTTAATGTTTCAACTGATTTTTCTGATGAAAAGTTTTCTTATGGGATTCTTCCAACATATCGATTTAACTACTCATACAAGAACAAAAATTACACGACTTTTATGAATGGTCAAACGGGGCAGGTTGGTGGCGGCGTCCCAAGAAGCGGCGTAAAAATTACATTCTTTGTTATTGCAATGATTTTAATTATTTTGGGAATTTTTATTTTGGTTCAATATTTGAAATAGGAGGTTTTTATGAACAAAATTGAAAGAGGTAAAAAGGGATTATCAGTATTCGGCATCGTGTTGATTGTGCTTGCTGTGACTTTTGGCGTGTTGGGAGTTTTGGGGATTGTTTTCGGTGCTCTCAAAATTAATCTTCCACTAATCATCGGTGGAGTTGTTGGACTTATTCTTTCTGCGTTTTGCATCATTTATGGCATTACATTTGTTTGGACTGCGTCTGCTCTTGTTGCAACCAAAGGCAGCATTGCTGAGGAAAACCTTGGTGTTGGAACAATTAACCAAGAAAAATGCCAAAAATGCGGAATGCCACTTGACCCAGAAACTCACGAGTGTCCAAATCACAAAGAAGAAAAATAAACTAATTTGAAACAATTAAAAATTCAAAAAAAACACGGGAAGTCCGTGTTTTTTTGTTTCTGCAATTATTATCGCTTTCGTTCGTTTGATATATAATTTAAAACGATTGGGCAAATATTAAATTATTTTTCGAACGAGTCTGATCTTGTTGGAGCGGGTTTATAGGTTTGTTTAACGGGCTCCGGTGCAGGGGTTTGAGTTCTTTCGTGAACGCGATTCGCGAGTCTCATTTGATTTTCGCGTTGCATTTCTTTTCTGCGTTTGACTTCTTGAATCTTTTGTTTCATTTTGTCAGACATTTTTTCTTCGCTGAGTTCTGTGGTGTCAGACAAATATTCTTTGAAGTTTTCCTCGCCTTCTTGGAGGAATTGGTCAAGTTCTTTTGCGGCTTGCATAACTTTTTCTTTTGTTTTGTCAATATCAAAATTTTCTTCTGTGAGTTTGAGAACATTCATTTCTGGGCAGTTGAGATTGAGACCAAGTTTGTTTTGAACTTTTTTAAGGTCGGTGTAGAGTTCAACAAAATTGTAGTTTGGATCTTTGAAGTTTTGTTTTGCGTTTGCAATGATTTGTTGTTTTTCGCGAAGATTGTCAACAACTCGAGCAATGCTGTCTTTGTTTTGCATATCCATTGACATATCAAGTGCGGAAATAAGGATTTGAATGTTTGCTTCCGCTCTTTCAAAAGCAGAGCCAACTGTTTTGTTGTCTTGTTCCAAAATGCTCATGTCGCATCCGTCACAAACTGTTGGGATTGGATTCACTCCACTTTCTGCCATCATTTCAGCAAACATCACATCAACTGATGCCAAATCATTAAGTTCAGAAGGATTAATGCTCATAAATACCTCGAATTAGTTTTATTCATTTTAACAAAATCTTCCATTTTTGTAAAGGGAAACGAAAGTGTTTGTCAATGCGTTTTGTTTGACAAAAATTTTATATATTTATATCATAACAAAAAGAGGAAAATATGGAAATAATTGAACAAGCAAAAGAGTTCCTAAGACTTTGCAATGAGTCAGAAATTAGAAGAACAAATTCTGCAATAGACCTTTTGAATGAAACAAAACTCGACCAAGCGAGCATTATTGCTGCTTGCCTTTATATGCCGTTTTCTGATGAGAAAATTTCAAAAGAGGAGATTGTTGGCAAGTTTGGCGAAGAAGTCTTCAACATGCTCCATGGGCTCATTGAACTGCATAAGGTTCAATATAACAATGAAGAAGAAGAGGCTGAGAACATCAGAAAAATGTATTTTGCACTCGCAAAAGATTTTAGAATAATTTTTATCAAACTTGCTTTTGTTGTTGCACAAATGAGAAATCAAGATTTATATTCGGCAGAAGAACTCAAAGCATTGGCAAAACTCAATCTTGACTTGTTTGCGCCACTTGCCGCCCGTCTTGGTCTTTCAAAAATCAAGAGCGAACTTGAAGACTGTTCTTTCAAGATTTTGCATCCACAAAAATATCGCGATATTGAAACTGCGGTTGAAAACAAATATATTCTTGCTCAAAGCATGATTGAAAAAATAAGACAAAACTTGCGTCAAATCCTCGGCGAACTTGAAATTCATGGCGAAATTATGGGACGCAGAAAACACGCGTATTCAATTTATAAAAAACTCATCTCAAAACACGAAAACATTGACGACATCTATGATCTCGTGGCTCTTCGTGTTCTTGTTGACACACTTCCCGAATGTTATGCCGTTTTGGGGAAAGTCCACCAACTTTTCACCCCAATTCGTGGCAGATTCAAAGACTATATTGCAACGCCAAAATCAAATGGATATCAATCGCTTCACACAACAATACTATTTGAGGGGCTTCCAGTTGAAATTCAAGTGAGAACTTTTGATATGCACAGGTCCGCTGAATATGGATATGCAGCACACTGGATGTATAAAGAAAAGAGGAGCAAACAAGATTCGCTTGATGAAAAACTTGGTTGGATTCGTCAAATTTTGGAAGAGAATGACAACCTTACAAGCAAAGAAATGATTGACAGTTTGAAAGTTGATATCTATGACGGCGAAATTTTTGTTCAAACACCAAAGGGAAAAGTCGTGCATCTTCCAGAAGGCTCAACATCAATCGACTTTGCCTATGAAATTCATAGCGAAGTTGGAAATCACATGGTTGGCACACAAATTAATGGGAAAATGCGACCAATCACAACAAAACTTAATTCTGGCGATGTCGTTAATATCATAACTTCTCCAAAATGCTCGGGACCAAGTCGTGACTGGCTCAAATATGTCAAAAGCATTTCGGCAAGGCACAAAATTCGTCAGTTCTTCAAAAAAGAAATGAAAGTTGAAAACATCAAGGTCGGCAAGAGTATGCTCGAACTTGCTTGCAAAAACCAAAACATGAGTTTGGCAGAAATTGTGGACACACAAGAATTTGCAAAACTTCTTGCTCGCGGCAGTTTTGTTGGCGTCGAAGAACTCTATGCTTCGATTGGCGGCGGTTCAACAAATGCGATGACTGTTGTTAATCATTTTCATCAAATCAAACTCCGACAACAAAAAATGTTGGAAAAGAAAAATCGCATCCAAGTTGGAAGCGATAGTCTTGAGAAAAAGATTGTTGTTGAGGGTGGAGACAACATGCTGATTAAAATTGCAAATTGCTGTCAGCCTGAGTTTGGTGACGACATTGTTGGCTTTATCTCACAAGGAAGAGGCTTGATTATTCACAAAGCAACTTGCGGTCACGTCAAATATTATGACACAAACCGCATCATGAACGCTAAATGGAGAGATTAGGGTCTTTTTGAGAGGCGCCTGAATGTTCAATAACTTTCCATGAAACTTGTTTTTTAAACATTGCAAAAACACCGATTGGCAACCATAAAGCCATGAAGAAAGGATTCGCAAGCACTGTGATGAACGCATTTTTTGGCGTTATGTTGCAGTGTTTTTTTTCTGCGAGCAAAATTGCGAGAGTGTAGAACATCAAGAATAAATAGGTGCCGACATTTGCGATGCCAAACTGAATGAATGCTTGAATCCAAAGGGCTTTGTCCACTTGTAGACTTGCGCCAACAATTCCCAAGACCAAGCAAGTTATTGCATAGAGCAAAACCGAGCAAACAGGGACTGCGACGGGGACAATATTTAGTGCAAACTCCAATTTTCCGAGTCGTTGTTCACGGGATCTGAAAAATTCTTTCAAAATCAGTTTGTTATATTTTTTTCCGACCTGCATGTGACCTTTGACCCAACGGACTCTCTGATTCCATTGGAGTTTGAAGTTTTCGGGTTGTTCGTCAAAAATTTCCGTGTTTTCGTTGTATGCACCTTTTATGTTGTTGAGTGCGGCAAAACTGCTCAGTTCCATGTCTTCCGTCAAACTATAAAAAGGATAGCCGCCAAGTTCTTCAATTACGCGGTGCGCAATGAAAAAACCTGTTCCAGAAACAATAACTTTTTGTGAGAACTTTGCACGAAATTTATTTTCGAAAGTGTTGACCATTGAAAATGTGAGGGCAGAACAACTTGCAATCCAACCGCCATTCCAGTTGCTTGAATTTCTATAACTCATCGCAAGTTCATATCCCGCATCATATGTCTTGTTCATTTCATGAAGGAAATTTGGAGCGACAATATTGTCTGCATCAAACACAAAGTATGCTTCATATCCTTTTTCTTTGGCGATGTTGTTTTCAAGCAGATATTTTAGCGTTTGGTCAAGCGCTGCGCCTTTTGTTTTCACGTCAAGATTTGGCCTAACAAAAACATGGGTGTTTTCATATTGTTTGCAAATTTCGTTTGTTGGGTCATCTTCACGCTCAATAATAACATAAATGTCATATTTGTCTTTTGGATATTTTTGGTCTTTTAGACTTTGCAGAAGATTGTTGATGACATGACTTTCATTTCGTGCGGGAATAAGAATTGCAAATTTATGTTCTGATTTTGCTTCGGGGAGTTTGACCGCAGGCATCAATCCATAAATGTGCGCAACGATTTTTACGCACATCAAAACGAGCGACAAACACATCAACCCAATAATAATATAATTAACAATATTTAGAATCTGTGAGTACATTTCTAGATAGTATACATGATAAAAGTTTTTTATTCAATATTTTTGAAATGTTTTTCATAAGGGGTTTACATTTTGTCAATTTTTTGCTAATATATTAAATATATGAGGTGAGTATGGCGAATAAATATTTTGGACCAGATTGCAAAACTTTATGGAAAGATAGAAAGCGTGTTTTTGGTCTTCCTTGGACTTTTACTAGATATGAAATTGTTGAAAAACCAGGTGAGTGGGTAAAACTTTTTAGTCACATCGGATTGCTTTCAACGGCAAGTGAAGAAACACATTTTTATAGAATTGACGATTTGAGTGTTTATCAATCTCTTTTCGACAAAATGTTTGGTGTTGGAACAATAACAGTTTATTGCGGCGACGCAAGCAATGATTCAATGGTTTTGCAAAAAGTCAAACACCCCTATAAGGTCCGAGACATGATTGCATCTTTGGTTGAAAAAGAAAGAAGAGAAAAAGGCATGAGATATTCAGAATTCCAAGCATAACAAAAAAGCAATGCATATGCATTGCTTTTTTGTTAGCATAATTTTTCAATAAATTTCGCAAGAGAAGAAAAAACTTTTTTTGCTTTTCGTTTGTTTTTGGCTTCAACCAAAAGACGCAATTTCGGCTCGGTTCCGCTTTTTCGAATCAAGATTCGTCCATCTTCTCCCAAATATTCTTCAAACTCCAAAACTTTTGATTTCAATTCGTTTGAGTCAAGAATGATTTGACTACGCAATGTTTTGAAAGATTGTTGAAATTGAGGGAAAAGTTCAAGTCTAGAAAGTTCGCTCAAAGATTTTTTTGACGAGAAAACCAAATTGCAAATAAGAACCGAGAGCAAAAGACCGTCGCCACTGCCACAAACATCTTTTGTTATGATGTGCCCACTCTGTTCTCCTCCAAGACTCGCGTCAAGATGGTTCATTTCCTCAATGACATATTTGTCGCCAACTGGTGTGATGCTTGTTGAGATTCCTCGCTTTTTTAGTTCTTGAATGAGAGCAAGGTTGGACATGACTGTTGTGACAATACAATCATTTTTTAGTTTGCCTTGGCGTTTGAGTTCTTGTGCCAAGATGAAAAGAAATTTATCTCCGTCAACAACTTCAAGTTTTTCGTTGACTGCAAGCACGCGATCGGCATCTCCGTCATAGGCGAACCCGATTGGGACTCCATAGTCTTTCATATATTGTTTCAAATGTTCAAGATGCAGACAGCCGCAGCCGTCATTGATTTTGTGGTTTTTTGATTTTCCTATGATGTGGACACGTGCGCCCAGTTTTTCAAAAACTGCTTTGGCAAGTTTTTCGCTTGCGCCTCCTGAAACATCAATCGCCACTTCAAAATCTTTTAATTTTTTTGAATGATTCAATATGTGAGAGATATATTTTTGTGGTGTAATTTTCGTGATTTTTATGTTTTTTGATTGTTTTTTGCCATAATTTTGATTTTTTTCATAATTTTTATCAATATTTTGAAGTTTTTGTTCGAGTTCTTTTTCGTGAAGTTCTGAAAGCTTTTGGCCATTTTTGTCAAACACTTTTATTCCATTAAAACCTTCGGGATTGTGAGAAGCGGTGAGAACAATTCCCAAATCTGCGCCCAATTCTTTTGTCATGAATGCGACGCATGGTGTTGAAACAACTCCCAAATCAAAAATTTGAGCATTCGAGATTCCAGCCAAAATTCCCTCGCGAATTATTTTTCCGCTTGGACGGGTGTCGCGACCCAAAACAATTTTTTTTGTTTTTGTTGATGATATTGCCTCGCCAAATTTTTTTCCAATTTCGAAAAAGTCTTCTTTTGTTCCTTCAAGTCTGATTCCGTCTGTCCCAAAATATGACTTTGGTTTTGGTTCAAATTTTTGTGCGTATAAGTTTTTAAAGCCTTCTCTTATTGTTTCACGCTCACGAGCAATGCAAAAAGTGCCATCACGAAGATTTTTTGTAACTGTTGACCCCGCCGCGATGAATGCGCCGTCGCCAATCGAAAGTGGGGCGATGAGGTTGCAGTTGCTGCCAATAAAAACATTGTCGCCAACATTTGTGTGGTGTTTTTTCTCTCCGTCATAGTTTGCAAAAATCACGCCGCATCCAACATTGACATTTTCGCCAAGCGTCGCATCTCCAACATAACTGAGATGCGAAATTTTGCAGCCTGCTCCAATTTCGGATTTTTTTATTTCAACAAAATTGCCTATGCGGCAAGACGTCCCGATTTTTGAGCCTGGACGTATATGAGAAAAAGGTCCAATTTCGCAATTTGTTTCAACGGAAGAACTTTCTATTTGACTATTAACAACAGACGAGTTGTCGCCGATTTGACTTTCATAAATTTGAGAGCAAACAATTTTTGCATTATCTCCAATTTCGCAATCGCATAAAATTGCATTTGGGCCAATGGTTGCATTTCCTTTGAATTTCACGTTTTTGATAACGCAACTAGATTTATTAATGTATGTAATTTTGCCCATTTTCCACCTCGTGTTTATGTATTCAAATGCCAGATATTTTGTGAATACACAAAACGCTGTGTTTTTTCATAAAAAAAGATATGTTAAACGACATATCTCCTTGCGAATTAACAGCACTTGCAACTCTTGTTGCACAAAATATTGCGTCTTGCTCAACGGTTGAAGAAATCAATGTTTGGCGTATGTTTTTTGGTCAGATTGCAAGTGTTTTGGCAACATATAACGCGCAAGACATCAATCTTTTGAAAAAGAAGAAACACTAGCCCAACATATCTTGTTGCGGTTCATTCTTTTCTTTTTTAAACTTTTCGCGCCTGAATTCGATTCTGCCTTTTGTTGCGATTGCTTTATATATGAGATAGCCACAAGCAAGTCCAAAAAGCACATAAAAAATTCTCGAAGCAACATGGGCTTGAGAGCCAAAAATTCCAGCAATAAAGTCAAATTGAACAAGCCCAATTGAGAGCCAGTTTATTCCTCCAATCATTGCGATAACAAAACATATCAAACTAATCATATTCACCTCAACATTAATTTGAGGAAAACAAAACAAAATATTCAACACGTGAATTTTTTTAAAAAGACAAAATATAATAAACAAATAACAAATTTGCAAAATTAATGCCAAAATGTTGACATCTTGTCACCATAAAACTATAATGAGCATGATTTTGAAAAATGATTTCCTTTTTTGGGAGATTGATTTTTTTTAACACGGGAGGGTGATATGGCAAACGAAATTTATCTTACACCAGAAGGCAAAAAACAACTCGAGGAAAAACTCGAATACTATAAAAAGGTCAAAAGACCAGAAGCAACAAAAGCAATCGGCGTTGCAAGGGAATTTGGCGACTTGAAAGAAAACTCAGAATACGACCAAGCAAAAGAAGAACAAGGCAAGATTGAAGCAGAAATTGCTGAAATGGAAGCAACTCTTCGTGATGCCATCATAATTGCAAAAAAAGTGTCAACAAACAAAGTTGGCATTGGTTGTGTCGTCAAAGTTTATGACGAAGATTTTGATGAGGAAATCGAATATAAAATTGTTGGTTCAACTGAGAGTGACCCACTTCGCGGCTTGATTAGTAATCAATCACCAGTTGGCTCTGCTCTTCTTGGCAAAACAAAAGGCGAAGAAGTTATTGTTCCAACCCCATCAGGACATATAACATTGAAAATCCTTGACATTAAATAATATTGTCGACCAATTAAAGGTGCAACAAGTGTTGTGCCTTTTTTTAAACTTTTGAGAAAGTTGTTTGATTATTTTTTTATGTGTGTTATTATGTTTTTATGGATATTTCAAACAACATTGTCAAACGACTTGAACTATTTAAAAACTTGGTTGCCGAATATCGTGCGGGCGTTTTTTTTCATGCGAATTTGTTTTATAGCCCTGACAAATTAACCAACGAAATTTTCTGCAAACAAGTGGCAAAAATGCTTGTTTGTGAGTGTGGCGAAAATGGCTGTGACCACTGCGGAAGTTGCCTCAAAATTGAAAAAGGAACAAATCCTGATGTCATGTTTTTTGGAAACACAAAATTTGCGGTTTCTGATGTTGAAAAAATTGTTGAAGACCAAACCTTAAAACCAATGATTTCACCTTGCAAAGTGTATGTCATAAACAAGATTGATAATGCGACAATTCAAGCACAAAACAAATTGCTCAAAGTGCTTGAAGAGCCAAATCCAAATGTGTTTTTCATAATTAATGCAACAAATCTTGATTCGGTTTTGCCAACCGTGAAGTCAAGATGCAAAATCATGACGATTGAACCGTTCGATTTTGGGCAAATCAAAGAAATATTTGAAGATGAAAAGACCCAAATTTCTGAAATTTTATATTCGCAAAGTGGCGGGTATGTTGGAAAACTCATGGAACTTGTCACAGGCGGAGATTTTGCAGATTCTTTGAACCTCGCACGCGGAATTGTGTTTGATATGAAAAACAGCAAACAAGTTTTGGGCTATTCCGCAGAACTCTCTTCTTCAAAAGCAACTTTTTTGACGAAATTGTCACTCATTCAAGAGTTGTATCGCGATATCATTCTTTCACTTTTGGGACAAAGCAGTCTGCAACAAAGCAAAGAGTTTGCAGGCAAAATCGAACAGGTGAGGAGTGAGTTTACAGTCGATGCGTTGGTTGAAATTATCGATAAAATTGATTTATGCAAAAAGCAGTTTGATGCAAATGTCAACATTGGCATGATTGCCGACGGACTGCTTATGAAAATCTTGGAGGTTAAATATCTATGCAAACAAAAATAGTTGGCGTGAAATTTGCTGACGGCGGAAAGATATATGATTTTTCACCAAACGATTTATTGGTGAACATTGGAGATAAAGTTATTGTTGAAACTGTGAGAGGACTGGACTTTGGTACAGTCGCAACTCCAATCAAAACCATTGAAAGAGCAGAAACGGACGAACCGCTCAAAGATGTTGTTCGAATTGCGTCACATCAAGACCTTGCTCAAATTAAAAAAATTAAAGCACTCAACAAAAAGTTTTTGGAAGAAACAAAGAAGATTGTCGAAGACTTTGGGCTTGAGATGAAAATTATTAGTTGCGACACATCTTTTGATGAACAAAAAATCAATATCAATTTCACGAGCGAAAACAGGGTTGATTTCAGAGAACTTGTGAAAGAACTTGGAAGTCGCTTCAAAGCAAGAATTGAACTTCGCCAAATCGGCGCTCGTGATGAGGTTAAAATCATGGGCGGGCTTGGTCCTTGCGGAAAAGTGTGCTGCTGCAGAGAATTTTTGAAAGACTTTGAACACGTTTCAATAAAAATGCCAAAAGTTCAAGGGCTTTCACTCAATCCAACAAAAATTAGTGGACTATGCGGAAGACTTATGTGCTGCTTGGGGTATGAAAATGGACATTACTCTGAAACTTTCCGCCTTATGCCAAGAATTAATTCCGAAGTTGAAACGCCAGAAGGCAAAGGAACAGTTGTGTATAACAACTTGCTAAAACGCCTTGTCCAAGTCAGAATTGGAAAGAAAGATGATCCAACAAGCCAAATTCTTGAATTTCCACTTGATAAAATCAAAATCAAAGCAAAAAACAATGTTGGATTTGATGACGACCCAGGCAACAAACTAAAAGATTTGGAAGATTGATGGAAAACGAAAATTTGAGGCTTGATGATTTGCAATATAAAGGTCTGAAAATATATCAAAACAAAGACCTTTATTGTTTTACGAGTGATGCTGTCACGCTTGCAAACTTTGCAAAAATCAAGAAAGGCGACAAAGTCTGCGATTTTTGCTCGGGATCGGGCATCATTGCAATTTTGCTTTCGGCAAAAAATGAGCCCAGCGAGATTTATGCGGTTGAAATTCAAAATGAAATGTTTGAATTGTTGCAAAAAAACATTGAACTAAACAATGTTGACAACATTAAGCCAATTCTTGGCGACGTGAAAGAGTTCTCAAAACATATCCCCGCAGGAAGTGTTGATGTTGTTGTTTGCAACCCGCCATACAAAAAGAAAGACGCTTCATTCCATAATGAAAATCATGTTGTTGCAACGGCAAGGCACGAAATAAAACTTGACCTTTTGGGGTTGCTTGAAAGCGTCAAAAGAGTGTTGAGGTTCGGCGGAAGATTTTATATTTCATATGATGCAAACAGAAGTGCTGAACTTTTAGCAAATCTAAAAGCGTTTGAGCTTGAACCAAAACGAATGTTTTTTGCTCAACCTTCACCTCAAAAGAACGCGACGCTTGTTTTTGTTGAAGCAACGCGTGGTGGGAGAGAGGGTGTCGAAGTCTTGCCAACCTTGATTTCAAATGACAAAGACGGGAACTATGTGCAAAACATATTTGATAATTACAGACGAAAATAGGAGGGGAGATGTTATATATTGTTGCAACGCCAATCGGCAATCTGGGCGACATGACAATTCGTGCGATTGAAACATTGAAATCGGTTGATGTCATTGCGTGCGAAGACACAAGAAACTCAAAAAGACTTTTGAGTCACTTTGAAATTGACAAACCGCTTATTGCTTATCATAAGTTTAATGAAAGAACAAGTGCTGAGGGGATAATAAAACTTTTGGACGAAAAGAAAGATGTTGCTTTAATTTCGGACAGTGGAACACCTCTCATCTCTGACCCTGGAAACATTTTGACAAAAACACTTCGAGAAAGAGGATATGACTACACGGTTGTTCCAGGTGCGAACGCTGCACTATGTGCGCTCATATTGAGTGGGCTTGACACATCTCGTTTCATTTTTGTTGGGTTCTTGCCAGAAAAGCAAAGTCAAAAAGAAGAACTACTTTCATCGCTTTGTGATAGAGAGGAAACGCTTGTTTTCCATGTTTCATGTCACAACATAAAAGATGACCTCAATATCATATTTAAGATGCTTGGGCCACGTCCCGCTTGCCTTGTGAAAGAAATCACAAAACTGCATGAAAATGCGGTTAATTTTACGCTTGGTGAAGACGTCGAAATTGACGAGCGTGGCGAATTTATTTTGGTTGTTGAAAAATTAAATAAAAATAATGAAAAAATAATTAAAAATAATTCAGATAATTCTCAAAAATTAATTAATGAAGTAAATAATTTTATTAATTTGGGTTTAAAAAAGAATGAGGCAATTAAACTTGTAGCCCGCATAAATAAAGAAGATAAAGACAAAATTTATAAGTTGTTTTTTAATTAAAAAATTAATTTTTATTTTAAATAATATTTTTTGAGGTGGAAGAATGAAAAGAGCAAAATTTATCACGATTGAAGGCGGCGAAGGGTGCGGAAAATCAACGCAAATTTCCTATATAAAAAAGTGGTTTGAAGAACATAATTTGCCTTATGTTCTCACACTTGAACCAGGCGGCAGTCCGCTTGGTATGGAACTGAGAAAAATATTGAAAAATTCAACCTATGAGTTCTCTGACCTCGCCGAACTTTATTTGTTCAATGCGGGTCGCGTGGAGCATATTGACAAGGTTATTCGCCCAAATCTTGAAAAAGGTGTTTTTGTTATTTGTGACAGATATTTTGATTCGTCAATCGCCTATCAAGGAAACGCGAGAGGGCTTGGTTATGAGCGAGTCAAAAAAATCTGTTTTGATGCTGTGGGCTATATGATTCCAGACTTGACAATTTGGCTTGACCTGGACCCCGAAAAAGCATTTGCCAGAAAGGGTGGAGCTGATGAGGGCGACAGAATCGAACAAACAGGGCTTGAATTCCACAAAAAAGTTTATGAGGGTTACAAAAAACTTTACGCTGAATATCCAGAACGAATAAAACGTGTGGACGCATCGCAAAGTGTTGAAAATGTGTCAAAACAAATCGACAAAATTCTCACGGATCTTGTCAAAGACAGCAATCGTGTGAAAAGTATGTGAAATAAATAACTCAAAAATATAAAAAATCACAAAATGTCAAAAAAATGTTTTGTGGTTTTTTTTGATTATTATATAATCAATAACGAATAATAATTATTGGGGAAGCAATGAAACAAAAAGGCACTTTTTCTTTGAAGAAAAGACAAACAAGAATAATGCTCTATTTGTTGATGGCAATAATTGCTGTCATTGTTTCTTTTTCTGTCGCTGGCGCATGGTTCATGGATCGTGACAAAGCAGATAGTCCAATGGATATGGCTGGAGCGGTTATTGTCAAACTTGTTGGCACTGGCGAAGATGGAGCGATTCAAAACTTCAAAGAACTTTATGACTCGGACGGCGGTGCGTATCCGGGCGACAAAATACTTGATTCAATCAAAGTGCAAATGGGTGAGAACACAGAAGAATCGGTTTTGCGTGTTCAATATTCAATCAATATTCTTGACGAAGAAAAAAATGTAAAAACTGAAAATTTGACAGAAGCTGAAACAAATCTCATCACAATGCTTAAAAATGATTTGAAAACAAAGACAACTCTTTATAGCTCTGATTGGGCTCAAACTTCAAGTGATTGGATTTATTACAAACATCTTGCAAGCGGCAAAACAAAACCAATTGATCTTTTTGATGAATACAGCCTTCCTTTGTCTGATTCTCAAATGGATAACAATTATCAAGAACTCAGTTTTAGAATTTCGCTTGTTGCAGAAGCAATTCAAACAGCAAACATTTTGACTCATGAAGAATGGAATACTGACTTAACAAACCTTTCAGATTCCACACTGATGGAACGGGTTATAAAATATAACGGAGAAAGATTTGCTGATGTTGATGAGGTTTTGCCATATGTTGAAACAACAGGCGGGCAATATATTGACACAGGATATGCAGCCAATTTAAATACGGCAGTTGAGGTTACTTTCCAAACGAACTCTGGCAACAAGTGGCTTTTTGGCTCAAGAACAAGTGGTGGAGCAGCAAATACATATGCACTTCATGTCAGCAGCATGAATTCAATTTGGTTCCAAATGGCAAATGATTCTTCAAGCACTCAATTTTCAACAAGCAATTTTTCAAATAAGCAAACGACAATAACTGTCAACAAAGATGCGGCATATTTGAACGGAACACAAATTGGAACAGTTGGAAGAACCTCTTTTGGAGAAAACACGCTTTCGCTTTATCTCGGCGTCATCAATGCCAATGGAAGTGGAACAGATAGACCTTTTGTTGGAAAAATTTATAGCTCAAGAATTTGGGATAACGGCGAACTTGTTCGTTTCTTTGTTCCAGCACGTGACAAAGATGGGAATATAGGGTTTTATGATCTTGTCACAAAACAAATGTATTTGAATGCGGGAACTGGAAACTTTGCTTATGGACATAGCATTAATTACATTGTAAATGGCGGAACAATTGATGCAGATGCTCCAAAAACGTTTGTTTCAAGCAATTTGCCAATCACACTCCCAGTGCCAACCAGGGCGGGATATGAATTTGGCGGTTGGTTCCTTTCTTCAGATTTCTCGGGGGCGGCACAAACAACAATCCCAGCGGGCACAGATAGTAATGTCTATGTGTATGCAAAATGGATTAAAACCTATAACATAACATACCATCTTGGGGGTGGGGAGAATGCAGAAAGCAATCCTCAAACATTTAATGAAAAAACATTGCCATTGACACTTGCGACCCCAACAAGAGAAGGATTTACTTTTGCTGGTTGGTACCAAAATCCAGCGTACTCTGGAAATCAAATGACAACAATTGAGATTGGAACAGAAAAAAATGTTTCTCTCTGGGCAAAATGGAATGCAGTTGAATATTCTGTTTCTTATAACCTTAATGGTGGCACAAACAACGACCAAAATATCACGAAATACACAATTCTTGACACTCCTGTGAAACTTTATAACCCAACTTATGAGGGCTTTGTGTTTGAGGGTTGGTTCACAAAAAGTGATTTTTCTGGAGAAAAAATTACATATCTTTCAAAAGATAATCTTGGAGATGTCACGCTTTACGCAAAATGGTCACAGGCATACACAATCACATATAACACAAATGGCGGACTGAATGATGGTCGGAACCCAAGCGTATTCACAGAAAACACGGAAACATTCTCGCTTTATGAAGCAACAAAATTGAATTTTACATTTCTTGGCTGGTTTGATAATGAAGCACTTTCGGGAACTCCGGTAACCCAAATCACGAAAGGAACAAAGAGCAATGTGGTTTTGTGGGCAAAATGGAGTTCGGCTCAAATCACGGTCACATTTAATCCAAATGGCGGAGGCGTTTCACCATTGACAAAAGTTGTCAAAAAAGACGGGACGTATGGCGAATTGCCAACCCCAACAAAAGCAGGGTATACATTCAATGGTTGGGGTTTCGCGATGCCGTTATCAGTTGGAGCGAACACAGTTCTTCAAGACGACTACACCATTAAATCAGGTGCATCAAATGCGGATACATTCTTTTGGGTTAATCAAAATTATCATTTAACTATTGGCAATCAATATGTTGTTAAGTTTTTTGCAATCGTTGATCCGAACAACACTTGGAGATTTGCTCCTCAAAATAAAACTCCGGAATTTTCATTAAAAAATGGTTATAATGAAGTTACCTTTGTTGCGGGAGATTCGCGTGGATTCTTTTTCGATGATAAAAATCCTGACCCCGAACATCCTTTTATAATCACAGATGTAATTATTGAGGCGCAAACAGAAGGTGAGGTTATCACCTTCTCAACAACCAAACATGTCAACAGCGAAACACAGATAACACTTGAAAGCAGCCACACACTTTTTGCTCAGTGGACGGAAAATGTTTATACTGTCACATATAATCTTGACGGCGGAACAAATGCTGCGGGCAATCCCGCAACATTCAAATGTTCAAATTTGCCTATCACACTTCTTGATGCAACAAAGAATGGCGAATATTTTGCAGGTTGGTATTTGGATGCCGAGTTCACAAAACGCGTCACAAAAATTGATGCTGGTTCACTCAAAAATGTTGAGCTCTGGGCAAGGTTCAGTGCGACGCCACTTGTGTTTGATTTGGTGGGTAGTTCCGCCTATTCTGTGCGTGCGGCAAACACATCGATTTCGGGGAATATTGAAATTCCGCAAACATATAATGGCAAGCCTGTTGTTGTCATTCAAAACTCTGCTTTCAAAGATTGTTCAAGTTTAACATCAATTTTGATTCCAAATTCAATTAAATCAATCGGTATAAACGCTTTTGAAAATTGTTCAAATATCACTGAAATCACGATTCCAGAAGGGGTTACTCTTATTGGAAACAACACTTTCAAAGGTTGTGTTAAACTTGCAAGTGCATCTTTTTCAACAAGTATTGAAAGCTTCGGCGCAAACGCATTTGCAGGTTGCACAAGTTTGACTTCAATTGTTTTGCCAAAAAACATTCAAGAAATTGGAGCAAACGCATTTGCAAATTGCTCAAAACTGGCGGCAATAGAAGTCTTTGGTGACACCCCTGCAACATTGAAAACTGGCGTATTCCCTTCAAATGTTTCAAAAATTTATGTCAAACCAAGCCTGGTTTCAACTTATAAAGCCTCGTGGCCTGAATATAAGGATAAAATAGTTGGTTTCACTCAATACACAATTACTTACAACTTGAATGGCGGAACAAACAGCACCAAAAATATCACATCATTCTTGAAAATTGATTTACCTGTTAAGCTTTATGCGCCAACAAAAGAAAATGCGGATTTCTTGGGCTGGTATACAACCTCAGATTTCTCTGGTCAAAAAGTTTCTGAAATCACAACTGCTTCAAACGTCACTCTTTATGCTCGTTGGGACCGCAAGATGACAATAACCTATGTTCTCAACGGTGGGGTAAATCTCAGCAATTTGACAACAATAACTGACTCAATGTTGCCTTACACTTTGAGCGATGCAACAAAATCTGGGTATAATTTTATTGGCTGGTTCACTGATGTAGAATTAACGAGATCGATTTATGCTATTAATACTTATGGAGATATAACGCTTTATGCGGATTGGGAAGAAATTAATCCTGATTTGGTTTTCACTTTGAATTCTGATGGCAATAGTTATTCTGTTAAAGCAAGATCGACTGATATTTCTGGAGAAGTTAAAATCCCTGCAACATACAAACGATTGCCAGTGACTACTTTGCCGGGTGACACTGCATTCAGAGGTTGTTCAAAAATAACTGCATTATTTATTCCTAAAAGTGTTACAACAATAAAGGTTGATAATCAATATTGGAATTTGTTTAGAGATTGCAGCACATCATTGGTTTTATATTGCGAGCCAGAATCAAAGCCAAGCGGCTGGAGCGACTATTGGAATAGTTGTGGTACTAATACTCTGAGTGTTGTTTGGGGTGCCGCTGACATTGGGCATCAAAATTCTGAGTGGCAATATGTAGAGAAGTCGGATGGGACAATAAAAGTCTTAAAGTATATTGGGTCGTCGGCAGATGTTTTGATGCCAAATGAAATTGAAAGCAAAAATGTTTCAGAAATTGAAAAAGGTTGCTTTGAAGCAAACACATCAATAATTTCAATAGTTGTGTCAGAAAATGTTGTAATCATTGGCAATCGTGCGTTCTCTAATTGCAGTTCAATGAGAAGAATTTTCTTGCCAGTGAGTGTGAAAAGTATTTCTGCGTCAGATTATTACAACTCGCCATTTAATGGATGTGATGGCACTTTGGTTATATACAGCGGAATATTGACAGAGCCGAGTGATTGGGATTGGCATTGGAAACAATATAGTTCATCTTCAAGCGTGCTTACAACTGTTTGGGGAGTGCCGGGAATTGGGCAAAACGATTCAAATTGGGAATATGTCGAAAAAAATGATAAAACAATATTATTGGTGAGATATATGGGTGAAAGTATTGTTGTGACAATTCCTTCAAATATTTCTGGCAAAATGATAAATGAAGTTTACGAATCTTGTTTTGTTGCAAAATCGGACATAACATCAATTGATATCCCAAACAGTTTGACGAAATTTGGAGCAAACGCATTCGCAACTTATAATTCTTTGACAAAAGTAAATATTTCAAATCTTTCGTCATGGTTTAACATCACATTCGTGAATGCAAATTCAAGCCCACTTTATCGTGCAAATCATTTATTCATAAATGGAACAGAGTTGACAAATTTAGCAATCCCAAGTAGCATAAACATGATAAAAAACTACGCGCTTTATGGAGCAAGTGGAATCACATCAATAACTATTCCAAGCAGCGTAACAACAATAGGGTACTATGCTTTTGGTTCGTGTAGAGGCATAACATCAATCACCATACCTGATAGCGTCACTAATATTGAAAATAGTGCTTTTGATGGATGTACGGCTTTGGTATCAGTCATATTATCAAACAACTTGTCTGCATTAAATTCTGGCGTGTTTAGTGGGTGTAGTGGTTTAAAATCAATAACTATACCAAGCAGTGTAAAGATTATTAAAGGAAGTGCGTTTTATGGATGTAAAAGTTTGACTTCCATTTCAATACCGAATAGCGTAACCAGTATAAAGGGTTGGGCGTTTACCAATTGCACATCATTAACTTCCATTTATATTCCAAGCAGTGTGACCGAAATTGACGGATCATCGAAAACAGAATCTCCGTTTTTCGGTTGTTATAGCACAACAAAAATTTACTGCGGACATACATCAAAACCTGATGGGTGGGGAGCTTACTGGAATTATTTTTCAAATAGTAATAGTCTATCTGTTGTTTGGGGTGCGAGTGGGCTTCCAGAAAGTTAAAAAAGCAGTGGCGGAAGCCGCTGTTTTTTGTCACTGCGTGGCGAGATAGACACACATCTCTTGTGTCATCGTGAGACGGACCGCAGTGCACTGCAGTCTAACGATCTGAAATTGTCACTTCGCGCTTTCCGGATGTCGCACTTTGTGCTCGATAGCAGGATGACATGGGTGGACGTTGCGAGGTGATATAAAGTTAGTAATACACTTTATTTATATACTTAACTTCTATAATTAAAAAAAGTGGCAAAAATTATTTTTGGAAATGGTGAAAATATTTTTGAATTTGTGTTGACAAGCATTGCAAGATGGGGTAGAATGAAAGAGCTGTGAAAATTTGGGTTGATGTGAAAGATTGCTAAATCCCAGACAAGCGGGGTAGAGGGAACTTTCACGGACAAGTTCGAACAACGATTTCGAGCGACCGTTTTCCGCTTTTTATTTTGAGTCGCAGCGCGACACACACGGAATAGTGTGCCGAAAACTCGAAAAAGTGAATAAAAACGGGTTTTGCTATTACAGGAGGTAAATTATTAATGGCAACACAAAAAATCAGAATTAAACTTAAGGCCTATGATCACTCCTTGTTGGACCAAGCATGTCTTCGTATCATTGACATCGCTGACAAGGGTGGAGCAAAAGTCGCTGGGCCAATTCCACTTCCAACAGACAAGGAAGTTGTGACAATCATTCGTTCACCACACAAACACAAAGACAGCCGTGAACAATTTGAGTCAAGAACTCACAAACGTATGATTGATATCTTCAGCCCATCAGGCAAGGTTGTTGACGCTCTTATGAAGCTTGACCTTCCAGCTGGTGTTGATGTCAAAATCAAGTTATAATCAAGTCAAGGAGAGAAAGAAAAATGAAGAAAGCAATATTAGGCAAAAAGTTAGGTATGACACAAGTCTTCACTTCTGACGGCTTGGTTGTGCCAGTTACAGTTGTTGAAGCTGGCCCATGCGTTGTTGTTCAAAAGAAAACAGCAGAACATGACGGTTATGACGCAACAGTTGTTGCATTTGGAGAAACAAAAGAAAGCAGAGTGAATAAACCAGCAATGGGAATATTCAAAAAAGCAAACGTTGCTCCACACAAAATCATGAGAGAGTTCAAATATGAAAACCCAGAACTTGAACTTGGCTCAGTTATCAAATGTGATATCTTCGCTGAAAAAGATATGGTTGATGTCACAGGAAACACAAGAGGCCGCGGATTCACAGGCGTTATTCAAAGATGGAATCAACATAGACTCAAAATGACACACGGTGTTGGCCCTGTTCATAGAGAAGTTGGTTCAATGGGTGCGAACTCATCTCCATCACGTGTTTTCAAAAACAAGAACATGCCAGGACATTATGGCAATGAACAAGTGACAATTCAAAATTTGGAAATCGTCAAAGTTGACGCAGACAGAAATATCCTTCTTGTCAAAGGATGCGTTCCAGGACCAAAAGGCGCATACCTCGTCATCAAAGAGACGGTTAAGAGATAAAAGGAGAAGAGGACATGCCAAAAGTTAAAGTATTTAATATGGCAGGCGAATCAGTTGGAACACTCACTCTCAAAGACGAAGTGTTTGCAGTTGAAGAAAACTTGCCACTTATTCATGAAGTTGTTGTTGCATACAATGCAAACCAACGCCAAGGCACAAAAAGCACTTTGACTCGTTCAGAAGTTAGAGGACACGCAAAGAAGCCTTACAGACAAAAACACACAGGTAATGCTCGTCAAGGTTCAACAAAAGCACCTCATCAAATCGGTGGTGGAGTTGCATTTGCACCAAAGCCAAGAGATTTTTCAAAGAAAATCAACAAACAGGCAAAACGCCTTGCATTCCTTAGTGCACTCAGCACAAAGCTTGCACAAAACGAAATTACAGTTGTTGACGAATTCAAATTGAATGAAGTTAAAACAAAAGAAATTCAAAACTTCCTTAACGCATTCAAATTTGACAAGAGTGTTGTTTTGGTCACAGAAGACAAAAACGCAGATATTCTTCGTGCCGGAGCAAACATTCCAACAGTAAGCGTAACAACAGCAGACCTTCTTAACACATATGAAGTTGTTGCAAACAAAAACGTCGTTTTGACAAAAGCTGCAATCAAATCAATTGAGGAGGCATACGCAGAATGAAAGCTTACGAGATAATCAAAAAACCACTTATGTCAGAAAAAAGTTATGCAGGAATCGGCGCAAAAGTTTATACATTTGTTGTTGATAACAATGCAAACAAAGTTGAAATCAAAAACGCAGTTGAAGAAATCTTCAAAGTTCAAGTGGAAAAAGTTAACACAGTGACCGTCAAAGGACACAAAAAATCACAAAACACAAGAAATGGAAGAACAGTTGGCAAAACAAGTGACATCAAAAAAGCAATCGTCACACTCAAAGCTGACAGCAAGCCAATCGCATTCTTCGAAAGTTTACAATAATAAAGGAGTATAAAAATGGCAGTTAAAAATTATAGACCAACTTCAGCTGGACGCAGATTTGTCAAAACTCCAACTTTTGAAGAAGTGACAAAAACTGAACCAGAAAAAAGCTTGTTGGTTTCAAAAAAGAAAAATGCCGGAAGAAATTCATATGGCAGAATAACAGTTCGTCACCATGGTGGCGGAAACCGTCAAAAATATAGAATCATCGATTTCAAACGCAACAAAGATGGAATCCCAGCGAAAGTTGTTGGAATCGAATATGATCCAAACAGAACCGCTTATATCGCACTTCTCAGTTATGCTGATGGAGAAAAGAGATACATTTTGAGCCCAATCGGACTTAAAGTTGGCGACATAGTTTTAAGCGGCGAACACGCAGATGTAAAAGTCGGAAATTGTTTACCTTTGAACCTTATCCCTGTTGGAACAATTGTTCACAATGTTGAACTTCAACCAGGAAAGGGCGGACAATTTGCAAGAAGTGCAGGAGCTGAAGTTCAACTCATGGCAAAAGAAGGCAAATATGCAACTCTTCGTATGCCAAGTGGTGAAATGAGAAAAGTTACTCTCACATGCCGTGCAACTGTTGGGCAAGTTGGAAACCTCGACCATGAACTCGTTTCACTCGGAAAAGCAGGAAAGAAACGTCACTTGGGTGTTAGACCTTCAGTTCGTGGTGTTGTTATGAATCCTAACGATCACCCACACGGCGGTGGTGAAGGAAAGAGCCCAGTTGGTATGGCTAGCCCAGTTACACCTTGGGGTAAACCTGCTCTTGGATACAAGACAAGAAAGAACAAGAAAGCTTCTAACAAGTTGATTGTTAAGAGAGTTAACTAGGAGATGAGTTATGAGTAGATCATTAAAGAAAAAACCTTATGTGTATCCAGCGCTTTTCGAAAAAGCTGTTGAAGCACAAAAGACAGGCGACAGAAGACCAATCAAAACTTGGTCAAGAGCATCAGTTGTTTATCCTGAATTTGTTGGATTGACATTTGCTGTTCACAATGGAAAGAAACACGTTCCAGTTTATTGTTCAGTTGAAATGGTTGGACACAAACTTGGCGAGTTCGCTCCAACAAGAACATTTAAGGGACATGCAGGCCAAAAACAAAAAGGTGGCGCTGCAGGTGCAAGAAAGTAGGAGGAGCATGAAATGGCTACAAGAATGAGAGAAAAATCAGCAAAAAGAATTCAAAACAAAGATGCTCGTCCATACGCAAAAGTTAAATACGTTCGTATGAGCCCATCAAAAGTTAGAATTATGCTTGATGTTATCAGAGGAAAAAGAGCAGTTGAAGCAATGGCAATTCTTGAAAACTCAACACAAATTGCAAGAGAACCACTTGTTAAACTTCTCAAATCTGCAATCGCAAACGCAGAAAACAACAAAGGCATGAACAAAGATGACCTTGTTGTTGCAGAATGTTATGTTTGCCCAGGCCCAACACTCAAACGTATGATGCCAAGAGCAAAAGGCAGAGCAGACAGAATTCTTAAAAGAACATGTCATATAACAATCGTCTTGGACGAAATCAAATAAGGAGAAAGCAAATATGGGACAAAAAGTTAGTCCAATCGGACTCAGAGTCGGAATCAACAAGTCATGGGATTCATCTTGGTATGCAAACAAGCAAAATTTTGCTGACTTCTTGATCGAAGACGAAAAAATCAGAAAGTTCATCAAAAAGAACTACTACCAAAGCGCAATCGCAAAAGTAGGAATTGAAAGAACTGCAAACAAGACAATCGTTAACATTTATACAGCAAAACCTGGAATGATTATCGGAACAAAAGGTGCTGGAATTGAAACAATCAAAGCACAACTTGCAAAAATTATTGCTCCAACAAAAATGCTCATTATCAATGTTAAAGAAGTTAAAAAACCTGATCTTGAAGCAGTTTTGGTTGCAGAAAATATTGCAACACAACTTGAAAAAAGAATTTCTTTCAAACGTGCAATGAAACAAGCCCTTTCTCGTGTTATGAAAGCAGGAGCAAAAGGATGCAAGGTTCAAGTTAGCGGCGTTGTTGACGGTGCAAACACAATTGCAAGAACAGAAAGATATATGGAAGGCTCACTTCCACTCCATACTCTCAGAGCAGACATAGATTATGGCGTTGCATCAGCATTCACCAACTATGGAAAACTTGGAGTTAAATGCTGGATTTACAAAGGCGAAATCCTTGGCAAAGAGCCTCAAGAAACAAAGGAGGTAAAAGCTAATGTTAATGCCTAAAAGAGTGAAACGCAGACGTGTTTTCCGTGGAAGAATGAAAGGCGTTGCAACTCGCGGTAACAAACTTGCTTATGGTGATTTTGGAATTATCGCAACAGAGCCATGCTGGATTAAATCAAATCAAATCGAAGCTGCTCGTATCGCAATGACCAGATACATCAAACGTGGCGGAAAAGTTTGGATCAATATTTTCCCAGACAAACCTGTCACAAAAAAGCCTGCTGAAACCAGAATGGGATCAGGAAAGGGCGCACCTGAATTTTGGGTTGCAGTTGTAAAACCTGGCAGAGTTCTCTTTGAACTTACAGGAGTTGCTGAAGAAGTTGCTCGTGAAGCTTTGAGACTTGCTGGACACAAACTTCCTTGCAAAACAAAATTTATAAAGAAAGAAGAAGCAGTTGAGGGAGGTGTTGCAAATGAAAATTAATGACATCAAAAACATGACAACACAAGAACTTTCAAGCAAACTCAATGAACTCAAAAACGAACTCTTTAATTTGAGATTCTCACATGCGACTGGAAACTTGGCAAACCCAATGCAACTCCACAACGTCAAAAAAGACATCGCAAGAATCAAAACAGTTCTTAGAGTCAGAGAAATCGCTGAAGGCGATAAGGAATAAGGGGTGAAACATGGAAGAAAGAAATAACAGACCAGAGCGCGAAGGAATTGTTGTCAGCGCTGGAAAAATGGATAAGACAGTTGTTGTTGCAATTGTTTCAAACAAAAAACACCCTATTTATAAAAAAGTCGTTAAATCAACAAAGAAATTCAAAGTGCACGATGAAGAAAATATTTGTGGAGTTGGTGACAGAGTTGAAATCAGAGAAACTCGTCCACTCTCAAAAGACAAATATCACACATTAGTCCGCATCGTTGAAAAAGCAAAGTAATCCAAAAGGAGAAGAATTATGGTTCAACCACAAACAAGATTGAAAGTTGCCGACAACACCGGCGCAAAACAAATTATGTGTATCCGTGTTCTTGGTGGCTCTTTCAGAAGAAGCGGAAATATTGGTGATGTCATTGTCGCATCAGTCAAATCCGCAATTCCTGGTGGAGTTGTTAAGAAAGGTGATGTTGTCAAAGCAGTTATTGTTAGAACATCAAAAGGACTTCGTCGTCCAGATGGAACACATATCAAATTTGACGACAACGCAGCAGTTATTATTGATAATCAAAAACAACCAAAGGGAACTCGTATCTTTGGACCTGTTGCCAGAGAGCTTCGTGAAAAAGATTTTATGAAAATCATTTCACTTGCTCCTGAGGTTTTATAAGGAGAAAAGACATGATAGTAAAAAAAGGTGATCAAGCTGTTGTTATTTCCGGAAAGGAAAAAGGAAAGAAAGGAAAAGTTTCTCAAGTTATTCCAACAACAGGCAAAGTTGTAATCGAAAATGTTAATGTCGTTTCAAGACACAAAAAACCTCGTTCTGCTCAAGAAAAAGGCGGAATCATGAAAAAGGCAGCTCCAATTGATGCATCAAACGTTATGGTTGTTTGCCCAGCTTGTGGAAAAGCAACAAGAGTTGCACACAAGGTTATTGATGGCGAAAAAGCACGTGTTTGCAAAAAATGCGGAGCAAGTCTTGACAAAGACATGAAAAAACAAGTTAAGAAAGACGCAAAAGCTGAAACAAAAACAGCAAAAGCAGAAGCAGTTAAAAAAGAAACTGCAACAACAGAAAAAAAGTCGAAAGCATCAACAGCTGCAAAAAAACCTGCAGCAAAGAAAGCTGAAAAGAAAGATTAATTGGGGTGACTTATGAATAGAAAACGCGAAATGTATAAAACACAAGTTGTTCCTGAGTTAATCAAGATGAACGGCTACAAAAACATCAACGAAGTTCCAAAGCTTGACAAAATTGTTCTTTCAATGGGACTCGGTGAAGTTAAAGACAATTCAAAAAGTTTCAATATTGCTTTTGAAGAACTTGCAACAATCGCTGGACAAAAACCAGTTGCAACAGTTGCAAAAAAAGCAATTTCAAACTTCAAATTGAGGCAAGGTCAAAAGATTGGCGCGAAAGTAACTTTGAGAGGCGAAAGAATGTATGAGTTCTTGGATAGACTCATCTCAATTGCTCTTCCAAGAGTTCGTGACTTCCATGGCGTGCCAAAGAAAGGGTTCGATGGCAGAGGAAATTACACAATGGGCATTAAAGAACAACTTATTTTCCCAGAAATTTCCTATGACAAAATCGAAAAGGTTAGAGGATTTGATATCTGTTTTGTCACAACAGCAAAAACAGACAAGGAAGCGCTTGACCTTCTCACTTTGTTGGGAATGCCATTCGCAACTAAATAAGGAGATTTGATATGGCAAAGAAAGCACTTATTGAAAAACAAGAAAGAACTCAAAAATTCTCAACTCGTGAATACACAAGATGCAAAATCTGTGGAAGACCTCACGCAGTTTTGAAAAAATATGGCGTATGTCGTGTTTGCTTCAGAGAACTTGCTAACAAAGGCGAAATCCCTGGAGTGAAGAAGGCAAGCTGGTAAGGAGGAGGAAGAAATGATAGTTACAGATCCAATCGCAGATATGCTCACAAGAATTCGCAATGCTATTAATGCGAAACACGAAAGCGTTCTCATTCCTGCATCAAAAGAAAAACTTGCAATCGCAGAAATTTTGCTTGAAGAGGGATACATTTCATCTTTCGAACTTGAAAGCGCAGGCGCATTCAAAAACATTAAAGTAGTCATCAAGTATGACGCTGATAACCAAAGTGTTATCCAAGGAATCAAAAGAATTTCAAAACCTGGACTCAGAATTTATTGCACAGTTGATAAAATCCCACAAGTTATTAATGGTCTTGGAATTGCAATTCTTTCGACAAACAAAGGAATTATGACCGACAAGAAGGCACGTGCTCAAAAAGTGGGCGGCGAAGTGCTTTGCTATGTGTGGTAATAGGAGGAAATTATGTCAAGAATAGGTAGAAATCCAATCCATATCCCACAAGGCGTTAAGGTTGAAGTTGACGACAAAAATGTTGTCACAGTCACAGGTCCTTTGGGAACATTGACACAAAAAGTTGATGACGTTATCACAGTTAATCAACACGATGGAGTTGTTGTGCTTACAAGAGCAAACGACGAAAATGATGTCAAAGCAAAACATGGCCTTTATAGAGCACTAATCAACTCAATGGTCGAAGGTGTTTCAAAGGGATTTTCAAAATCTCTCACAGTCAGTGGAGTTGGTTATAAACTCAACAAACAAGGCAACAAACTCACAATGAATATTGGACTCAGTCATCCAGTTGAAATTGTTGAAGTTCCTGGAATTACAATTGAAGTTCCAGCGGCAACAGAAATCAAGATCTCGGGAATTGATAAACAACTTGTTGGTCAATTCGCAGCAATGATCAGAGATAAAAAACCTGTTGAACCATATCATGGATATGGAATCAGATACAAAGACGAAGTTGTTATCCTCAAACAAGGAAAAGCAGCTGGTAAAGGCAAAAAGTAAGGAGGTATGAAAAATGATTAACAAAACAGATAAAAATGCAAATAGAACAAAACGTCATTTCAGAGTTAGAAACAAAGTTTCTGGAACCTCCGCTTGCCCAAGACTCAACGTCTATAGAAGTTTGAACGGCATCTATGCTCAAGTCATTGATGACCAAAAAGGAATTACACTTGCAAGTGCTTCAACACTTGACAAAGAAATTTCTGAAAAATCTAAAGAACTCAACAAAACAGAACAAGCAAAACTTGTTGGAACTCTTGTTGCAGAGCGTGCAAAAGCCAAAGGTGTTGAAAATGTTGTTTTCGACCGTGGCGGATATGCTTACACTGGCAGAGTAAAAGCTTTGGCAGACGGCGCAAGAGAAGCTGGTTTGGTGTTCTAGGAGGAAGAAATGGCAAATTTAGACGAAGTTAAAAAAGAAAGAAAAAATAACGAAAGAAGAAGAGAACCAAGACGCGAAGAAAGCGATATTGAAAAATCACTTGTTTGCGTTCGCCGTGTCACAAAAGTTGTTAAAGGTGGCAGAACAATGAGATTTTCAGCACTCGTTGTTGTTGGTGACAAAAAAGGTTCTGTTGGACTTGGAATCGGCAAAGCTGGTGAAGTTCCAAACGCTATTGAAAAAGCAACTCAAAATGCCAAGAAGAACATGAAAAAAATCAACATTCTTGGAACAACCATTCCTCATGAGGCTGAAGGAAAATTCGGAACAAGCAGAGTTCTTCTTCTCCCAGCAAAAGAAGGAACTGGTGTTATCGCAGGCGGTTCTTGCCGTTCAGTTATTGAACTTGCTGGAATCAAAGATATTGTTACAAAGATCCACGGATCAACAAACAAAATCAACTGCGTAAAAGCAACCGTTAATGGTTTGACATCAATCATGACAAAAGAACAAATCGCTGCACGTCGTGGCGTTTCTGTTGAGTCGTTATAGGAAGGTGCAAAATGGCTAAAAAAGAAACTCCAAAAATGCTTAAAGTAACTTGGGTTAGAAGCACAATTGGATATAACAAAAAACAAGCAAAAATTATCCATGCACTCGGCTTTAAGAAATTAAATACAACAAAACTTTTGCCAGACAACGAATGTATTAGAGGAAGTTTGTTCCTTGTTAAACATTTGGTTAATGTGGAAGAAGAGTAGGAGGAAATATGGAATTACAAAATTTATCTCCAGCACCTAATTCAAAACCAAAATCATTCCGCCGTGGTCGTGGAATTGGTAGTGGACTTGGAAAAACAAGTGGCGCAGGACACAAAGGACAAAACGCTCGTTCAGGCGGAGGAGTTAGACCTGGATTCGAAGGCGGACAACTTCCACTCATTCGTCGCATTCCAATCAGAGGTTTCAACAATTACAACTTTGATAAAGTTTATGCAACAGTTAATGTTGGTGACTTAGACCTCTTTGACGAGAACACTGTTATCACCGCTGAACTTTTGTATCAAACAAGAGTTATTGGCAAAATGCAACCTTATGGCTTGAAAGTTTTGGGTGGCGGAGAACTCACAAAACCACTCGTTGTGAAAGCAAACAAATTCACAGCTTCAGCAATTGAAAAAATCGAAAAAGCCGGCGGTAAAGTTGAGGTGATTTAATGTTTAAGAAGTTGATAGAAGCATTCAAAATAAAAGAAGTGAGAATAAAAATTATTTTAACTCTCGTTCTTTTGTTGGTTTTTAGATTTGGTTCGATGCTTCCAATACCATTGATTGACAAATCGGTATTTGCGAGCGCAACCAGCGGTTCAAACTCCTTTTTGGGACTTTTGAACTCCATTAGTGGTGGTGCACTTTCAAATGGAGCTTTTCTTGCTCTTGGTGTCACACCATATATCAACGCTTCCATCATCATGCAACTTCTTGCCGTTGCTATTCCTAGTCTTGAAAGACTTGGCAAGCAAGGGGAAGAAGGAAGAAAAAAAATCAATATGTATACAAGAATTTGCGCATTAGTTTTGGCTGTTGCTCAAGCAGTTGGAATTGTTGTTGCTTATTCAAATTCAATCAGACCCGACTATTTGTGGGAAGGCGCTCCACTTTGGCTTGCAGCATCAATTGTTGTTGTAATCCTCATCGCTGGTGGAATGTTCACAGTTTGGCTTGGTGAAAGAATTACTGACCTCGGAATTGGCAACGGATTATCACTTTTGATTTTTGTTGGAATTCTCTCTTCAGCTGGTTCATCACTCATTGCAACAATCGCACAAATCAAAAACGATGTGACAGTTATTTGGGACCTTGTTATATTTGCTGTTGCTTTGATTGTTATATTTGGACTTATCGTATTTGTTGATATGTCGGAGCGTAAAGTTCCAGTCCAATATGCAAAACAAATCAAAGGCAGAAAAATGTATGGCGGACAAAACACACATATTCCAATCAGAGTTAATGCTGGTGGAGTTATGCCAATCATTTTCGCTTCAGCACTTCTCACATTCCCACAACTCATCATCAGCATCTTCTGGCCAAATTCAAGTGCAATGGCTTGGTATAATGAATGGCTCGGAGCAGGGTCATGGATTAACATTGTGCTCACTGCAATATTGATTTTGTTCTTTGCTTACTTCTATGCACAAATCACATTCAATCCAGAGGACATTTCAAAACAAATTCAACAAAATGGCGGATTTATTCCTGGAATTAGACCTGGAAGACCAACCGCTGACTACCTTAAAACAATAAACAACAGAATCACACTCTTCGGAGCAATATTCTTGGCGTTTATCGCCCTTATTCCAAACCTTGTGTTCAAAGGAATCTGGGGAACATCGGGTTCACTTGTTAATGCGTTCAGTGCAACAGGACTTCTTATCGTTGTTTCGTGCGCACTCGAATTCGACAAACAACTTGATGCACAACTTCTCATGAAAAATTACAGAGGATTTTTGAGGTAATATGAAATTAGTTTTGATTGGCGCTCCAGGAAGCGGAAAAGGAACACTTGCAGGTCTTCTTAAATCCAAATATGGTTGGCTTCATATTTCAACGGGGGATATTCTTCGAGATGAAATCACGAAACAAACCGAAATTGGACAAGTTGCAAAAGACTTGATTGAAAATGGCAATTTTGTTCCAGACCAATTGATTACAAAAATGGTGGAAAATCGTCTTGAAAAAGATGATGCGAAAGCTGGATTTATTCTTGACGGTTTTCCAAGAACCATAAATCAGTTCAATTCAATGCAAGGACACATTGAAATTGACAAAGCAATTTATCTTGATACTGACGAAGATGTTATCATCAATCGTTTGACGTCAAGAATTCAATGTCCAAAATGCAAAGAAGTTTACTCCACACGAACACACTCGCTTGACGTATGTTCAAAATGCGGAGAAAAACTTATAGTCCGAAAAGACGACAATCTTGAAAGCATCAAACATAGGCTTGAAGTTTATGAAAACGAAACAAAGCCAATCGTTGATTGTTTTCGAAAAGAGAACAAACTTCTTGATATTTCTGGAAATCTGTCGCCCGATGAAACTTTGATACTCGTTGAACGAGCACTTGGACTTGGGGAGGAAAAATGATAACAAAAACACCTGCAGAAATCGTTTTGATGCGAAAGGCGGGAAGAATTGTTAGAGATGCACTAAACTATGCGAAAACTTTGGTGCGCCCAGGAATAACAACTCGTGAACTCGATGAAGAAATTTCAAAGTTTATCGAAAATCAAGGAGCGTCACTCCCTTGCAAAGGTTATGAGGGTTATCCCGCTGGAACTTGCATTTCGGTTAACGAAGTGGTTGTTCATGGAATTCCTGGCGACCTTGTGCTTCGCGAAGGTGACATCGTCAGCATCGACCTGGTGGCTTCATACAAGGGTTATTGCGGAGATGCGACAAGAACTTTTGGGGTGGGCAAAATCTCGCCACAAAAACAACGTCTTATTGATGTGACAGAAAATTGTTTCTTTGAGGCAATAAAAAATCTCAAAGCGGGAATGAGAATTGGTGACATCTCATCTGCCGTTCAAAAGTGTGCAGAAAGTCACGGATACTCAGTTGTTAGAGAACTTTGCGGTCATGGCATCGGCAAAAATATGCACGAAGATCCTTGTGTTCCAAACTATGGACGAGCAGGGAATGGACCAGTGATAAAAGCAAACAGTTGTCTCGCGATTGAGCCAATGATTAACATGGGAAAGAAAGACATTTGGCTTTCAAGCGATGGTTGGACAGTCTCAACAAGAGATGGACTTCCAGCAGCCCATTATGAAAACACTGTGCTTGTCACTGAAAATGGTGTGGAAATTCTAACACTTTGAGGAGTCTATGCAAGAATTTAAAGTCGGAGATTTGGTTGTTTCAACAGCGGGTCACGACATGGGGCAGTTCTATGTGATTGTTGAAATCCTTGACAAAAACTATGTTGCACTTGCTGATGGCAAAAACAAGCCAATCACTTCACCAAAGAAGAAAAAAATCAAACATATTTTGTCGCTTGGACAAAAAGATGACGATTTTGAAGAAAAAATCTCGCAGAAAGATGTTGACAGCAACGCGTATATCAAAAAAATTCTAAAAAATTTTGAAAATTCTTAAAAAGGAGATTGTATGTCGAAAGAAGATGTGATAGAATTTGACGGGGTGGTGGAAGAAGTTCTGCCAAACACGACATTTAAAGTCCGACTTTCCAATGGGCATTTAATAACTGCCTACATTTCTGGAAAACTCAGACTTCACTACATCAAAATCTTTGCCGGTGATAAAGTCCGCATTGAAATGAGTCCATACGACTTGTCAAAAGGAAGAATCACATGGCGTGACAAAGCATAAAAGGAGAAAAGTTATGAAAGTTTCAGCTTCTGTTAAACCAAGATGCAATGGATGCAAAGTAATCAAACGCGAAGGTAAAGTTATGGTTATTTGCTCAAAAGACAAAAGTCACAAACAAGTTCAAGGCTAAAATTTGAAAAATCTCGCAGCGGAGGCGGCTGGGTGCGTTTTTTATTTTATAAAAACCACTTCTTCGGTGCGTCAAAATATATCTTAAAAAACAAACAAAACAAAAACGGAGGAATATATGGCAAGAATTGCTGGCGTGGATTTGCCAAACGACAAAAGAGTTGAGATCGGCTTAACATACATTTATGGAATTGGCCGTGTCACATCAAACAAGATTTTGGCTGAAACAGGAATTAACCCTGATGTCAGAGTTAAAGATCTTGATGAAAACGATGTTGCAAAACTACGTAATTACATTGAAAAACACGTTGTTGTTGAAGGTGAACTCAGAAAAGAAGTTTCACTCAACATCAAAAGACTTTCAGAAATTGGATCGTTCCGTGGCGTTCGTCACAGAAAAGGACTTCCAGTTAGAGGTCAAAACACAAGAACAAATTCAAGAACACGCAAAGGTCCAAGAAGAATCGTTGCAAAGAGTTCAGTAAAAGGTAAATAAGGAGAAATAATATGGCTGCTACAAAACAGACAAGAAAGAAAAGAGTTAGCAAGAACATTGACAAAGGTCAAGTTCATATCAAAGCATCTTTTAATAACACAATCGTAACATTTACCGACTGCCAAGGCAATGTTCTATCTTGGTCAAGTTCAGGTAAACTCGGTCTTCGTGGTTCAAAGAAAAGCACACCATTTGCTGCTCAACAAAACCTTGAAGATGCTGCAAAAGTTGCAAAAGAACACGGAATCAAAAGTGTTGAAGTTTATGTTAAAGGTCCAGGCGGCGGAAGAGAATCTGCTATCCGTGCACTTGGCAACTGCGACATTGATGTCACACTCATAAAGGACGTTTCGCCAATCGCTCACAACGGTTGCAGACCTCCAAAAGTTAGAAGAGTTTAATAAGGAGAAAAAAATATGGCAAAATTAATCGGAGCAGATTGCCGTGAATGCAGACGCGAAGGTTGCAAATTGTTCTTGAAGGGTGAAAGATGCACCACAAAGAAATGTGCTATGGAAAGAAGACCTGTTCTTCCTGGACAACATGGCGCTTCAAGAAAGAGAGTCACAGAATATGGACTTCAACTTCGTGAAAAACAAAAAGTTAAAAAAGCATACGGAATCTTGGAAAAACAATTCAGAAAATACTATGAAGAAGCAGAAAGAATGAAAGGCGTCACAGGTGACAACATGCTTTCTCTCATTGAAAGAAGACTTGACAACGTTGTTTATCGTATGGGTATCGGTTCAAGCAGAAGTGAATGCCGTCAAATCGTTAACCATGGACATATCACAGTCAACGGAAAACGCGTTAACATTCCTTCATACATTGTCAAAGTTGGCGATGAAATCGCTGTGAAGGAAAGCAAGAAAGATCTTGAAATGTTCAAAGAACTCAAAGGTATGAAAATTGTTATGCCAAAATGGCTTGAATTCAATAGTGATGAACTCAAAGGAAAAATCTTGGCATTGCCACAAAGAGATGATATTGACTTGACTATCGAAGAAAGTTTGATTATCGAACATTATTCAAGATAATAGGAGGGATTTTGATATGATGGAAATTGAAAAACCAAAAATCACTTGTGAGGAAGCTGACAACGGCAGTTTTGCGAGATTTACCGTTGAACCACTCGAAAAAGGATTCGGAATCACTCTTGGAAATGCGCTTCGTCGCACATTGCTTTCATCTCTTCCAGGTGCAGCACCAATCGCAATCAGAATCAATGGTGTTCAACATGAATTTTCAACAGTTTATGGTGTGACAGAAGATGTTGTTGACATTGTTCTTAACATCAAAGGACTTGCTGTTAAATCAAGTTCAACTGATAATGATTTCATGACAGTTTTGCACCTCAGAAAAAACAAAGCTGGCGCAGTTACTGCTGCTGATTTTGAAGCAAACGATCAAATCGAAATTCTTAATCCAGATCTTTATATCTGCACAATCGAAGAAGATGTTAAGTTTGAACTTGATGTCATGATTGCAAGAGGAAGAGGATATGTTCCAAATGCAGAAAACAAAGAAAGATTTGATGATGTTGACTACATTGCAATTGACTCCTTGTATTCACCTGTTAAAAAGGTAAATTACACAGTTGAGAAAACTCGTGTTGGTCAAAAAATGGATTATGACAAACTTGTTCTTGAAATTGAAACAAACGGAACAACTTCAGCAAGAGAAATCTTGAGTTTGTCAGCAAAAATTGTTCAAGACCACTTGTCACTCTTTGTTGACCTTTGCGAAGCAATGGCTGGAATGGACATTCTCATCAGCAAAGACAACGACAAACAAGTCAAAGTTCTTGAAATGCCAATTGAAGAAATGGATCTTTCAGTCCGTTCTTACAATTGCCTCAAACGCGCAAATATCAACACAGTTGAAGATTTGATTAAAAAATCAAAGAATGACATGCTCAAAGTTCGTAACCTCGGACTTAAATCGATTGACGAGGTTGTTAACAAACTTGAATCATACGGCTTGTCACTCAGAAACGATGAAGATTAAAAGGAGTTAATATGGCAAACGAAAAATTGGGAAGACCAACAAAAGAAAGAATGGCTGTTATGAGAAATCAAGTGTCATATCTTCTTTGGAATGGAAAACTTGAAACAACATATGCAAAATGCAAGTCAGTTCAAAGCATGGCAGAAAAAATCATCACTCTTGCAATCAACACATATGAAGACGTTGTCACAGTTTCAAAACAAATCACTGACAAAAACGGCATAAAAGTTGTTACAAATGTCACAAACGATGGTCCAAAGAAACTTGCAGCAAGAAGAAAAATTATGTCCGAGCTTTATGATATTCAAGAAGTTCGCGGCGAAAAAGAATCTCTTGCAGCATTCAAAGCAAAAACAAAAGATATCAACCACCCATTGATTGAAAAAATCTTTAACGTTTATGCTCCAAAATTCGCAGCACGCAACAAAGAAAAGAATTGTGCTGGCGGATACACAAGAGTTCTCAAACTTGGCGCTCGTCGTGGCGATGCTGCTGAAATGGGTCTCATTGAAATTCTTTAATTTAAATAAAAAACAAGGCTATAACAACCTTGTTTTTTTGTTGCTGGTTTGATGATTTCTGTTTATTAAAAAATGTTGAGTGCTCTACCTTTTGTCATAATGAGAGAAGAAACTTATTGAGACTGCGAGCGACAAGGCAACGCCAACAATCAATATAATGCCGAGAGCATTCTGAACTTTGAGAGCTTGAACAGGTTGCGAACTATCAAATTTTATAATGTCGAGAACAAGGCCAATCAAAAACAATGAGAGTGCATTTGAAATTTTGAAAACAAACGTCATGACGCCGGAGAATGTTGCGGTTTGATTTGTGTTGTTCGCCGCGTTTTCTTCGGCAATAATGTCAGAAAATATTGAACATGGAAGACTATAGAGAGAGCCTGAACCAAAACCACAAATAATTACCAGAGGTATGCAAATAAAGAAGTTGACAACAGATGGAAAAAATGACCTGACGAGAAAAAGAACCGAGAGCAAGCCCACGCCAAGAATTATTATTGTTATGAACAAGATTAAAGTGTTTATCTTTCCTTTTTTGTATGCAATTTTTGAAATAAATAATTGAGAAAACATTGCTCCAAGAAGCAAGCACAAAAGCAATATTGAAATTTGATATGATGAAAAATGAAAAGAATATGTGAAAACATGAAGTCCGAGAGAAGTTAACATTGCAGTTGCAAGAGTTGAAATTGAATAGCCAACAATCATTGCACAGTATCTTTTGTTTTTGAAAAAATCAAAAAATACAGAAAAAGCAGTCCAAATTGATTGTTTTTTTTGAAAAAGCGGGTAATTGAGCACAATTTTCTTTTTGTTTCCTCTATTCAAAGTTGCAATGCAAATTATTGTGGTAAAAATAATAAGTATTGATGTGCATAATCCAATTTTGATATATCCAAGTTTTTCAGTTGTTTTTTCCATGAAAATCATCATCAAAACTGATGGCAAAATCATTCCGATTAATGAAAAAACTGATTTTGCTGCTTGAATTGAAGTTGAATCGTATTTGTCATTTGTCATCTCATATCCAAGAGCAGAGTAGGGTGTTGCAAAAAATGTTTCTGCTGTTTCATAAATCAAAAGTGCGATAAGAAGCCAAGCAAATTTTTGCCAATTGCTAAGATTGAGAGGTAAGCACCAAATAAGCATGTTGCTCATCGCCATAAAAAGACTTGCGACAAGAATGAATCGTTCTCGTCTTCCAATTCCACAATCCCCAGAGTTGTCTGAAATATATCCAACAATCGGGTCAGTGACAGCGTCCCAAAATGTTCCGATTGCCACGCAAAGACCAACAAGTGTTCCGGGAATTCCCGCAACACTTGTTCCAAAAAACATAAGTAAAGTTGAAATGGTTTGAGAAACAGCTGAAAATCCAAGGTTTCCAAAGCCATATCCAACCTTTTTTGACGAACTCAGTCTCTCCACATAATAAGGTATGCAAAGACAAGCAGATTAAGAATTAATTATCAGATAGCTCGAACATTGAATATCCTTGTTCTTCATGGCAAAGAGGGCAAGTCTTGAATGCGCTTTTGCTTGTTTCTTCATGTCCGCATTCCGTGCATTTCCACTTGTAGGCTTGAGGAGATTTGTATAGTTTTCCAGAGTTCAGCTTTGTTGCAATTTCCTCGTTCATGAGATGGTGACATCTTTCTACTTTTGCAACCAACTCAAATGATTCTGCAACATCTTTGAATCCCTCGTCCTTTGCGATTTTTGCAAATGCAGGATAGACATTCTTAAACTCAACATATTCTGTTTTTGATGCAAGCTTCAAGCCTTCTTTGAGATCACAAACGGGGAAAGGGTATCCCGCATTGATTTCAATGTTTTGTTCACTTCCGCCAAGATTTTGAATGTGATTATAGAATGTCTTTGCGTGCGACATTTCGTTTTTTGCCTGTTGTTTCATTAGCGTTTCGATATATTTGTATCCTTCTTGCATGGCGTTTTGAGCAATAAATTGATATCTTGCCCCGTCAATACATTCACTTATGAATGCCCTTGCTAAGTTTTTTCTTGTTTCACTTTTTAAAAAATCTGTCATAATTGCCTCCGAAATAATTGTTGTCAAAATAAAATTTAATATACTTGAAAAAACATATAGATAATTTGCTTTTTTCGAAATTCTTGGTTAAAATAAAAATATGGGAAGAATGGAAAGCAAAAGCACAATCGGGATAAAATATTATGATGTGCTTTCAAAAAGAACATTTGGGGAAATTATGGCGCTCGACAGACGTTTGCCTCTCTATTCGTTTGAAAATCAAGGGGGGTCGCGTCTTCGCGAAACATATTTTGACACACCGGGGAAACTTCTTGAAAGAGCAGGTTTGACACTCTGCAAAGTTGTTGAAGGCAACAAAGCGTGCTTTATTGTTGAAAAACAATTTTCAAGTTCGTCAAGACTCACTCTGACACACCGAGAAGAAAAGATTTTTGTCCAAGACATTGAACCAAATGATGATGTAAAAAAACATATGACAGCTATTATTGATGGAATCACGTCAATGTTCACAACGAACTTTTCTGTTGACCTTGAAAATGTTCTCAAAACTGTTCAGCCAAAACTTGATATACTCACACGTTATTCGCAACTCAAGGTATTTTCAGGCAATGGCTTCAAAGGTTTAATCAATTTTGAAGAAGTGCAATTCAAAAATTATGAAACGAGGAAGAATGCCGAAAGACTTATGATGAAAGTCCAAATGACTTCAAGTGTTGCATATCTTTCAACATTTGACGATTTTAACAAAGAACTTCAACGCTTATGCAAGACAATTTTTGAGATTAATGACACAAAATTCCAAATTGCACAGCGTGTGACAAAACCTCAAACAAATACAAATAATGGGAAGAAATAAAATGTATTATAAATATTTTAATGAACAAACAACTGGCAAAGAAGTGAAACAAATTTTGGTTGATATTCTCAAAAGCGTGATTTACGCGTTTATTTTGACATTTATATTATCCTTTATAATTGGTTTTCGCCCTGTGTATATCATTGGAGATTCCATGACTCCAGAAATTATGAAGCATGATGTTATTCTTGTAAAAAAGGTTTCAGCAGAAGAAATTAAAGTTGGAGATGTCATCACTTACACTGGTGGCTCAAGTGGTGAAACATACACAACCCACAGAATTTATGGTATTATTGACGGGGTTTTCTACACAAGAGATGAACCAACTGTGCTTCAATGGAAAGCGGAAGGCAAAACTTTTGAAGATGTAAAAGAAAAATGTGAAAAAATTAATTATTCTCAGATTAAAGGCCGCTACTCAAACAGACTTGTTGTTATGGGGGATGTTGTTGAATTTTTAACTGTTAATAATGGAAGAAAACTTAACATTGCTTCAATTATCGATGTTGTTTTGACAATCACAGCATTTTCATTTATTATCAAAATTTTTAGAAATGCAGAAGACAAATATGACTCAAGGGGTTGACAACCCCTTTTTTGTTGCAATCCTTTTTGGCAAAAGACTTTTAAGACGAAAAATCGTGTAAAAATGTTGGACAATGTCGAAATAAGTTTGGTATAATAAAAACATCTAAGGAAATAATTACCTTGGAAAAAAAGAAAGGAGAAAGTTTATGAATAAGGGAGAATTTCTTAAATCAATCGCAACCAAAGCAAACTTCACAGCAAAGGAAGCAAACGCAGCATATGATGCTTTTGTAGACACAATTGTTGAAGCATTGCAAGCGGGAGATAAAATTCAACTTGTTGGATTTGGTTCATTTGAACTCAAAACAAAAGCAGCTCGCACAGGTATTAACCCTCAAACAAAAGCAAAGGTTGAAATTCCAGCAAGCAAAGCACCAGTTATGAAATTTGGTAAAAGTTTCAAAGACCTTTTCAACGATTAATAAGTTTTCAAGGTAAAAAAAGAATCTGCTCAATTTGAGCAGATTTTTTTATTGTTAATATTTGATTATTTTCTAATAAAGAGAACGCCCATGCATTCAGGTCCACAGTGACTTGCAATTGTGCAACCAGCGTATGTTTTGTGGATGTTTTGAAAACCTTGTTCTTTGAGAAGGTCATAAACCAGGTCTGAAACATTATTCTCGTCACTTGAAAATGTTATGAAAACATTTTCTTTGTCAATCTCTCCATTTTCTCCAAGCAGGGCATTGGTGTATTTGAGCATGGTGTCGGAAAATTTTCCCATATATTTTTTGCCAACTCCCATTTTTCCGTCAACAACATGAATTGATGGTTTGATTTTGAGAAGATTTGCTCCAAACATTGCAACCGCAGAACATCTTCCGCCTTTATAAAGATATTTCAAGTTTGAAATGATGAAACTTGCTTGAAGTTTTGGAACAGTGTCAACAAGTTCTCTTTCAATTTCGTCAAGGCTTTTGCCAAGGCTCACGAGTTTGCAAGCTTTGAGAACAAGAAGTCCATATCCAGTTGAAAGGCTCTTGCTGTCAACAACTTTGACATTATCAAACTTTTCCGCTGCAACTTGTGCATTTGAACAAGATGAAGACATTTCGCTTGAAAAAGCAACATGAATGATTGCATCTGCATCTTTTAGAATATTTTCAAAAAATTCTTGATATTCGTATATACTTCTTGCAGCAGTTTTTGGAAGGACACCTGTTTTGTCGACATAAGCAAAAATATCTTTTGTTGTCACATCAACATTATCAGAAAATTGGTCTTCCCCGAGATAAATTATCAGAGGCATGACCCTGATGTCATTTTTCGAAATCAGTTCTTCTCCCAAGTCGCAAGTGCTGTCACATGATACTACAATTTTCATATTTTTCTCCGTTTGCTGTTGTTATTTTTGTATTAATATATTATAATTATTAAGTTATTAAGTCAAATATTTTTAGGCACGGGAGATAAAATGGAAAACAAAAATCCGCATATAAATCACAGAAGAAGATTATATGCATTGACTGAGAAAATCGGCATAGATAATTTGACAGATATTCAAACTATGGAATTATTGCTTACGTATATTATTCCACGAAAAGATACGAACGAAATTGCTCATGCATTACTTGATGAGTTTGGAACTTTCGCTGGTGTTTTGGATGCTCCAATTTCTGCACTTGAAAAAATTTCAGGCGTTGGACACAGAACTGCACAAATGATTTCATTTATGAAAGGTTTTTTCTTTCTTTATCGCACATCAAAAGAGAAAGACAAGAAAGTGTCTTTTGCATCAAAAGGTCAAATGATGAATTATATTTCAAATTATCTTCAAGATTGCAAGAACGAGCAACTTTATTTGTTTGGGCTTAATTCAAAGAAAGAAGTAATCAAAGTTGCCAAAATGGCAGAAGGTGATGAAACAAGTGTTGTGGTTCTTCCAAGAGTGTTGATTGAATTCATTTCTGCTCATTGTCCATATTCAATTATTATTGCTCGCAGTCATGGCAGCAATCCACCAACACCGTCAACTGCTGATATAGCTGCATCAAACAGAATATCAACGATTCTCAAAGCAAGCAATGTCATATATTCCGATTGCATAATAATTTCAAATTCAGGCACATATAGTTTTCTGGACAACGCTTTAATTTTATAAAAAAGAGAATAGCACTGCTATTCTCTTTTTTGTTATTTTTAACAAAATTTTGATGAGATTTATATAATGATTTTAAAGCGCTATTAGGAGTTTTTATGAAAAACAAATGTATATTTCCAACAAAATGTTGTGAGCCTGATAAAGAAGCAATAAAGAAAAACACCCACGGACCAAGGGGTATTCCTGGCGAAATTGGTCCAACTGGACCAAGTGGGTTGGCTGGTGCAACTGGACCAACTGGTCCAACGGGAGCCAGAGGTCCAAGCGGGGAGAATGTTGTTGTTCGTTCAACAACCACGGTTGAGCCTAGTGCTGATGCAAAAGTCTCTTCATTCCATGAAGGAAACACAACCTATCTTGATTTCTTTATTCCAAAAGGAGAAAGAGGAGATGCTGATAAGCTTGTGGTTGAAGGAACAAAGACGCTTGACTCAAATCAAGAAGCTGTGGTTCAAGACCGATTTGAAGGCGGATTGCATCATTTGAATTTCTTTATTCCAAAAGGAGAAAAGGGTGACATGGGTCCACAAGGACCAGCTGGGCCGAAAGGTGAAACTGGAGAACAAGGTCAAAAAGGCGATACGGGTGCAAAAGGTGACATGGGTGAACGTGGACCAAGTGGAGTTGCGGGACCCCCAGGGTTAACACCAAATTTTGCTGCCACAATCTATAAGCCATCAGGGCAACAAATCACAACCAACACTCCAATTATGTTGGAAGAAACAGAACTCATGAAAGGATTTAGAAAGCAGGGTAATAACTCACTCGTAGCCCCAGCAAAGGGGACATATATGGTGTCATTTTTTGTGAATGAAGTTGATGCGGCTGATGATGGAGACTCGGTGTCGCTTGCCGTCAACGGAGTTGCGGTGACAGCGTCAAAACGTCCGCTATCAACAATCGGATATGCGATTGCGACAATATTGACCGAACTTAACAAAGATGATGTTCTCACACTTGTGCCAACACTAAAACAATCTCGCAATATTAACGCTTTTGGTGGACCAAGTGCTGAACTTGTTGCAATGATGATTGCGTATTCATAATAAAGTCAACGAAAAATAACACAAAAAACACAAATAAAGGCTTGATATGTTCAATGCAAGTTCATGTTTAGTGCGTCTGAAAGGACACGCAGTCAAGTGAGAACTTGACTCCGCTGATGGGCAAGGGGAGACGGGCGCCAGCCCCAACGAAGTGGGTTCCAAACGCAGAAGCGTTTGATGGGCAAGCCCGTGAGTTTCTTCAGCAATAAAAAACTCGCCGACAGGCGAGGTTATGGTGCGTCTGAAGGGACACGCAGTCAAGTGAGAGCTTGACTCCGCTGACGGGCAAGGGGAGACGGGCGCCAGCCCCAACGAAGGGGGTTCCAAACGCAGAAGCGTTTGATGGGCAACGCCCATGAGTTCCCTTCAGCAATAAAAAACTCGCCGATAGGCGAGGTTGTGGTGCGTCTGAAGGGACTCGAACCCCCAACCCTCGGTTCCGAAGACCGATGCTCTATCCAATTGAGCTACAGACGCATATGCTTTCGACAATAAATTTAACAAGATAAAATTTAACACTTAAAAATTGTGTTGTCAAGAAAAGAGCGGGGTGTTATAATATTGACATGGATATGCATGTCAACATTGACGAGGGACAGCCACAAAAAAAATATGGAAAGGATTATATGAATGCTCATGTCATGCCAAAATGGCTTAAAATTTTGAGCAACATATTCTTTTTTGTCGTCACAGTTTTGGCGCTTGTGACGGCGGTTTTGGCGTGCATTTTTATCAGAACTTCTGTCAAAGGTCCTTCAATGCAACCGCTTATCAATGCCAACTGGTCGGAAGAGAATCAGGTTGAAGACACTGTTATGATAAACAGACTCAAAAAAGGTGAGAGAGGCGATGTTATTGTTGTTGACAGAACAGAAGAGAGTGACGACCGCTATGTCATAAAAAGACTCATTGCGACAGGTGGAGATTATGTGACTATTGTTCCAATCAAAAATGAAAGCGGACATGAAACGGGTTACTACCACATTCAACTTATAAAAAAAGGCGAAACAACACCGACTGTTGTTAGCGATGGAATAACCAACATGGCAAAGACCTATGAAAAGTTTAAAGCACTCAAATCTGACACCAACCAAAAATTTAAGACCATTGACGGCATTGATTATTTGTTTGTTGATGAGGGAAAAATATTTTATCTTGGAGACAACAGAAACATAAGCCGAGATTGCTCAACATATGGACCAGTGGATGCAAACAAGGTCGTTGGCAAAGTTGTTTTGATTGTGCCTCATGGAGAAAACGTTTTCAAGGCGTGCTTCAATTATTTCAAAAAACAACTATTTGGTTGATTTAAGTATTCAATAACTTTTGGTGCGGCGAGCAAAAACCACGGAGCAAATATCTGTGGCTTTTTTATTAAATCGTTTTGAAGCTTTTTGATGTCAACCCATTTCAGTTCTTCAACTTCGTCTGGATTGATTTTGTAATCGCCATTAAACTCTCCGACAAGTATATGGTCATATTCATATTCATAAAGATGTTCGTTAAATTTATAAAAATAGGTGAAACAGAAAATTTGTTTCAATTCAACTTGCGAAATGCCGACCTCTTCAAAAAGTCGTTCTTTTGCTTCACTCACAATGTCATCGCTTTGAGGATGTGAACAGCACGTGTTTGCCCAAAGACCGCCTGAATGATATTTGTGTTTTGCGCGCTTCTGAATGAGCAGTTTGTTGTCATGATACAAAAAAACCGAGAATGCACGATGAAGCACGGGAGAGGTGTGTGCGGCTTGTTTTTCAACTTTACCAATGGGATTATCAAACAAATCAACTTCCAAAACATATTTTTTCATATTGTATTATATAAAATATTATTTCTTATATTACTCGTGAATAACTAATCAAAATAATGGGTATTGACACTATAACGAAAAGATATTATAATATTTTCAAATATTGGAGGAAAATATGCTTGATAAATATAATGAAAAAGTTGAAGAAGAAGGCAAAAAATATGATGCGGAATCGCGTGCAAAATATTTTAAGCATTGGATGAAATATGAAGAATATGACGGACAAATTGCAAAATATTCAGATAGACAACTCAAGAAAAAATTTCGAAGTATTTCAAGGACATTGGCGGTTCAAGACAGAATTTTGACAGGCGCAAAAAACAGAATAAAAGATGATGGATTTGAATCAATAAAGACAACTGCTGCTTGTGTTCTGGGTTGCATCTTTGGAGCGGCTTGCATTGCTGTTGGTGCGATGGCACTCAAACAAGATCCTGCTTCCATGTCGTTGGTTGAAAGCGGAGCATCATTGTTTAACACAACAACCGAAACCTTTTCAAAAGGCTTTGGTGGAGCGATTGTTGGGCTCGGAGTTCTTGATGTTGGACTGAGCGTGTTCAATTCAAAAACTTGTTCCAAAGCAACTCATAAACTATTAGACGAAAAAGTGCAAAAGAACAAAGTTAAAAGAGATTTCATATGTGAAGAAATGGACAAACGCGGAATCTCATATGATTTGGATCATCCATACACAAGATAAAGAAAAAAGAGCATTTGTTTGCTCTTTTTTTTGTGCTTTTTGACAAAATACATTCCTTTCGTCACGATTGTTGTTGAATAAATAATTTTATTATGTTATACTTTGATAATCGGAGAAAAAGATATGAAACAAACACCAGTAAAAGGCACTTGCGATTATTTGCCAAGTGAAATGAATATTCGCGACAGAATGCAACAAATTATTCTTGATACATACAAGTCTTGTGGATATATGCATATTTCAACGCCAATTTTGGAAGATATTGAAAATCTTAACAAATCTGACGGCGGCGACAACTTGAATTTGATTTTCAAAATTCAAAAGCGCGGCGACAAGTTTGAAAATGCGATTGAACAAAAAGATTTTGATAACCTTTGCGATTTGGGACTCAGATACGATTTGACTTTGCCACTTTCAAGATTTTATGCAAACAACAGGGACAAACTTCTCACGCCGTTCAAGTGCATTCAAATGGATAAGGTGTATCGCGCAGAACGCCCACAAAAGGGGAGAATGAGAGAGTTTGTTCAATGCGACATTGACATTCTTGGAAGCGATGACAGAATTTGTGAAATTGACCTGATTTTGACAATGTCAAAAACCCTAAAAAATCTTGGACTAAAAAACTTTTCAATCAGAATTAATGACAGACAAATTCTCAAAGCGCTGCTTGAAAAATTTGGCTTTGCTAGCGAAAATTTTGACACTGTTTGCGTGACACTTGACAAGTTGGATAAAATCGGAACAGACGGCGTGAAAAATGAACTCGTTGCAAAAGAGATGCCAGAATCTGCAATACAAAAAACAATCAAGTTTTTTGAAAGCGTGGTCACACTTGAGAGAGTTGAAAGTGAGCTTGGAGAAAATCCAAGTTGCGAAAGCCTGAAATACATCATGAACCAAGTCGCAAAAGTTGACGATGTTGAAATTTGTTTTGACCCAACTCTTGTTCGCGGTCAAGGCTATTACACTTCTACAGTTTTTGAAATTGAAAGCAAAGATTATTCTTGTGCGCTTGGTGGTGGCGGAAGATATGACGGACTGATTGGAAAATTTGTTGGAACGCCTGTTCCAGCTGTTGGATTTTCAATCGGGTTTGAAAGAATTTTCTCACTCCTTCAAAACTCGGCAAATTTTGATTCAAAACCTATGCTTGCTCTCATTGTGGACGAGGGCAATCTGACAGAGGGGTTCACACTTGCAAATGCATTAAGACAAAACTATGATGTTTCAGTGTTAAAAGCCCCAAACAAAGTCGGCAAATATCTCAACAAACTCAAAGAAGCAGGATTTTCGTTCTTTGTCAACCTTTGTCAAGATGACAAAATCAAACCATTAAATTAGGAGAAGATATGATAAAAATTATTTCTGATGACGCTTGTGACCTCACAAAAGAAGAAGTTGAAAAATATGATATTGATATTGTTCATTTCAAGATTTCAGACGAAGACGGCAACGATATTGAAAACGTTGAAAAACTCTATGAAATGGAACTCAACAATCCAAAAATGAGATTTTTTTCCGCTTGTCCTTCTGTTGATGAATACTATCAATTGTTCAAAACCTATGCTGAAAAAGGTTGCGACATAATCAGTGTTGCAATCAGCGCAAAGTTTAGCGGTTCTCATAACAGTGCGTGCGTTGCTGCTGAAATGATTCGAGAAGAGTATAAAAATATCAAAATCATGGCAGTTGACTCAATGAAAAACAGCGCAACACAGGGCTTGTTTGTCATCAACCTCGCTCGCCTTGCTGCAAACGGGAAATCATTTGAGGATATCAAAAAGTATATTGAAGATGACCCTGACAGTGGCAAAATTTTGTTTACTGTTGGAAACCTCAACTATCTTATTGCAGGCGGGAGAATTGGCAAACTCAAAGGTCTTGTTGCAAACAAACTCAACATCAAGCCAATCATAACCATGAAAGACGGAGTTCTTGCTTCTGGCGGGTTTGGAATTGGAATAAAAAACACCTTGAACAAACTCATTGATATGGCAAAATCATATTTTGAAAAGACAAAACAAAACATCAAAGAGTTTATGTTTTGTGTTGGCTTTGGTTGCGAGAGGGCAGAAGGTGAAAACTTTTTGAAACTTTGCAAAGAAAAACTTGGACTCAGCGACAACCAAATCAAAATGAATCAAATCGGCTCAACAACAATCGTTCACACTGGACCACATACCTACGGTTTTTCATTTATAAAAGCGGTATAATAAATTTAAAATAATAATCAATATATTTTGTTTTGAGGTCAATACTATAATCGTGGCCTCAAAACTTTTTTTTAAGTATTTTTCTTTGATTTTGCTTGTCCTTTGTGAAATAATATTGGACATTGTTTTTGCAATAAAATTTCAAGGCTTTGTTGAAATATACTTTTTGTTGACTTCAATTCTTGCCGTTGTCATTCTTTCATGTGTTAATTTTGTGATTAAGAAAAAAGAATTGCTTGTTCCATGGTTTGTTGTTTTTTTGTTTTTTCCGCTTGTGGGGAGTGTGTTGTATTTTGTTTTTTGCGGAAAGATTATTTCCTCAAATAAAGTTAAAAAGAAGATTGAAAATGAAAAAATAAATGATGAAAAAATTTCTCAAACAAAAGCAAAATATTATGCTTGGGGCAAAGATTTTTTTGAAGATGTGAAAAAACAAATAAAAAAAGCAAAAAAATATGTCTTTTTTGAGTTTTATATCTTGGAATATGGAAAACTTTTTGACGAATTGATTGAAGTTGTTAAAGAAAAAATTGAAAACGGAGTCGAAGTGTTTATGCTCATTGACGAAATTGGCACGCTAAATAGACTTCCAAAAAACTTTTTGACCGATATGAAAAACATTGGCGTCAAGTGTCAAAAATTTCAAGGTTTGACATCTGGTCTTCTTCACAACAATCGTGACCACAGAAAGATTGCCGTCGTTGATGGTGATGTCGCGTTTTTGGGCGGCGTGAATTTGGCTGACGAATATGTTGGCAAAAAACAAAAATATGGCATCTGGAAAGATGGTGGAGTGAGAGTTGAAGGCGAGGTTGCAAGAGATTTTGCAAAAAGTTTTTGTGCCATGTTCTCACTTTCATCAAAAAACATATGCTGTCCAAAAATTGATGAAGATAAGTGTGAGAAAATTGTGGGCGATGGTCTTGCCAAGAGTTTGTTTTTCACGCCAAGTTGTGTGGGCGAGAAAACAAAAGCAGAGTGCGAAATCATTAGTCTCATTGATGAAGCAAAAACCGAAATAAAGATTTCAACGCCATATTTTATTCCCGATGACGACATTCAAGAAGCTTTGCAAAGAGCATGTGATAGAAGTGTTCGCGTCAAAATTTTTGTTCCCGGAATTGCTGACAAAAAACTCGTGAACCTTGTGACAAAATCATATTATCAATGTCAACTTGAGCGAGGCATTGAGATATTTGAATTTGAAAAAGGATTTATTCATTCAAAAAATATATTGATTGATGATTCTTCAATACTTGTTGGAACAATAAACCTTGATTATCGAAGTTTTTTCAGAAATTTTGAATGTGGCGTGATTGTAAAAAATAGCCGGGCATCTAGGCAACTTGCAGACGATTTTTCTGAGCTTGAAAAAAGTTGCAAAAAAATTGAACCAAAAGATTTGCCAAAGACACGCTTGATTATAAAAATATTGAGATTTTTTGCACCAATTCTATAACACCAAAACATTCAAAATGTTTTTCACTTTTGAAGAGAGATTTTTTGTTTGAGAAAGAGGAATTGGGTGAGTGAGAGAGTCGGCACCAAGTTCGAGAGTTATGGCGGGAATGTTTTGCGACATTTCGCACCAATCAGAAAATCCTCCAAAACTGCCGCTCGTTTTTATTTTTGGAAAACCAGTTATATTTGAAATTTGAGAAGCCCAAATATTGTCTTTACCCTTGTTTTCGTCTTTTAAAAAATCGCCAAAATAGATAACCTCGCCCTTTGTGTGAAGATTGATAGTAATTCGGGGTCGAAGGTGTCGAGTGAAATTTGTGAGGTTCCGTGTTTCAATTTCACTTTCGGGACGTGGTCCAACATAATTTTCGTAATTTGGCTGAAAAAGATTGCTTTTTCCTTTTCCCCAATTCGCGTCAAAATTGACATTGATGTCCACGAGGTTTGCATTTGCTTTGTATTGTTTTTGTTTTTCGGATAAAACAATTTCCACTCCGTCAGGATTGACGAGAGGAACAAACCAAACACCTTTATCTTTGAAAGAACACGCTTTTATCATCTCATAACCCACTGCAGTTGAAACATATTCTCTTGCATGAGTTGAAGCGGTGAGTAGAATCTGAGGTGCATCAAACTTTCCAAAGTGAAAAGCAAATATCGGTTTGTTTTTGACGCTTTTGCCAATTATAAGTTTGAAATTTGAAGTTTTTTCAATATCTTTTATGATATTTTGCAAATCAATGAAACTATCCATGCTGATATTATATGATGTCGTTTCATCAATTTTTCGTATTAATCTAGCAACTCTTCATAAGTAAGTCCAAAATGTGAAACAATTTTTTTTATTGTTGTCAAATCTGGTTCGGTGTTTCCACATTCCCAGTCGCTAACAGTTCGAGCAGAAAAACCAAAGAGCAAGCCAAAATCCTTTTGAGAAAGCGAATGCTCTTTTCTGATTGATTTGATATTGTTTCCTATAAAGACTTTATCCATATAGTTTCAATATAGCGGAAAATTCGCCAAAATGCTTGACATAGCGGAAAATCCGCCATATTATTATTTCTAATAGAAAAATTTATATTCAAAGGAAGGGTGGTTATGTTTTGCAAGAATTGTGGCAAAGAGATTGATGATAACGCATATGTATGTTTGAATTGTGGAGCAAAAGTGCAAGACGATTCGCCAACAATCGAAAAATCAGGCAGTTCAGTTAGTTGGGGAATTCTCGGGTTTTTCTTCCCACTTGCTGGCTTGATTTTATGTATTATATGGAATTCTTCACGACCCGATGATTCACGGGCGGCAGGTCGTGGAGCATTGATTGGATTTATTTTGCCGATACTACTTTGTTTGGTTTTGCTTGCATTGGGATTAATTTTTTATAAAAAAATATAATTCATGCAAAAAGAGTGTTGACACCAGTGTGGTTGTGTGTTAACCTTTTTATGTTTTATGAAAGATAAAACGAGCGAAATTTAATATTTTGACCCCCCTAATAAAAATTTTATTAGGGTCTTTTTGCTTTCATAAATCAAATTTACAAAAGGAGAATTGGTTTTGATAAAGGTTAAAAATCTAACCAAATATTTCAAAATCTCAAAGCGTGACAAAGGCTTTTGGGGTGCTTTGAAAGGATTGTTTGTCAGAAAAAAGATAATCAAGAAAGCACTTGACGGCGTGTCATTTGAGATTGCGGACGGCGAGATTGTCGGATATTTGGGACCAAACGGGGCAGGGAAAAGCACAACAATCAAAATTATGTGCGGAATTTTAACCCCAACGAGCGGGGAATGTGAAATCAATGGTTTTGTTCCCTACAAGCAGCGCGAAAAATATGTGAAAAATATTGGTGTTGTGTTTGGGCAACGGTCACAACTCTTTTGGGATGTGCCTGTGATTGACTCATACTACTTGCTCAAAGATGTCTACAAAATTCCAAAAAACAAATTTGAAGAAAGGCTCAAAATGTTGACTGAAACTTTGGAGCTGGAAGAACTGCTTGATATTCCGCTTCGCCAAATGTCACTCGGACAAAAAATGAAATGCGAGCTTGCGGGTTCTTTGCTTCATGACCCAAAAATTTTGTTTCTCGACGAGCCAACAATTGGACTTGATGCCGTGAGCAAGTTGCAGGTGAGAGAATTTGTCAAAAAGATCAACAAAGAACTCGGCGTGACAGTTATTCTCACAACTCATGATATGAACGACATTGAAGCTCTCACGAACAGAATTATTCTTATCGGCAAAGGCAAAATCTTGTATGACGGAAGTTTCTCTGAAATCAAAGAAAAATATCGAACAGAAAAAATCATCACCGTTCAATACGCGCAAACCTATGAGGACTATTCGCTTGAAGGATACGAACTTCTGGAAGTTGTCGACAAAACTGCAAAATATAAATTTGTTGGCGAATTTCATCTTCCAAAGTTTACGAACTTCGCAAGCAAAAAGTTTGATATTATTGACATTCAGGTTGACGATTTGGGCCTTGAAGAAATCATGTCAAAACTTTATCAGGAGTTTGAAATATGAGAACATATTTTTCAATCTTCAAACTCAAATTCATAAATTCTTTGCAATATCGAATTTCTGCAATTGCTGGAACGCTTACACAAATTTGCTTTGGACTTATGTATGTGCTTTTGTTCACCGCATTCTACAAAATGGGAAATATCCCCGACAACTTTTCGTATTCGCAAATGATTACATACCTTTGGCTCCAACAAGCGTTTTTTGCATACTTTTTGCTGTATGCTCAAAACAAAGATATGACAAAAGCGATTGTTGAGGGAAACATAAGTTATGAAATGGTTAGACCAATGAGTTTGTATAACAACTGGTTTGTGACTCTCCATTCCGAGCGGCTTGCAAAAACACTGCTTCGAATGGCACCCCTTGTTGTGGTTGCATTTTGCATGCCTGCATCAATCAGGCTTTCGCTTCCTGCGAGTTGGGGAGCATTCGGACTGTTCTTGATTGAACTCGTGGTTGCAGGTTTCTTGGTTGCAGGACTAGGAATGCTTTGCTATGGACTTCTGTTTCGGACAATGACTCCAAGCGGAACATTTGCGATATTTGCAACAATCAGTCAGTTTTGTAGTGGCGCAATGTTGCCAATTCCTCTCATGCCTGCATGGTTGCAAAATGTCATGAACTATCTTCCATTCAGATATCTCAACGATTTGTGTTTTCGAACTTACTGCGGAAGTATTGATCTAAAAACATCTGCAATTCAACTCGGTATACAAGTTGCTTGGACTATTGCGATATTTTTCCTTGGAAAACTCTTGTTCAAAAGAAATCTAAAGAAAGTGGAGGTTCAAGGCGGCTGATGAAATTATACTTTTCGTTTCTAAAAATGCAAATAAAAAGGCAGATGCAATATCGACTTTCGCTTATACTCATGTTTTTTGCTCAAATTCTAACAACAGTTATGATGCTTCTCACAATTTATCTTCTTATGGACAGATTCAATGTGGTTGACGGGTGGAATTTCAAACAAATTCTCCTCACATATGGCGTGGTTATGTTCTCATTTTCGTTCACAGAATGTTTCTTCCGAGGTGTGGATACATTTGCAAGTTTCATAAAAAGTGGGTCGGTTGACCGAATGCTTGTGCGACCAAGAGGTGTTGTGCATCAAGCACTTTGTTGCGATGTTGAGTTGTCAAAATTTGGTCGAGTTATTGTCGCGATTGCAACGCTGGTTTATGGAATGTGCGTTCAAGATTTCACTTGGACTTTTGGGAAAGTGATGATTGTTATTGGCATGTGCGTTTGTGGCATTGTTGTCTTCTTGGGTTTATTTATGCTGGGTGCTTCGTGGGCAATCTTCACAATTGATGGAATTGAAGTCGTAAACATTTTCACTGACGGAGGAAGAGAACTTTGCCAATATCCACTCAATATCTATGGCGACAAACTCCAAAAAATATTCACTTTTGTCATTCCTTACGCGTGCTTTAATATTTTGCCAATGAAATACCTTTTCGGAATGGAAGGGGCGACCCTTTGGAATGGCGCGCTTGCACCAGTTTGGGGAATGTTGTTCATCATTCCGTGCTACTTGATTTTGAGATTGAGTCTAAGAAAATACGAATCAAGTGGAACATAAAGTGGAATAATGCAAGTGCGATATACTAGAGAAATTGCATGGTTAAAAAAAGAGTTGAGAATTTCTTAACTCTTTTTTTGCATAACCTTTTGTTTTTTTGCTATTTTTCTTTGTGGCAGTTGCACATTTTTTCGTAAGATTTGCAGAAATGTGCCTCTTTTGTGCCTTGTTTTGTGATTTTGATTGCATCTTTGTCACAAAGACAGCCTTCAATGTTGTGCACGCAGTCGCAAACATCACAGCATACATCTGTTTTGAGTTTGGTTGGTGCTTTTGTGTTTACTTTTGTCATGATAACCTCCAATGTTATTTTTTGCGACAATCAAACAATTATGCGTGTTTGTGATTGTTTTTTGTTTTTGGGGACAAAATATTTATATGTTGGACAAGAGATCGGAATTGATTTTGATGGAAATCAACAAAGAATGTCAGAGCGGGTCGTTTCAAGTTGTTGAGGTGAACGACTTGATTTCCTCGCTTCCAAAAAAATATTTGCCAGATCAAAACCTTGTCACGCAATGTGTCAACGCTCTTGCAAGAGAGGGATATATTGAAGTCAAATATCATGACAGCGAAGTGTTTTGTTTGTGTCCGCTCCCAAAAGGCAGAATGATGTTTGAGAACAAAATTGAAAAGAAGAGAGTGGCAAGACGCTATGTTTTGCTTTCGGTTCTTGGGCTTTTGGTTCTCACAATACTTTTGATTTTGACGTCATTTTGCGGAGTGCTAATTTTTGAAAAATTATTTAAGTGAAAAAAGCTATGTTGGATAAATATGAAAAAAAGGTTTTGATATACTTGATTGATAATTGCTCAAAAAAACAGGTGTCACTCATTCACAAAGAGGATATCATAAAAAATATGAGCAAAAATTTTGCGTTATCACTATCCACTTTGGACGATATTATGCTATCATTATCAAAAGATAATTACATTGATTATATCTCGTCAGAATCAAAAAAAGGGCCAGCCTTTTGCATCACTCTCAAAAACAAAGCGCTGACTTTTAACAAAGACCAGAAAAAACAAAAAAAATATGCGTATTTTTTGATTTTTCGAACCATTGGACTTGCAATTTTGAGTTTTTTGGTGGGAATAATCTTGAAGGTGATATTCAGTTGATGGAAGAAAGAAAGTTTGAGTTGGTGTCAAAGTTTTCGCCGTCGGGCGACCAGCCGCAAGCAATAAAAAGCCTTGTGGAAGGTCTTTCTGACGGACTTAAAAACCAAGTGCTTTTGGGCGTCACGGGCAGCGGCAAAACTTTTACAATGGCAAACATTATCGCTCAAGTTAATCGTCCGACTTTGGTTATTGCACACAACAAAACACTTGCCGCACAACTGTGTAACGAACTACGCGAGTTTTTTCCTCACAACAAAGTTGAGTTTTTTGTTTCATACTACGATTACTATCAGCCCGAAGCATACATTGCGTCATCTGATACATATATCG